>Ga0265780_10003101_pt1 | contig 22090 bp, 20 predicted proteins | sample P1T30metagenome_FD_192432 | JGI IMG/M metagenome (GOLD analysis project Ga0265780, IMG submission 192432) | Plant litter microbial communities from East Loma Ridge, Irvine, California - P1 T30 | ecosystem: Environmental > Terrestrial > Plant litter > Unclassified | place: USA: California...
CGTTGATGGTGCGCAGGTGGTGGCGGATCGCCGAACGCGCCTTGCCGGTGCGCACGTAGCTGAGCCAGGTCGGGCTCGGGCGCGAATCCGGGTCGGTGACGATCTCCACGATGTCGCCGTTGTGCAGCTCGGTGCGCAGCGGCTGGGCTTCGTTGTTGATCTTCACCGCCACGCAATGGTCGCCAATGCCGGTGTGGATCGAATAGGCAAAGTCGAGCGCCGTGGCACCGCGCGGCAGGGCGATGATCTTCGACTTCGGCGTGAACACGTACACCGAATCCGGGAACAGATCGACCTTCACGTGTTCGAGGAACTCGGCCGAGTCGCCGGTCTGCTGCTGGATGTCGAGCAGCGACTGCAGCCAGGCGTGGGTGCGCTGCTGCAGGTCCGACATGTTCTGGTCGCCGGTTTTATACAGCCAGTGCGCCGCCACGCCGCTTTCCGCGGTGCGGTGCATGTCCTGGGTGCGGATCTGGAATTCGACCGGGGTGCCGTAGGGGCCGATCAGGGTGGTATGCAGCGACTGGTAGCCGTTGATCTTGCGGATCGCGATGTAGTCCTTGAACTTGCCGGGCATCGGCTTGTACAGGCCGTGCAGGGTGCCAAGCGCCACGTAACAGTTCGGGATGTTGTCGACCACGACACGAAAGCCATACACATCGAGCACCTGCGAGAACGACAGGTGCTTGTTGCGCATTTTCTTGTAGATGCCGAACAGGGTCTTTTCGCGGCCATACACTTCGGCCTGGATGCCGGCCATCGACAGGGTCTGCTTCACCGATTCCAGGATCTTCTTGACCACTTCGCGCCGGTTGCCGCGCGCCGACTTCACCGCCTTGGTGAGGGTGCGGTAGCGCAGCGGATACAGGTGCGAGAAGGCCAGGTCCTGCAGCTCGCGGTAGATGTTGTTCAGGCCGAGGCGGTGCGCGATCGGCACGTACACTTCCATCGTCTCGCCGGCGATGCGGCGCTTCTTGGCCGGGACCATCACGCCGAGGGTGCGCATGTTGTGCAGGCGGTCGGCGAGCTTGATGAGGATGACGCGCACATCCGACGCCATCGCCAGCAGCATCTTGCGGAAGTTTTCCGCCTGCGCTTCCACCAGGCTCTGGAACTCGATCTTTTCCAGCTTCGACAAACCGTCGACCAGGTTCGCCACCGGCGCGCCGAAGCGCTCGATCAGCTCTTCCTTCTTGACATCCTGGTCTTCGATGACGTCGTGCAGCAGGGCGGCCATGATGGCTTGCGCATCGAGCTTCCACTCGGCGCAGATCTCGGCCACCGCGATCGGGTGCGAGATATACGGTTCGCCGGACTTGCGTACCTGGCCAAGGTGCATCTCGTCGGAGAAGCGGTAGGCTTCGCGGACCTTCTTGAGTTCGGCCGGGGTCAGGTAGTCGGACAGCTTCTCGATCAGCTGGGTGACCGAGGCTACGCCGGGGGCAGGCGCCTCGGCATGGTCTTGCGGCTTGCCCTGGCGCTTGGTGCGGGCAGGAGGACTGCCAGAATGGGTCGTATCTGGGGGAAACAGGTTCATACGTTATGTCGATCAGCCGCAGTGTAGGGACAGAATAACAGAATTACGGACTGCCGAATGCGACGAACCCGCGGTTGGGGCCGCGGGTTCGTCGGGTGTGACTGACAGTACAGTACCGGAAATTACATCGGTACTTTTTTCAGCATTTCGATGCCAACTTTACCAGCGGCGATTTCGCGCAGGGCGACGACGGTCGGCTTGTCCTTGGCTTCGACTTTCGGGGTGTGGCCCTGGAGCAGCTGGCGCGCGCGGTAGGTCGCCGACAGGGTCAGCTGAAAGCGGTTCGGAATGTTTTTCAGGCAATCTTCGATAGTGATACGGGCCATGGTGGTAACTCCAGAATAGATGGAAGCAGCGGCGCGGGCGACGCTGGAAAAATTACGGTTGTTGCAATGCGTGGATACCCAGCTGGGCAAACAGCGAGGCGTTGCGGGCAGCTTGCTGGGCGAAGCGGCAACGTGTTGCCTGGACAATCGCCTGTAGCTGGGCCAAGGCGACATTGAACTCTTCGTTGATGATAGCATATTCGAACTCGGGAGCGTGAGCGATCTCGCCTCCGGCGGCCAGCAAACGGCGCGTGATGATGTGCGGTTCGTCGGTGCCGCGCTTGTGCAGGCGCTCTTCCAGCGCCGCGATCGACGGCGGCAGGATGAAGATGCCGGCCGCGTCCGGGAACTGCTTGCGCACCTGGCGCGCGCCCTGCCAGTCGATTTCCAGCAGGATGTCGGTGCCGGTCTTCATTTTCTCTTCCACGCTCAGGCGGCTGGTGCCGTAGAAGTTACCGTGCACTTCAGCCCATTCCAGGAATTCGCCGCGGTCGGCGCGCCGCTCGAAATCCTCGGCGGTGGTGAAGTGGTAATGCACGCCGTCTTCTTCGCCCGGACGCGGCGGGCGCGTGGTGGTCGAGATCGACAGCTGGATGCCCGGTTCCTGCTTGAGCAGCGCGTTGACCAGGGTCGATTTGCCGGCGCCGGATGGGGCGGCGACGACGAACAGGCTGCCGGAGAAGGCGGTGGTGAGCATGGTGTGGTCCTTTGATTCGTGTGTTCTATCGCGGATGTCATTATCCGCGCGATGGTTCATATGTACAAATCCGCGTGGGCAGCCATGCTGGCTAAATGCCAGAATGGCAAATGCCCACCCTACCATTATCCGTAGGGTGGGCACTTGTGCCCACGCGGTTGAACGTCTGCGTCGCGGTAGGCCAAACAACACCGTACCGCCGGCATTCTTGTCGTTACTCCAGGTTCTGCACCTGCTCACGCATCTGCTCGATCAGCAGCTTCAGCTCCATCGACGCATCCGCCAGCTCCTTCACCGAAGCCTTGGCCCCCAGCGTATTCGCCTCGCGGTTCAGTTCCTGCATCATGAAGTCGAGCCGCTTGCCGACCTGGCCGCCCTTTTTCAGGATATGCCGCGTCTCGTTCAGGTGCGCCGACAGCCGCGACAGTTCTTCCGACACGTCGATGCGGATGCCGTACAGCGTCACTTCCTGGCGAATCCGCTCGAACACTTCCTGGCGGCTCAGCACCGACGGGTTGCCATGACCGGCCAGGCCCAGCGCGTCCTGCATGCGCTCGACGGCCTTTTGCTGGAACTGCGAGATCACCTGAGGAATCAGCGGCGTGATGCGCTTGACGATGGCTTCCATCGCCTCGATGCGCGACACCAGCATCGCTTCCAGCGCCGCGCCTTCGCGCCGGCGGCTGTCGACGAAAGCGGCGATGGTGCGGGCGGTGAGGGCGGCGACGTCGGCCTGGAGCGACTCCTGGCCCACGTGCGCCTCCTCGACCACGCCCGGCCAGCGCAGCAGCTCGGCCACCGTCATCGGCTGGGCCTGGGAAAAGTAACGGCTGACTTCGCTTTGCAGGCGCGCCAGGTCGGCCAGCAGTTCCTGGTTCAGGGCCTGGGTGCCGCCGGCGGCCTTGCGGCCAAAGGACAGGCGTGCCTCGACCTTGCCGCGCGTGATGGCCGCCATGATCGCGGCGCGCAGGTCCGGTTCAAGCGCACGCAGCTCGTCGTTGATGCGGAACTGAAGATCGAGGAAGCGCGAATTGACGCTCTTGATTTCGATCGTGAGGGTGCCGGCAGCGCCTTCGCTGGTGGCGACCGCATAGCCAGTCATGCTTGAAATGCTCAATGGAGTCCCCGGTTTTCAGGGCGCCGGACTAGGAGTAACGGCACGCGTGATGCGCACGTATTTACCTTGCCCGACGCTCATTATTCTTTACAAGACCGACATTTATCCACACAATCGCCGTGTTATGCAAGGAACTCTTCAGTATGGCCGCACAAAATAACGCACCCTTGCCAGATGGGCTGGAGATTGCCGGATATCGCATTGTAAAGAAAATCGCGTCTGGCGGGTTCAGTATTGTCTATCTTGCACATGATGCCGAGGGCAGCGCAGTCGCCATCAAGGAGTACCTGCCGAGCGCGCTCGCGCTGCGCCAGCCGGGCGAGCTGGCGCCAACCATCCCGAAGCCGAATGCGCCGCTGTTTCGCATCGGCCTGAAATGCTTTTTCGAGGAAGGGCGGGCGCTGGCGCGCATCGTGCATCCGAACGTGGTGCGCATCCTGAACTTCTTCCGCGCCAACGAGACCGTGTACATGGTGATGGCCTACGAATCCGGCCACTCGCTGCAGGAACACATCGCGCGCGTGGTCGGCAAGGGCAGCCGCCTGAAGGAAACCTTCATCCGCAAGGTCTTCAAGGGCGTCTGCCAGGGGCTGCGCGAAGTGCACGCCAACAAACTGCTGCACCTCGACCTGAAGCCGGCCAACATCTACCTGCGCAGCGACTGCTCGCCGATCCTGCTCGACTTCGGCGCCGCGCGCCAGGCGATCAACAAGGACCTGATGGCGCTGGCGCCGATGTACACGCCGGGCTTCGCCCCGCCCGAACTCTACGTGAAGGGTTCGGCGCTGGGGCCGTGGTCGGACATCTACAGCATCGGCGCGGCGCTGTTTTCCTGCATGAGCGGCGGGCCGCCCCAGGCCGCCGACGCGCGCCGCCAGGAAGACAAGATGGGGCCGCGCTTCGACTACCTGGCCACCATCTATTCGCCGGAGCTGGCCGGCGTGGTGCGCGCCTGCCTGTCTCTCGACCCGATGGCGCGCCCGCGCAGCGTGTTCGAAGTGCAGAAGGTGCTGCAGACGGCGCCGGCCCTGCCGCTGGCGGACGAGGCCGCGCCTGCATCTGCCCCAGTTTCCGCTGCGGCTTCCGCGGCCGGCAGTGCGAGTGGCTTGCGCGGCCTGTTCGGCCGCCTCGGCGCCTTCGGCCGCGCAAAAAACGGCAGCAACGATTAAGGAACCACGATGCAGTTTTCCGTCTACCAGCAAAGCCACATCGGCGCCCGCCGCGTCAACCAGGACCGCATGGGCTACTGCTTCACGCGCGACGCGCTGCTGCTGGTGCTGGCCGACGGCATGGGCGGCCACCTGCACGGCGAGATCGCCGCGACCATCGCGATGCAGACCCTGTCGATGATGTTCCAGATGCAGGCGCGCCCCACCATCAAGAAGCCCGAGCGCTTCATGGAAGAAGCCATCACCCAGGCCCACCGCGACATCCACGCCTACGCCGCGCGCCACAACCTGGCCGACACGCCGCGCACCACGCTGGTGGCCTGCCTGGTGCAGCACAACTGTGCGCTGTGGGTCCATTGCGGCGACTCGCGCCTGTACTGGGTGCGCGGCAACCAGGTGCTGGCCTGCACGCGCGACCATTCGCACCTCGAATACCTGATCGACAAGGGCAAGGCCAGCCCGGCGGACCGCGCCGGCCACCCCGACCGCAACAAGCTGTATAACTGCCTGGGCGCCCAGACCCCGCCGCGCGTCGACATCGCGCAGCAGGTCGGCTTGCAGACCGGCGACGTGCTGCTGCTGTGCTCCGACGGTTTGTGGTCTTCGGTGCCGGATGCGGAGATCGTCGGCAAGCTGGCCACCCGCAGCGTGGTGCAGGCGGTGCCGGAGCTGGTGGCCAGCGCCGTGGCGCGCGGCGGCCCGCGCTGCGACAATACGACGGCCCTGGCGATCGCCTGGCAAGGCATGGACAATGCCGACGCCCACCTGCCGAACGTGGTCTCGACCCAGATGCTGCCCGAGGACCAGGTCAGCAGCACCATCGGCAGCGTCGATGCCGCGCCGGATCTCGACCCCTTCGACGAAGACGCCATCGAAAAGGCGATCGCCGAGATCAACCAGGCCATCGAGAAGTCCTCCCACCTCCTCAAATAAACCAGGGTTTGCCATGACATTCATCCGACCCAGCGGCCGCGCCGTCGACCAGCTGCGCGCCATCCGCATCACCCGCCAGTACACGAAACACGCCGAAGGCTCGGTGCTGATCGAATGCGGCGACACCAGGGTGATCTGCACCGCCAGCATCGAGGACAAGGTGCCTGGCTTCCTGAAAGGGAAGGGCCAGGGCTGGCTGACCGCCGAATACGGCATGCTGCCGCGTTCGACCCATTCGCGCATGGACCGCGAAGCCGCGCGCGGCAAGCAGTCCGGCCGCACCCAGGAAATCCAGCGCCTGATCGGCCGCTCGCTACGCGCCGCGTTCGACCTGGAAGCGTTCGGTGAACGCACTCTGCATTTGGACTGCGATGTGATCCAGGCTGATGGCGGCACCCGCACCGCCTCGATCACCGGCGCCATGGTGGCGGCCTACGACGCGTTTTCCAAATTGGTGGAACGCGGCCTGCTGGATGCGGTGCCGGTGAAGCATTTCGTGGCTGCGATCTCGGTGGGCGTTGTTCAAGGCACGCCGGTGCTTGACCTCGATTATGTGGAGGATTCGGGGTGCGACACCGACATGAATGTGGTCATGAATGAAGCCGGGCACTTCATCGAAGTGCAAGGCACGGCGGAAGGAGCCGCGTTCGACCGCACCGGGATGAATCGCTTGCTCGACCTGGCGCAGGCCGGGATTGCCGATCTGGTGGCCATGCAAAAGCAGTCGCTGGGCATCGCCAAATAACCCGCGGCATTCGTTTTCTCATGCGGCGTTGACCGTACGGTGGGGGTTTTGAGGCTGGGGGCCTCAAAACCGAAGTGCCCACGCGGTTACGTGCTTGCCCGCGTGCCTGCTGCGTGGATGCTGCGCTCCGCGGCGCAAACAATGGACGACACGCCAACAATGCGCTTTTGGATGCCGTGCCACCTGCCGCTTTCGATGGATGCCATACGCGCTACCACTGCTCATCGTTCCGCGTGGGCACGGAGTGCCCACCCTACGTCCCTCGCATCAGCACGTGGGCATCGGCGGCGCAGCGTATCCACAAGCGGTAAAATACCGCCTTCGCTCCATCCCGCCCGCATACCACCATGACCCAACGCCTCATCCTCGCCTCGAACAACGCCGGCAAACTCAAGGAATTCCAGCAAATCCTCGGTCCGATCGGTTTCAACCTGCACCCGCAAGGCGAATTCAACGTCCCCGAGGCGGAAGAGCCGTTCGCCACCTTTGTCGAAAACGCCCTGGCCAAGGCGCGTCACGCCGCCCGCCTGACCGGCCTGCCGGCCCTGGCCGACGACTCCGGCGTCTGCGTCAACGCCCTCGGCGGCGCCCCTGGCGTGTACTCGGCGCGCTTTGCCGGCGAACCGAAATCCGACGCCCGCAACAACGAAAAGCTGGTGGCCGACCTGGCGCAACATGAAGACAAATCGGCCTATTACTACTGCGTGCTGGTCTACGTGCGCCACGCCGACGACCCGCAGCCGATCATCGCCGACGGCCGCTGGGACGGCGAAATCATCGCCACCCCACGCGGCGAGAACGGCTTCGGCTACGATCCGTACTTCCTGATCCCGGCGCTGGGCAAGACCACGGCCGAACTCACGCCCGCCGAAAAAAACGCGCAATCGCACCGCGGCCAGGCCCTGCGCGCACTGGTAGAGAAACTGAAATGATCCCGATTAAAGTCGCCGGCGTGAACGTTGGCGAAGCGCGTTCCCCGGCCCAGGCCGCCCTGCAATACCTGCAGCCCGGCTCCCTGAACCTGACCGCCTTGCCGCCGCTGTCGCTGTACATCCACTTTCCCTGGTGCGTGCGCAAGTGTCCGTATTGCGACTTCAATTCGCACGAGGCCAAGGGCGAATTGCCGGAAAAGGAATACCTGGACGCGCTGCGCCTCGACCTGGAGCAATCGCTGCCGCTGATCTGGGGCCGCCGCATCCACACCGTCTTCATCGGCGGCGGCACGCCGAGTTTGATGTCGGCCGCGGGCCTGGACCGCTTGATGTCGGACCTGCGCACCCTGCTGCCACTGGAGCTCGACGCCGAGATCACGATGGAAGCCAACCCGGGTACTTTTGAAGTCGAGAAATTCCGCCAGTACCGCGAGAGCGGCATCAACCGTTTATCCATCGGCATCCAGAGCTTCAACGGCGAGCACCTGAAATCCTTGGGGCGCATCCACGACGAGCGCGAAGCGCTGCGCGCGGTGGAAATCGCGCACTCCACCTTCGACAACTTCAACCTCGACCTGATGTACGCGCTGCCCTCGCAGACCCTGGAGCAGGCGCGCCACGACCTGCAGACCGCGCTGTCGTTCGCGCCGCCACACCTGTCGCTGTACCATCTGACGATGGAGCCGAACACAGTCTTCGCCAAGTACCCGCCGAGTTTGCCGGACGACGACGCCAGCGCCGACATGCAGGACATGATCGCCGAGACCATGCCGGCCGCCGGCTACGAGCACTACGAAGTGTCGGCCTATGCCCAAAAGGGCCGGCGCGCGCGCCACAACCTGAATTACTGGCACTTCGGCGACTACCTCGGCATCGGCGCCGGCGCCCACTCCAAGCTCTCCTTCCCGCACCGCATCCTGCGCCAGGCACGCTACAAGCAGCCGGGTTCCTTCATGGAAGCGGCAAAGCGCGGCAACCCGGTGCAGGAAGAACACGAAATCGCGCGCGCCGACATGGGCTTCGAGTTCATGCTCAACACCCTGCGCCTGACCGAAGGCTTCGACCCGAACCTTTTCGGCGAACGCACCGGCATGAGCATCACCGCCATCTCGAAAGCCCTGGATGCAGCCGAAGCCAAAGGCCTGCTGACGCGCGACTTCAAGCTCATCAAGCCGACCAACCTCGGCCAGCGCTTCCTCAACGACCTGCAAGAAATGTTCCTCGGCGAGGACAAATAACGGGCGACGGCGCCGGCATTGGCGGCGCTTTTGTAGGGTGGGCACTCGTGCCCACGCGGTACACCACCCGCATATCGTACGGCTAGCAAAGACCAGACCGTCTTTGCTAGCCTTGAGTCGCCCCCGCCAACGCCCCAATCGTCTTCGCCAACCCCTCCACCACCCGCGCCATGCTCTCGTAATCCAGCTTGTCCGGCGTATCCTGCGCCGTGTGGTAATACGGATAGCGCATGAACGCCGTGTCGGTAATCATCAGCGCCGGATACCCATGCCGGTCATACGACGAATGATCCGACAAGGTCACGCCCATCGTATGCGCCGGCGCCGCCAGCCCCTGCGCCGGAAAATCCGACGCCCCCTGGAACGCCGCCAGTGCCTGCCTCACCAGCGCCGACGATTCGATCGTGCCGACAAAGGCAATGAAATTCCCGGTGTCCGGATACTGCCCCTCCAGCCCCGGCGGCAGCTGCTGGCTGCCCGGCTTGTCCGAGTAATAGCCCATCGTCTCCAGCACCAGCGCGCCTTCCACCTTCTGCCCCTGGCGCTTCATCTCGGCCGCATGCTGCATGCTGCCCATTTCCTCGCTCAGGAAGAAGGGCGGTTCCTCGTTCACGAAAAACACGAAGCGCACTTCGGTGCCGCTGGCCGGCTGCACCGTCTTGAGCAGGCGCGCCAGTTCCAGCACGGCGGCCGTGCCGCTGCCATTGTCGTTGGCCCCGGGCGCGCCTTGCGCCGAATCGTAATGCGCGCCGACGATGAAGATGCGTTCCGGCCGCTTTCCCTTCGCCACGTTCGCCACCGCCACCTCGATGTTGCGCACCTTCTGCCCGCCGGCCTCGTATTCCTGGCGCGCCGGCGTGTAGCCGGCCTTTTCCAGCGTGGTTTCGATGTAGACAGCGGCGCGCTCGAGCTGCGCCGGCCTGCGCGTGTTGTGCTCTTCGGACGCAACGGCCTGCACGTGCTGGCGCATGCGCTCGGCCAGGTCGGGCGCGGCCCGGGCGTTCTCGGGCGTGAAGGTCATGACCGCCACCAGGATGAGCAGGAGGAGCGCAACGATGACTTTCCAATGTGATTGAAAGAAGTTTCGCATGGCAGTGTGCAGCGCCTGGATGGCGCCCTCAATGGCATCCATTAGTAGACCTGTTCAGTGTAGCCAAGTTCAACCCAATGCCATCGCACGAATCCAGGACGAAAAAAAACCGGAGCACGCAGCTCCGGTTTTTCATGCAATCAAGCTAAGCTGAACAATCAGCGCGCTGCCTGCGCCTCAGCCACCGGCTCGCTCCACCCGCCACCCAGCACGCGGTACAGCGTGACCTGGTTCTGCAAGCGCGCCAGGTTGGCTTCCACCGACTGCTGCTGCGCCTGGAACAGCGAACGCTGCGCATCGAGCAAATCGAGCTGGCTGGCGGCGCCGCTGCGGTAGCGCAGGTCGGACAGGTTGAAGCGGTCCTGCTCGGCCTCGGCCACCGCGCGCTGGGCGCGCAGCTGCTCGCTGTAGGTGGCCTGGCCGGCCAGGGCGTCCGCCACTTCGCGGAACGCGGTCTGGATCGAGCGCTCGTACTGGGCCACGGCGATGTCGCGGCCGGCACGGGCCGATTCGACGCCGGCGCTGATGCGGCCGTAGTCGAAGATCGGCAGGATCGCCTGGGGCGCGAAGCTCCAGCCGAAGGTGCCGCTCTTGAACAGGCCCGACAGCTCGTCGCTGACGCTGCCGGCGCTGCCGGTCAGCGAAATGCGCGGGAAGTAGTTCGCGCGCGCCGCGCCAATGTTGGCGTTGGCCGCGATCAGCTGCTGCTCGGCCGAACGGATGTCCGGACGCACGGTCAGCAGGTCTGATGGCAGGCCGGCCGGGAGGTCCGGCAGTTCGGTCGTCGCCAGGGTCGCGCCCTGCGGCAGGTCGGCCGGAATCGGCTGGCCGACCAGCAGCGTCAGCAGGTTGTTGTCCTGCTGGCGCAGGCGGCGCAGCTGCGCCAGGGTGGCGCGGGCCGTTTCCACCAGCGAGGCCGTCAGCTGCAAATCGAGCTTCGACGAGACGCCGTTCTCGAAGCGCAGCTGGGTCAGGCGCAGCGATTCCTCGCGCGTCTTCAAGGTCTGCTCGGTAATGGCCAGCAGTTCATCGTCGGCCAGCAGCGACAGGTAGCTGTTGGCCACCGAGGCGATCAGGCTGATATGCGTGGCCTTGCGCGCTTCCTCGGTGGCGAGGAATTGCGCCAGCGCCGCTTCCGACAAGTTGCGCACGCGGCCGAACAAATCGAGCTCGAAGCTCGAGACCGTCAGGCCGGCCTGGTACACGCTCTGGATCGGCAAGTCTTCGCCGGTGGTCTGGCGGCTGCCGGTGACCGCAGCCGACACGGTCGGCAGGCGGTCGGCGCGGGCGATGCGGTACTGGGCGCGGGCCTGTTCGATGTTCAGGATCGCCACGCGCAGGTCGCGGTTGTTCGCCAGCGACAGCTCGATCAGCTGGCGCAGGCGCGCATCGGCAAAGAAGCGCTGCCAGGCGAGGGTCGCCGGCGCTTCGCCGGTGGCGGTCGGCAGGGCCGTGCCGCCGGCTTGCGGCATGTCCGGGAAGGCCGGGGCCACCGGTGCGGCCGGGCGCTCGTACGTCGGCGCCAGGTTCACGCAGCCGGCCAGGGCCAGGGCCAGGACCAATGGAGTGAATCGTTTCATTTTAAAAGTGACATTCATCAGATTTTTTCCTTCACGACGCTGCCGGTGTCTTCGTGGTGCGTGTACAGGTCGTTCTGGCGCTTGCTGCCCTTGAACAGCGTACGCACCACAACGAAGAACAGCGGCACGAAGACCACGCCCAGCGCGGTTGCGGTGATCATGCCGCCCATCACGCCGGTACCGATGGCGCGTTGGCCTGCACCGCCGGCGCCGCTTGCAATCACCAGCGGCAGCACGCCGAGGATGAACGCCAGCGAGGTCATGATGATCGGGCGGAAACGCAGGTGGGCTGCTTCCAGCGCCGCTTCCATCGGCGACTTGCCTTGTGCCTGCAGGTCTTTCGCGAACTCGATGATCAGGATCGCGTTCTTCGCCGCCAGGCCGATGATGGTAATCAGGCCGACCTTGAAGTAGACGTCGTTCGACAGCCCGCGCATCTGGGCCGCCAGCAGCGAACCGAGAATACCGAGCGGCACCACCAGCAGCACGGCCACTGGAATGGTCCAGCTTTCGTACAGTGCGGCCAGGGCCAGGAACACCGCCAGCAGGGCGAAGCCGATCAGGATGAACACGGTCGAACCCGACAGGATTTCCTCGCGCGACTGGCCGGTCCATTCGAACGCGAAGCCAGGCGGCAGCTGGCCTGCCAGGCGCTGCATTTCGTCCAGTGCCTGGCCGCTCGAGTAGCCTGGAGCCGGTTCGCCGGTGATCTTCATCGACGGATAGCCGTTGTAGCGGATGGTCTGCATCGGACCGGTCACCCACTCAGTGGAGGCGAACGAGGACAGCGGCACCGGGCGGCCCTGGGCGTTCAGGGCGTTGATGCGCAGCAGGTCGTCCGGCTGCATGCGGTTTGGCGCATCGGCCTGCACGATCACGCGCTGCAGGCGGCCGGCGTTCGGGAAGTCGTTCACGTAGCTCGAACCCAGCGAGGTCGACAGCGCGGTGTTGATGGCGCTGAAGGTCACGCCCAGGGCTTGCGCCTTGTCGCGGTCGATGTTCAGCTTCAGCTGCGGCGCGTCTTCCAGGCCTTCAGGGCGCAGGCCGGTCAGGACCTTGCTCTGCATCGCCATGCCCAGCATCTGGTTACGTGCTTTTACCAGCGCTTCGTGGCCGTTGCCGCCGCGGTCTTGCAGGCGGAACGAGAAACCGGTGCCGGTACCCAGTTCGGGAATCGGCGGCGGGCTCACCACGAAGATGAACGAGTCGCGCAGGGCGCCCATGTGCATCGTGATGCGGTTGGCGAAGGATTGCGCATCCTGGCCATCGCCCTTGCGGTCGGCCCAGGCCTTCAGCGGAATGAAGGCAAGACCCATGTTCTGGCCCTGGCCCGAGAACGAGAAGCCGGTCACGGCCACGATGTTCGCGTATTCCGGCTGCTTCATGACGTAGTCTTCCAGCGCGTGCAGCACGACGTTGGTACGCTCGGCGGTGGCGCCCGGCGGCAACTGGATGTTGGCGATCACGTAGCCCTGGTCTTCGTTCGGCAGGAACGAATTCGGCAGGCGGGTGAACAGCAGGCCGACGATACCGACCAGCACCACGAACACCACCATCCAGCGGCCCGAACGGCGCAGGATGCCGCCGATGAAGCCCTCGTAGCGCTTGGCGCCGGCACTGAAGTTACGGTTGAACCAGCCGAAGAAACCCTTCTTCTCGTGGTGGTGGCCGGCTTCGACCGGTTTGAGCAAGTGCGCGCACAGGGCAGGGGTCAGCGACAGCGCCAGGAAGGCCGAGAAGGCGATCGAGGTCACCATCACCGCCGAGAACTGGCGATAAATGTTACCGACTGCACCGGCGAAGAAGGCCAGCGGCACGAACACCGACATCAGCACCACGGTCACGCCGATAATGGCGCCCGAGATCTGGCCCATGGCCTTGCGGGTCGCCTGCAGCGGCGGCAAGCCTTCTTCGGACATGATGCGTTCGACGTTCTCGACGACCACGATGGCGTCATCGACCACGATACCGATCACCAGCACCATGCCGAACATGGTCAGCACGTTGATCGAGAAGCCCAGCGCCAGCAGGCAGGCGAAGGAACCCAGCAGCGCGACCGGAACGACGATGGTCGGGATCAGGGTGTAGCGGAAGTTCTGCAGGAAGATGTACATCACGACGAACACCAGCGCGATTGCTTCGAGCAGGGTGTGCACGACTTGCTCGATCGAGATATCGATGAAGGTGGTCGAATCGTACGGGATCGTGTACTTCATGCCATGCGGGAAGAACTTCGACAGTTCCTGCATGCGGGCCTTGATCAGGTCGCCGGTTTCGAGTGCGTTACCCGATGGCGACAGCTGGACGCCGATACCGGCCGACGGCTTGCCGTTCAGGCGTGCCGAAGTAGCATAGGCCTGGCCGCCGATTTCGATGCGGGCCACGTCTTTCAGGCGCACGGTGGAACCGTCCGGATTGGCGCGCAGCACGACGTTGCCGAACTGCTCGACGGTCGCCAGCTGGCCGGCCACCACGACGGTAGCGGTGATCTGCTGGCCTTTTGCCAGCGGCAAATCGCCGATGGTGCCGGATGCGACCTGGGCATTTTGCTGGCTGATCGCGGCATTCACGTCGGCCGGCGACAGATTGAAGCCGACCAGCTTGGCCGGATCGATCCAGACGCGCATCGCCTTTTCGGTACCGAACAGCTGGGCCTGGCCCACGCCCTTGATACGCTGCAGTTCCGGCAGGACGTTACGCGAAGCGTAGTCGCCCAGTGCCACCGGGTCCCAGTTCGGATCGTCCGACGACAGGATGGTGAACAGCAGGAAGTTCGAGCGCGACTTGTCGACGCGCACACCCTGCTGGGTCACGGCCGGCGGCAGGCGCGGAGTAGCGCGCGCCAGGCGGTTCTGGACGTCGACCTGGGCCAGGTCGGCGTTGGTGCCGGTTTCGAACGAGATGGTGATCGAGCCGGTGCCGTTGGCCTGGCTGGTCGATTCCATGTAGATCATGCCTTCGGCGCCGTTCATCTCGCGTTCGATGACGGAGATGACGGAGTCTTCGAGCACCTGTGCCGACGCGCCCGGATAGGCGACGTTGACGACGATCGAAGGGGGCGCCACGGTTGGGTATTGCGCGATCGGCAGCTGATTGACGGCAACACCGCCAAGCACCATGATGAACAGCGCGATCACCCAGGCAAAGATTGGGCGGTCAATAAAAAAACGTGCCATGAAAAGTCCTGTTCCTTTTACTCAGTAACGATGTGGTTACTGGCGGCTCTGGCCAGGGGTGGTCGCGCCGGCGGCCGGCGAGCCGGCGTCTGGCGTGCGCGAACCGGCCGCGGCATTCGTAGCGGTGGCGCCGGCGGCGTTCGGCTGCTGGGCCGGGTTGCCTGCGGCGGCTGGGGCAGCGGCGTTCGGCGCAGTCCAGGCGACCGGCTGCACCGGGGTGCCTGGCGGCAGCATCTGCAGCTTCTGGAAGCCGTCGACCATCACGCGTTCGCCTTCCTTCAGGCCGTCAGTAATGACCCAGTTGCTGCCTTCCTGCGACGCGATCTTGACGGTGCGCGGGGTTGGCTTGTTGTCGGCGCCGACCACCATCAGGCTGTCGCCGGTCTGGCCGCCGCGGGTCACGGCTTGCTGCGGGACCAGGATGCCCGACGGCAGCTCGGCTTGCGCCAGGCGCACGCGCACGTACTGGCCCGGGAGCAGGGCGTTGTCCGGGTTCGGCACCTGGGCGCGCAGGGTCACCTGGCCGCTGGTCGGGTCGACCGATACGTCGGAGAACAGCAGCTTGCCCTGGCGCGGCAGCACGGTGCCGTCGTCCATGATCACGGTAACCGGGATGGCCGAGTCGATGCCCTTGCCGCCGGCCTGCTTGCGCAGGCGCTGCAGTTCGGAGGCCGACTGGGTGATGTTCAGGTACATCGCGTCGGTCTGCTGGATCAGGGCCAGCTGGGTGGCTTCGCCGCTGGAGACCAGGGCGCCTTCGGTCACCAGCGCGCGGCCGATGCGGCCCGAGATCGGGGCGTAGACGTTCGAATAGCCCACGTTGAGCTGCGAGATCTTCTGCTGGGCCTGGGCCGAACGGACGTCGGCACGGGCCTGCTCGGCGGTGGCGACGGCGTTGGTGTATTCCTGCTTGCTGATGGCGTTGGCTTCGACCAGCGGCTTGTAGCGGTCGACGATGGCCGATGCCGCGGTCAGGTTGGCCTGGGCGCGGCCGACGGCGGCCTGCGACGCGTTCAGCTCGGCCTGGTACGGGGCCGGGTCGATCTGGAACAGCGACTGCCCTTCCTTGACCATGCTGCCTTCGGTGAAGGTGCGTTTCAGCACCACACCGCTCACGCGGGCACGGACTTCAGCCGTGCGGATCGCTTCGACGCGCGCAGGCAGTTCGGTTTCGAGGGCCACCGACTGGAACTTGGTGGTGATGACGCCGACTTGCGGCGGCGGCATCTTGGCGCCGGCGGCGGCTTGGTCGGCATCTTTCTTGCCGCAGGCCGACAGCAGGGTGACCGCCATCAGCGTGCAGGCGGCGATCCGGGTCATGGACAGAGGAGAGGAGTGGGCAGAGCGCATTACGTGTGCTTCCTTCTGGTTTTATTAAAAAGACAAAACCGTCCTCAAGGTCCCTGTCGAGACCCTGCGCACGGTATGTCACTGGCTTTTACGAAATTTTTTATATACTATCACGGCTGTATGTTTAACGTGCTGCACCACAACAAAATTGGAGTAAGACATGGCCCGCAGGACCAAGGAAGAAGCGGCCGCGACGCGGGACAGCATTCTTGATGCAGCAGAACAATTGTTTGTAGAGCAAGGTGTCTCGCGAACGACCTTGCAGCATATCGCAACGGCCGCGGGTGTGACGCGCGGCGCGATTTATTGGCATTTCGACGACAAAGGCGCACTGTTCAATGCAATGATGGACAGGGCAACCTTGCCGTTCGAGTGCAGCCTGGCTACCCAGAAGGACGATGAGGGCGTCGACGCAATGGACGACCTGCGCAGCGTCATGCTCGATATTTTCCGGATCACCGAGCAGGACCCGAAGGCGCGCCGGGTATTCGAGATCGCCTCGCTGAAGGTGGAGTTCGTCAGCGAGCTCGATGCCGTGCGGGTGCGCCGCAGCCAGAGCAAGCAGGAATGGATGGACTACGTGGAAAAGCGCATCCGCCTCGGCATCCGGAACGGGCAGATCCGCGCCGATGTCGATCCGCATGTGCAGGCGCTCGGGCTGTGGTCGCTGATCGACGGCTTGATCCGCACCTGGATGTTCGAGCCGGATACCTTCAGTTTGCTGCAGGTCGGGCGGCAGGTGGTCGAGACGCTGCTCGAAGGCATCCGCGCGAAACAAACTAAATGAAATAAAAGAAAAGGCGCGGACCGAGCCGCGCCTTTGTCTTCATGCGCCGCCTCGGCGGCAACACATCGATTACGCTGCCACGCGCAGTTCTTCGATCATCTTCTTCAGCTTGAGCGAATCCGCCACGAAGGCACGGATGCCTTCGGACAGCTTCTCGGTGCCCATCGCGTCTTCGTTCAGCATGAAGCGGAAGGTCTTTTCGTCGATGGCGATCTTCTCGATGTCGGCGCTTTCGTCCGTCACCAGCTTGCGCTCGAGCGGGGCATCGCTGTCGGCCAGCTTTTGCAGCAGGTCCGGCGAAATCGTCAGCAGGTCGCAACCGGCCAGTTCCAAAATCTGCGAGGTATTACGGAAGCTCGCGCCCATGACTTCGGTCTTGTAGCCGAACTTGCGGTAGTACTGGTAGATGCCCTTGACCGACTGCACGCCCGGATCGTCGGCGCCCTGGTAGTCGGTGCCGGTGGATTTCTTGTACCAGTCGTAGATGCGGCCGACGAACGGCGAAATCAGCTGCACGCCCGCTTCGGCGCAGGCCACGGCCTGGCACAGCGAGAACAGCAGGGTCAGGTTGCAGTGGATGCCGTCCTTTTCCAGGATCTCGGCGGCGCGAATGCCTTCCCAGGTCGAGGCGATCTTGATCAGCACGCGCTCGCGCGACACGCCGGCCTTTTCGTACAGGGCGATCAGCTCGCGGCCCTTGGCGACGGTGGCTTCGGTATCGAACGACAGCGCCGCATCGATCTCGGTCGACACGCGGCCCGGCACGTACTTCAGGATCTCGACGCCGAAGGCGATCAGCAGGCTGTCGACGATCGCTTCCACCGACGCACCGTTCGCGTCAGCGACAGCCTTTTCCAGCAGCGGACGATACTCCGGCTTCTGCACCGCTTTCAGGATCAACGACGGATTGGTCGTCGCATCCTGTGGCGCATACGCCTTGATCGACTGGAAATCGCCCGTATCGGCCACAACCGTGGTGTATTGCTTCAATTGCTCAAGTTGATTCATATAATTTGCCTATTTAACAATATAACCGAATATTCTGTGCACTGCGATATTGCTGTCTTTGTAGGGTGGGCACTTGTGCCCACGCGGTACAACGCCCGCGTATCGAAACTTCAAACCTGCGCGTAGGGTGGGTTCTCGAACCCACCAACACCGCCAATCAGCAATCCGTCGCCTCAACAAACGCCTGCACCATCGCTTCCAGCCCCACACGGTCCTCTTCCGTAAACCGCTCCAGCACCGGACTGTCGATATCGAACACCCCCACCAGCCTGCCATCCTTGATCACCGGCAGCACGATCTCCGCATTCGACGCCGAATCGCAGGCGATATGCCCCGGAAACGCATGCACATCCGGCACTACAACCGTCTTGCGCTCGACCGCAACCGTGCCGCACACGCCCCGCCCAAACGGAATCCGCGCGCAAGCCGGCTTGCCCTGGAACGGCCCGACCAGCAAATCCTGGCCTTCGCCTTTTTTCGACGGCACGGTGAAATAGAAACCGGCCCAGTTCAGGTCGGCAAGGGTGTCATAGACAAGCGCGGAAAACTGCGAAGCATTCGCGGTCAGGTCGCGCTCGCCTTCGAGGACGCTGACGACCTGGCGTACCAGCAGGTCGTAGTCGGGACGGGTGCTGCGTTCTGGATTGATGTGCATGGACGGGCCGTGGTGCTGGACGAAAACCGCTATTCTACAGCCAGCCCGGACGATGTTGGGCGCGCACCCCGCGCACCCTGCGCACCCTGGTCGATGCCGCCCGCTGCGGGCGCTGCCGCGTCAGCGCAGGCGCGCCGCCAGTTCGGCCATCTGCGCCTTCCACTTGGCAGCCTCCTGCCCCGACCACAATTGCGCCAGCTCGGACGACCTCGGCTGGCCGACGCGCGCCAGCGCCTTGTGCGCGAGCGGCGCCAGGCTGGCGATCTGCGCGCGCGGCTGGCGCTCGAGCCAGGCCGACAGCGCACGCGGCAAGGTGGCGCTGCGCTTGCCGCGCGCCGCCGCCACCACCTCGGCCGCCGCAACCACGGTCGCGCCTTCCGGTGCGTCGACCACGTCGGCGGACAAGGCGCCCTCAAGCGCGGCCGCAAGCGCCGCCGTGCCCTGCGAGCCGGTGCATTCGCTGATCCAGTCCAGCGCGTCGTCGTTCTCGAAACTGCCGGTCCCCCAGGCGCCGGCGCAAGCGGGCGAGGACAGGACCATGCACAGGGCGAATGCAATGAGGATCCTCATCGTTTGTCTCGTTCGAGCAGAGGGTTCACTGCGCTTTTCATCTGAGCGGCAAGCCCTGAGCCGGTGCCGGTGCGCCGTACAATTGTCTTTTCCATCAGGCAAGTATATACACGTGTTATCGCTTTTGCAATTCAATGTAAACACGGCAGTCGAGCATGAGATGATGCAAGAAAACCGTTCAACTGCTTTTATGGATAGTGCTCGGCATCAGCCGGCGGAACGATCCAGCTATGCATGCGTTCCTCGTACACGGAGACGGTGGGGGCGGGGAAATCCGGTTCGGCAAACGCTCCCACCGGTATCATGATGAAGCCGGGCAGGGCCTGGGGTTCGTAGTACACCGTGGTGCCGCAGGTCGGGCAGAAGTGGAAGACCGCGCGCGTGCCTTCGTCGCCGACGCGCACGTATTGCGTCGACTGGCCTGCGACAGCGACGTTCTCGCGCGGGAAGCGCGCCTGCTGCGCAAACGGGCTGCCGGTGCGGCGCTGGCATGCCAGGCAGTGGCAGATCGAGTTGCGCACCGGGTCGCCGCTGGCCTGGGCGGTCAGCTGGCCGCAACTGCAGGATGCAAGTCTGGTTGGCATCGTGTCCTCGGCAGGTAGTCGTTTCCCCTACTGTACAAGGTCGGCGGCTTGTTCGTCCTGGTGGACAGTCGATTCTACGCAGCTTGCCGCGCGTGCCGCCGTTGCCGATAAAAAGAAAGCTGCCTGCGTTCGCACACAGGCAGCACCACGTCTGCCGGGCGTGCGGGGGGCTTACTGCAAGGCCCTGCGGCGCCAGCGCATCCCGGCTAGCAATCCGGCGCCGAGCAGGGCCAGCGACCCGGGTTCCGGCACCTCGGCCGGATTGTCGGTGCGCTCGAAGACACCGGTGGCGCCGCTGCAGGCATACTCCGCGTTCCATGGGCAGCCCGCGTCGTCCATTTCGGCATCGCTATTGGCATCGACGACCGTAAAGGTGCGGCCGCTTGAGACCAGCTCGATATGGTGGCTGCTGTCGTTGAGATAGATGCTGCCGCTCAGGAAGCCGTCGCTTTCGAAGCGCAATTGCAGGTCGAGCCAGCCCAGCTCGGACGAGAACCCGCCGTCGGCGACCGACCACGCCATGGCGTTCCCCATGTCCGGGAAGGTATAGCGCACGTTGAGCAAGCCTTGCGCCGGCGGGGCGCCGAAGCCGTGCTCGAAGTAGAAATTCAGTGCGCCGCTGTCGACGGTTGCGTCGTCGAACTCAAGCTCGAGGGTGATGTTACGGGGTGTGTCGCCGTTCGTTGCTTCCCACTGGTAAATAACGCCGGCCTGGCTGCACAGTGGCGTCAGGCAAAATGCGATCGCTGCAAGGTATGAAGGTAGTTTCATGGCGCGCTCCTGGGTTGGGTGCCTTACGCAGAGCAAAATGTGCGCCAGATGAGCAAGTGCTTGAATCTTTTCGCTTTCCCGGCCGGGGCCGCATCGCGGGAGCGAAAACTGTTAATTTTGTCGACGGCCGTGCATGCCCGCACGCCGGTTTTCTATGCCGCTGTCGCAGCAGTCGACAGCGGGAAGCGCGCCTGCTGCGCAAACGGACTGCCGGTACGGCGCTGGCAGGTTAGGCAGTGGCAGATCGGGTTGCGCACCGGGTCGCCGCTGGCCCGGGCCATCAGCTGGCCGCAACTGCAGGATGCAAGTCTGGCCGGCATCGTGTCCTCGGCAGGTCGTCGTTTCGTCTACTGTACAAGGTCGGCGGCCTGTTCGCTTTGGACCGCCACGATCAGGCGCTTGCTGAGTTCCTCGTTGTCGCCGCCCAGCTTGTCGCCGTTGTGCAGCGTAACCGTCACGATGCCGGAATCGACGTCCATTTCGAGCTGGCTGTAGAAATTGAAGATGTAGCCGCCATGCCCGACCAGGTGCTTGCCATTCACCGAGCGCACCCACTCGCCCAGGCCGTAGCTGGTCGCTTTCCCGTTCGGCAGCACATGGCTGGCATTCATGCGCTTGACGTTCGCCGCCGAGACCAGTTTCCCGCCTTGCAGCGCCAGCATGAAGGCGGCCAGTTCGTCGACCGTGCTAACCATGCCGCCGGCCGCGTGCAAATTGCTGTTGGCGAGCAGCCAGGCCGGTTTCGGGCCGGCCTGGTAGCCGGTGACCAGCCCCGGATGGAAGGTCTTGTCGTCGCCCGAGCCGGTATGCTGCAAGCCCAGCGGCCGGCAGATGCGGCTGTCGATAAAGGCGTAGAACTCCTGGCCCGCTACCCGTTCCACGATCTGCCCGAGCAGGTGGTAGCCGGTGTTGTTGTAGGCGAAGACGGTGCCCGGGGCCGACAGCAGAGGACGCTGTCGCGCTGGCGCCACCAGTTCATCCAGCGTGTGTTCGAGCCGCGCGGTGGTGCGCCAGTAACCGGAATCCATGCTGAGGTTCGGGATGCCGCTGGTGTGCGTCAGCAGGTGCTCGACCGTCACCTTGCTCCAGTGCTTCGGCGCCTGCGGCAGGTAGCGCGAGACCGGCGCGTCGAGCGCGATCTTGCCCTCCTCGACCAGCAGCATGATGGCAGTGGCAGTGAACAGCTTGGTGGTCGAGCCGATGCGGAACACGTGCTCCGGTTGGATCGGCACGCCCAGTTCCACGTTCGCCATGCCGTAGCCCTTGCGCAGCAGCGGCTTGCCGTCCTTGAGGACCAGGGCGGCAACGCCGGGCAGGTTGGGCTGGAAATGGCTGGCGACGATGGAATCAAGTGACTGCGCGAGCGACTGCGGTTCAGCCGGTGCCGCCATCGCGGCGAGAGGGAAGCACAGCAGCAAGGCCAGTCGTTTCATCGCATCTCCCAGATGGTTGGTCGTTCCTCAGGTCGGCGCCGGTTCAGCAGGCGCGTCTACCGACACCGCCCGCCGCAAATCGTCCAGCGTCGCCGGCTTGGTCAGGTGCAAATCGAACCCCGCTGCGCTGGCGCGCCCAAGGTCGGCCTGCTGCCCATAACCGGTCAGCGCCACCAGGCGCGTGTCTTCCCCACCGCGCCGGATTGCCGCCGCCAGCGCGTAGCCATCCATGTCGGGCAGGCCGATGTCGAGGATGGCCAGCGTTGGCCGGCAGCGCATGCATTCGGCCAGCGCCGCCGTTGCCGTATGCGCAATGCGCACTTCGTGGCCGAGCTGTTCCAGCAGCAGGGCGGTGGTGGCGGCGGCATCGGCGTTGTCGTCCACCACGAGGA
>Ga0265780_10003103_pt1 | contig 22081 bp, 16 predicted proteins | sample P1T30metagenome_FD_192432 | JGI IMG/M metagenome (GOLD analysis project Ga0265780, IMG submission 192432) | Plant litter microbial communities from East Loma Ridge, Irvine, California - P1 T30 | ecosystem: Environmental > Terrestrial > Plant litter > Unclassified | place: USA: California...
TTAAGGCGCCGGCCAGCATCGCGAAGATCGCCCACACCGGGAAGCCTTCGTCGGCCTGTGCCGCCTGGCGCGGTGCCTGTTTCGGCGCCGGGAACGCTTCCCCGTTGAGCAGGGTGGCGATGGCGCCGGTGCCGGCTACCAGGCCTTCATAAAAATGGTTCTGCCTGAAGTGCGGCGCGATCACGTCCTGCAGGATGCGTTTGGACTGGGCGTCGGTCAGTACGCCCTGCACGCCGCGGCCGGCCTCGATGCGCAGGCGCCGCAGCGACGCGGGATTGTCGCGTGCGACGACCAGCAGCACGCCATCGTCCACGCCCTTGCGCCCCAGCTTCCAGGCATCGGTGACGCGGATGCTGTACTGCTCGATCGCTTCCGGCTCGGTCGATTTCACCAGCAGCACGGCGATCTGGCTGCCGGTCCTGGTCTCGTAGTCGGCCAGCACGGTTTCCAGGCGCTGGCGCTGGGCCGCGTCCAGCATGCCGGCCTGGTCGGTCACGCGGGTCGTCAGTGTCGGCACTTCCTTGAGCTGCGCGAAGGCCGGTGCGCCCAGCGTCAGCGCGCACAGCAGGGCAGTGAAGAACCGCAGGATCGCAGCCATGCCCGCTTACTTGCCGAAGTCGACTGCCGGAGCGGTCGAAATGGCCTTCTCGTTCTCGACCGTGAACGACGGCTTGACTTCATAGCCGAACACCATCGCGGTCAGGTTTTTCGGGAACTGGCGCACGGTCACGTTGTAATCCTGGACCGAGGCGATATAGCGCTGACGCGCCACCGTGATGCGGTTCTCGGTGCCCTCGAGCTGCGACTGCAGGTCGCGGAAGCTGGCGTCGGCTTTCAGGTCCGGGTATTTTTCGGACACCATCATCAGGCGCGACAGCGCGCCGGACAGTTCGCCCTGCACCTGCTGGAACTTCTGGAACGCTTCCGGGTTGTTCAGCACCTCGGGCGTGATCTGGAAGCTGGTCGCCTGGGCCCTGGCGCGGGTCACGGCTTCGAGCGTCGCGCTCTCGTGCGAGGCGTAGCCCTTGACGGTGTTGACCAGGTTCGGGATCAGGTCGGCGCGGCGCTGGTACTGATTGACCACCTCGCTCCACGATGCCTTGGTGGCTTCGTCCTTGGTCTGGAAATCGTTATAGCCGCAGCCGGAGAGCAGGGCGCCCGCCAGGACGGCGCTACCGAGCAGGCGGGTCCAGCGGAAGATGAAGGATGTGGTCATGATGGATATTGAGCAAGATTGTCGAATGATCAAAATATACCCGAAACCGGCAAGGACTGGCGTTCCAGATGGCCCCCAAATGCCGCGATTGAGCCGCCCGTGGCCCGGCGGCGGTTACAATAATGGGTTTGCATTTATAAAGATACAAGAGGCCTGACGTGAATTTCATCAACAAACTCAATGCCGCCTGGGCCCGCAATGACTCGCTGCTGTGCGTCGGCCTCGACCCCGACATCGCGCGCTTCCCGGCCCACCTGGCCGGCCAGCCGGACGCGATCGTCCAGTTCTGCAAGGCCATCATCGATGCGACCGCCGACCTGGCCTGCGCCTTCAAGCCGCAGATCGCCTATTTCGCTGCGCTCGGCGCCGAAGACCAGCTCGAGGAAATCTGCACCTATCTGCGCACCACCTACCCGCACATCCCGCTGGTGCTCGACGCCAAGCGCGGCGACATCGGCGCTACCGCCCACCAGTACGCGCGCGAAGCCTTCGAACGCTACGGCGCCGATGCGGTCACGGTCAGCCCCTATATGGGCTTCGACTCGGTCGAGCCGTATATGGAATGGCCGGACCGCGGCGTGATCGTGCTGTGCCGCACCTCGAATGCGGGCGGCTCCGACCTGCAATTCCTGGACGTGGGCGGACGCCCGCTGTACCAGCACGTGGCCCAGCTGGTGGCCGAAAAATGGAACCGCAACGGCCAGTGCGCGCTCGTAGTCGGCGCCACCTTCCCGGAAGAGATCGCGGCGGTGCGCAAACTGGTCGGCGACATGCCGCTGCTGATCCCGGGAGTCGGCGCCCAGGGCGGCGACGTCGAGGCGACCGTCAAGGCCGGCCGCACCGCGAATGGCGCCGGCATGATGATCAACTCATCGCGCGCGATCCTGTACGCGGCGCCGCAAGCGGGCGAAGACTTCGCCCAGGCCGCGCGCCGCGTGGCGCGCGAGACGCGCGACGCGATCAACGCCGCCCGCGCCTGACGGCAACACGGGTCCAGCGGTGCGCGCACGTTCGCGCGCAAATACATTCGCACAAATGTATAATGTCGGTACACCTCTACTGACTGGCCTCCATGCCGCCGCCGGACCTTTCCTCGCACGACGTCCGTTCCGCCTTCCGGCGTGAACTCATCTCTCCCCATTTGTGGCGCACGCGCCTGGTCGTGGTCAGCATGGCCGCCATTGCCGGCCTGGTGGTGGTCGGCTTTACCTGGCTGGCCGAAGCCGCCTTTGCCCGCTTCTTGTCGCTCGAAGAACGCGCGTGGTGGATCCCGCTGTGCTGGACGCCGCTGTGGTGCGCCGCCATCGTCTGGGTGACGCGGCGCTATGCGCGCGGCGCCGGCGGCTCGGGCATCCCGCAGGTGATGGCGGCGCTCGATCCGGCCCTGTCGGGTGGACGCCGGCCGCTGCTGGTATCCCTGAAACTGAGCCTGGCCAAGATCGGCCTGACCTCGGCCGGTCTGCTGGGCGGCCTGTCGCTCGGGCGCGAAGGGCCGTCGGTACAGATCGCGGCCGGGATCATGCTCTCGGCGCGCCGCTGGCTGCCGCGGCGCAGCGGCATCAGCGCCCATTCGCTGCTGGTGGCCGGCGGGGCGGCCGGCATCGCTGCCGCCTTCAACACGCCGCTGGCGGGCATCATGTTCGCCATCGAAGAACTCTCGCGCAGCCCCGAACAGCGTAACAGCGGCCTGATCGTGGCCGGCATCGTGCTGGCCGGCCTGGTGTCCATCTCGGTGTATGGCAACGGCACCCACTTCGGCGTGATCCACCCGGGCCCGATCGGCCTCGCGCTAGTGGGACCAGGTTTGCTGACCGCCGTGGTGTGCGGCTTCGCAGGTGGCCTGTTTGCGCGCCTGCTGCTGGCCAGCATCAGCGGACGGTCGGCCGACCTGCCCAGCCGCTGGCGCGCAAGACATCCGGTGGCGTTCGCTGCCGGTTGCGGCTTGCTGGTGGCGGTGGTCGGCATCCTCAGCGGCGGCGCGACCTATGGCAGCGGCAACGAGGCCACGCGCGACCTGCTGGAGAATGAGGCCAGCCTGCCGATCGCGTTCGCGCTCTTCAAATTTGTCGCGACCTGGCTGACCGCCTGGTCTGGCGTGCCGGCCGGGATCTTCGCGCCGTCGCTGTCGATCGGCGCAGGGCTGGGCAACGATATCGCGCTGCTGACCGGCTATCCGCACGCGCCGGCGCTAATCGCGCTGGGCATGGTCGCGTTCCTGGCTGCCGCGACGCAGGCGCCGCTGACCGCCTTCATCATCGTGATGGAAATGGTGGATGGCCACAGCATGGTGCTCAGCCTGATGGCGTGCGCGGTAGTGGCCAACACGGTCTCGCGCGTGATGAGCCCACCGCTGTATGGCGCGCTGGCGCGGCTGCAGCTGCCGCCGCGGCCCGAGCACGGCCCGCGCCAGCCACCAGAGCGTTAGTGCAGCTCCGGTGCGATCATCTCGGCGTAGTCATACAGCGCCGCGAGGATTTCCTGCGCGCGCTCGTCGGCAGTTTCTTGCAGCGCATCGATCTCCATGAACAGCTGGTCCACGGTGCGCGCGCCATGCACGCCTTCATACAGCTTGGCCGCACGGTGCGCTTCCCACGCCTGATGCTCTTCTTCCGACAGCGTGTGCGGGAAGTTGCGCGCCCGGTAGCGCCAGAGCAGTTCGTTGAGGCGTTCGTCCTCGAAACTGATGCGCTTGGCCAGCGCCTCGGGGGTCTGCATGCGCAGCGACTCGAGCTGGCGCCGGTCTTCGCGGCTGACAAAACCGTTGTACAGGTCTTCGTCCACATCGACCGGCTCGCCAGATGCAGGTTTGTTGAGCACCTGCGCCCACACCGCCTTCATGTCCGGCCCGGCCGCTGCCAGCGCGGCGTGCGCGCGGCTACGTTCCAGGTCGATGTCCCAGCGCGTGGCCAGTTCGGGCCGCAGGGTCTTGAGGTTTGCCACCAGCATCGGCGACTTGTTCAGGTGGACGCTCTTGATCGGCAGGCGCGTCACGCCTTCGGGCAGGTCGGCGGCGCGCGAGAACATGCGGGTGCGGATGGTGTCGGCGTCGAGCGCGAACAGCTCGGACGGATCGTGGCGGCAATCCCAGACCAGGATCTCGTTCTTGTTGGTCGGGTGCTGGGCCAGCGGATACACCAGGCCCAGGCAGCCGTATTCGACCGGGAACATGCCCGAGACGTGCAGGAAGGGCTGGCGCTGGCCGGGATCGAGATGCAGGCCGATCTCGCTCGCCACGCGGTCCTTGCGGCGCAGCTCGAGGCAGAAGTCGAACAGGCGCGGCTGCTTGCTGCGGATCAGGCGCGCCAGCGCGATGGTGGCGCGCACGTCGGACAGCGCATCGTGGGCCGCCTCATGCGTTAGGCCATTGGCCGCAGTCAGCAGTTCGAGCTTGAAGCTCGGCTTGCCGTCGCGGGTCGGCCATTCGATGCCTTCGGGGCGCAGCGCGTACACCATGCGCACCACGTCGAGCAGGTCCCAGCGTCCGCAGTTGTGCTGCCACTCGCGCGCGTACGGGTCGATCAGGTTACGCCAGAACAGGAAGCGTGTGACTTCATCGTCGAAGCGGATCGTGTTGTAGCCGACGCCGATCGTGCCCGGCTCGCTGAAGGCGGCCTCGATCTGGCGCGCGAATTCATGTTCGGGTACGCCTTGCTCGAGGCAGTGCTGCGGGAGGATGCCAGTGATCAGGCAGGACTGCGGATCGGGCAAAAAGTCATTGGCCGGCTGGCAGTACAGCATGATCGGCTCGCCGATCTCGTTGAGATCGGCGTCGGTGCGGATTGCGGCAAACTGCGCCGGGCGGTCGCGGCGCGGGACCGCGCCGAAGGTTTCATAGTCGTGCCAAAGAAAGGTATGCGTGCTCATGGCCGACATGGTGGCACATCTGCGCCGTTCAGTCACGGTCAGCAGTAGTGCGCGCGGCCCGGGAGACTAGCCGCAGACCTGGTCGCGTCCCGCTTCCTTGGCCCGGTACAGCGCCTCGTCGGCCGCCTTCATCAGCGCCTGCTCGTCGTCGCCGGCGCTCAAGCTGGCCACGCCGAACGAGCCGGTCACATGCGGCAGCGGCATGCGCATGTCGGTGAAGATGATCGCAGTGCGCAGGCGCTGGCACAGCCGCTCGGCCACCAGGTGCGCCAGTTCCGGGCTGGTGTCGGGCAGCACCGCCATCATCTCTTCGCCACCATAGCGCACCGCAAAGTCGGATGGCCGCAGGGCATCGCGGATGGCGCTGGCGGCGGCCGACAAGGCGATGTCGCCCACGATGTGGCCGTGGGTATCGTTGAAGCGTTTAAAGTGGTCGAGGTCGATCATCACCAGCGACAGCCCCTTGCCGTCGCGCGTGGCGCGCGCGGCCAGCTTGGGCAGCATGTCGTCTAGCCAGGCGCGGTTGTACAGGCCGGTGAGCGGATCGTTGAGCGACATCTGGCGGTAGAACTCGCCCAGCTTCTCGCCACGGCGCAGGCGCGCGTTGGCGGTGCGGATGCGGAACGACAGCAGGCGCAGCAGATTGCGCGCCAGGACTTGCGAGTGGTCGATCAGCTCGGTCATCAGGGAAGCGCCGACCACCAGCAGCTCGGTGTCTTCCACCGCCGTCATGGCCGCCAGGTTGACCGCGTCGTCCAGCACTGCCTGTTCGCCGACGCTTTCGCCGGGCGAGATGCGGCTGGTGCCGCCGCTTTCGTCGCCGGCGTGGGTGTCGGGTGCAATCTCGAGCTGGCCGGAGAGCACGAAATACAGGCTGGCCTGGCCGCCGTCCTCGATGCTGTTGCCCTTGGCAAGCAGCATCACGGGACTATTGGCCAGCAGGGCGGCGACGGCGGGGTCGGTCTCGTCGCGAAACAGTTGCAGGTCGCGCAGGGTGTAGCGAGAAGCTTCGAAGGTGGTGATCTGTTTCAAATGGTTCATCGTGATGGCGAGTGCTAGTGAAGTGACAATACGCGTCGTCAGGCGAATAATAGCCCATTGCACGATGCTGCGCCTTCGCTGTGTCCCGCGGCGCGGCAGAGTGTTAAATCTCGCTGAAAAATGGTTCAATGGCGGCATGACCGAATCTGCCGATCCACTACTCATCGACGCGCTGGGCCAGCGTCATCCACGCACGCACGATGCCCGCATCGTCTCGCTGGTGCCGTCGATCACCGAACTGCTGTGCGACCTGGGCCTGGCGCCGCAGCTCATCGGGCGCACTGGTTTCTGCATCCATCCGAAGCAGCTGGTGGCGGATATTCCTAAAGTGGGCGGCACCAAGGACGTCAATCTCGACAAGATCCGCAAGCTGGCGCCGACCCACGTCGTGGTCAATATCGACGAGAACGAGAAGCCGCTGGCCGATGCGCTGGCGGAGTTCGTGCCGCACATTGTCGTGACCCATCCGCAGGCGCCGCACGACAATCTGGCGCTGGCGCGGCTGATGGGCGGCATCTTCGGTGTGGAGGCGGCGGCAGCATCGTGGTGCGCCGCCTTCGAGGCCGAACTGGCGGCGCTGCGCGCACTGCCGCGCGGTCCCGCACGCACGGTGCTGTACTGCATCTGGCAAGACCCGTGGATGAGCGTGTCGCAGGAGACGTATATCGCGGCCATGCTGGCCGAACTGGGCTGGCGCGTGCCGGAGCTTGGCCCTGAGCGCTACCCGCGTTTCGACTGGTCCGACGCGCTCGTCGATGGCCTCGATGCGGTGCTGCTGTCGACCGAACCGTATCGCTTCACCGAAGCGCACGCGGATGCGCTGGAAAAGCAGATCGGCATTCCGGTGCTGCTGGTCGATGGCGAGATGATGTCGTGGTACGGCAGTCGGGCCCTGGCCGGGCTGCGTTATCTACGCGAGGTGAGGGTTTAAACAGTTAGCTGGAACTTGTTCGTCATTATGCAGTCATATGCATTATGAGCAAGTTAGTTCCAATCGGTTTGGCTGCCGAAGCGCTTGGGGTATCGACCAGCACCTTGCGTCGCTGGGAGGCAGCGGCCGGCTCACCCCGGCAAGAACAGAAGGCGGTCAGCGCCGCTATGACCTGACTGCGCTGCACCCCACGGCTGCGCACATTGCCCCGGCGTGTCGCAAGACTGTCGCCTATGCGCGGGTTTCGAGTCATGACCAGCGTGCAGATCTCGAGCAGCAAAAGCAGGTGCTCGAATTGTACTGTGCAAGCCAGGGTTGGACAGTCGACATCATTGCCGATCTTGGCTCGGGCATGAACTATCGCAAACGAGGATTGAAACGCCTGCTCGATGGGATTGTCGAAGGAGAGGTGGGCCGCCTGGTCCTGACCCACGAGGACCGGCTGCTGCGTTTCGGCGCCGAACTGGTATTTGCCCTCTGCAAGGCGAAACAGGTCGAGGTGGTGATCATCAACCAGGGCGAGGATACCAGTTTCGAAGAGGAGCTTGCCAACGATGTGCTCGAGATCATTACCGTGTTCTCTGCCCGGCTGTATGGCAGTCGCAGTCACCGAAACCAGAAGCTGATTGAGGGCGTGCGTACAGCCGTCAGGGAGTCGCAATGTTTGTAGCGCACCGTATCCGACTCGATCCCAACAACGTCCAGGCGACATACCTGGCGCGTGCCGCCGGCACGGCGCGCTTCGCCTATAACTGGGCATTGGCTGAGTGGAAGCGGCAGTATGAAGCATGCAAGCTCGACCCTGCCTTGCCCAAGCCGAACGAAGCGGCATTACGACGCCAGCTGAACGCCATCAAGGGCGAGATGTTTCCCTGGATGTTGGAAGTCACCAAGAACGCGCCACAGATGGCGATCTTGCAATTGGGGTACGCTTTCAAGAACTTCTTCGAAGGCCGGGCGCGTTACCCAACATGTCGACGCAAGGGTCGTGACGACCGTTTTACATTGACGAATGATCAGTTTCGGGTTCAAGGCAAGCGTATCCGTATTCCGAAGCTGGGATGGCTGCGGATGTGCGAATCCCTGCGTTTTGAGGGGAAAAAAATAGTCTCGGCCTCGATTGCCCGCAGTGCCAATCGCTGGTATGCCAGCATTGTTGTCGACACCAATACGTTGTTCTTGCCGCCTACCGAAAACCAAGGCGCGGTGGGAGTCGACCTGGGTGTCACGACGCTGGCCACGCTGTCGACCGGTGAAACCTTCATTGGACCAAAGGCCTCGCGCTCACTCCAGTCACGTGTAAAACGCCTGGCACGCAGCCTGTCGCGCAAAGTCAAAGGTTCCCACAATTACGCCAAGGCGAAGACCAAGCTTGCCCGTTTGCTTGCGCGGATAGCCGACATACGGCGCGACGGCCTGCACAAGTTGACCACCTACATCACCGGTCAATTTCACACCATTGGCATCGAGGATTTGAACGTCAAGGGCATGCTTGGGAACCACTGCCTGGCACGCTCGATCGCGGACATGGCCTTTGGTGAGCTGCGCCGCCAACTGGAATACAAGGCGGCACGGCGCGGTGGGCAGGTCGTCGTGGTGGATCGCTGGTATCCCAGCAGTAAGACATGCTCATGCTGCGGCCATCGGCTAGATGAGATGGGCCTGCAAGTGCGTCAGTGGCGCTGTTCTGATTGCGGCGCATTGCATGACCGGGACGTGAATGCGGCAATCAACTTGAGAAACATGGCGGTGAGTTCCACCGTCACTGCCTGCCGAGGGGAAGGCGCTGGCCTTGCGCGTGAAGCGCAAGGTGAAACCGTCCCCGGCGAAGCAGGAATTCAACAGCAAAGTTAACTACGGATAGCTTTGCGTAAGTTTGAAGGAACGGCAATGCTGGAAGGCAGCCCGCGCGAGGCGGGCTGACGACAGGCCCGGGAGGGCCTGGCGCGGCGACGGATCACGAATCCGTCAGGTGCTTGTCGGCGGTGGCGTCGTCAGCGACCGGGGTGGCGGCGTGACGGTGCTTGTCTTGCAGGCGGCCGATGGCGCTGTCGAGCGCGCGCGCCAGCTTGCCGCCAGCGCTGTTGATGGCCTGGTGCAGGTCGTTGGCGTGCTCGTGAACGACGATCGGTGCGACGCCGGCCAGGCGTGCTTCGAGCATGCACGAATTGCCGCCATCGGCTTTCTTTTCCTTGTTCTCGTTGCTCAGATGAACGTCAACGCGGGTGACCTGTTCGCTGAAGCGTCCGATGGAGGAGCGTACGACGCTGTCCACGTGCTCGTCCAAGCCCTGATGTTTATCGATGGTGTTATCGGTATTTACATTGATTTGCATGAATGCCTCCTGTGGTTCGTTACAGCTTCATCTTACACGTCCTCGGATTTTCACCGCGTTCGCTCGGATTGTCGTCTTGATAACCCACTTGCTGCGGTCTCGTCGCTTTATTTCCACACATCAATTTATCGCTCGTATTGTAGGAACAGTCCTACTAGAATCCCTGCTTGTTATCAATTCTATCGAATTATTTCAATTCGATACGACTTGAAAGCCATCTTGCGGCCGCAGCAGGCGCTTATGGTGTTATGAATTCGATAAAAACGCGCGGGCGACATCACCTGGTTCCCTGGCGCACTGTAAGCAACCGGAGCATAAAAGATGCATTTGAAGCAACTGAAAATCGGCCAGCGTCTTGCGCTTGGCTTTGGTCTCGTCATGGTCTTGCTGGCCATCGTGCTGGCAACCGGCATTCAGAAACTGGCCAGCATGGACGCCACCCTGGTCAAGATCGTGGAAGGCAATGGCGCGCGCATCCTGGCATCGAACGAGATGCGCGATAACCTGCGCCGCATCTCGATCGGCGTGCGCGACATGACCATCGTCTCGGATGCGGCCCAGATGGAAGAGCAGTCCAAGTACATCGCCACCGCGCGCGCAAATTATGAGCGCGCCGAAGTGACGCTGACCGGCCTGGCCACCTCGGAAGAAGCCCTCGCCATCCTGGCCAAGATCAGCGCAGGAAAAAATGCGACCGTGCCGCTGATCGCCCAGGGCGAAACGCTGGCGCGCCAGAACGACCTGGAGGGCGGCCGCGCCTTCCTGCGCAACGGGCTGGCGCCGGCGATGCGTCCCTGGACCACCGCGCTCGACGAGATGATCACCCTGCAGGCCAGCCGCAATGCGCAGGACCAGGCCCGTGGCCGCGAGGCGTATGCCCAGGCGCGCATGCTGATGTTCGGCGTGGGCGGCTTCTCGCTGCTGGCAGCGGTGGCGATCGCGTGGCTGATCACGCGTTCGATCGTCAAGCCGCTGAACCGCGCGGTAGAGGTGGCGCGCACCGTCGCCGCCGGCGACTTGAGCAGCCACATCGAGGTCACCTCGACCGATGAAACCGGCCAGTTGCTGGCCGCCCTGAAAGACATGAACACCAGCCTGCGCGACATCGTCGGCCAAGTGCGCGCTGGCACCGAGACCATCGCCACCGCCTCGGACGAGATCGCATCGGGCAACCTCGACCTGTCGAGCCGCACCGAACAGCAAGCCAGCTCGCTCGAGGAAACCGCCTCGTCGATGGAAGAACTGACCTCCACCGTCAAGCAGAACGCCGAACACGCACGCCAGGCCAACGGCCTGGCGCGCTCGGCCTCCGACGTCGCCACCCGCGGCGGCGCGGTCGTGGACGAAGTGGTCGATACCATGGGCGCGATCCACACCTCGGCCAGCAAGATCGTGGACATCATCTCGGTAATCGACGGGATCGCCTTCCAGACCAATATCCTGGCGCTGAACGCCGCCGTGGAAGCGGCCCGCGCCGGCGAGCAGGGCCGCGGCTTCGCGGTCGTGGCATCCGAGGTGCGCAACCTGGCGCAGCGTTCGGCCAGCGCGGCCAAGGAAATCAAGCTGCTGATCGACGACTCGGTGGCCAAGGTCGACGCGGGCAGCCGCCTGGTGACCCAGGCCGGCAGCACGATGAGCGAGATCGTGGTGAGCGTCAAGCGCGTCACCGACATCATGGGCGAGATCACCATCGCCAGTCAGGAGCAGGAAAACGGCATCGAGCAGATCAACCAGGCGGTGAGCGAGATGGACGCCGTGACGCAGCAGAATGCCGCGCTGGTCGAAGAAGCGGCGGCCGCGGCCCAGTCGCTCAAGGAGCAGTCGGCGCGCCTGGCCGAGACGGTCAGCGTGTTCAACGTGGGCGAGGATGCACGCCGTCCTGCGCCGTCGCACGCAGTTGCGGGCCGGCGCGCGCTGGCGCTGCATACGGCCAACGCTTGACGCCGGCAACCGGTCCCGCTCAGGCGGGCCGGTCTGGGCCGTGTTCCTTCTCGTGATGGGGGAAGCGGTCCATCTTCGACAGCACCGGGAACAGCACCGCCCACAGCCCGGTCACCGCCAGCGTCGCCACGCCGCCCAGCAGGATGGCGCGGGTCAGGCCCAGCCAGCCGGCGGTCACGCCCGATTCGAATTCGCCCAGCTCGTTCGAAGCGCCGATGAACACCGAGTTCACGGCGCTCACGCGGCCGCGGATCTCGTCCGGCGTTTCGTACTGCACCAGCAGGTGGCGGATATACACGCTTACCATATCGCCCAGGCCGAGCAGGAACAGGGCCACCAGGGCAACGCCGAAACTGTCGGTCAGGCCCAGCACGATCACGCACAGGCCGTACAGCGCGACGCCGCCGAACATCCAGGCGCCGACCCGGCGCGTGATCGGGAACATCGCCAGCGTGATCGAGCACAGGGCCGCGCCCACACCGGGCGCGGTGCGCAGGAATCCGAGCCCGGTCGGCCCGGCGCCCAGCACATCGTGGGCGTAGGCCGGGAGCAGGGCGGTGGCGCCGCCGAACAGCACTGCGAACAGGTCGAGCGAAATCGCGCCAAGCACGATCGGGCGCGAGCGCACAAAGCGCAGGCCCTCGAGCAGGGTGTGCCAGCTGACCGGTGCCTTGTTGATCACCTGCTGAATGCTGTGCGTGCTCGACATCAGTAGCACGGCCAACGCCAGCAGCGAGGCCGCCGTCATGTGCACCACCTGGGCGCCGAACACATACAGCAGGCCGCCGACGATGGGGCCGAGGATCATCGCCACGTGCATGGTCGACGAGCCGAGCGCCACGGCCTGGCTGAATTCGCGGTCCGGCACCAGGTTCTTGAGCACCGCCTGCGAGGCCGGCATCATGAAGGCGCGCGCGCTGCCGAACACCACCAGGATCGCGAACACCGGCCACACCGTCGTGCTGCCGCTGGCGGTGAAGGCGATCAGCATGGCGCTGCACAGCAGCTGGACCGCCATGCAGCTCATGACGATCAGGCGCCGGTTATGGCGGTCGGCGACGTGGCCGGCCCAGAGAATAAACAGCAGGAACGGCGCGAACTGCGCCAGGCCGATCAGGCCCAGGTCGAACAGGCTGCCGGTGATCTGGTACACCTGCCAGCCGATCGCCACGCTCTGCATCTGGACAGCGAAGGTGGCAAGGAAGCGCGCGGAAAGGTAGAAGGCGAGATTGCGGTTACGCAGGACGCCGAGGCGGCCGGAAGACGAGAAGAGTGACATGTGTAGGGTCGGCGGGCTTCCCGCCGACGCGGTGATGGTTATCGGCGCCGATGTCGTGCGCGATGATCTTGCCGGTAACGATCACCGCGTCGGCGGCCGAGCCGCCGACCCTGCGTCAGACGGCCAGATCCGCCTCAGTCGTGAAGGAGTCCGCGAAGAACTCGTCTTCGGGCAGTCCGCACAAGGCGGTGTAGTCATTGCGCGCGGAGTCGACCATGATCGGCGCGCCGCAGGCATACACCTGGTGGCCGGACAGATCGATGAGGTCCTGCATGACCGCCGCATGCACGAAGCCGGTGCGGCCCGTCCAGGCGTCTTCCGGCAGCGCATCCGAAATCACCGGCACGTACGTAAAGTCCGGCAATGTGGTTTCCCACGCGCGGCACAGTTCGTCCATATACAGGTCTTGCGGCCGGCGTCCGCCCCAGTACAAACGCACCGGGCGGGTCGACTTGAGGTGCATCAAGTGTTCGACCAGTGCCTTGACCGGTGCGAAACCGGTTCCCGAGGCCAGCAGCACGATGGGTTTGTCGGATTCTTCACGTAGGAAAAAGGTGCCGAGCGGGCCTTCGAAGCGCAGGATGTCGCGTTCCTTCATGGCGCCGAACACGTGGTCGGTGAACAAACCGCCTGCCAGATGGCGGATGTGCAGCTCGAGCGGGCCTTCGAACGATGGCGCGTTGGCGATCGAGTAGGCGCGGCGCTTGCCGTCCTTGAGCAGGAATTCGATGTACTGGCCGGCGCGGTAGGCCAGCAGCTCATTGGCCGGCAGTTGCAGGTTGACGATGGCGACGTCCGGTGCGGCCTTGCGGATCGCGGCGACGCGGGTCGGCATCTTGCGCAGCGGGTAGTCCGAGCTGCCGCCGACTTCGCGCGCCTCGATCACCAGGTCGGCGCCCGGCACGGCGCAGCAGAACAGCGACATGCCGCTGGTCTTTTCGATGTCGGACAGGGCGCGCTGCTGGTACGGCTTGTGCTCCACCGCGCCATCGAGCACCTTGCCCTTGCACGAGCCGCAGGCGCCATTCTTGCAGCCATAGGGCAGGCCGACGCCGGCGCGGATCGCCGCGGAGAGGACGGTTTCATCGGCCTCGCAGCTGAACTGGCTGCCGCTGGGCTGGACGGTAATCTGGAAGGTCATGCTTGGTCGACGAGTAGTGCGCGCGGGCGCAGGGGTGAATGGCTGGGCCGATGGGGATTGTTCTGCAATAGCGCGCTATTCTACACCGCAGCCGATCTTGCCGGGCGGGGCCGCCCCGGCGGCGTGCCGGGCACTATGCTACAGTGCGCCGGTTCGCATCCAGGCTACCTTTTCCCATGATCCACCGTCCCGCTTTCGACCGTCCACGCCTGCTGATCGTCGGCTGCGGCGATGTCGGTATGCGCCTGCTGCCGCTGTTGGCCGCGCGCTACCGGGTGTTCGCCCTGACCAGCCAGCCGGAGCGGCGCGCCGAACTGCGCGCGCTCGGCGCGGTGCCGCTGGTAGCCGACCTGGACCGGCCCGCCACGCTGGCGCGCCTGGCCGGGCTGGCGCCCACGGTGCTGCACCTGGCGCCGCCGCAAAAGGAAGGCGAACATGACCGGCGCACGCGCCATCTGGTCGCGGCCCTGGGTGGGGTCGGGCACATGGTGTATGTGAGCACCAGCGGCGTGTACGGCGACTGCGGCGGCGCCGTGGTGGCCGAGCACCGGGCGGTGGCGCCGAAGAATGCACGTGCGCGCCGGCGCGTGGATGCCGAACGCACGCTGCGCGCCTGGGCGCTTGACAATGGCGCGCGGCTGGCGATCCTGCGCGTGCCGGGCATCTATGCCGACGACCGTTTGCCGCTACGCCGGTTGGAGCAGGGCACGCCCGCCTTGCGGCAGGAAGACGATGTCTACACCAGCCATGTGCACGCCGACGACCTGGCGCGCATCGTGCTGGCGGCCCTGCAGCGTGGCCGTCCCGGGCGCGTCTATCATGCGGTGGATGGCACGCGCATGAAAATGGCCGATTATTTCGACGCCGTGGCCGATGCCTTCCGGCTGCCACGGCCGCCGCGCCTGCCGCGCGCCGAGCTCGAAGCGGCGGTGTCGCCGATGCTGCTGTCCTTCATGTCCGAATCGCGCCGCCTGGACGACACGCGCCTGCTACGCGAACTGCGGATGCGCCTGCGCCATCCCGATGTCGCCAGTACGCTGGCGCGCTTGCGACACACCGGCAGCCAATAAAACAGCCCGTATGACGGCCGGAACCGCCATACGGGCTGTGTTGTGAACGAACGGGCTTGGATCAGGCGGCGATCACGGCCTTGTTCGGCGCACCATAAAATGCGGTGTCGCTGCCATGCATCAGCTGCTTGTTCGGCATGCCACAAAAAGCGGTGTCGTTGGCGTGTGCCAGCTGCTTGCCCGGCATGCCGCAAAATGCGGTAGCGATCGCTTGCGTGAGCTGTTTGCCCGGCATGCCGCAAAACGCGGTAGCGCTGGCTTGCGCGAGCTGTTTGCCCGGCATGCCGCAAAACGCGGTAGCGATCGCTTGCGTCAGCTGCTTGCCCGGCATGCCGCAAAACGCAGTAGCGCTGGCTTGCGTGAGCTGCTTGCCCGGCATGCCGCAAAACGCGGTAGCGATCGCTTGCGTGAGCTGCTTGCCCGGCATGCCGCAAAATGCGGTAGCGATCGCTTGCGTGAGCTGTTTGCCCGGCATGCCGCAAAACGCGATGTCGCTGGCTTGTGTCAGCTGTTTGCCCGGCATGCCGCAGAACGCGGTGCTGCCGGCTTGCGTCAGCTGCTTGTTCGGTGCGCCGCAGAAGGCTGCATCGCCTTTCACGACCACGCCGAACTCGCTCTCGTACAGCTCGCGCATCCGCTCGCCGGCCTCCAAACGCTCGCTGTCGTCCGAACCGGCGCCTATGCCGACATACGGATAGTGGTGCAGGAAGAAGCCGAAGGTTGCTTCGCAATCGCGGGCGTACTTCATGGTGTCGAGGATGTGGTAGTGCCAGAAGGTGTCGACGTCGACCGTCGGCGAGGCGCCAGCATCCGGATATTTTTTCATCAGGAACAGGAAGCGGCGGTACTCGGCTTCGACAGCGTTGACGCGGTGTTCGGACCAGCCTTCGCCAGACTCCACGTGCATCAGTTTCATTTTGATCGGGCTCAGGTCGAGAGCTTCAAACGCTGCGAATTCGGTAGTGGTTGACATGGTATTCACCTCTTTGTTGGATTAGTTAAAAGTGGTCTTGCTGCATCCCTGTTCCGGCACTGCGTAGAGCTTGTTATTAATCCTCCTCACATACGAATGAATTACCTGTCACACAGGCCTTGAGCGATGACAGTGGTAAGAATTTTCGTGCGGGGCCTCATTATTCCTGTTGAGTTGGCTCAACGGCCCGACTCGATGCGGATTTTTGGCAACAGCATCAAAGAAATTGATCAATGTCATCTCATGCCGCAACCGGCACTCCCGAGACCATGCCGGAATAGGCCGCCAGATCGGCCCCATCGGCCGGGCCGGCAACCGGAATCGTGACCACGATCGTGGTGCCGGAATCGAGTCCGCTGCTGATCGAGAACGAGCCGCCCAAAATGCCGACGCGTTCCTCGATGCCGACGAGGCCAAACGAGCCGCTGCGGTTGCGGCTGCCCGGCTGCATGCCGACGCCGTTGTCGCGGATGGTCATGGTCAGCATGTCGGCCTGCTGCTGCAAGGCGATCCGCACGCGGGTCGCGCGCGCATGGCGCGCCACGTTATTGAGCGACTCCTGCAGGATCCGGAAGAAGGCGGTGGCGCAACCATCGTCGATGCGGTACTCGCCATCGTCGTCGGCCAGCTCGCACTCGATGCCGGTGCGGCGTGCGAAGTCGGCCACCTGCCAGTCGACCGCCGCCGACAGGCCCAGGTCGAGCACATTCGGGCGCAGGTCGTTGATGATCTGGCGCACGCTGCGGATGGTGACGTCGATCTGGCGCACGGTGGCGTCGGCGCGCGCGTGCAGGCGCTTGTGGCCGCCGCGCGTACGGTTGGCCAGAAACTCGGCCTCGATCTTCAGCGCCAGCAGGCTTTGTGCCAGGTCGTCGTGGATCTCGCGCGCGATGCGTTTGCGTTCGCCTTCCTTGATCTGTTCCGCGTGCGCCGCCAGCATGCGCAGCTTCTCGTGGCTGGCCTGCAGCTTGGCCTGGCTGGCGCGCAGTTCGCGCGTCATTTCCTCGGCCATGCGCAGGGCGTTGCGGCGCGATGAGGCCAGGGTCTCGAACAGCGCGTACAGCAGCGCGGTGCTCATGCCGGCGGCGAAGCCGGCCAGCCACGGGTAGAACATGTCGAAGCGGGTGTACAGCGCCGACTTGGCGATGCTGAAGTCGGCGCGCCACACGCGGTCGTTGAACTCGATCGGCAGGCTGGTCGCGAACACGCTGGCGTCATCGAGCGGTGGCGGCGGCTTGGGCCGCTCGTTGTTGGCCAGGCTGTCGTACAGGATCGCGCGCGGCGCCGACTCGCCCGGATCGAGCGGCAACTCGGTCAATTCGGTCAGCAGCAGGCGCACGCCGTCGACCGGGAATTCGTCCAGCACCCCGCCCAGCAGCGGCGTGATGCCGAAGCCCAGGCCGGCCGAGCCGACATAGGCCAGGCGCCGCTGTTCGACCGTGGCGGAGGGCAGGGAGCCACGGTAGACCGGCAGGCGCAGGCCCAGCGCGTTCTGGTTGGCGCCGGGCCGCAGCGCGATGCGGGTGCCGGAAGCGCCCATGGCACCGCTGTCGCGCGCTTTTGCCAGCTCGCGCCGCACCGCGCCGCGCGCCTCGAGGTCCAGGCCCAGCTTGTCGTACAGCTCGGACGACAGCGGCTCCATGTAGACCAGTACCGTGTAGGTGTCGCGTTCGAACGAAGGCTGCAGCGTCGCATGCGGCTGCACGATGTAGCGCGCCAGGCGGTCGTGCAGTTCGGCATTCAGCGCCGGCAGGGCGTCGGCGCGCACGGTGCGCGCGTAGTTGATCACGACGATGCCGGGGAAGTTGCGTTTGATGTCGAGCTGGTCGACGTACTGGCGGAACTGGACCGCGGTGGTGTCCGGGTTGACGCGGAACAGGCCGGCGACACCGCGCAGGACGTCGCTATAGCTCTTGATGCGGGTGTCGATATTGTTCTGGGCGGCGCGCGCCATGCCGCGAAAGCGCGTTTGCGCATCGCTCTCGATCGCCTCGGCCGTGGCGTAGTAGGCGGCCGCGCCAAGGGTCAGCGACAGCAGGATCCCGGTCAGGATGGTGGCTGGCGCGAACATTTTCGGAGGGTGATCTGGCAGCATGTAGGGTCTCGAATCGCGGCGCGGTCCACATGCGCGCCCAATGTCAATACGCTAAGCAATCTCGGCCGTGATCGGACCTAGTAGAAATACTAGGTTTTACAAATTTACGACTTCTTCGAGTTCTGGCGACACCGCTCCGAGCCAGAAAACAAGCCCCAAAAGAAGGGGCGCCGGAGGCTTTCGCCGCCGGCGCCCGACCGGTTTTTACTGTTTACCGGATCAGTTGAAGCTCAGGCCGTTGTTGCTGGCGTTGCTGACCTTCTTGCCTTTGAGGTCGACCGTGAAGTGGTCGCTCGGCTTGGCCGAACCAAGGCCTTTCAGGATCGCGAACACCTGCTTGAACTGGTGCTGGTACGGCACGTGCACCGGGTTCTGGTCGGACGGCTTGTCGCCCACCTTGAGCATCGCAGTTGGCGCGGCCGGGAAGGCCGACATCAAGAGCTTGTACTGGTTCACGCGCTGCTGGCCCATGTCGCGCAGGGCCAGTTCGCCGGCGTACACGGTGCGGTGGAAGTCGCCGTAGAAGTCATAGGCGCTCAAGGCCGCGAAGTCGTCCAGGCGCAGGCCGGCGGCGCTGGCCAGCTTGTCGGCGCGGGTGGTGGCGTCAGCCCAGTCGGTGGCCAGTGTCGACGCCGCGACCGTGGAACCGGATGCCGTGCCCACTGCGGCGCAGGCTGCGGTGAGTGGCAGCACGCCAGGCGCGTCCTTCAGCTGCGCCAGCGTCACTTTCGTCTGCAGCTGCGACAGGATCAGCATCTGCTTGCCGTTCAGGGCCATCGCCGCTTCCTTCATCTCGCACGGCCAGTACTCATCCATGAAGCGCAGGCGCGACAGTTCGCCGAAGTATTGGTGCGTGTACTCGCCATACGAGCGCGTCTCGAGGATGCTGCGGTCCCAGCGCTTGGCGGCGTCGCCGGCAACCGCGCTGCCTTTCAGGTAATCGTTCTCGACCACGTAGTGCGGGAACAGTTCGGCGAAGCGCGGCACCGTGTTCAGCGGCAGGGTCTGGACGTCGATCGTGTCCTGGTCCTTGTAGGTGACGATCTTGTAAGCCGCGCCATACACGGCCAGCGATGGCGACTGCACGTTGACCAGGTAGTTGCCGCTGGCGTCCTGGTGGTCGTTGGTGCCGTTGAAGTGCATGTGGCCGCCGACGTGCAGGCGCAGGCCGGTCGCCGCGACGGCATTGGCGACGGTTGCATCCGGCACGCGCGCGGTCTGGAACGCGCCCGATTTGAAGACGGCCTTCATGGCCTCGGTCTGGTTGGCGTAGAAGTCCATGGTCGGATAGTGCGAGAAGGCCATCAGCTGCTTGCCCTCAAGCTTGGCGCGCGCGGCCACCGACTTGATGTAATCCATCAGGAACATCTTGTGGGTGATGACCTTGTTCCAGCCGGCGTTACCGGCGCCATCATAGCCCTTGAAGTCATTCGGTTTGGCCGGATCGAACTTCGCATTCGGCACGAACACATTGGCGTCGATCGACAGCAGCCACAGGCCCTTGACCGGCTCGACCAGGTAGGTGCTGTCGATCATATTGGTGCACTTGGTATAGGTCTTGCCCAGCTTTGCTTCGCCGGCCGCCTTGTAGACGCCGCCCGAGCCTTCGAGGCAGATCTCGAACTGGCGGTTCTTCGGCGTGCCCTGCGCCAGCGCTTCGTCGTAGGTGTATTTGCCGCCGGCGTACTTGCTGAACGGGGTTTCCCACAGCAGGTCGGCCTTGTTCGGCATGAAGCCGAATTCGGCCATTTTCGTCATCAGGCGTTCGGTGCCTTGCTCCATGATCTGGTCGGTGCAGATCACGGTCGGGTCCTTGGCCAGGCAGGCCGCGTTACCGGTGGCGAAGATCTTCTGTTCCTTGCCTTCCTTGGTCAGGAAGTCGTTCTTGCCGGCCTCGTTATCGTCGTACGGCTCGACCGGATCGTGGTTGCCCGGCGCCAGGAAGAAGCGCATGCCTTTGGCCTGGTACTCCTGCATGATGGCGGCGATGCCGTCCACGTTCATTGGCTGCGCGTCGTCGGTGTAGTCGCCGGGCAGGGCGACCACGCGGATGCCCTTGGCGTAGGCGTCGTCGAGCGCGGCGAAGAAGGCGAAATAATTTTCGTTGAACAGGCGGGTCGAGGTCAGCTGCGCATACATCGTGCGGATGGTCGCGTTCTTGCCATCCTTGGTCGGGATGCCGGCGAATTGCGGGTTCTTGAAGTCGCCGTAGACGTTCTGGAAGTGGACGTCGCTCATGAAGGCGACTTGCGTGCTCACCGGCGTAGGCGTTGGGTCCGGGGTTTGTACCGGCGGTGGTGGCGTGGTGGCCACGGGATCGGACGGATCGCTCGGGCTGCAGGCGGTGAGAAGCGCGAGCGCGAGGGCGGCGGCGCAAGAGGCGGTCAGGCGGGTCATTCAACACTCCGGTCAACGATGATGGCCGGAAGGATGACAGTCTTGCATGACAGGGTTGTTACAGCCAACGCGCTCGGCGCGCAAATACACCTCGTCGTGGGGTGGGCGGCACAGCCATCCACCCCGCGGGAATGCAAGAACCGGCTTACTTGCCCCAGCTATCCTTCAACGTGGTCACCCTATTGAACACCGGCTTGCCAGGCTGCGAATCGACGCGGTCCGCGACAAAATAACCGTGACGCTCGAACTGGAAGCGCTGGTCGCCGACCGCATCCTTCAGGCCCGGTTCCAGGTAGGCGGTGATGGTCTCGAGCGCGTTCGGGTTCAGCACCGACTTGAAGTCCTTGCCGCCGGCGTCCGGTTGCGGGTCCGTGAACAGGCGGTCGTACAGGCGCACTTCGGCCTCGAGTGCGCTGGCCGCGCTGACCCAGGTGATGTTGCCCTTGACCTTGTAGTTATCGGCGCCCGGCGTGCCCGACTTCGAATCCTCGAAGTACTTCACGTGCACTGCGGTGACCTTGCCGTCGGCATCCTTGTCGAAACCGGTGCACTCGACCACGAAGCCGTATTTCAGGCGCACACGGCTGCCCGGCTGCTCGCCCACTGGCGGCGTGAAGCGGAAGTAGCCCTTGGTCGGCACTTCCATGAAGTCTTCCTGCTCGATCCACAGTTCGCGCGTGAATGGGAAGGTGCGCTTGCCCATCTCGGGATGGTGCGGGTGGACCGGCGACATGCATTCGACCGACTCACCCTCGGGGAAGTTGTCGACGATGAGTTTCAGCGGACGCAGCACGGCGATCGCGCGCGGCGCCTTCGGATCCAGGTCGTCGCGCAGCGCGCCTTCGAGCGTGCCCATGTCGATCCAGCCATCGGCCTTCGAGACGCCAATGCGCTCGCAGAACAGCTGGATCGATTCCGGCGTGTAGCCGCGGCGGCGCAGGCCGACGATGGTCGGCATGCGCGGATCGTCCCAGCCGGTGACGACGCCGTCGTCGACCAGCGCGCGGAGTTTACGCTTGGAGGTGACGACATAGGTCAGGTTCAGGCGCGCAAATTCGTACTGGCGCGGCACCGGCGGCGTAAAGAAACCGCCTTCGGCCAAGGTCGCCACCAGCCAGTCGTAGAACGGACGGTGATCCTGGAATTCCAGCGTGCACAGCGAGTGCGTGATGTTCTCGATCGCATCCGAAATCGGGTGCGTGTAGTCGTACATCGGGTAGATGCACCAGTTGTCGCCCGTGCGGTGGTGGTGCGCGTGGCGGATGCGGTACAGGGCCGGGTCGCGGTTGGTCATGATCGGGGACGACATCGCGTCCTCGCTCATCTTGGCGCGCAGGATGTGTTCGCCGTCCTTGTACTTGCCGGCCTTCATGTCGCGGAAGATCTGCAGCGACTCCTCCACCGGGCGGTCGCGGAAGCGCGAGTTGGTGCCCACGGTGCCAAAGTTGCCGCGGTTCTTCGCCATCTCTTCGGCGCTCTGGCTGTCGACATAGGCAAATCCCTTCTGAATCAGGTACTCGGCCATCGCGTACAGGCGGTCGAAGTAATCGCTGGCGTAGTACAGGTGCTCCTGGCCGTCGCGCTGCCACGAGAACCCCAGCCACTTGACGCTGTCCATGATGGTGTCGACGTATTCCTGGTCTTCCTTCTCGGGATTGGTGTCGTCGAAGCGCAGATGGCACAGGCCGGCGTAGTCGCGCGCCAGCCCGAAGTTCAGGCAGATCGACTTGGCGTGGCCGATGTGCAGGTAGCCGTTCGGCTCCGGCGGGAAGCGCGTGATCACCGGCGGCAGGCCGTC
>Ga0265780_10003104_pt1 | contig 22076 bp, 23 predicted proteins | sample P1T30metagenome_FD_192432 | JGI IMG/M metagenome (GOLD analysis project Ga0265780, IMG submission 192432) | Plant litter microbial communities from East Loma Ridge, Irvine, California - P1 T30 | ecosystem: Environmental > Terrestrial > Plant litter > Unclassified | place: USA: California...
GCTTGATGCGACCAGTGGCCAGGTCATCGCCGCACAAGATCCAAGCATGCGCATCGAACCGGCTTCGCTGACCAAGGTCATGACGGCCTATGTCACCTTTGCCGCGATCCGCGAAAAGCGCCTGACGCTGAACCAGATGGTGACCGTCTCGACGCGCGCCTGGAAAGTCGACGGCAGCAGCTCGAAGATGTTCATCGATCCAGCCACGCCGGTGTCGGTCGACGACCTGCTGCACGGCCTGATGATCCAGTCGGGCAACGACGCCGCGGTGGCGCTGGCCGAAGCGGTGGCCGGCGACGAAGGCACCTTCGTGACGCTGATGAACCGCGAAGCGCAGCGCCTGGGCATGAAGAACACCCGCTTCGCCAACCCGCACGGCCTGCCGGACGCCAACAACTATTCGACTGCGCATGACCTGTCGATCCTGGCCGCCAGCGTGATCCGCGACTTCCCCGAGTACTACAAGATCGACTCGGTCAAGCAGTTCACCTACAACAAGATCACCCAGCAGAACCGCAACCGCCTGCTGTGGCTCGATCCGACCGTGGACGGCATGAAGACCGGCCACACCGATGCCTCCGGCTACAGCATGATCGCCTCGGCGCGCCGCCCCAACGGCAGCACCGGCCAGCGCCGCCTGATCTCGGTGGTGTCGGGCGCCAGCTCGGACGCGGTGCGCACCCAAGAAAGCCAGAAGCTGCTGAACTGGGGCTTCCAGAACTTCGACACCGTCAAGCTGTACTCGAAGGGCCAGGCGATCCAGACCCCGCAGGTGTGGAAGGGCTCGCAGTCGACCGTCAAGCTGGGCTTCCAGCGCGACATCCTGGTGACCGTGCCGAAGGGCGTGGCCGGCAAGCTCAAGCCGGTGCTGGAGCGCAAGAACCCGCTGGTCGCACCACTGGCGCTGGGTGGCCAGGTCGGCACGCTGAAGATGAACGTGGACGGCAAGACCCTGCTGGCGCTGCCGGTGGTGGCGCTCGAAGAAGTGCAGGAAGCCAGTATCTTCGGCCGTGCATGGGATTCGATGCGCCTGTGGATGGAGTAATCAGCGCCTGACCTTGTAATACAAAAGCCCGCCCGTGGGTAACAGCCGGGCGGGCTTTTTTACGGGCAGCGCCGCTATAATCATGGCATCCCGTCATGATGAAAGCCCATGCAATGCCACTCACCGCCGACCTGCACTGCCCGCGCATCAGCACCCGCGAAAGCGGCCCGGAATTCTCGCGCATCGTCGCCGGCATGTGGCGCATGACCGACTGGGGCATGTCGACCGAACAGCGCGTGGCCTTCATCGAAGAATGCCTCGCCATTGGCGTGACCACCTTCGACCATGCCGATATCTACGGCGACTATGGCGTCGAGACCCTGTTCGGCGAAGCCCTGCGCCTGCAGCCATCACTGCGCGAGCGGATTGAACTGGTCAGCAAATGCGGCATCAAGCTGCGCTCGCAAAAACACCCGCAGCACACTATCCAGCACTACGACACCACGCTCGAGCACATCGTGCAATCGGCCGAAACGTCGCTGCGCCAGCTGCACACCGACCACCTCGACCTGCTGCTGATCCACCGTCCCGATCCGCTGATGGATTTCGATGAAATCGCCGAGGCCTTTACCCGCCTGCAGCAGGCCGGCAAGGTCAAGCACGTGGGCGTGTCGAACTTCACGCGCCACCAGTTCGAGTCGCTCAACCGGCGCGTGCCGCTGGCGACCAACCAGGTCGAGCTCTCACCCCTGTGCACGGCGCCGCTGTTCGATGAAACGCTGGACGGCCTGCAAGACTTGCGCATCAAGCCGATGGCCTGGTCGCCACTTGGCGGCGGCCGCCTGTTTGCGCCAGGTGACGCGCGCGCCGACGCAGTGCGCGCCGTGGTGCAGGAGATTGCCGAGCGTATCGGACAACCTTTCGCCAGCGTGGTGTTTGCGTGGATCATGGCCTTGCCGAGCCGCCCGTTGCCATTGACGGGCAGCGGCCGCATCGAGGCCATCCGCGACGCGGTGACCGCCACCACATTCACGCTCGAGCGCGGCGACTGGTTCCGCATCCTGCGCGCGGCGCGCGGACACGAGGTGGCGTGACGTGGCGCTCGAGAGCCCGCTGCGCATCGTCGAGGGCAAGGCGCTTAGCGCGCGCCAGAAGAAGGATTTACTGAACCGGCTGGCGCGCATCGAAGGCCAGCTGCGCGGCGTGCAGAAGCTCATTGCGCTGGCCGATGCACCGTCCGATTGCGATGCCGTCGCGCAGCAAATGTCGGCTGCGCGCAAGGCGCTCGACCGCTCGTTCGTGCAACTGCTGACCGCCTCGATCCTGACCCAGACCGGCGAAGCCGCCGACTTGGCCGAAGCGCGCGAACGCGCCGCGCAGCTGGCGGCGATGCTCGACAAGTTTGCCTGAGCGTGCCTGTTAATTAAGACCGAGGAGCATTCCTGATGGCAGAACCAGGCAACGACACACGGCCATTGTAGTTGTCAAATAATTTCGGCTACTACCATCGGTTCTATTGATGCCATTGTGGGGTTCATAGACACTGGATGGCAGATCTCCCAATACTGAGTGCCGGCGCTCGCAGTTATAGAAGCTTGCGATGTGATTGGCCACGCCCACGCCTGGCTTACACGTGGTTTGCATAATTTCGCTGCCATAAGCGTTTCATTTAGGATCAGGAAGAACCGCTCGGCGACGGCATTGATGCTGGTCGTCGCTGAACATGAGCGCGTGTCCGCGGCTCGCTTCGCATGCGTGCCACGGCGAGAATCCAAAATGCGTTGTTAGCCTGCCTGTCGCTACCGCGATTTAATCGATGACGTACCGTCTTCCCGGAAGAGGCAGGCAACTTATTTAGGCCGCATAATTTGGCAAGCGCAGCTTCGCTTCGCGAGTGCTCAGGATTGATCCCTGCGCGTCAAATGCAGCCGAATGACTGCGCTCAGGCAGTTCGAAATAGCCTCGAGCGCTGGTTGCTTTCGCCAGAGTGCCGAGTACTCTTGCTGAATTTTTGATGATTGCGCCAACGTTGACATCCAGGCGTGTACCCACGCCTATGAATACTTCGTCCTGTACCAATCCCACCCCCGGACAGCACAATCGCGGTGCAGTACGAAGCTCTATTAATTCAAAAACACTCGCCCGGCAATGCTCGGGAAGCGCTTTTCCGAATCGACAGGTCAACGCAAAGGCAACGGGCCAATCCCAGCATGGGGAAGCCCAGAACTTTACGAGAGAGGAATTCGAGCATGAAAGCCAGGTACAGCCCCACGTGCACCGATCCGGGTGTAAGTGATATCCGGGGCATATGCGGAATTGGGAGCCACCGGACTGAACTGCCGGGCAAGACATTCGGCACAATCGGCAGTGCATATTGCAGTAGGTCGTATGCACCGACGTGCCTTTCCATACTGGCCTCAGGCCAAAGAGCATGAGGCAGCGCACTCGTAACGCCTGACTTGCAAACCACTGTTGACCAGCGCCGTGCCCGGTCGCCACCTTCCCCTCTGCCGCACCCATGAACGCGGCACGCAGATAAACATCAGCAACAAATCCGCTTCCGAGATGTGGACTCTTCCCCCTGCAAACGCCATTCCAAGTGCGGAGCCGCGATTTGCTATGCGAGATACTTATTTAACAAACAATATATTAATCTGAGTTGATTCATAGGCGAACACTATTGGATATGCGCCTACCATAACTTAATTTGCTTCGTATTATCACTAAAAATTAAATACATCCGAAAAACTTGGTTAGTGGTTCTAATAAAATTTTAGATTCCGTACGAAAACACTCACATCCGACAAAGCACCTAAACGAGGCTATTTATGCACCGTAATTCATCTGATTATACCTACCGTGAATCCGGTCAGGGAATGATGGAATACATCATTATCGTCGCGCTGATTGCCATTGCAGCCATCGGTGTGTATTCGGCTTTTGGTCGCACCGTGCGGGTGCAGACGGCCGGCATGGCACAAGAGGCGGCCGGAACCAAGGCAAGCATTGAAAATGCAGCAGATGCCTCGAATGCGGCCGGCGGTCGTGCCAACGATCCCCAAAAGGAGGGTATGGGCAAATACAACTTTGCCAACGATCAGGGCGGCGCCAAGTAATCGCAAAATCTGGCCGTCGGTTGCCAACTCGGCGGCAAGTAAGTCCCAGTTGGTTATCGACCGGCGGGATGTTTGTAGCATGCAACAACGGTTCTATCCTTTTAATCACTTTGGAGTCAAACCATGAAATTCAATCGCAATAGTAAGCAATTTGGTCAAGGCATGATGGAGTACATTATTATCGTCGCCCTGATCGCCGTTGCCGCCATTGGCGTCTACAGCGTGTTCGGCAAGACCATCCGCAATCAGACTGCAGGCTTATCAAAGGAAATGGCCGGTCAGAACGCCTCAACCCAAATCGGTAATGCCGGAACAGCAGCGGAATTGGCCAGCACTCGCGGCAATGCCGACAAAGGCATGTCCAAATACAACGACCAGAACGACCAAGGCGCCGCGAAGTAAGCACCAGGGCGGACGATCAACATGATTTCGAAGCACCAGCAGATTCGGGAGCGCCCGGCCGGCGTGTGCAGAAACGCGCAGGCCGGCCAAGCCCTGATTTTCACCCTGCTGTTCGCGGCTGTAACTGCGATCGTTTGCCTTATGCTTTATAACAGCGGTAAATTAGCAAATACCAAGACGCAGTTGCAGAATGCCGCCGACGCCGGTGCCTATAGCGGTGCGGTACTGCTGGCGCGTGATCATAACTTCAGCGCGTATACCAATCGCGCAATGGTCGCCAACCAGGTTTCGGTCGCGCAGCTGGTCAGTCTAAAATCGTATGTCGATGACGCTGCTGCCACCCATCGTCGCATGAGTAATGGTGCCCACACCACAATCTCAAACGTGGTTCCTGCACTCAAGCCCAGCTGGATCGTTGCGAAGGCCATGCCAATCCAGGCGTTGGCCGCGGCCTACAACGCGACAGCACCACTTCTGGTGGTTGGGCTCGATGGCTTGATCCGCGTTCTCGAAACGGCGCAGGAAGCCCATCATACCGCCACCGCTGTCAACGTTGCCCTGGTTGCCAATCAGGTGGTGCAACGTAATGATCCAGATGCCAGGGTCAGTCTGATGAACTTCCAGACCGCCGCCTATACCGCCAATCAAGTCAAGCAATGGGTAGCCTACACAAATAACCATCGGGCCAACGACCGTTCGGCCGCATCCAACCGTTTCGCCAGTATCGTGGTCGACCGCGAATCGACCGATACCCTGATCAGGGAGCGAACATCGACGCTGGTGGCTGGCTGGGCCGGTTTTGCCAAGCCAGGGGCGTGCGCCGGCGCTGCAGTCCCAGCGGGTACCGTGTATTCGTTCCGGCACAAGGGCGGCACCATTCTTTCGGCCAACCAGCAGCGCTGGATGGCGCTCGACGCTACCCAAGGCGCTGGACTTCTCGTCTGCGTGACGCCGGCTGGCGTTCCAGTGCCGGTGCCGCTGGTGCAAGACGGTCGTGGCGGCTCGGCCGGCGCACTGGCCGGGACCAATGGCGGCTACGGCTCGAAAATCGGCTTTGCAGGTAATCCGTCCGAAACGCGCAACTATGGCGGCGCCACCAGCGGTGTGACCTCCATTCCTGGCGGAATCCGCTTCCGGCAGGGTCCCGGTCAGAGCATGGACGTTCGTACTGGTGGCTTGCAGGACTACTATCGCGACGTCTCCGATACGGCAACAACCCCAGCCAACCAGAGCGCGGAGAAAAATGGGGCGGCCAAACCGTTCACCATCGAAGTGCGCCACGAGGGCGCCCGCATCCGCACTTCCACCAAGGTGGTCGGCAACGGCGCCGATACCATCAAGGCGGAAGAACAGCTGAAAGGAGACACCATGCGCGCAATGGCCTCGGGCGCGGCCTATTTCTACCGCGCCAACCGCGACAGCGCCGCGTTTAACCGCGCCGGTTGGCAACGCAAGGACGGGCGCACTGAAATGGCGAATCTGTTCAATCCATATTGGCAGGCCCAGCTGGTGGAAAATCCGCCGGCCGCGCTGGCACTGTCTGTGGCGGGACCATGATGCGCCCACTTCGTCACAATCGGCAGCACCATTCCGGTCAGGCGCTGGTCGAATTCGTCGTCGCCGCCCTGTTTTTTCTGGTACCGCTGTTCCTTGCAATCGTCGTACTCGGCAAGTTCAGCGATGTGCAGCACACCACGCAGATGGCTAGCCGCTACGGCGCTTGGGAGCGCACAGTCTGGTACGACGACAGCGGCACTGCTTTCGACACCATCAACGCCAGCAATCAGAAAAGCGCGGCCGAAATCGGCCACGAGATCGGCGTGCGCGTGATCAATGACCGCTCGCAACAGCACAGCGTCATTAAAAACACTGACCGTGCTGCAAATGGGTTTACCAACGGGATCGACCCGATGTGGCATGACAATTCCCGTACAGCATATCTCGACCGCTACGAGCAACAGCAAACCTCGGTAGAGCGCTCCGGCCTGCCGGCCGACGTGACTGGCACGGCGGTCAGCGCCCTTGGAAAACTGTCGATCCCTGGCGTCAGCGGCTCGCTGGCGCCACCGGTGCCGCGCGAAACCTTTGCGGTGGCGCGAGTCGATTTTCGCGAAGTCGCGAAGAACAGTCGTGCCTACCAAATGCTGTGGCCACGCGCCAGCGTCTGGGGCGAACCGTGGAAGGGTATAGATTTCGGCGCCACTGGGGCGATCTTGTCGAATACCTGGTACGCAAATGGGTCGCAAGCGACGACGGCGATGGTGCAAGCGAGCGTGCCGTTCGCGCAAACCGCGCCCAGGGCGGCAGCTGACACCATGTTGCTGGGGATGAAGGCGTGGGATGTCAAATCGTGGGACGCCGAATTTGGAATGGTGGCTCCGGACGTGGTGCCCGGAGACCGTCTGCGATGAGCACACGGGCCCTCTCATTGTCGTTGGCGCAACGCAGCGCTATCGGTGCCTCGGTGGTGCTAGGTGCACTGCTGGCCCCGCTGGCGCGGGCATGTCCTGAAAAACTCCCCTCTGGCATGACAGCCGTGTCAGTTGGCGAACACCTCTCGGTCAACAAGCTCGGCGTGGCCATTCTGCAGGTCGAAAGCCGTGAAAGCATGACTGCGCTGCTCAAGCGCACGGGAGAAGAATGGCAAGCCGCTGGCTACGCAGTCAAGCTGAACCAAGCCGCGGGTTGGCACGTGGTGTCGGCTCTGAGCGAAAAATGCGTGACCACGTTGCAGCTAGTCGAGCGCAACGGTTCGTTCGGCTACATGGCCGTCAATCGCCTGGCCAAGCCAATGACAGTGCGCCTGCCCGAAGTGCCGACCCCGCGCGGGGCGCGCATCCTCTCGAACGTGCTTAGCGACGACGATGGCCGTAAGGCAAGTACCACGGTGCTGGCGGCCAGCCAGTCAGTGGCGCGACTGGCCAGCTTCTACCGCCAGGCGCTTATCGATGGGCGCTGGTCCGGTGTGCGCGCCGTGGCCGGCGCTAATGACGGCAACACCCCGAACAGTGCCATCGTCAGTGGCCAGCTCGGCCGCGAGCGGATCGAGATCGTGATCGTCGAGGACGGCGGGTCCCGGGTGGTGGTCAACGTGGCCACTGAGCTGTGATGCCGCGCGCAGCACAGCGAGGGCAGGCGATGACCGAATATTTGATCGTCGCCGTGTGTTGTCTGATCCTGGTGGTGACGATCGCGTCCGGGCCGCAGCCGGTGCAGGAATTGATCGATGCCATCAAGAATTATTTCCGTGCTTATTCCTACGTAATCTCAGTGACCTCATGAAAGTGAAACAAGTAAAAATGGCGACGCTCCCTGCTGTAAGAATTGCTCAGTTAAAAAGTCCAGTATTTCTGCTGGTAGCTGCGACGCTGATGGCTGGCCTTGTCTCTTGGGTAGCCTACTATTATCTGCAGCAGCGCGAAGCCTCCATCAAAGCCGAGATGGATGCGCGCGACAAGCGCGCTGGCGCGCCGCAAGTGGAACTGGCCGTGCCAATCCGGGATGTAGCGGCCGGGACTGTATTAAACAAGAACAATTTTGTCGCTCGGCCAGTGGAAGCCGATCTGGTGTATCCGGATAGCATATTGGCCGCTGACTTTCCCTCGATGGAAGGCATGACGCTGGCCCGTCCCGTGCTGCGCGGCCGTCCTGTGCGGCTGACCGACCTGACGGCGCCGGAAATTCGCGACGTCGCCACCATCCTGCCTGCCGGTCAACGCGCCCTGACAATCGACATCGACAACATCAATTCCATCGCCCAGACCCTGCGCCCCAACCACCGCATCGACGTGTTCCTGCTGTCCAAGGCGCCGCAGGGACCGCGAGGTGACAACAGCGATGACGACACCATGCCTGGCGAGCAGGCCACCCTGTACATGCAGGATCTGGTGGTGCTGGCGACCGGCACCGATTTCCAGGATGTGAACAAGATGGACGATGCCGCCGCTGCCAAGATGGTGCGGCCGGGCGAGGTGTCGGGCAAGGAACAGAGCTATGACACCGTTACGGTACTTGTCAGCCCGAAAGAAGCCGCACGCCTGATCGTCGGACAAAAAATGGGCAGCTTCCGCGTGGTCCTGCGTGGCACTGACGACCGCTCGCCGGTGCGCATGGCCGCCTTGCGCGCCAGCGACTTGTTGCCGGATGCGCCGAGGCAGCGCAACAGCGGTATCGAGTTCATCGTCGGTGGCAAGGGCAGCCTGATCTCTCAGATGAGCCTGCCGCCATCGCAAGACATCGACAAGGCCATGCGCCAGTCAGAGCAGCTGGCCCAGGCTAATACCGCTGCGGCGCCTGCGCGTACCGCGCCGCCATCCGGGTCTGCTGCATCTGCGCCACCGGCTCCCAACACTATGACAGTGACGGTACCGATGCCTGCCACGCGCGCCAACAGCCCGATCTCCTCGTTCAGCAACTAACCGCCACCACGCGGCTGGCAGCCCGTCCGTCTTTGATAAAAACACAAAAAATCGCGCACCCACATGAAAAAACACGCCTTTCCCCGCTTTGCTCCGACTCTGCCTCATAATGTGCCTCAGACCTTACTGCGCCCCCTGTTCGTGTCTTGCCTGCCATTGGCATTCGGCGCCATCACCGCTGCCCCGTGCGTTCTTGCATCCAGCCTCGACACCAACACCCCGGCCGGCACCATGCCCGCCCCTACTGTCATCACGGTGCCGCCCAAGACTGCGGTACTGGTGCCCGGTCGGGCCAATATCGCCGCCACGCCGCCGGTTGCCAGAAGCATCAAGAATGCGGCCCCGCAGTGTGCCGTACCACCCGTTGTGACCACTTGCATCGGGTCGCCGCAGCCACCGGTGCGGCGCGCCATCAAGCGCGCTGCACCGGTACCGAAGCTGGCCGCAGTCGCACCGACGCAGCCGCGCTACGCCCCCACCCAGCCGCTGACGATTGCGGTGGGCGAAATACGGCTGTTGCCAGTGCAGGGGAAGGTGACCCGAGTGGCGCTGGGCAACGGCAACATCGTCAGCGCCACCTCGGTCGACCGCAATCTGCTTTTGATTGCCGAAAAGACCGGCGAGACCAGTTTGATGGTGTGGAGCGGTAATAATGTGCAGAGCTACAATATCCAAGTACTAAGCCGCGACATGGTCGCCGTGCGTGCCAAGCTCGACGCACTGATTGGCGCCGATTCGGGCATCGTGGTCACAAGGGTCGGACCCGACCTGATTCTGTCCGGAATGGCTCACAAGGAAAAACTAGCCAGACTCAATGTCTTGATCGGCGAGATGCCCAACGTTATCAACAACGTGGTCGAAGACCAAGGCAGCGCTTTCACCCGGTCAGTATTGTTTCGCCTAACCTTCGTCGAAGTAAATAAATCGCTGCTCGAAGAAATCGGCATCAACTGGGCCAAGGAAGCCCAGGGACCGACTTTTGGCGCCTCGGGCATTGCTAAAAATACAGGCATTTATGCAAATGTTTCGCCTGGCATAGAGAATGCCAATCTGCTGGCGCCCAATCCCGGCTTCCTGAGCCGCAACGGCACCACCGGCGGCGTGTTCTTCGGCCTGGCCACCACCATCACCTCGCGCATGAGCCTGGGTGTGACCGATGGCGACGCTCGCGTACTCGCCTCGCCTGAGCTGACCGCGAAAAGCGGCGGCAAGGCCAGGTTGCAAGTGGGGGGCGAAGTGCCGATCCCGATGGCAGGCGCCTTCGGCGCCACTACGGTCGAATTCAAGCCCTACGGAATCATGTTCGCAGTGGAGCCAACCATTGACACAAACGACACCATCACCGCCCGACTTTCGACCGAACTGTCGCAGATTGATCCCTCGGTATCGGTAGGCGGCGTCCCAGGTTTTATCACGCGAAACACTGCCACCGAGATTAGCATCAAACCGGGAGAGATCGTGGCCCTGTCAGGCCTAATCAACAGCGAATTGTCGAGCACGATCGACCGGGTGCCGGGGCTATCGCGCATCCCGATCTTCGGCCGCCTTTTTCGTTCTGACGACTTCCGCAACCGCAAGACCGAGCTGGTCGTATTCGTCGAAGCAGAAGTGATTGCGGCTGGCGATGGCTTGGCCAATCAATTACGCGCGCGCGGACTGGAGCAGCAACGGCAGTTCCAGGATAAGGTGCGCCAGTCTCCCGCGCCCGTGCCTCTGGGTCCGCCATCTGCGCCACTTGACCGGGAGAATTGAGATGATTCGCGTACAGGTCTTTCGCCGTGACGAGCTAATAGGAGAACGCAACTGCGAGCTCGATGAATGTGTGCTGGGCAAGGATGCAGACAGCCTGCTGCCCTTGCAAGGCTGGCGCGTTGGGCGCCGCCAAGTGCAACTATCGGTGCGCAATGCCGAAGTATTTCTTAAGGATGGCGGCGGACTGGCACCTATCAAGGTCAATGGTAACGCTGTAAACGAGTACGGCCCGGTGTCGAGCACCGACGTGATTGAGCTGGCTGACTACACCCTGCGCGTCAATTTCGGCGCCGCCGTCAAGCGCGCGTCGCCAGAAGCTGTGGTACATGCGGTTGCGGCATCCATCCAGACTGCGTCCCCCGCGGCGGTCACTCGCAGTAAAGTCCAAGCTGCCAAAGTGCATCTGCCGACTGGGGTCGAGCGTCGCTTGGCGTCGCGCATCTCGGACGAAGAAGCGGGTCCAAACCCGCTTGAATTTCCCGAAGGCATCGCTGCGCGCGGGACCCTGCACAAAAAACTGATCGCCGCCATGGATTTGCGGCGGGTGAACGTGTCGCGTATGGGGGATGGCGAATTGCGCGACACGGTACACAAGATCATTGAGGAGATTATCGACACCGATGCCGCCTTCGGCGCCATGCGCCACTGGCGCAGCATGCTGCGCGATGTGGTGCTCAATGAGGTGGTGGGATTGGGACCGCTGGAAGCCTTGCTGACCGACGATTCCGTCACCGAGATCATGGTCAATCGCCACAACGATATTTTCATCGAACGCAGCGGTCAGCTAACCCGCTCGACGGTATCGTTCTCTAACGACGCTTCGGTGCTGGCTGCGATCGAGCGCATCGTCTCGCCGCTGGGCCGTCGCATCGACGAAAGTTCGCCGATGGTCGACGCCCGCCTGAAGGACGGCTCGCGCGTCAACGCCATCATCCCGCCGTTGGCGATCAAGGGCCCAAGCTTGACCATCCGTAAATTTGCGCGCAAAAAACTGACGTCCGACGACCTGATCGGCTTTGGCGCCATCAATGGGGCGATGATCGAGTTTTTGCGCGTCGCGGTCGAAAAACGCGCCAACATCGTTATATCGGGCGGCACCGGATCGGGCAAGACCACCCTGCTCAACGTGTTGTCGAGTTTTATTCCTGATGACGAGCGAATTGTTACCGTGGAAGATGCGGCCGAATTGCAACTGTCGCAGCCCAACCTCGTGTCGTTGGAAGCGCGTCCGGCCAACATTGAGGGCAAGGGCGCCATCACCATCCGCGATCTGGTGAAAAATTGCCTGCGGATGCGCCCAGACCGCATCGTAGTGGGCGAGTGCCGCGGCGGCGAAGCACTCGACATGCTGCAGGCCATGAACACCGGCCATGACGGTTCGCTCACCACCGCTCACGCTAACAATCCGCGCGATTGCCTGTCGCGTCTGGAAGTGATGACTTTAATGAGCGGACTGGACATCCCAATGCAGGCGATCCGCGAGCAGATCTGCTCGGCGGTTAACCTGATCGTGCAGCAAACCCGTTTTTCCTGCGGCACCCGGCGCGTTACCTACATCACCGAAGTGACCGGCATCGAAAACAACATTGTGTCGATGCAGGATATTTTCCGTTTCGAGCAGGACGGATTCACGTCGGAAGGCAAGGTTCGCGGCAAGTTCGCGCCCACTGGCCACGTGCCCGACTTCATCCAGGACTTGGTCTCGCGCGGCATCGAGGTCGACATGTCAATCTACTCGCGCGAGGCGCCGTCGCTTCCCGCATCAGTCAAACGAGTGTTCTGATGGATCGCCCGTTCTTCGTCATCGCCGTCATCTTCTTCTGCATGCTCGGGCTGATTTGGATGGCCCTGCATTTTGGCACGCGTTGGTTCTCGCGCCGCCAGCAAGGCCAAGCCAACACCGCCAAAACAGAGTTGGAAGGCATGTTCATTTTCACCGACGCCAACCGGATCCTGGTCATCAACATCGCCGTGCTGATCTTGCTGCCCGTGCTGGCCTGGATTATCTCGGGGAGCCTGATCATCGTCATCGGCTGCATGGGCCTCGCCTTCGTCGCACCGCGCTACGTGCTGCGCTACATCGTCCACCGCCGCCTGCGCCAGTTCGAGGCGCAGTTGCCCGATGCGCTAGCGATGATCACCGGCGCGCTGCGCGCCGGCGCCAGCCTCCCGATCGCTCTCGAGAGCGTGGCCAACGAGGGCGCACCGCCAGTCTCGCAGGAATTCGAACTGTTGCTGCGCGAGATAAAGCTGGGGACGGACTTCGGCGTCGCACTGCAAAACCTGGAACGCCGGGTGCCGCTGCAGGATCTGGCCATGGTCACCGCAGGCATGGCGCTGGCGCGCGAAGTGGGTGCCAATCTGGCCGAAACGCTCGAGTCGATTGGCCGCACCATCCGCGCCAAACTGCAGATGGAAGGCAAGATCCGTAGCCTCACCGCACAGGGCAAGATGCAGGGACTGGTGATGTCGGGTCTGCCGATTTTCCTGATCCTGATCCTGCGGGTGATGGAGCCGGAAGCGATGGAGCCGCTTTTTTCCGAATGGTATGGCTGGTGCACGCTTGCCGTGATCATAGTGGCGGTGGCGATCGGCTACCACTTCATCAGCAAGATCACCAACATCGACGTGTAGGACGGTTTCATGATTGCACAACTATTAGTGGCTATGCTGGTCGGTCTGGCATTCGTCGGCTTCGCCGCTGCCGTGATCTACAGTGCGGTGCGTCTCAAGTCCGAGGTGCCGACGGAGGACCGTGAGTACCTCGATCCCCTGCCCAAGGCCTTGCTAATGCTGTGGCCGCTGTTACGACTGATCGATTACCACGTCTGCCAGCGCCTGCCCAAGCGCTACCTCGCCGGATCGGCGGAAAAGCTGCGCTTGTCGGGCCTGCTGTATCTGATGAGCCCCACGCAATTCCTGGCCCTGTGCCTGGTCGGCATGGTCGTTTTTTTCCTGTTGGCCTGGGTGGCGCTCAGGGCGGTCGAGTTCGACAGCATGCTGGCCCTGCTGGGCGCGGCCCTGATGGGCTTCATCTACCCGCGCATGTGGCTCAAGGAATCGCTGAAAAAGCGCCGCAAGCTGATGCTTAAAGGGTTACCGGTATACCTGGATTTTCTGACTATGGGCGTGGAAGCGGGGTTGAACATGGCCGGCGCCATCGGCCAGGCCGTGGCCAAGGGCCCGGCCGGTCCCTTGAAAAACGAGTTCGCTTTCGTGCTGCGCGACTTGCGCGCGGGTCTCACCCGGGCCGACGCTCTGCGCCGCATGGATGAACGGGTTCGGATCCCGCAAGTGAGCAGTTTCATCAGCGCCGTGATCCAGGCCGAGCGCATGGGTGCCAGCTTGGGCACGACCTTTCGCAGCCAGGCCGACCAGCGCCGCGCCGAACGCTTCCAACTGGCCGAAAAGCTGGCGATGGAAGCCCCGGTCAAGTTGATCTTCCCACTGGTGGCGTTTATTTTTCCGGTGACCTTTTTGGTACTGATGTTTCCGATTGCCGTGAAGTTCATGCAATCAGGTGCTTTCTGAGGATGTGATGAAGCGGCAGATACTTCACTTCGAATTCGATCGCGGTCCGCAATCGCTCGAAATTCTGGTAGCGGCAACGGTGCGCGAGCGCATGCAGGGACTTCTGGGACGCGCGCCCTTGCGCCAGGACCAAGCCATGCTGCTGCGCTCATGCCGGCTGATCCATACTATCGGCATGGCCTATTCGCTCGACTTGGTATATCTGCGACGCGACGGCGCCGTGATCAAGGTGACGGCGGCGCTGCCAGCGCGCCGCGTCGATGGCCACTGGCGCGCCCACAGTGTGCTGGAAATGGCGACCGGCGCGGCGGCGCGCTGCGGCATCGCGGTCGGCCGCCGCTTGCCACTGGCATCAATGACGCCAGTAACGGGAGGCTCGAATGCGCACTAGCATGTCACAGCGCGGGCAGTCGGCCACAGAATTCCTGATCGTCTTTCCGATGCTGGTCTTGCTGGTGTTCGGCATTATCCAATTTGCCCTTATCTATCAGGCACGCGCCACTCTCAACAACGCGACACTGCTGGCGGCGCGCGCAGGCGCTCTGCACAACGGCGACAACAGCGAAATGCGCGCGGCGCTGGCCTCGGGCCTGGCACCGTTGTTTGCCCATCAGCCCAGCATGCCCGGCTATGTCAGCGCGCTGACAGAGGCTAAACTGGAGACCGCTGCGCTTTCTAACATGACGCAGATCGACGTGCTCAATCCCACCCGCGCAGCGTTGCGCGACTTCGGGCGCAATCGCGCGGACGGCCAGGGCGGGCGCGAGCTGCCCAGCGATACCCTTAGCTATCGCAGCAGCGCGCCGGGCGGCTCGTCCGGCATCTCGGTGCAGGACGCCAACATCCTGCATGTGCGGGTGAGCTATTGCGTGCGCCTGATCGTGCCGGTGATCGACCGCGTCATCCATGCCGGGGCCAATGCCTTGTCGCCATTCTCGCCAGCGCTGGCGGCCAACGGAATGCAGGATCCTTTCGGCACCGGCGGCGCCACCATGTCCACCGACTGCATCAACCCGGTGTTTCGCGGTCCGCGCATCGTTATTCGCAGCGAAGCGATGGTGCGTATGCAGTCGCCTTTTTATGAGTCCAATCTATGATCCGCCCGATATTCAAGCTGCTGGCGCTGGCGCTGCTGCAGCTCGGCGTGTCCGCCCCGGCCCATGCACAGATCTCAGCTACCCGCTACATCGACGACCAAGGCGTCGAAGTGATCGTCAACCGCGATGCCCCTCTCAGGAACAGCATCCTTGCTCAGCCAAAGGAGTCGCCGCCAGCCCCAGCGCGCGCGTCTAGTGGCGATGCGGCGGCGCGCACGCTGCACGATCCTCGCTTGCGTATCAGCGCCACTGAACAGGACAGGCGCGATCGCGATCGGGTTGGTATCCTACGCGACGAGTTGGACGCCGAAGCACGCAAATACGCTACCGCGATGCAGCGCATGCAGGATGGCGGCGGCAAGAACCTGAAATTATCCGCTGCCGATACCCAGCGACTTACCGAGGAGTTGTATGACCATCAGAAAAATATTCAGGCGCTCAACGCCGAACTACGCCGTACCCGTGGTGTGCAATAAACGTGGCGCAACCCTTTGTCTAAGCGCGGCGCTGCTGGCGGCGGTGCCGGCTATGGCCGCCGACAAGATGAGTGTCGACCGTAAGGGCGGCGCCGACAATCCGCTGCTAAGCCGATACAAAGGTTCGGTCCTGTACATGTACGGCGAGAGCCGTCTCGACAAGACTTCAGTAGTGATCTTGCAGAAAGGCAAGCCGACTCTGGCGCCGGTCGAAGGCAAGATCAGCAATCGACTGTATCTTGCGCCCGACAACAGCAGTCCGCTCGAAATATACCGCAACTATCGCCACGCGCTCGAGGCCGCTGGCTTCGAGACCTTGTACGCTTGCGACACCGAAGCATGCAAGGAGGGCGAGGTGCAGCGCCTAGTCGAAAACTTACCACGCAAGGCGCACTGGGACGCCTACGATAATGCTGTCGAAGGCACCTTCAATAGTGGCAACCAGCCGGGCTTTCACTATTACAGCGGCCGGCGCAAAGGCCCCGCCGGCGCCACCTACGTGTCGATCGGCGTCGTCGACGGCTTCAAGGATTCTGGCGTTATGGGCCGCAAGCGCCAGTTCGTGCAGATTGTCGAACCGGTTGTGACCGAACTGGGCAAGGTTGAAGTGGATGCAGCGGCCATCACGTCGGGGCTCAAGCGCGACGGCAAGATGGCCCTGTACGGCATTGAGTTCGACACCAACAAGGCCGTACTACGCAGCGACTCGGCAAGCCAGCTGACCCAGATGGCGAAAGTTCTCAAGGCCACGCCCGCCATGAAAGTGTTCATCGTCGGCCATACCGACAACCAGGGCGACTTCGCCGCCAACAGCAACCTGTCGCAAAAACGCGCAGAGGCGGTGTGCGCGGCCCTGGCGTCCACCCATGGCATCGACCCAGTGCGCCTGGTGGCGCGTGGCGTCGCCAACCTGGCGCCGGTGTCAAGCAACGACAGCGGCGATGGCCGTGCCAAGAACCGGCGCGTCGAGATGGTGATGCGCTAAACCGCGCAGCACATTTATCCACCCATTTATTTATTTAACAGGAGAATTTCTTGTTTTTGACCTTGCGCGACTTCCCTCTCCCTGCTGCCATGCTGGCGGCGGCGGCGGCGGCGCTGCTGCCGCTGGCTAGCGCCGACGCCGTGGCCGCCACGCCAACGGCCGCACTTGCCAATATGCCGCCACCGGGTCTGTACCGCATCAACAGCGATGCCAATGTCAAGCATCGCGATGGGGCGACATTCCAACAGAAAAACGATAGCACTGCCAGCACTGCCAGTGCGCGATTGCAGAAACCCGGCGCGGCGCCGATCAGCGTGTCGGGAGCCGGTACGGCGCAAATCTGCATCGGGGCCACCGGCGCTGGTCTGACGCCGCCGGCGGACCAGGGCTGCAAGAGTTCCGGGCCTGTGCATGCGGCCAATAGCACCACCTTCAGTTCACAGTGCGGCTTCGCCGACACCACCGTCGTCGTGCGCAAGCTAGACCCGAAAACCTGGGAAATGAAGACCTCGATCGTCGAGCGCATGGGCCAGATGGGCATGCCCGACTTTGCGCAGCAACGCAAAATGCTCGAGATATCGTTGAAGAACGCCGCCAGCGCCGAAGAGCGCTCCGACATCCAGCACACCCTCGACCATTGGGAAGACTACAAGGCCGACATGCGTCAGATGGTTGCCGACACCAAGGGCGCCGGCGCGCCCGGCGCCGACACACGCTCCAGCACCATCGTGACACGCCTGACGCGGATCGGCGACACGTGCAAGGCCGCCGCTGCGCCTGCGGCCAAGGGGGTGCAATGAAGACCGCACTGGTGTTCGCCGCCGCCGCCTTGCTGCTGGCAGGGTGCGGCAAATCGACGGACCAGCCACCAGAGGACAGCGCCGCGGCGCCCGTCGCTGCGACACCGGAAGCGGCAAGTCGCCTGGCGGCCTACCGGGATGCCGTGCTGGCGCTGGCCGCAGGCAGCTATGGCGGCGCATGCAACAGCATCGACGGGCCGATGCCGGCCCAGGGCATCACAATCGGCCGTGACGGGAAAGCCGTGGCCGGGGCCTGGCACATCGACCTGGCCGATGCGCGCCTGAACCTGACACGCACCCGCGACGCTGGCGCCGCAGCCGCAGGCGCCTTCAATGCCAGTGGCGGCGGTGAGCCATATCAGCTGATCATCGACAGCGCCAGCGGCGGCAGCGCCCTGTTCGGCCCAGGCACCAAAGCAAGCCAATGCACCAACGTGGCAGCTGCATCGGCTCTGGCGGCCAAACCGCTGTACCCGGCGGTGGCGCAGTTCTTCACCGGCGCCGGCGCAACCATGGCATGCGTCGAGAATGGCGCCTTGCGCGAAACGACCGTCAAGCCGGGGTCGGCAGGGCTGGTCCTGGGCGAAGACCGACTGGCGTTCGATGCGACAGCGGCGCAGGAATCCCTTACCCTCGAGCCGCAGCAAGGCTTGCTGGCATATGGCGCCAGGTATGTCGATCAGAGCCACGTCGAACTGAGTGTCGACTCGGCAAACAAATTGGTCATGGCTGCCTACACGAAGAGCAGCGGCGCGGCCGTCATATGCAGCGCGAAGTAGCAGCTGGCCGTTGCATGGCGTAGCACTCTCGGTCGAAGCAGCAGCAAACGCTTGATGTGCCATGCGGCCGCCGCAAGCCACATCAAGCGCACAACTGAAACGGCATCAGGCCTGGGACGGGCCTTGCGACCCGTCCCAGGCCTGACGTGTCAAATATTGTTGTTTCGCGTTGAACCTACTTTATTGCTCGTCCAGATCAATCCTCGAACACCTGCGGCGGCGCCACGCCGCGCCAGCCCAGCTTCCAGCCGATGTTCAGCAGCAGCGTTGCGCTTACATAGATCAGGAAGAACAGCACGAAGAAGCGGGTCTGCAAGAACGCCAGCAGCAGCGCGCACACGCCCAAGAGCGCCAGCATGACCTTGCCCTTCGGGTGCTTGGAGCTGGGGAAGCGGATGGTCGAGACCATCAGCGCGCCCACCGCCACCATCAGCGCCGCCACCATGAAGGCCGGCGCCATGGCGATGACGGGATCGGGCCAGGCCACGACGACCGAGGCCACGCAGGCCGCGCCGGCGGTGATCGGCATGCCGACGAAATAGCGCGGATCGGTGCGGCCGGCGCTGATGTTGAAGCGCGCCAGGCGCAGCGCGCCGCAGGTAACGAATACGAAGCAGGCCAGCCCGCCCATGCGCACCAGCGTCGGATGGGCCTCGCCGAACTGGGTGAAGCCGTAGCAGTACAGCAGCAGGCCCGGGGCGCAGCCGAAGTTCATCACGTCGGCGATCGAATCGAGCTGCATGCCAAAGCCGGACTGGGTATTGGTGGCGCGCGCCACGAAACCGTCGAGCGCGTCGAATACGCCGGCCAGCACCAGCAGGATCGCGGCCAGTCGATAGTCGGCCGGGTCGCCCACGCGTGCGTTATCGACCGAGATCACGATGCTGCCGAAGCCGCAGGCGATCGACAGCAGCGTGACGGAACTGGGCAGGGCGAACTTGGCGCGCGCGAGGCGCTGCTGGCGGGTAGGATTCAATGGACGGCTCGGGAAGATGAACGATGGCTTATTCTACAGGCAGCAAAATACCCGGGTAGCAAAATAGCGCCGATCGCGCGCAGCACCCGCGGCACAGGACGCAGCACGACCACGTCGAGTGTCAGATTTTACTGATTTGACCTAGAATGGCGCCATGCATTTGGTCTGACAGGAGTTGCAAGATGAGCTATGCGTCTCATTGGCGGCAGATCGCCGCAGCCGCGGCGGCGGCGTTCGCGCTGGCGGCATGCGGTGGTGGTGGTGGTGGCGACAGCAGCCCCGCCGCGCCGGTGTCGGGCGGCACCGCGGTCACGCCCATCCCGACCAGCCCCGCGCCCGCGCCGCTGCCGGTTGATGTCAATGCGCCGACCCAAACCGGCAATATCGCGCTCGACGGCCGTAACTGGATCAACTACCGGCGCACCCAGATCGGCATGCCGACCGCGGCCGAAAACGCCCAGATCAACAATGCAGCGCTCGGCCATTCCGAATACCTGCGCATCAATAATCTGATCAGCCACGACCAGGAGCCGGGCCGCCAGGGCTTTACTGGCGCCGATGAGCGTGCGCGCCTGAATGCGGCCGGCTACACGCTGCCAGACCAGGGCTTTGCCTACGGCGAGGTGATCTCGGGTACCACCAACCGCTCCGGCTTCTTCATGGCCGAAGAGCTGATCACAGCGATCTATCACCGCTTCGTCATCTTCGAGCCGATGTTCCGCGAGATCGGCACCGGCGCCGCCACCTCCGCGAGCGGCTACAATTATTTCACCGCCGATTTCGCGACCCGCTACGGCTATGGTCCGGGCCTGGCGCGCGGCACCATCGTCACCTGGCCTTTCAATGGCCAGACCCAGGTGGCGCCCAACTTCTTCAGCGACACCGAAGAGCCCGACCCGATCCCCGACCGCAACGAGGTCGGCTACCCGATCAGCGTGCACGCCAATCTCGACACCAGGCTCACCGTGAATGCCTTCACAGTGCGGGCGCGCGGCGGCGACACGCTTGCGGTGCAGCGTATCGAGCCGCTGGCAACGGTCAAGACCGCAGCCTCGATCGTCCCGCTGGCGCCGCTGCGCGCCGGCGCCACCTATGACGTCAGCTTCTCCGGCGCCCTCGACGGCGTGCCGGTGACGCGCGAATGGTCGTTCACGACACGGTGAGCGGCCTTTCTCCAACGCCGGGCGCGGCCCCGGCCATCGACCTCGCGGCCGCGCTCGAGCGCGTGATGGGTGAACGCGACCTTTTGATGCGCGTGCTGGCGCGCTTCGCCAACGATTACCGCGATGTCGCGCCGCGCCTGCATGCGGCATTGGCCGCGCACGACGCCGTGCTGGCGCAGCGCATCGCGCATACGCTCAAGGGCGCGTCCGGCATGATCGATGCCGGGGCGCTGCGGCAATGCGCGCTGGCCCTCGAGCTGGCGCTCAAGAGCGACGGCACAGCGCACATGAACCTGCTGATCGATGCGCTGGATGCCGAGCTGGTGCGCGCACTGCACCAGGTCGACGCCCTGCTGGCCGCGCCGCAGGCAGGTACAGTGGCGGCAGCGCCGCTGTGCGTGGACGACCTCGAACGGCTACGCGCCATGCTCGATATCGGTGATGGCCGGGCGTCGGAGCTGGTGCGGCAATGGCGACCCAGGCTGCTGGCGACGCTGGGCCAGGAGCGCATGCGCGTGCTCGACACGGCGATCGACCGTTTCGATTTCGAGGGCGCCCTGGCGCTGCTGGAAGAACGGGAAGAAAGTACGGAACGCGCAGCGGGCGCTTGATGGCCCGCTGGCCGCTGCCTGACGATTTACCGGGTGTATTCGGCTTCTTCGTCGAACGAATCGGCGCATGGCTTGCCGCAGAAGCGGCGCACGCTGTCGACCGGCTTGTCGCAATACCAGCAGGCGCCTTTGGCCGGCAGGCTGGCACGCGTCGGCATGCCAGATACGCTTGCTGCGACACCAGCCCGAGGCTCGACCGGCGCCCCACTGTCCGGAAAACTATCGTGTTTCGTTTCCAAGATCCACCCCCTGATACGGCTGCCTGAAGTTTCCTAAAATCAAAAGAAAGGTTACTTCAGCGGAACTCCGTGTGCATGAGAAAGCGCAAGCCACAACACAACAAGCTGGCCACTGTGGCATTTCGAGCGTCTTAGTTTGCCTTCATTGGCATGGTCATGCAACCCTCATCGGACGCCAAAAAGAGAATGGAACATGCACGCAACAATTGCCTGTGCATCCTGTATCGCAGCGCACAAAACCACGGTCCGATTGTCGCGCGCAGGTAACGCGGCGGCTTGTCGCGCTTACTTTGCCGACGCTGTCTGGGCGCCATCGCGCGCCGGTTCAAGCGTGACCAGCAAGCCGCTGCGGGTGGTCTGGATCCGGGTTGGCACGAACTGCACGCCGGCATAGCGCAGGTCATTCTGATTGAAGGTGTACACCGGCATGTCGCGCGCAACGGTGGCAATCAGGTTATTCGCGACGCGGGTGAAATGGCGCTGGGCCTCGTTGTCGCCGCTGCCGAGCTGGAAACGGTCGACGCGCGGCTCGGCCATCATCACGGCGCTGCGCCCCGGGTCGACATACAGGCGGCCCGAAAACGCCATGCTGCCGGCCCAGGCGTCACGCGCAAACGGCGGCGACACCGACGCGTCCACCGCCAGCGCGACCCGGTCCTGCTCGGGCTGGATCGACAATTGCGGTTTGCTCAGGCGCACATCGAACAATTGCAGCAGGCGCTGGTCGATCGGGAACCGTTTATCAA
>Ga0265780_10003105_pt1 | contig 22072 bp, 18 predicted proteins | sample P1T30metagenome_FD_192432 | JGI IMG/M metagenome (GOLD analysis project Ga0265780, IMG submission 192432) | Plant litter microbial communities from East Loma Ridge, Irvine, California - P1 T30 | ecosystem: Environmental > Terrestrial > Plant litter > Unclassified | place: USA: California...
CACGCGAATCACATCAATCAATCCAATGAGCAAAACCAAGCAGTGTCTAGATACTAGGCGATGTACATTGGCACGGATCAGGCGGCGAGAAGCATTCTTGCACAACCTATAAATGACTCCCCATTCTGCTGCTTTCTCAGGCCATCCTAGAGGCTTCTTTCTCTACATCACTCTATACATTAGATCACGCATTTTAAACAAAAAGTAATGTTCTCTCATGATTTCAACTGTAGTTGCTAATCCGTACCCAGCTCCTCAAATCAGCAACATGACTTCCAAGGTTCGAGTAGCGGCGCTATTCGAATTCCCACCGATGAGGAAGAGAAGCGCATGGAAGAAGCAGCACGGGAGTCCCGAGACAGACGCGAGAAAGCAAAGAAGGCACGTGAGGCGCGCGCTGCCACAGAAGCGGCTGGCAAGGCTTCTCAGGAACGCCGTGGTGCTGGCAGCTCCAAATAAGTCGCCACATCTCGAAGTAGCAGGTATGTCTCTATCAACCCAATAATCTCCGACTGCGGGCAATAGCTGACAATCTTCTAGTGAGCCGACTCGCTTTAGGCTATCTAGATCTATCTTGTTTGCGCATGATTTAATCGAATTCGCTGCATAGAAGCGGTTTTGGATGCTTGATACCTTGGACAGGTCCTTATTCTTGGGTCGAGTCTTAGCTTCTGTCATTCGTTACTGGTCGTTCTTTATTGTCTCCACTCTAGCGTATGCTGTATCATCAATTCAAAAGGACGTTTGGAGAACAGTCACTCCCGTGCGCTGGTTGGAAGACGATCATATGAACAGTCTCTGGTGATAGAATTTCAAGTGGAAGAAACGCTATCGTACTCTAGCATGGTCACCAAGTCATCCTGGGTCTGAGCGAATTTATCGACACACAATCATAGACAGGTAACACGCGCCCCGTTCACGAACATCGGCTCACTACCGTAAATTGCAGCCAATAATCCACAAGCAACGAGAAGTACTCTATTCAACGCCCCATGGTCGTATGTGGAAGAATTCGCAAGTTACATATGTACCCATCTATATTGCCTAGTTGCCAGCCATCGAAGGAGACTTTTGCGATAATGCTGGTTCTCAAACAGTAATTCTGATCTCATTTGTCAGCCCGATGCCCGGCGGAGATCTCTAGAGCTTGTGATCCGTCAGTGAGTTACTATGAGAGGATTAGGACTCACGCGAAAGACATGTGCAGAGCAATATACTTGCCGCGAAAGAGCAGCACATTCGGGCTGATGTTGTCATACCGTCGATATAGGCTGTTAGCAGCAAGTTTTGGCATGCGCCATCAAGTACCCCGCATCTCGTTCTCGCCATGTCCCTGCCAGACTGAGATTATCTAACGATCACTCGCTGATTACCAAACTTCATGCAGTCTTATATGGGTCCGGCTATTCAAAAGGGACAACGCCGACGCTGGGCCAATTATCGAAATATGCTCAGAATTCATCCAACGGAGATATACAGTCGCTCAAATCAGGACACAATGCTCGACGCGCCAAGGCTTGCGCACGGAGTGCCTCTTCCCAGTCTGTTAGACTACATAGTGACCCGAGCAACTCGTAAACAGAGGTCTGGCAGAAAATCGGTGTCTTCGGATCCGAGGTAAGATTTCATTCTTTGAATCCCTAGGACGGACAGTTGACCAGGCGGTCAACTTAATAAAGATGTTAAGCAGCGCCTACGGAATTGTCCTCGCGGCTCTGCTGCTAGCCGCCAACCTGCCTCTGACAGCCGCTGGCGATACTCCCACGAACCGCACTACTGTTGGCGTGCGCGAGCGAATTGGTATCAACGCCGGCTGGCGCTTCCAACGCTTCACATCTAATCCAGACTCTCTGTCTTACAATACACTCAAGCCCTGGATCCTGCCTTCAGGCAACGATTTCATCGAGAGCTCAGGCTCCAAGAAAACCCGTCCCACTGGCCCTCAGCCAGGTGCCAGCCTCAACTTCACTCAGACTTCTTTCAACGATGCGAAATGGGACGCAGTCGATATACCACATGACTGGGCTATCAAAGAGCCATTCAATGCCCCAGGAGTTAGTGGTGCCATGGGAAGGCTGCCATCTAATGGCGTGGGCTGGTACCGCCGTGTCGTATCTTTTAGCGCTGAGGATGCCGGCAAGACCATCTTCCTGGATGTTGATGGCGCAATGTCGTACGCCGCAGTCTGGCTTAATGGAAACCTCGTGGGAGGTTGGCCGTACGGGTACGCCAGTTTCCGACTTGATTTAACGCCTTACGTCAAGACTGGAGCGGAAAACATTTTAGCAATCCGTCTCGACAACGCTTTGGACAACTCTCGCTGGTATCCAGGCGCGGGCATCTACCGCAATATCTGGGTTGTTAAACTGAACCCGGTGCATGTAGCCCAGTACGGGACTTTTGTCACTACGCCCACGGTCTCGTCTTCTTCTGCAAATGTCAGCCTGATCGTTGATATCGAGAACAAGGGCAACAGTAGCCAAGTTGTCGATGTGGTCACCGAGATCCGGCCTCAAGACCAGTCTGGTGCGCAAGGCGGCGTTGTAGCTACCCTGTCGAAGTCATCGGGAACTGTCGCTGCAGGCGGAAAATCAGTTGTCAGTGCTTCAGTAACCGTGGACAGCCCCAAGTTGTGGGGACCCAAGCCAAATCAGACGCCGAATCTGTATGTTGCTATCACTAGACTGTCTGTGGATGGACAAGTGATTGATACTTAGTAAGTCTTTGACCCCCTCGCCCTCTTTATCCGGAGTGCTGCGACACCTAAAACATCATCTGAGCTTGGTTGTGATCATTAGTGAGACGTCTTTTGGTATCCGGACCATTACCTACGATAAGGACAATGGAATTAGCGTGAACGGACAGAAGATCCGGATCCAGGGTACAGTAAGTCTGCCAGGTCGATCTATCTCCGCAGTCTAAGACACCCGAACCTGAAGCTGACTAAATTCACTAGTGCAACCATCATGACCTCGGGAGCTTGGGCACAGCATTTAATTATCGAGCGCAAGAGAGGCAGTTCCAGATGCTCCAGGAGATGGGCAACAATGCACTGCGCACCTCTCACAACCCGCCTGCCCCAGAATTTCTCGAGCTAGCTGATAAAATGGGGCTTGTAGTGCTTGATGAGATCTTTGATTGTTGGAAGCAATCTAAGACCAAGAACGACTTTTCTCTAATTTTTGACGATTGGCATGAGCCGGACCTCCGCCTATTTATCCGCCGGGACCGTAATCACCCATCAATTATAGCCTGGTCCTTTGGTAACGAGATTCCTGAGCAACAAGGTGCCACTGGAGGCACTATTGGTGCTGAACTGCGCGGAATCATTCGTGACGAGGACTCTACTCGACAGACTACTGCCGGCATGAACTCGGCTAGTCCTGATCAGGCACTTTCGGCTCAAGTCGACATTATCGGACTTAACTACAACGGCGAAGGTATTGGCGTCTCAAATTCCTCTGCATGGCCAGGCTTCCGCTCAAAGTTTCCGAACAAGATGATGTGGGGCTCGGAAACCTCATCATGCCTTAGTTCCCGTGGAACGTTCTTATTCCCCGTTACCAGCGGCATAGCGGCGGTGGTAAACAGCAACAGTGGTGGTGGCGAAGACTCTGTAGGTATGCGGGTGAGCGCTTACGACTTGTACTCAGATTGGTGGGCTTCAGGCTCTCCAGACAAGGTCTTTGCCATGCAGGACAAGTATCCCTACGTTGCTGGCGAATTTGTTTGGACGGGATGGGATTACCTGGGCGAGCCGACTCCGTTCAATGACAAGGCGCGAAGCTCTTACTTCGGAATCATCGACATGGCGGGTTTCAAGAAGGACCGCTTCTACCTGTATCAGGCGCGGTGGGCTCCCAACGTTCGCATGGCTCACATTCTTCCCCACTGGACCTGGCCCGACCGTATCGGCCAGATCACTCCAGTGCACGTGTATTCTTCGGCTGAAGAAGCTGAGCTGTTTGTTAACGGAAAGTCGGCTGGCCGTCTTAAGCGCGGAACCTCGAGCTGGCGCTTCCGATGGGACAATGTTGTGTACCAGCCCGGCGATCTCAAGGTCGTCACTTATAAGAACGGTCAGGAATGGGCGACTGATACAAAGAAGACGGTTGGTGATGCTGCCAAACTCGTTCTTTCGGCCGATCGCTCTAAGATCAGGGGCGATGGGCTTGATCTATCCTTCATCACAGCCCGCGTCGTCGACGCAAACGCCGATACCGTTCCAAGGGCTAGCAACTCCATCAGTTTTTCCATTACCGGCCCAGGGATCATCTCTACAACTGACAATGGAGATCCAGCCGACTTCACTGTGTTCTCCAGCTTGACGCGCAAGGCGTTCAGCGGTCTTGCACTTGCAATCATCCGCAGCAACGTCGGTGCTGCTGGCAACCTCACTATCAGTGCTGTCTCCAGTGGTCTGACTGGTTCATCTGTGACTGTCCAAGCTGGATAGGGTCATGTTTGACGGCAAGGAATGGTTTCTGATGAAACAAGAATGGGTTTCAGGAGAGCAATCTCTCAATCTCAAAGAGAGCTCAGTAGTCATTGCAATTGTATTAATGCCACTGAACACCTGTAAGTCGCTCGAGATTTGCACAAGGTATGACCCAGCCGAAGTGTGGGCGACACCAGGGCCGCTGGAGCCCAGTTCGACAGTACCGGGCTCTGCCGGGCAGTCCGGACCGTGAAGATATCGCACACTCGTCAAAGTCAAGCGTTAGTAACAGTCTAATGGCCTAAAAACTTCACCCAAGCTTCCCGCAACATGAGTTCGATTTCGATATCACTTGTGAATACATCAAGATTAGCATCGTAAAAGACGGGTGATAGAACCAGATAAAAATCAGCGTTGTATGTATGAAAGTTGCTCTACATATGTAGCTCTGGCATGTTTCAGGCCTTGATATCAGCATATCTTGGTATCGACAACCCTATACCCGGGCGCCACGGTCGCTACAGTCAGATGTGGTGGTATGTCTCGGCTTTCAGTGAGATGCTACAGGTAAGAGTGCATATAAGAGCATCGAGGCGGTGGTAGGAGCGGTGTAGTGAAGTCATTCATGTCGATCGGCATAACCTGACTATTATTCTACACCCATCAGACATCGTTTGCAACAACCTCGGAGCATTAAACAGCAGCCTCACAAAACTGACAATGTACAGGTGGCAATCAAAAAACATTAACGAGGTCTCTGCTATCGCGTTCGAGAACCCAGCATGCAGCGCAGTAACTCCGACGACACCCTGGCATCAGCTCTGAACCTATTCAACGAGCAAAACCAGGCCTCCCAGAACGCAAAATATGTGTCATTGACCGCGCTGGAAAGCTCAAGCCAGAACTTGCCAGTGGGATCGACATCGGAGAGGAGCCTGGAGTGGACGGAGGTACAGAGAACATATCTGCTTCATTAGAGAGAGGAAAGGAGTGCTCACAGGTGCAGCTCACCACACCAACAAAACGGATGCAACAATATGATCTCTTTAAGAGTTTGCCCAGGATTGTCTTGTATGGCATATTCGACATGGCGCGAAGACACTCGATAAAAGAGGAATTTTCATACTATGAGCTCGAAGGCAAAGAAAAAGAAAAAGTGATTGGCTAATTGGGAAGGCCCCTGCGGGTGGTGATCAAAGCACACTTGCAATTGTCATGGGTGGCACCCTGGATGAAGATGACAAATGCCGACCAGTCGCTCTTGCGCCAAATTGTGAATGAGACAAGCAAACTCTACCCCTGCTCGGTAGAACTTCTGGAAAATGTCGAAGCATGGAACACCCTGCCCCAGGCAACTTGCGAGATACTCCAAAGATTCATGGATCGAACAGGATCAACGACGTCACAATTCCCCTGCCAAGACATGTCGCCAGGGGACTGGCAAGCATACCTCGAATACACATTGCAAAACCCGATCTGCACCCCTTGGGAGTGGAGATTCGGATGTTTCGGATGTATGTGCAGAGATGCGCTGGGTCAGACCGGGTTATGTGTCTTCAAGGAGCACCGTTGCGGTGCGACTACAGCTTCGAGACGAGTGACGTACTGCCCCCCCGTCTGCATGTAGGAACTCAGATCCACTGTTCTGGCGACTTCAACACCGAGATGCTCATCAAGCACTGACAGAATTTCTTCTCGCCCTCACCTAACGAGTAGGCGTCAAGCTAGCCTGGATATTCTCAAAAACTTTGGCAAAACCATACTAGAACATCTCAGAGTAATGTATATCCTCAGGCTCTCTTATAAACTCACAGTTATGCTTCTAAAGACTATTGAATTACTTCGCGCATATGCAAAGCGAACACGAATTTTGCGGCTGCCCAGTCTGATCCTCGCATTCTTCGTCACCACGTCTGTCTATCAGTCGATGTTACGAACAGTCCTCAACTAACTTACCAACCAGACGACCCATCAGACACTTTACCGACAGATTTCACGCACATGTTTTGCCCTTGATATGCGCCGAAAGGGTTCATTTCTGTTCTCGACGTGTGGGTGGGGGATTGTTGGCTTAAGTATTGATGGGTATGCAAGACACCACGATAAAGATGATCGGGTTCAAATTCATCCTCAACCACATCAATGCATGTGGATGTACTTCCAGGCCTACAATTTCACTTGTGTGGCACGTGACCAGAGAAGCGACCCGTATCACTTCTCGATGGTATCGAATTCATTCATGTGATATCTAGCGATCACTTCCTTTCGGATAGCAGAACCCCAAGCACCAGTCGATTCGAGACCATGCCATGTCGGAGCAGTCTTTATGTGAAGTGGAGGGAGAAGTTCGAGCTAAATCATTCCCCGGGTGGTGCCTACCACAGCGCCACTTCACTTGGGTCCGTTCTTGAACTCTTCGAGTATCTCCTTGAGTGCATCCAGCCGGGGTGGCGGAATGTAGGTATCAGCCTTCTTCTCCGCCCTAGTCTTGGCTGATTTACTAGAAGCCATCTGGTAACTCATTTCGTCCACTTCTGCTTCAGTTGTGGCGTAACCATCGCCGTCGGAACGATTTTCTCCATTGGCTCGAGCCATACTTCGGTCGATCACATCGTTCATATTCTGGCCAGGATAACTGTCCCTAATTTCCGGGTTTCCATAAAGACGGGAGCTAAATTGTAGTGGATCAGATCTCTCAGATATCGAATTTGCCGTACCACAATTTGAGAGATTTTGTATTATTTTTGGCATTACTTACAGCCGACCGCTACACATCTTAGCTGTTGTTAGGTTTCGCCTTCGCAGATATGCCCAATCTCATTGCCCTTGGGGTGTATTTGGGCCGTCTCGGTGTCGCGCCTTCACGGAACGGGGAGTGTAAACAAGCAACCTAGATAGACTCAAGATCTTTTGTGCAATGAGATAATTTATCTTACAACACAAAATACTTCCAGAATTCTATCTTAAACTACAAGTGCGCTTTTAAAGACCATTAGATTACTTCACGCATATGCATTGCGGACATAGATTTGCTGCTGTCTGGAGGGTCTGTTCGCAGGAGAGCTGGCCGCGCCCTCTTTCTTTGGTGATCCTGCGCGTGTTCGAGATGGAGTGCACATATGCGCACGGTGACTCTTCGGCCATCCCGATCCAGAAATTATCACCAGATATTGTGTGAATTATCGCGACTCGTCCGCACTCGAACCATTCCTACGAATAGAAGCGTTTATGCCTAACACGATATCTGTTGAATGACTGCTAGAACTAATACGGCACGAACGAATCCATCGCAAGTGTCGATGTTCTGCTTGTTCTATCTCCAAGGGACCTACAACGTTACAGACAGAAAATTTTCCCTGGCGCGGCGATTGCATGGGCGGCTGTACGGGCAGTTGGGTACGCGGCCGCTGAGGAGGAGGCATCCGCTGACCGGGAGGCGTTCCAAAAGCAGGAATAGGAGCTGGAGTGAAATGCTGACCGGCCCTGGGTAGTCCTGCGGCGTCGGCGTCGCCTTTCTGGAAGCGCGATAAATGTCCCCGAGATGGTAGTTGCGGTCGCAGCATAGAGCTCACTGTCCGCGTCCGTGTGTCATTCGTGACTGTCGCCAGCCTTTCGGAGGTATGCAAGTCTTGCCTGCTGTCGTGCTCTGCGTCTTGTCCTGAGATTCCGTGTCTTCCTGCATCATTTCCTTCTATTTCATTCTATCCATCCGCTTTTCTCCAACCAGACCTAGGTCTTGCTCTGGTCGCCAGTTCTTGTTCCTACTTACGGCTGTATAGGGAGGCTCATGTTTGCGCGTGCGGACTAATGCAATAGTCGGTTGCATACATGCTCTTTGTTGTGCCGGCAAGACATCTACCTATCCACTCCCACAATCCGATATTAAAGTGCTGGAAGCTGTCCGCTAAATATCTGGATGTCTGGCGCAGGAGTGCATGTAATGCCCCCAGCTCCCGTTGAGCATCTTAGTGTTCAGGAAATCATTGACCGAACAAAGTCTGATATTTCTTAATGTAGGATCGAGACGATCGAGGCAGATCACGTGCGCGCGCCTTTTACACTGACCCCTGCTCGGAAGCTTAGCTAAAGCTCGAACCCGATCGGAACGCAAGAGACTTGTCGAAATCAGGCTTCGACTCCTTAAACCGAGTTCGAAAGGTTCCGCTCCAGTTCGTGGAATTCTAGCAGGATGTAGGGTTGCGGTAAGTCACGTGCGCGCCACCATCACCCCTGCTCGGATGCTCAGCACAGGCTCAAACTCTGTCGGGACGCAGAATAGTATTCGAAACCTCGGATTCATGAACCCAATGTGCTTCGATACATGTCGATGAAGTTCAGCAAGCATAGTACTCGTGTAGGTGGGGCTAATCACGTGTGCTGCTACTGTAAGCAATCGGCATCTTCGTTCTGTCGAATGTGTACAAACCCCTCAAAACGTCTCGAAAGTTGTCGGAATATTAGCATGCCTATCATGACCAAATCGATACTGGTGGAACTCTGTCAGAAAGGTCGAGGTAGGTATCGTGGGCACTGGTAAGGCAAACACATGGACACAGGACCAGAGGCCGACACCTCGCCTCGAAGTCGCCCCGTAACTCCTGAGCGTGTCGAGTTGGCTCGCTTACCACCTGAAGATCACGAAAATAGGGCGCCTCTTTCCTAGGGCAGCATTGAGCCGAAAAACGATGTTAGGAGGTATGGTAATGTCGGAAGTGGTTCCGGCCTCGGGGGGGTACAGTAGTATTTCCTATATCGAAATGGCCTTACCGCCACTGAGCTTCTCGAAAAGTATCGACATTTTCGGCATGACGTTGTGGATAGAGCGTGTTGTTTCGATGACCATAGCAGGGAGTCGGACGATATCGAGAGATGGTGTTGGGGGAGGTTCGGTGCATTTATCGCGTCGCTAAGCCCCACAAATCAGCCCAAGAAATTAAACATATCGTTCGCGTGCATGAAGTGCCTAGATCCACATGTACATATGTAACGCAAGATAAGTCAAGAAGGCATCATGATAGCCGAGAAGATGGAGGCGGGCGCACGTGCAGCTTTTGATCAGGCACACCGAGACAGCGAGGAAGCCTACAACGCCGAATTCATCAGGCATGGTCAGTCTCTCAGCCGCATGATGACAAGGCGCGATCGCATGTTCATCACTACCAATATCCTAAAAGAATTGCATCCGAGATTCGTTAACGAACCCGACGCAAGGCATCACGTGTGGCTCCAACTCATCAAAAGAGCGGCGTATGTAGCTCTGACGTCCTGCGCAAAGTCCACGGTCTAGAGATTGCTTTGCGAATGCCACTTCACACCGTCTAATAGCTATAGGTATCTGATAAGATCTCCTCGACCACCTTATCGATAACTGTCGTCAGCTTCCTAATGACATCCTAAGTGTACTTCTCCTTCACGGACATAATCTTCTTAATGCACTGTGTATCCGGATGAACAGGACTAAGGACCTCTTCGCATCAGATGGCTTTCGATATTATCCCCTCACAGAAACAATAAGTGAATAAGAAAGAATAACACAGGCTCGTAGGGTGTCGGATTCCATTATGCACAGAAATTCGCGTTTGTGGCTAGCACATTCCGCAAAATAAAACCCCGCGAAGACATGAATGCTTCTGAAATACATTTCGGCAATAGCAAGAGATGGAGGATTTGTTGCAAGCATATACTGAGGAGTTGTTGACAGTGACTGCCTGCCCAGGTAACCTGACGCCTCAACGCAAGGCTGGAAAATCCCACGTATCACTGGTCAAGGCTCCAGGTAGTGCTAGGGTTCGAGACTAGTAATATTTTGTGTTGGGAGAAGACTGTATCAATAATACGAGTAGCAAATGTCGTTCGTCGAGCCTTAAATTACATACCTAAGGCCATATCCTCGCTATAATACCCGCCTAATGCAGACCCTTAGTCGGCTAGTTAGCAGTGAGACTAAAATAACCTTTCTATGAGTTACGGCTCTTTGATGTGTTGAGAAGCAACTATAAAGGTAAGACGTTGAAGTACTGCATATGCAACCGGGCGACCCAGCCCACTGCGCATGCAAAAATAATCTAGAAGTTAGACGTGTTGTTAAGCCACCGGATTCTACCGATGTACGGCATGTTGCATCTTAATAGCAATTCTCGAATTCGACAGCCAGAGTTATATCTCGAGAAAATAATACAGGGTATCACAGGAAGGAATGCATTAGGACGAGGTATCCAGGCTCGAGGCCCCTTGACATGCCAGAAAAGCTTCGAAAGATATCGCGATATCCAAAAAATCGGATTGAAAAAGACGCCTAGCTTCGACAACCACAGCATTACATCGGAAGCTTTAGCTTGGAGGTTGGTCTAGTATAGCAGATAGACCACCTCTGTCGGAACTGCTCGACATATCACAACAGCTTCGAAAAGTTGTCGAAGCAATTGCCACGAATTCTCGATAAAGGTGCGTGACTTCGACAGCTGTCGTTGTAGATCGGAAAACTTTTAGCTTAAAAGGTAGGCTACACTGAAAAAAAAATTATCTCTTGTCGAAACTGGTAGGAATATCGCAGAAGCTTCGAAAATTGTCGAAGCTATTGCAGTTGATTTCCGAGGAAGGTGCAATATTCCGAGAACTGTAGCTGTGCATCGAGAAGTCTTCCATTGGGGTGTACTGTGGTAGGTAACACACGGACAACACCGCCTCGGGGTCGTAGTACATGCTACAATAGTCTCGAAAAAAATCGAAAGGTCAACGAGATTCCACTGATAGAACCGACTGAGTTCGACAGCTGGAGCAGTGTCTCGAGAAGATGTTGTAGGGGGTGGCTGTAGTGCCCTCTGTGCACCACAAGATTGCGTCGCAACGCTAGATTAACGCAAGCTACAAAACCAAACCGTACGCAACGGAAGATGCTACAATCGACATAAGCTCTCAGGGTAACTAGTTGGGTCCGCTGATCCCAATCATGCAACTAAAGCGATGCCGGAGGTTCAATGTTGCACTTTCACCTTTCGATGCAGGTACGCTCTACGCCTAGCGTATCTTGGCAGCCACACGCTTCAGCTCGTGCAGTGCGATGTCTTTCAACCCATGCAACACATCACAACGCAAAAGTACCATGGACAGGCGTGAAACACCCTACGTCTCCCTCGACGACTTCGTACGCTAATGCGGCAGCAACTCTTTGTAAAGAATTAAGTAGAGCTTTTATAGCGCTATATAAGCTTACTTACTTATCTTTATTTAGTATATTATACGAATTTTCTAAGATTACAGCGTTGCGTTATTACTTATTCTTTACTAGAAACCTATTTAAGTAAAAAGCCTTTTTCTAAAGGCTTAAAGATTATATATTTTCTACTTATTAGTAAGACTCTCTTATAAAGTTAATATACTATAGTAGTTTAGGCTAAAGAGAATAGTTACTTTATAATATAGATATAAGGACGAGTGCAAAGATAATATATCGTTACTTTCTTCAATAGAAATTTAGTAACAGCCTTGCTTTTAAAGATTAAATATAAAGAATCTAATAATGCTTGAAATTTAGGCAGCACGGCGAACCTAAATAAGTGTTCTGATTGACTCGGGGGAGATATCCGAAGTATTTAGAACGTCATAATGAAGAGAAGAAGCCGCTACTCCGCGGAAGAGAGACACTACCATAGCCAAACAGAATTGTTGTTTTTAGATTTTGAAGCACTTACGTAAATGAATTGGCGAGAAATCCTGCGATGTGATGCAAGGAAAGTACGTCATAGTTTCGGAACAGTCACGAACGATTCCTGGGGCGCATTAACACCCAGCCCCTCTATACCTTTTCACCCACTCCGTGCCAACACAATTGTTCTTGATTGATAACCGTTTTGCTGCAGATGGACCCGCGACCAGACAGCCATTGGCGGCCGCTGCTACCTCGTGTTGGCATGCGTTCTCCATCACCCCCCATTGACAATTCGAGACGTCCACGATCGAAGTTAGCTTGCGAACCATGTCGCAAGAAAAAGCTCAAGGTATATACGCGTAGATTGATACTGGCATCAATCAGCCCTTTGTGCTAAGTCTTAAAAAGTGCTCTGGCGCACGGCCCGTGTGTGGGCGCTGTAACGAACTTGATATCAATTGTGTCTACGCAGTCGATAGTGGCGACGAGTCCCGGAGAATGACCCTAAAGAAGAGGTTCAACCGGGTGGAAGACGAAAGAGATCAGCTGCGAGATTTTTTTGATCTCCTTTGTACCAGCCCCGCTGCTGAGGCAGAAGAGTTGTTCAGACGCCTTCGTACTAGCCGAGATCCTTCATTAGTCTTGCAGATGGCAAGACAAGCACATCTGCTGCTGTCAGGACCAGGTCCTACATCACGAAATGTCTCGATACCAGAGGTAGAAACGCTTGATCAAGATGCTCTTCGTCGGAGTGCATTTAAGTTGCGGGCGCGTCCGTGGACCACAGTTGCCGGGGATGGAATTGTATCATCTTTGATATCTTCGTTCTTTGCTTGGGACGGCAGCTACCTCATCTCTTTTATCGATCAGGAGACTTTCATCCGAGACATGGGCAAGGGTAATATTGCCGACGCTACATTCTGCTCGCCCTCCCTAGTAAATGCGATATGCGCTTTACAATCAGTAAATCATACCCCTTCTAATTCTTGGTTATCGCTCATTTAATCCCAGTTTTATTCAGACAGAATCAAGGTGATAAATACGATTTCGGGCGAGAGCCTATGCGAAACATACTTCTCAGAAGCCAAGCAGGAACTCCAAGTAGAGGTTACAAAACCTTCATTGTCGACCGTTCAAGCTTCGCTGATCATGTTCATGGCCTCCGTTTACTTCGGGCGAGACGAAGCTGGGAGGATGTATCGCCATCAGGGCCATGACATGTTACGTCAACTCCACCTTGAGGGGGAGATCGAGAATATGCGTGATCCGCTGGAGAAGAAAGCCTACTGTAAGGCATTGTGGGGTGTGTACTGCCACGAGAGGTAACAGAAAAGCCTTCCGGACAATAGAACGACTTGGTCTCTGACTTATCTGTGCAGTATGGTGGCGAATTTCTTCAAAAAGCCGATGACGATGAAAATACCTTCGGTCCCGCGTCTATTCCATGAACACAAGGAGACTTCTCAGGACCTTCGGAATGTGGATATTTTCGGGCAGCCGTTCACAAGCTCATCCCACTTCCCACCTCTCACACCAGGCGTAATGAACGCTATGTGTGACGTGGTGATCCTACACCATGAGGTCATTGATCATAATGAGGCTAGCCCTGATTCCACGAACGAGCACAACTTCCACACACAGAGGCGACTTTATGACAGGTTACACGCATGGCAGGATTGCTTGCCAAAGCATCTGCGGTGTGAGGAAAATGCCACTCCCGGACCACGTTTCTTAAGGAAAGTATTTCCCCCCCTAAGAGATGCCCAGACGTAGCTAACAAGCAAAGGAAGGCTGCAAGCAGAGACAGTTGCCATCTCTATCCTCCAGCAGTTAGACCCGCACAAACAATTCAAAGCGGGAATTGCTGTTTATGATCTCCATATCTCGCATTGTCAATGCATAGTCGATTTAGTAGAAACACACTTCCGGACTCATTTTCCAGGCGACTATTCTGCCATACTTCTGGGTGGCTTGGTCCAAGTCTGTACTATACTTATACAGACTCTCGAAAAGCCGCTAAGCCAGGATATTTTCATTCGTGCAGCTGCAGGGCTACATCGCGGAGAAGTGGACTTTCCTGGTATACCTTTGGTCATGCGAAGTATTGAAGTCGCGGCTAGGAGAGTGAACAAGGGGATTCCTTCGGCTGCGAACGTTTCATTTCAATCAAGCCGACTACTAGTGGGTTTGGATGATTTGCCGACGAAGCGGCAGATTAGCCCGGCACGTGGGGGGAGTCCTGTAAACGATCCAGAGGGTTTAGAGGACGCTAGAAGATGTGTGGATACGCTGATCACAAGTTGGGGTACCCTCACTATCAATGGTCGTGGGTAGGCTGGTAAACGGGTAGTAACTGGGGTAGTCAACTGGGCAATCGAACAATCTACGCAATATCAGCTGTGTTAATAAGTTTCATACTAGAAAATTATTCGCTTTACTATTTAGCCTAAGCTGCTTTCTTTGTTCGTTTCTGCCTTTGCTTGCTGCTTTGTGCTTAAGACAATCGCTTGCTTCTTCCTCAAAACTGGTGATGACATCTTCAGCCGATGGATTTGAGTATACAACACTAGCACATAGCTTCTGTATTTTTCGGGCTAACAATACAGAATTGATATGCTCTCCGAATTATGACGGGTGGTGGATCGGCACAGCATGGCACATGATTCGTCCGGCGACACTTGGCCGCGACCAATCAAAAATGAGGATGCACGACAGCCGACATCACACGAGTAGCTTTTCTAGGCAACTACGAAAGGGAATACTGTCCCCTGGGATGACGTGCGCAGCTTGTTTAGACACTCATACCTGCATCTGCGAAGTCGAGATGCACAGCATCTGCGAGAAGAATCTGCTGCGATCCCTGGCGGACAAGTCAGTATGCAAGTGACCCTCGACGCTGACAGAGCCCACGAAAGGATCCTGGTAGCACGGTGCACAGTGGATAAGGGCTGTACTGTTACCAAGCGCACGAGGATGGCAACATGGAATATCTGCTCGCTACATATATGCTCTAAATGCTCGCTCCAACATGCACAGAAAGTCTGGTCAAAGTTCTTGACAATGACATACTGAGGAGCGGCTACGTAGTTGAGCACATCTGTGACATCCTTGACGGCGCTCCTCCTTAGCGGGGCCCCCCAACCTCGACGCTCTCCATTCCCTTTGAGCATCTCCTCTGCTTCACTTCACTTCACTTCACCACGACCACCCCCATTACCGGTCATAGTACCTACGTACGCTTTCATCAACATCATGTCATTCCCCATGTCACAATCGTCCGGATCGGACGCTGCACGCAAGGTGCCAATTCCACGGGACCAATCACGCCGTTACCGCCCGCCGGCGCGCCGAACCCGCGAAGTCAAGGAGGACAGGATCCTGAGAGCGTGTACTAGCTGCCGAGCGCGCAAGGTGCGTTGCGATGGAGGACAGCCAAATTGTCGGAACTGTGGCAACAATGAGCGACCTTGCGTCTATCTGGAGAGTCGAAAAGACCGCTTGAAGATGTTCGTCGCTGCCGTCTTAAAGCCGAGCGTCAGGTTCTAACTACTGACAGCGCCACGATGCACAATCGGTCAATGATCCAGCTGCTTCGGCAACTCAGAGACTCTGTCGCAGTCACGGACAGGCAGCAGGTTGATGACCTACTAGCAGACGTGCGTTCTCTCCCAATTGTTCCGGCCCACACGTTCTTGAAGACGCTGACGACCATCAGGTTACAGAGGATGTCGCGGACGCCACAGCTGTGTTGCGGCTATCAGAAACACCAGACCCGGATGATACACACACAGAATCTACGACGTCTGCCCAAGCCGGCTCCAACGACGAGACCGATGCCTTAGACGAAGGCTTATTGAAGGAGAAGGAATCGCAAGCAACTGGATATATTGGCCAGGGTTCCGAAGTGCAGTGGCTACGGCATCTGCAGCAGGGTTTGAAACGCCAACGATGGACACCGCCAATCCCTGGCAGTTCATTTGGACCTCCTGGAAACGATCCTGGAAGCACAAAGCAACGCATGGAAGCTTCGAAGGAACGACATCAACACAGACCTAAAATACCAACTAGCGCCTATACATTTTACCTAGATGGCAAGGGCATAGAAGTAGACTACAGTGTCGACCCGTACGCTCTGCCGAACATCGAAGTCATACAAAGACTGCTTGACCGCTACATGAGTACCGTTCAAGACGTATTTCCAATTTTGGCCAAAGACGTCTTCACAGACCAAGTTCGCGAGTACTTTACGGCTACAACGCCTTATCGAATGCCAGAGAAGTGGCTGGCCATACTGAATCTCGTACTCGCCATTGGAGAAACGTTTTCCCACCTCACTGAAGCAGACTGGCAGGCGGATAGCCGCGACCATATCATCTACCAATCTCGTGCGCATCTACTGAATCTGGATGGGCATACATTCGTCCAACTCCCAGATCTGATGCAAGTCCAGATCACCGCTCTTTTTTCGTTTTACGCCTCCACTGTCGGAAATGTCAACAAGTAAGAATCATTCTGTCCACTGATGTCCTTTTTCTAATTGAGTACCTCATAGAGCCTGGGTGGCTATAGGCATTGCCCTGCGTCACGCGCTTGCGCTTGGATTGCATCTTCGAAATGAAGATGAAACGATCGAGATTGTTGAAAAAGAACGACTAGTACATACTTGGTGGGCCCTGCAGACCTTCGAAGGGAGCCTCAGTATAATGCTCGGGAGACCCAGTCTTGTTGTCGAGGATTATTGCTCAGTGCCCCTGCCGCTACCGGCGTCTACGGAACAACTGTCAGACAAGAACATGGCTTCCTACTGGAACGATTGTGGCAGAGGAGGTAAAGTTTATGATGAAAATGCTGCTGGCTTTGATCCGCCGTCTCTCGAGCTTTACACTGCAGGCTCTTTCCTGAGGTGCCTGGTAAATATCAGCAGAATTGCACAGGATGCCATGATCAGCTTGTACTCTGCGAGAGTAACGAGACGGTCATGGAAGAACATTCAAGGAAGAATTGCTGGCTTGTGCAATAAGCTTGAGACGTGGGCCACAACTCTTCCTATAGAGGTCAATTTCACAAAATCAGCTGCTGGTAGAGGTTTCGTGCGCGAACGTTTTATTCTACAGGTCAATTACATTAGAGCAAAGATCCTGATTACTCGACCATGTCTTTGTAGACTCGACGACCGGATTCCGGAGCAATCTCAGGACTCTTCAAACTTCAACAAGGAGATGGCCCACATCTGCGTCGGTAGTGCAAAGACCCTGGCAGACATCCTACCTGCTCAAGCAAGTGCAGCTTACTTGCACCGAACTGGTCCCTGGTGGTCCATGACTCATCACCTCATGCAGGCACTTACAGTGCTGCTAATAGAGCTATCCTTGGATTCGATCCATGATGCTGAGAGTGAAGACATACTGCCAAAAGTTAAGAAGTTGATCCGGTGGCTGGGAGTATTAAAAAAAAATGATAGAGTCGCCGGACGTGCTCACGACTTGGGGTTTGGAATCCTGCTGGACCTTGCATCTCGAACAAACATGGACATGAATATATCGGACCTCCTGCACGAGGATGAATCACTTCCACCAGAATCAAACTCGCAGAGCGCTTCCGCAACGAGTGTCAACGATGAGATTCAAGAGTCCTTTACTGGCGCATTCAACTATGACGATAGGATGAGTCATCAATCGATGTTTGCATCCCCACTGAGCACTCATCAAGAAGGCTGGCAGGTACCAGCAGCTGCGGGCTCTGCCATCTTGCCTCCGGGACTAGAAACGCCCGGTACATCTGTCGGCAACGCGTTCAGCACCCTCTATAATGAGCGAGATCACGTTTTTACTCACTTTCGAATATAGATTAACTAATTTGTTTCTTTTAGCTAGAGTTTTATCTTCTAGTATAGGCTAGTAAATAGATTATAAAATTAATTTTATTAGGTTATTAAATAACTTATATAATATTAGAGATATACTATTAGAATATATTATATAATAGAATATACTAGTTTAAGGCTATAAAATAATAAAAAGATTACTTAATTTAGACTAATATAATCTACTACTAAGTAACTTACTTTACTAAGTAACCTAAAAGTTACTAAGCTATATATATTCTTCTTTTCTCTAAAATACTTTAACTACTTAATATATTATTGCTCTAAAATAAATGCAGAATTTAGCTTACTATTAACGCTATATAATCTAAATAATTCTAAAGCTACTAGGCTGCTGCTGCTATATTTAATATTAATTACTATACTCTTAATTATTATATTAAAGAACTTAACATAGATAATAGATTAGCGAACTAAATAGATTAGCAGACTATCTAATTTTACTAAGGAAAATTTGTTATAGGCTAGGCTTTGCCTAGGCCTTAGTATATAGCTATAGACTCTGCTGCGTACTCTTCTTTCGTTTTCTTCTCTCTAAGAGATATAATACTATTATTAATACTTATAATATTATACTCTAAGGCTAGTCTATAATATTTATATCTTTTCTTCTTAGTATATTCTATAAGAAATAGAGATAGAATTAGAATAGAATATCTTAACTTCTCTATAGATAGCAACTATAATTAGCTGCCTTAATAATATATAGGCAGACTAATAGCAAGAATATACTAAATATATAACTATATAAGCGCAGATAGATAAGCTTTGCGCTTTTATTACTTTAAACGTATTACTATTTTTAGCTACTACTACTTCTATTATAATAGTAACTTCTGCTAGTAATATTATCTTAGAAGCTTAAGTTAAAACTAATATATACGCTACTACTATATTAGTTCTAGTAGATCTGCAGTAGTTTAGCTATAAGCTACTTTTTATAAGTATACTCTACTTAGATAATAAAGTAAGGTTCTTAGCATAGAAAGTTATAATAAACTATAAGCTTAAAGCTAATAGAGAATTTATTAGCACTATATATAATTAATATACCTTTATTTAAGCAAACTTCTTATCTTTAGTATAGTGCAAAGTTACTACTTAGTATAAGATAAGTAGTAATATATAAGAGTTTAAGCTAGAGCACTTAATAGGCTATCTAAAGTTCTGCTATACAGATAACTATAGTTAAGAGAAGGCTTAAGCTAATCTAGAGAACCTTAAATAAGCTAAGAATAAAACTTTCTTTAACTTCTTTATCTATTTCTAGTAGCTACTTATATAAAGTAGTAGCGCTAGTTAAAATAGAGAATAGAAGTTAAATAAACTCTGCTATTCTCTTAATAGTACTATTAGAACTATTGCTTTAAATTAGAGCATATCTAGAATAGACTACGCTGCTACTATTACGTTCTACTGCTTTATTACTATTAATCTTAAAGCGCAAAATATTAAAATTAGTAAGAAGCCTATTTAGTAGTTATAGAGGCTAAGCAAACTTTAATCAGAAGTGTAAGATAATTGATTAGATTTCTATATAAGAGAGTTTAATAAACGATTAGACTATATACCTAGCTGCTTAAGTAATCTAGGTTTCAGCTTAGAGAAACCTTAATCCTTAAGTATTATATGCTAAATAGGTAATATAATCTTTCTCCTCTACGATATACCCCCTAGATCTAATTGCATAAGCAGAAGATTAAATTACATAGAGGTCTAGTAAGTTATAGGCAAGCACTTAATCCTATTATATAATCTAATATCTTAAATCTAGTTCTGCTAAACTAGCAATAATCTATTATTGCTAGCACTAACCTAAAATTTCTTTTAGCAGTTATAGAAATTTAAAGTTTAAGTAGCTAAGAAACCTAAATACTAGATTAGCTTATTTGCTTTCTGCGTAGCTATAAGAAAATAATATCTTATATTATAAGATTAGCCTAGCTAAGCAGAAAAATATTCTAAGAGAGCAAGCAAGTAGAAATTTAGGTAAGAGTAAGTAGCTTAGCTACTGCTAATATATAAGATAGTAAGATTATAATAGGGCTTGCTGTTATTAAAGTAATTATTATAATATTATTAAGCTAAGATTAAGGCGTAGCAGCGTAAATAGGTAAGTAACTAAGCTCTAATTCTACTTATTAGAGGGCATATAAGCTTACTGCTTACCGCCTTTAGAGTTTCTTTCTCTATCTCCTTATAATTACTCTCTATAACTTCTTAATTGCTACTCTTAACACCTTTTTCTGCTCTTTAATATTATAGCTAGTATAAGTAATCTTCTTTTAACTACGTGCTTACTTACTAATCTATTTTTAGAAGTCTAAAGCAGACTACGCTGCTTAGACTCTAAAAGCCTGCATAGCTAAACTTTAAAATGCTAATAATAGCTTAGCTTAAGGCAAGAATACTAATAATAAGTATTAAGACTCGCGCAGCTAAGCTAGCAACGCTTAATTATCTTAAAGCTAAGATTATAGAACTCTGCATCCTCGCTTATCTTAGAATTAAGATACTCTCTAATCTTAGAACTGTTACACCTTCTAAGATTCTCTATCTTCTTATTAAGATAAAGAGCTTAACTACTTACACTGCTCTACCTATTACTAAGCTACTTAAGCTTCTAAGCCTTAAGTTTCTTAAGTTTCTAAGTAAGTTTCTAAGATGCTAAGTAAGAGTAAGCTAAAAAGTAGCTACTATAGTTAAGCTAACGCAGCTCTATACGTTTAGTGCCTAAAGAGAATACTACGTAATATAGCTAATAGTAACTGTAATATCTAAGTAAGCACTAACAGCGCTTGCTGCTTCTAATGCTAATCCTATATATATATTACTATATATATTAATTACCTGTTCTAAGTTTTTGTGTACTAACTTAATTATTAGGCTTACTTAGTAAGACTATAATAAGGCTATACGCATAAAGAGTAAGTACCTCTTAGAAATAAGAAAAGTATAGCCTCTGCAATTCTTATAATAAATTAAAACTTCTAGTTACTAATCTATCTTTCTAGAAGAAAACTTTAGAATAAGCTAATAAGATCTTTAAGGCTTGCTTAATTATAATTAAGGCTTAGTACTAGAGTAGCAATAAGCAGCTTCGTAAAGCTTACCGCAGCAGCGCTCTTTCTAGAGCCTTTGCTAATCTAGCAACTGCTACTAGATTCTAGTTAGCTGCTCTAGGCTTTAGCTTCTTAATCCTACCCCTGCTTCTAGGAATAAGTTTAAATCCTATTCTATTTTAGAGTTAGCAGCTTTAAGCTGCTCTATAGTTTAGTTAGCAGCAGGCTATAGCTGCTCTCTCTTAAAGCTAGCCTAGTTATATTCCTAATCTTTACAGAACTTAGCTTGCGTATAATATAAATAGTAATCTAATTTTGCAATTTCTACCTTAGCTACTAGCTTAGCAGCAGCAGCAGTAAGGCTATTAGAGCAGCTATTAGCATTAGGCTAATCTAGGTTTTATAGCTCTAATAAATAATAGCTAAAGTAGAGCTGTAGTAACTTAAGTTCTAAATTACTTATGCTGCTGTAACTTAAGTAACTTAGTAAATTAGCGCAATAAGCATTAAGGCTCTTAAAATAACTGCTCTAGCTTACGTAATACTTATTAGAGTAGTTTTTTATAGCTAAGTTGCTGCGTAAGTAACTAGAGCTTATATAATTATAATAATCTAAGGCATTAACAGCGTAGAGCTAATTATAAGGAATTCTGCTCGCTGTTTAGGCAGTTTAATATACTAGCTAGCTCGCGCTATTAGATAATAGCTCTGCTTAATTCTATATAAGAGATTATTAATTAAGCGCGCGCTTAAGCTTAAGCAAAAGCTCTAGCTAAAATACATATAAGCTCTAAGTCTAGCTTAGAGTAGTCTAAGAATACTAGTAGTAATAGAATAGATAAGAATAAGAGTTAGAGGCGTAGGTAATAAGCTTAAGTATAACTTTAGTAATCTTCTTTTATAGAATTTTCCTTTATTTAAGGCTCTGCTATTTTAAGGCTTAAATTAGCTTGCTATATGCTAATCTCTAAGCTTAAAGCTTTTTCTTTTCTATAAAAGTTAATCTAATTCTTAATTATTCTAATCCTTATTTTCTAACT
>Ga0265780_10003106_pt1 | contig 22069 bp, 18 predicted proteins | sample P1T30metagenome_FD_192432 | JGI IMG/M metagenome (GOLD analysis project Ga0265780, IMG submission 192432) | Plant litter microbial communities from East Loma Ridge, Irvine, California - P1 T30 | ecosystem: Environmental > Terrestrial > Plant litter > Unclassified | place: USA: California...
AGGCCTGGACGTCTACAAATCGGCCACCGCCAACCAGTTCGAAGGCGGCATCGCCGGCAACGTCAACGTGCGCCTGCGCGCGCCCTTCAACTTCAAGGGCTATACCGTGAGCGGCTTCCTGGAAAACCGCCGCAGCTATGTCGAGGGCAGCGAAGCGACCAAGGAGAAGAACAATCCGGGCGGCGGTTTCCTGGCGAGTAACCGCTGGAACACCGGCAAGGGCGAGATGGGCTTCCTGGTCGATGTCGCCTACAACAAGGAACACTGGGCCTTCCCGGTGCAGTGGGTGAACCGCCCCGACCGCATCTTCTCGGTCAGCCCGGACGGCACCGCCACCCGCCTGAACGACGACCAGCCGATCGCGCCGCTGCGTCCCGGCGACCGGCTCGGCGAAATGCCGGAAGTCGGCGGCATCTACAACGCCGGCGACCGCGAACGCGGCAGCATCCACGCCGCCTTCCAGTGGAAGATCAGCCCCGAGACCGAGTTCAGCACCCAGTACCTGGGCACCAGCTACCGCGGCAAGAGCCAGGTCAACTACATGATCAACGTGACCACCTGGACCCCGCGCCTGAGCAATGTAGTGCTGGCGCCGGACGGCGACTACTGCCGCACCCCGGTCGGCAACATCTGCCCGATCCAGTCCGCGGTGGCGCACGCCGCGCAGTACGGCGGACCCTACGACTGGGATCCGTACACCGCCACCAGCACCTGGGGCGTCAAGGAAAGCACCGATACCCACTTCCTGAACTTCGGCCTGAAGCACCGCAGCGGCCCGCTGTCGGTCGACAGCAACCTGGCCTTCACGCGCTCGGACTTCATCAACGATACCGTGATCGTCGACCAGCAGGTGCCGGGCGCCACCGCCAACGTCTACACCTACGGGCGCGATGGCCATGGCGGCTACAACACCGTCACCACCCCGACCAGCGCCAATCCGCTGCGCGATCCGAACCAGTTCGTCCTGCGCGGCATGGTCCAGAACTGGGGCGAGTCGCGCGGCGAGCAGGCCCAGTTCCGCTCCGACGCCATCTACCGGCTTGGCGGCGACAGCTACTTCACCGCCTTCACCGGCGGCATCCGCCTGTCCTACCGCGAGGTTGGCTTCCACAGCGGCGAGCGCGCCAGCGACCTGCCGGGCGGCTCCGTGCGGCCGTCGCCGGTGGCCGCCTTCGGCCCCGAGTTCCAGAGCCTGGTGCCGGGCCTCGACCGGCTCGGAGGATCGTGGGTGACGCCGTCGCGCGACTACCTGATCTACCAGGCCGACCGCGTGCGCAGCTTCTACGGCCAGCCGATCGGGCGCGTACCGGATGATCCGATGCGCCTGTTCGAGCAGCGCGAGCGCACCGCGACCCTGCACCTGGGCGCGCGCTGGAAGGCCGACCTTGCGGGCATCGGCATGACCGGCAACATCGGCGGACGCCTGGTGAAAGTCAACCGCAAGCTGGAGGGCAACCAGCGCATCGGCGACGTCGTCACCCCGATCAGCGAGGACCGTGATGAAACCAACTTCCTGCCGAACGTGTCGGCGGTGGTGGGCTGGACCGATCGCCTGCAGTCGCACCTGAGCGTGGGCAAGACCATCACCCGTCCCGAGTTCTCGCAGCTGAACCCGGCCCTGTCCCTGATTCCGCCGACCGTGAACGCACCGGGCACCGGCTCGTCCGGCAATCCGGGCCTGTCGCCGACCGAGTCGATCAACAGCGACGCGACGCTCGAGTACTACTTCCCGGACAACGGCTTCGCCCAGATCGCGCTGTTCCACCGCGATATCGACGGCTACCTGCAGAACTTCGAGCAGCAGGAGACGATCAATGGCGTGAACTACCGGGTCAACCGTCCGCAGAATTCCGGCAAGGGCAAGCTGAAGGGCGCTGAATTCGGCATCCAGAAATTCTTCGACTTCCTGCCCGGCGCCTGGAGCGGCCTGGGTGCGCAGTTCAACTACACCTGGATCGACGGCGAGAACCAGACCCGCACGGCGCTCGGCAGCGGCAACTACACGACCACCCCGCTGGTGGGCGTCGCGCGCCAGAGCTACAACTTCGCCCTGCTGTACGAGCGCAGCGGCTGGACCGGGCGCCTGGCCGCTACGCGCCGCGGCAAGTACGTGGAGCAGATCGCCGAGCCGCGCTTCAACCAGGACCGCATCGTGGCCGCCGCCACCTACGTCGACCTGAGCGTCGGCTATGCGCTCACGCCGCAGTTGTCGCTGAACTTCGATGCGATCAACCTGACGAAAGAACGCTACGAGAGCTATCTGAACGATCCGATCCGTCCGCGCGACATCCGCTACAACCCGACCACCTACGGCATCAGCCTGCGCTACCAGATGTAAAGGAATAGCCACACCATGCAGAAGACCTACTGCAATCCGGTCTACCCGGAGATCATGGCGGATCCCTTCGTGCTGCGGCACGAGGGGCGGTATTTCGCCTACGGCACCGCCCCGGACGGACCAGGGGGCGGGCGCTTCCCGGTGCTGGTGTCGAACGATATGGTCGACTGGCACCCGGCCGGCTACGCGTTGATGGAGCCTGGCAGCGACCACTTCTGGGCGCCGGAAGTCGCCTACAGCGAGGGCAAGTTCTGGCTGTATTACTCGCGCGGCGACATGGAGGGCAAGACCCACAAGCTGCGCGTCGCTGTCTCCGATGACCCGATCGGGCCATTCAAGGATTGCGGCGTGCTGCTCGTGCCAGACCAGCCATTCTCGATCGACGCCCATCCGTTCCGCGATGCAGACGGCCAGTGGTATCTGTACTACTGCGTCGACTTCCTCGAACTGGAAGAAGACCACCGCATCGGAACCGGCATCGTGGTCGACCGCTTGCTCGCGATGGACCGGTTGGAAGGCAAACCGCAGACGGTGGCGCGTCCGCATGCGGACTGGCACCTGTTCAAGAAGGGACGCGCGATGTACGACGCCGTCTACGACTGGCACACGGTGGAAGGGGCCTTCGTGCTGCCGCATGGCGGCAAGTACTACTGCTTCTACAGCGGCGGGGCCTGGGAGAAGGAGAACTATGGCGTCAGCTACGTGGTGGCCGACCATCCGCTCGGGCCGTTCACGCGGCCCGAAGGCAGCGACGAAGCCTTGTTGATGCGCTCGCGGGCGCCGAACGTGATCGGGCCGGGCCACAACTCCTTCACGACCTCACCCGACGGCAGCCAGGACTGGATCGTCTACCACGCCTGGGACACGGCCATGACCGGCCGGCGCATGTGCATCGATCGGCTGGTGTGGGAACGCGGCCGGCCCACCACCATCGGGCCGACCTTCACCCGGCAGCAGGCCCCCAGTGGGCTCGACCTGGTCTAGCCCAGGCGCGCGCTGATCCAGGCGCGCGTGTGGGCGCAGGCCGCGCGTCCGATCTTCAGCTTGAAGTGGAGGAAACCGTGCGGGGCCTCGGGGAGGTCGTTGACTTCCGCGTCGTGCGGCCATCGCTGCGCCATTCGCAGCGTGTCGTCACGCAGCGGGTCGCGCCGGCCGGTGTAGAACAGGGCTGGCGGCACGCCGTCCAGTTTTCCGTAGAGGGGCGACAGCGGGGCGGTCCGGCGTTCGTCGTCGGTCAGGTCGGGCGTCAGGCGGCGCAGGCTTTCCAGCATCGCCTCGTCGAACCCCATCGCCATCGGCTAGGCGACCGGCGTCAGGGCAGGGCGTCCTGCGAAGTGCTCCTCCAGGTTGCCGACCGCAAGCCGCGCCATCGCGCGCCGGGTTTCGACCGTGAAGCTGCCGACGTGCGGGGTCAGCACCACGTTGTCCATGCTGCGCAGGGCGGCTGGCACGCGCGGTTCGTCTTCGAACACGTCCAATGCGGCGGCGCCCAGCCGGCCTTCCGCGAGCGCCGAGACCAGGGCGGCTTCGTCGACCACGGTGCCGCGTGCGATGTTGACCAGCGTGCCTTCCGGGCCGAGCGCATTTAGCACGGCCGCATCCACGGTATGTCGTGTGGACGCGCCGCCTGGAGCAGCCAGCACCAGGAAGTCGCTGGCGGTTGCGAGTTCGCGCAGTGAATCGCAGCGCAAGGCCGGTTCCGGTCCCTCGCTGCGCTGGTAGTAACGGATCTCCATGCCGAAGGCACGCAGGCGCTTGGCCACCGCCTGGCCGATGCGGCCGTAGCCGTAGATGCCGACCACCCTGCCGCGCAGGCTGCGTGCCGGGGTCAAGGGCCGCTTTTCTTCCCAGCTCCCGGCGCGCACATAGCGGTCCAGCAGCGGCAGGCGGCGCGACACGGTGAGCAGCAGCGAGGCAGCGAGATCGGCCACGTCCTCGGTCAGGACGTCCGGCGTATTGGTAACGATGATGCCGCGCGCCCGCATCGCCTCGAGGTCGACGGCATCGACGCCGACGCCGTGCACCGAGACGATTTCCAGCGACGGGTAGACGGCGGCGCCGGCTGCATCGAGGCCGACGGTGCCGGTGGTGAGGACAGCGCGGATGCCTGGCGCGATGTCGCGCTCGAAAGCCGAGCGCTTTTCTTGCGTCATGCGCGCCGGGAAATGGCAGGTGAACTGTCCGTCCAGTGCGCGCAGGACGTCATCCGTCCACACGCTACCCAATACCGCGATCTCAGGTTTCATCGATCCAATCCGTCCATGCTGAAAATCTTATCGTACAACGATTCTCGTGAACGCCTGTAAGGACGTCCTATCAGCGGATTGGATCCCGTGGTCACGCGAGCTGGTTGCGGCGGCTCTGACGACGTTTGCGGATGCCGAACAGCAGCGCCCCGAATGCCGCCAGCCAGCCTGTCGACGGTTCCGGCACCGCCGCATCGGCCCCTCCGGCGACCACAATGGCTGCGCCGGTGTCCTCGTAGCTCCAGCCCGTAATCGTGGCCGGGAAGCCCGACGTGCCTGTGGTCAGCAGCGTGAGGTAGCCATAGTTGACGATGCCGGTCGCCTCATTCAGGAAGCGTAGCCCGAGGTGATGCGTGCCGCTCGTGTGAAACGCCGCAGCTTCATCCGTGACGCCATTCGCGTTTTTGCTGAACGTCGATGCCGACGATATCACCGCGCCGGCAGCCAGGTCCAGGTAAGGGCCGGTCGTCGTGGCGGCCACGCCCGCGTTGAGGGTGCCCGGGCCCCAGTAAAAGAGCAGTTCGCTCGTTCCATATGGATTGATGTCGAAGTTGGAATTCTCAATGGTCGAGGTCGCGCCCGTGACCAGGTTGATATAGACGCCATCGATGTTATTGGGTACGGCGATCGAGGTGCTTGAGGTGATAACGGCCGCATGTGCGTTGCTGGCAAGCAGGCAGGCGACGCTGACGAGCGCGATGATGGTCTTTTTCATGGCATCCTGGTGAATTGGCTATTGGGCTCACGTTGTGGCGGAACGCGGGTGATTGCGTTATTTGATTTCAAGCAATAACTGTGCCAAATGACAATTTGGTCTAAAAATCAACATGCTGCGCGTGTGCTGCGTTGTGCGCTGCAGGAAACTGTAAGGTTTTTCGACAGGGTCCTGTCGCCGTCGATGCAAAAAATCTTGTCATACAACGATTTTCCCGCACGCCTGTCGGGAAGCCTGCGCCCGCTTACCGCTCCAGGTCCGGCCGCAAAATCTGTTCGAGCCATTCGACAAATAGGCGAACCCGGCGCGACAGGTTCTGGCGATGCGCCACCACGATCGACACCGGTAGCGGCGCCGGCCGCAAGTCAGGCAATACCTCGATCAGTTCGCCATTTGCAAGATAGGGTCGAATGCTGGTCAGCCCGGCCTGGATCAGGCCGAGGCCGGCCAGTCCCGCGCCGTGATAGGCCGGGACGTTATTGACGCTCACCGAGCCGGGAAGCGTCAGCGTCGCGAAGCCGTCGCCATCAGGATATTCCCAGCCGAATGGCCGGGTGCCCAGGGTCGGCGTGTAGTGCACCATGCAGTGTTCCTGCGCCAGCAGGTCGTGGAGGGTACGCGGTATGCCGTGCCGTTCGAGATAGGCCGGACTCGCGGCATTCACCATTTGCAGGCTGCCGACTGGGCGTGCCACCAGTGTGTCGTCGACGATGGCGCCGACGCGCAGGACGCAATCGATCCCTTCTTGGACCAAATCGACGCGCCGGTCGGTGCTGGAGATCTCCAGTTCGATGTCCGGATGGCGCGCCAGGAAAGTCGGCAAGGCGGGCATCACCGTGGTCCGGGCGAATTCGGTGGGCAGGTCGATGCGCAGGCGCCCGCGCAGCGGCGCGTCGCTTCCGGTGAACATCGAATCCAGATCCTCGGCATCCGCGAGCAGCGCACGCGCACGCGTATAAAAGCTGCGCCCGTCCTCGCTCAACTGCACCGTCCGGGTCGAACGGTGGAACAGGCGCACGCCAAGTTGCGCCTCCAGCTGGCGGACCACAGTCGAGGCCCGGCCTTTTTGAATGCCCAGACTCTCGGCCGCGTGGGTGAAGCTGCCCATTTCCGCGATGCGAACGAAGATCGCCAAAGGCTCGAGATTTTTCATTGTATTAAATATTGATAACAATGAGTTGCGATTAGACCACTTTATAACAAAAGTCGCACCGGGCATAGTGACTGCTCAGGACTCGCCACAGCGAGCCCGATCACTCATCGAGACGACTATGCGCTACAAACAATTTGGTAATACAGGGCTGTTCGTATCCGAGCTGTGCCTCGGTACGATGACATTCGGTCCGCCAGGGCAGGCTGGCTTGTATCACGACATCGCCGGGATGGACCAGGAGACAGCCGACGAGATCGTGCGGCGCTGTCTGGACGCCGGCATCAATGTTTTCGATACCGCCGACGTCTATAGTCACGGCCATGCCGAGCGCATGCTGGGCCAGGCATTGAAAAATTTGGGCGTGGCGCGCAAGGATGTCGTCATCGCGAGCAAAGTGTTCAATCCGTCCGGCGCCGGGCCGAACGATCGCGGTGCATCGCGCGGCCACATCATGGATGCGATCGCGGCCAGCCTGGAGCGCCTGCAAACGGATTACATCGATCTCTACCAGGTCCACGCCAACGATCCGGTGACGCCCCTGGACGAAACGCTGCGCGCCTTCGATGACCTCATCTCGCGCGGACTCGTGCGCCATGCGGGCGTCTCGAACTGGCCGGCCTGGCGCGTCGCCAAGGCCAACGGCATTGCCGACCGTCGCGGCTATGCACGCTTCGACAGCGTGCAAGCCTATTATTCGATCGCAGGCCGCGATATCGAGCGTGAACTGGCGCCGATGCTGGCCGAAGAGAAGGTGGGGCTGCTGGCGTGGTCGCCGCTGGCAGGCGGTCTGCTGTCCGGCAAATTCGGTCCCGGCGCAACTGGCCAGGGTCGGCGCGAGCGCTTCGATTTCCCTCCGGTCGACAAGGACAAGGCCTGGGCCTGCGTGGCGGCGATGCGCGCCATCGCCGAAAAGCACGCGACCAACGTGGCAAGCGTGGCGCTCGCCTACGTATTGGCGAAGCCCTTTGTCACGTCCGTTGTCATCGGCGCGAAGCGTCTGGAGCAGCTCGAACAGAATCTGGGCGCCGTAGCTCTCGTGCTCGACGCCGACGACCTTTCCCGACTCGACAGCGTCAGTAGGCTCGCACCGGAATATCCTGGCTGGATGCTCGAGCGGACCGCACCGACACGCATGCCCGCCGGCGTGCAGCTCACGCCCGGCGCGCCTGCGTCCTCGGGACATCCAGGGGGATTGTCATGAGTACTTCGTCGAAGCCCGGATCGTCAGCCTTCTCCTGGCGTGGATTGTTGACATGGTCGCTGGTCGCCTTCTTCGCGTGCGCCGGGCTGCTCAACGTCTTCGCGACGGACCCGCTGCTCGCGGAATATCGGCGATGGGGATATCCGGGGTGGATGCATTACCTCACTGGCCTGCTCGAACTGGCAAGCGCTGTCTTGCAGGCGCGGAAAGGCACCAACAAATTCGGCGTCGGACTGGGCGCGCTCGTCATGTTGGCTGCCGTCCTGACCCTGGCGATACACCGCGAGTGGCTGCACGCCGTGTTCCCAGCGCTGGTGCTGCTCGCCTTGATCACTTCCCGCATTACCCATCAACCCTGAGAGTATTATCATGAGCATCCAATCCCAACAATCAAAAGGCGTCGTCGTTTTCCATTCAGGCTACGGCCATACCACGCGGGTAGCCGAAGCGGTTGCCAAGGGCGCGCAAGCAGGCCTGCTGCAGATCGACGCCGATGGCAATCTGTCCAACCAGGCGTGGGCGGATATCGAAGCCGCCGACTTCATCATTCTCGGTTAGCCAACCTATATGGGCGGGCCGAGCTGGCAGTTCAAGAAGTTTGCCGATGCATCGTCGAAGCCCTGGTTTGCCGATGTCTGGAAGGACAAGGTGTTCGGCGGATTCACCAACAGTGCCAGCGTCAATGGCGACAAGCTGGCGACGCTCCAGTACTTCACGCTGTTGGCCGCCCAGCATCGCGGGATCTGGGTGGGCATGGGCATGAAATCATCGAATACCAAGGCATCCCAACGCGACGACATCAATCGCATGGGCTCCTTCCTCGGTCCGATGGCGCAGACGCCCGCCGATGCGGCGCCAGAGGAGATGTCCAGGGGAGATCTCGAGACCGCGCGCTTGTATGGCGTTCGCGTGGCCGACATCGCAGCGAGGCTGGCGGCGATTGGCTAGTGGACAAGCATGATGCTCACTCGAGCCCAATCCCGAACGTTTCGATGGCATCGTCCGCAGCGAGCGTCATCGAAACGATCATGGTCTCGTCGCAATAGCGGAAGCGGTAACGGGCGATCCGGAGCGGCCCTTCGTCCCGGCGTTCGAGCAATTCGACAGCGTCTAGCGGGCCGGCATTGCCGATCTCCGCGGCGACGATGCCGATCCAGCGCGCCGTATAGCGCTGCGCCTCCTTCGCACCCAATCCGACGGGCGCCTGCCCGGCGGCCAGGCGCGCCATCGCCTCGCGTGCCCGCGCCGTCAAGGCTGGCTCGGTATCCGGGATCGCCCTGGCCCGCACCGTCGCCAGCGCCGGCACGTAGTGGGTGGCGACCAGGTCGCCGATCTTGCCGGTGCGCGCGCCGGCGCCGTTGGCCAGCACGATCACCGCCAGGCCATCGTCGACGTAGCGCGTCATGACGCTCTTGAAGCCCTGCCACGCGCCGCCGTGCAGGATGGTGCGGTGGCCGTTCTGCTCGCCCACGTACCAGCCGTAGCCATAGTGCGAGGTGCTGCCATCGGCCAGCTTGGGCGGCGTCCAACTGGCGGCGCGCAGCGCCGGGTTCAGGATGCGGTCGCTGCGCAGGGCCTGGTCCCACAGCGCCAGGTCGCGCGCGGTGAGTTAGAGGGCGCCGTCGGCCGTGGCGTTCAGGCTGGGTGCGACCCAGGACTGGTTGCGCAGCCGGCCGTTGATCCACTCGTAACCGGCTGCGCGGTCCGGAACGATGTCGGCTTCGCTGATCACGCGCGCCGTCATGCCGAGCGGCGCGAAGATGCGCTCGCGCAGCTGCTCGTGCCAGGGCCTGCCCCCGACGTGTGTCGCGATGAAGCCCAGCAGGTGGTAGCCGGCGTTGCTGTAGTTGAAGCGCGCGCCGGGGGCGGATAGGAGGGGCAGGGTGGCCTCCAACGCGATCAGTTCCGCATCGCTGTAATCCTTGCGCAGGTCGATCTTCTGGTACGGGCCGCCCAGGCCCGCGGTATGGGTCAGCAGGTGGCGGATCGTGATGCCGTCCCAGGACTTTGGCGCATCAATCAGGTGGCGCGATACAGGGTCGTCCAGGCGCAGCTTGCCATCCTGGGCCAGCAGCAGGATCAGGTCCGCGGTAAATGTCTTGCCCACTGAGCCGGACTGGAACATGGTGTGCGGCGTGACCGGGACCTTATGTTCGACGTTGGCCAGGCCGTAGCTGCGTTCGCACACGATCTTGCCGTGCTGGAGGACGACGACGGCCGCGCCGGGCACGTGACGGCGCGCCAGTTCGCGTTCGATGGCGTCGTCGAGCGCATCGGCGCGGGCGGAAGAGATCAGGAAGAACAGCAGAAAGGCGAGACGCATGCGGCGGCGATCCGGGGTTGGTGAACAGGAGCGCCAGTGTAGCGGCCCGCCGATTGACAGAAGTGCCAGCGATGGTTGAATATCTGCCACCATGACGCAAGCCCACCACCCGATCAACGTCTGGATCGTCGTCTTCCCCAACTTCCTGCTGCTCGACGCCACCGGACCGGTGCAGGTTTTCTCGAGCGCCAATGACGAGGCGGTTGACGCCGGCCTGCCGGCGCCGTATCGTGTCCGCATCGCTGCGCCGAACGGCGGCGCGGTGGCCTCGTCGTCCGGCGTCAGCCTGCTGGCGGAGACCTTGCCCGAGGCCGGGCTGGAAAAGGCAACCCTGATCGTGTCGGGCGGACGGGTGCGCGACCTGCCGTCCAAGAAAACCGATGGCGCCACCCTGGCCTGGGTGCGCGAAACGAGCCGCGTGGTCGCACGCTGCTGCGCCGTCTGCACCGGCGCCTTCGTGCTGGCGCGCGCCGGGCTGCTCGATGGCCGGCGCGTGGTGACGCACTGGCAGGACGTCGAAGCGCTGCAGGCCGAACATCCTTCGCTGCAGGTACAGGACAATGCGATCCACGTCCACGACGGCAAGTTCTACACGTCGGCTGGCATCAGCGCGGGCATGGACCTGGCCCTGAGCCTGGTGGACGAAGACCTGGGGCGCGCGCGTGCGCTGGCGGTGGCCAAACGCCTGGTGCTGTTCCTTAAGCGGCCGGGCGGGCAGCGCCAGTTCAGCGCGGAGCTGCTGGCGCAGTCGCAGGAGGACGGCGTGCACGCGCGCCTGAGCGACTGGCTCAAGCCGCGGCTGCGGCAGGAATTGCGGATCGAGGATATGGCCGAAGCGTGCGCGCTGTCGGTACGGACGCTGCACCGGCGGCTGCGCGAGGAGGCTGATTTGACGCCGGCCCAGCTGCTGGCGCGGCTGCGGATGGAAAGTGCGTGCCGGATGCTGGAGCGGCCCGGAGTAAGCGTGAAGCAGGCCGCGCGCGATTGCGGCTATGGCAGCGAATACAACCTGCGAAGGGCGTTCAATGCGCAGTTAGGCGTGCTGCCCAGTGAATATCAAGCGCGGTTTTCGTAGGGTGGGCGGTCCTCCGCCCACGCGTTCAAACAGTGGCTGAGTAATCTGTTCGCGTCAATTCACCGGGGAGCCGACCACCCTACGGAATTCATCGAGCGGCATTGGTTTCGCCAGTAGGTAGCCCTGGGCCTGATCGCAGCGCGCATCGCGCAATAACTGCAGCACTTCCTCGGTCTCGACCCCTTCCGCCACCACCTCCATGTTCAACGCATGCGCCAGATCCACGAAGGCCTTCACGAAGTCCGACGTCGTCACATTCTCATCCTTCTGCAGCACGAACGACCGGTCCAGCTTCAGCACGTCGATCGGGAAGCGCCGCAGATAAGCCAGCCCCGAATAGCCGGTGCCGAAATCGTCCACCGCGAGCGCCACCCCGAGGCGCTTGAGTTCGCGCAGCATCGCGGCGGTGTGCTCGATGTCCTCGATCAGCGCGCTCTCGGTCAGCTCCAGTTCCAGGCAATCGGGCGGCAGCCCGGTCTGCAGCAGCACCTCGCGCACCTCGTCCACGAAGGCTGCGTTGCCCAGCTGGCGCGCCGACACGTTCACGGAGACCACGATCTTGCGCCTGAACTCATCGATCAGCGCACGCGTGCGGGTACAGGCCTCGTGCAGCACCCAGCGCCCGATCGGGACGATCAGGCCGGTCTCCTCGGCGATGCCGATGAACTGCTGCGGCGGCACGCGGCCGCGCTCGGGGTGGTTCCAGCGGATCAGCGCTTCCATGCCGACCGGCGCCATGGTACCCAGCGCATAGCGCGGCTGGTAGTGCAGCTCGAACTCGCCGCGCGCCAGCGCCGGGCGCAGCGAGACCTCGAGCGCCATCCGCACCTGGGTCGCGACCGTCATCTCCGGCTCGAAGAAGCGATAGCGGTTGCGGCCCGCATTCTTGGCGCGGTACATCGCGGTGTCGGCGGTCTGGAACAGGGTCTCGCGGGTGCGTGCGTCGTGGGGATACATGCTGATGCCAATCGAGGCGCCGACGATCACGTCGATGCCGCCGACGTTCACCGGCGCCGTCAAGACCTCGAGCAGCTTGGCCGCGATGCGCTCCGCCGCCGGCCGGCCGCTGCTGCAATCGGCCGCCACCACGAATTCGTCGCCGCCGAGGCGCGCGATCACGTCGGTCGGGCGGACCGTGCGATGCAGGCGCCGCGCCACCTCGCACAGCAGCACGTCGCCCATCTCGTGGCCGAAGGAGTCGTTGACTTCCTTGAAGCGGTCGAGGTCGAGGAACAGCACCGCCACCGCGCCATCGCGCGGACAGGCGTCGAGCATCTGCTGCACCCGTTCGCCCAGCAGGGCGCGGTTGGGCAGGCCGGTCAGGGTGTCGTGGGTGGCCAGCTGCTGCAGGCGGCTTTCCGTCGCCTTGCGGCCGGTGATGTCGGTCATCAGGCCGGTCAGCGTGACGGTGCGGCCGTCGTTCCCGCGCTTGATACTGCCGTTGAACAGCACGTGGATGTGGTAGCCGTCGCGGTGGCGCAGCACCGCCTCGACGCCCTGCACCGCGCACTGGCCGGGCGTGCCGTCCTGCAGGATGGTCCAGGGGAAGTCGTGGAACAGCGCTTCCAGCCGGGCGCCGAGCAGCTCTTCGCGCGGGTAGCCGGACAGGCTGCACAGCGACGGATTCACGTCGAGCAGGGCGCCGTCGCGGTTGGTGAGCAGATAGCCGCTCGGGGTCAGCTCGATGATCTCGCGGAAGCGCTGCTCGCTGGCGCGCAGCTGGCGCTCGGCCTCTTCGCGGTCGCTCAGGTCGCGGATCACGGCCAGGAAGAATTCTTCGCCCTTGTCGTCGAAGCGCGAGATCTGCACCTCGGCCGGGAAGCTGCTGCCGTCCTTGCACTGCTTTTGCATGCGCAGCAGCTGCGCCTGGCCGGCGCGCAGGCCGCCGAGCAGCCCGGCGGCGCCGGCCAGGCCGAAGTTCACGTCCACGGCGCGCATCTGCAGGAACTCGGTGCGCGGGTAGCCGAAGCGCGCGCAGGCCTGGTCGTTGACCGCCACGATATTGAGTTGGCCGTCGACGATCATGACGCTGTCGCCGGCCTGGTTGAACAGATTGCGGAAACGCTGCTCGCTCTTGCGCAGCGCCTGCTCGGCCTCGCGCCTGGCCGTGATCTCGTGGAAGTAGACCGAGATGCCGTCGCCGTTCGGATAGACGCGCACGTCGAGCCAGACCTGGCGCGGCACCCAGAATTCTTCGAAGCTGGTGGCGCAGCGGGTTTCCATCACCTCGCGGTAGCGCGCCAGCGAGGGCGAATGCAGCAGGTCCGGCGCCACCTCCAGCAGGGTACGGCCGATGCTCGATGCGACCTCGACCCCGACGAAGTCGCCCGCCTTGCGGTTGGCGTAGGTCAGGCGCCACTCGGCGTCGATGGCGAAGAAGGCGTCGCCGATGCTCTCCAACATGCCGTTCAGCGCGCTCTCGGACCGTTTCAGCGCTTCGCGCGCCTGAAACTGCCCGGTGACGTCGCGCGCGGTGATGTAGAAGCGGCGGCAGGCGCCGGACCAGCGTACCGCGACCGACATCCGGAGCAGTCGGCCATCGCGGTGGCGCACCCTGGCCATGATGCCGAAGCGTTCCGGATGGCCGTGCTGCAGGCTGCGCTGCACGTCGATCGCTTCGCCGTGCTGTTCCGGATCGACCAGCTCCTGGTAGTGCCTGCCGACCAGCGCCTCGGGCTGGTGGCCGAGCAGGGCGTGTGCGGCGGCGTTGACGCGCAGGATGGTCCCGTCGGCGTCGACCACCGCCATCAGGTCCAGTGCGTTGTCGATCAAGGCGGCGTTGTCGAGCGCATGCAGGGCGTGCGCGGCGGATGAAATGAGGGCGGTATCTGGAATCGTCACGGCGGTCGCGCGAGAGAAAGCGGCCACGGCGGCAGCCTTGCAGCCCCAGTATAGCGATTTCCCTACGGCAACTACAAGCCGGTTTGCAAAATTACGACACCTGGGTTTTAACGAATGGCGCTGTTCGCGTTAATTCGGTTATTGCCCGGCTCACTTGGCATACCGGACAATGGCGCACAGCAAGTCCACCGGTGTCGTCAGCCGTGCGTCGTCGAGAATCCGCTGCCATCCTGAGTAGTGTTTCAGATAGTGGCTGGCCACGCCGTTGAAGCGCCGCAGCCAGGTCTTGAAGCGGCTGTGCCAGCCATTGACGTTGTTCAGGTGGATGGCGCCGCGTGCCCGTTCGCCGGCGCGCACATTGATCGCCTCGTGGCTGATGCCGGCACGGGCCGCGAAACCCGCGTAGGCCCTGGCGGAGTCGCTGATCAAGAGAACGTCTGGCGCAAGCACCGGCCCCAGGCAGTGTTCCAGCTGAATGCTGCTCACCGGTCCGCGTCCGGTATGGAAGTCGAGCGTTTGCTTGTTGCGGTCACGTGCGACCAGCAGGCAATCGTGGTCGCGATTGATGCCGCGACGCTTGGCGACGCCACCACGGCGCCGGGGCGGGCGGTCGAGGTGGCGCGATCCCTTTTGCGATTCCAGCGGATAAGTCTCATCGGCCTCGACCATACCTTCGAGCAGGACAGGCCGCTCGCGCGCAGCGCCGGGCGCGAAACGATGACGCCAGCGAAAGCTCGTGCTCGGATGGACGCCGACCTGTTCGGCCGCCTTGCGCACCGTTTCCGATTCGAGCACGCAAGTGAGATAGGGCAACCAGAGCTCGCGCTTGCGCAGCCGCGCCAGCGGCGTTCCGGTGAGGGCGTTGAAACTGCGCCGGCACGCCGTGCAGCGCCAACGCTGCAGGCCACTGACCTCACCGCAGCGGTGTACCCGCGCGCAATGGCAATGCGGACAGGGCGGCGTGCCCGCGGCGTGAGCGATCAGGTCCAGGCACTCGCCCGGCAAGTGCAGATGCGAGAGCCAGTCCCGCAAGCGGGCCAATTCCGTTCTGTCCAGCTGCAGTTCGGTCAACGCCTCGAACAATTCCTCGAACGCCATGCCTTGCATCGCCGTCTCTCCACGCGGTAACTCGACAATGGATAGACAAGCGGTCCCGGCATTGGTTCACCGAATTAACGCGAACAGCGCCTAACGAATTGCGTCGCGCTTTCCGTCCTGCCCGGGTGCGTCGTCCTCGTCGTCTGCGCCGCGCATCGCCACGAAGTCGCGCTCGAACATCGCATTGAGTTCCTCGCGCGCGCGCCGCGCCATCGAGACATACTGTTCGGTGTCCTTGTAGTAGGGATAGACGTCGAGCACGCTCTTGATATTGTGCTCACGGAAGCGCATCGCCGCCTGGCGCGCGAGATAGGCGCCGAATCCGAGTTCCTCCATCACGCGCCGGCCCAGCATCAGGGCCGAATCGAAGGTCTCGCGCTCGATCACGGTCACGCCCAGGTCCATCAGCTCGTAATAATGGGTCACGTTGCGGGCGCGCGCCAGGATCGGCAGGTCCGGGAACTCGGCGCGCACGGCGGCGGCCAGCTTCAGGCTGTCCTCGACGCCGTCGATCGACAGCACCAGCGCGCGTGCTCGCGTCGCGCCGGCCGCATGCAGCAGGTCGGTGCGGGTGGCGTCGCCATAGAACACCTGGAAGCCGAAGCGGCGTAGGGTGTCGACGTTGTCCGGGTCGTGGTCGAGGATCGTCAGCGGCACCTGGTTGGCGTGCAGCAGACGGCCGACGATCTGGCCGAAGCGCCCGAAGCCGGCGATGATGACGTGGCTGGCGTTGGCGTCGATGGCGTCGGCCTTGCGCTTCTTGCGGCCCTGCCAGCGCGGTTCCAGCACCCGGTCGTACAGGATCAGCAGCAGCGGCGTGGCCACCATCGACAGCGCCACCACCAGCACCAGCACGTTGGCGGTGGCCGCATCGAACACGCGGGCAGTCGCCGCCGCGCCGAACACCACGAAGGCAAACTCGCCGCCCTGCGATAGCAAAAAGGCGAACAGCACGCGCTGGCGTCCCGCCATGCCGAAGCCGCGCGCCAGCAGCCACAAGACCAGCAGTTTGAGCGCCAGGAAGCCGGCCGCCAGCAGCAGGATGTTCAACGGCTGCGCCAGGAACACGCCGAAGTCGACCGACATGCCGACCGCGATGAAGAACAGGCCCAGTAGCAGCCCCTTGAACGGCTCGATGTCGGTTTCCAGCGCGTGCCGGTATTCGGAGTCGGCCAGCAGCACGCCGGCCATGAAGGCGCCGAGCGCCATCGACATGCCGGCATAACTCATGAGCAGCGAAATCGAGATCACCAGCAGCAGGGAGAACGCAGTAAAGATCTCCCGCATTCCGGTGCCGGCGATGAAGCGCAGCAGTGGGCGCACCAGGAAGCGTCCGGCCACCACCAGGCCGGCGATCACCGCCACCGCCTTCACGGCGCCGATCCAGCCGCCGTCCGCATGGGCCTCGGACACGCCCAGCAGCGGCACCAGCGCGATCATCGGAATTGCGGCGATGTCCTGGAACAGCAGGATCGAAAAGCCGGCCTGCCCGGCCGGGGTCGGGATCAGGTTCCGTTCCTGCATGGTGGTCAAGGCGATCGCGGTCGAGGACAGCGACAGCCCGAGCGCCGCGATCAGCGCAGTCTGCCAGGCCACGCCCAGCAGCACGGCGGCAATCGCCAGCACCGCCGACACCCCGGCCACCTGGGCGCTGCCCCAGCCGAAGATCGAGCGCCGCAGCGACCACAATCGTTGCGGCTCGAGTTCCAGCCCGATCACGAACAGCAGCAGCACGACGCCGAACTCGGCGAAGTGCAGGATGGTCTCGACTTCGCGGATCAGCCCGAGGCCCCAAGGGCCGATCGCGATCCCCGCGAGAAGGTAGCCGAGCACCGCGCCCAGGCCCAGGCGCTTGGCGACCGGCACCGCGACCACGGCAGCGGCCAGGTAGACCAGGGCGTTGATGAGGACATCATGTTCCATGCGCGTCTCCGGCCGGGTTCTGGTCGAGGCCCGCATGCACGGCGAGCAGCCGGCGCAGCTGCGCGGCGTGATCGTCGGCGGCGCCCTGATCTGGATGGTCGGCGCCGTAGAACACGTGCGGTTCGAGCCAGTCCATGCCGCAGGCGCGCGCCGTCTGATCGAGCGGCACCAGGAACTCGGCCAGGGGCCGGCCATGCATGCCGCCCGCCTGATAATCGTCGTGGCGGCTGTTGCAGGCGACTGCCGCGAAAGCGCTCTTGCCGGCCAGGCGGCCCGGCGCGCCGGCGCCGATCCATTCCTGCTTGAGCACCGTGTCGCACCATTCCTTCATCAGCGCCGGCATCGCATACCAGGCCATCTGGAACACGAACACCACCAGCGGCGCTTCGAGGAGCAGGGCGCGTTCGCGCCGCACGTCGATGTAGAAGTCGGGGTAGAGCTGGTACAGGTCCTGTACCTGCACGCCGGGCAGGCTGGCGGCGGCATCGGCCACCCGGCGGCTGATGCGCGAGCGGTGCAACGAAGGGTCGGCGAAGACGATCAGGGCGCGTGGGGTCTGGGTCATGGCAATGTTGTCGAAAGGTTCAACGATTGTACCTTGCGATAATGGAAGCGTTGTGTCATCGCTGCGTACGTACCGTCACATTCCGGTTTCACGATTGGCACGCAGACATTACAATTGTTGCTTTCATAAAAAAACATTCATCCAGCATGGCGCACCAGGCAGCGGCAGTTCCCCGGTCCTTCGCTCAGGGCGGAGGCCAGCTCGGCAAACTCATCGACGAATTCGACTGGAGCGCCACCAGCCTTGGCGCCATCGCCGGCTGGTCACCGGTGCTGCGCAACACGGTCGAGCTGATCCTGCGCTCGCCGGTGCCGATGGTGACGATGTGGGGCCTCGATGGCGTCATGATCTACAACGACGGCTACGCCCTGATTGCCGCCGAACGCCACCCGTCGCAACTGGGCGTGCCGGTGCGCGCCAGCTGGCCCGACGAAGCTGCCTTCAACGACAACGTGATGAACGTGGTGCTGGCCGGCGGCACCTTGTCCTACCGCGACGCCGAACTCGATTTGCGCCGCCACGGCGTGCCCGAACAGGTCTGGCTGAACCTCGATTATTCGCCGATCGTCGACGAGCACGGCGATATTGCCGGCGTGCTGGCCCTGGTCACCGAGACCACCGACAAGGTGCGCGCGGAGCGCTATCGCGCTGGCGAGCAGGACCGCCTGCGCGCCATGTTCGCCCAGGCACCCGGCTTCACCGCCACCCTGGTCGGCCCCGAGCATCGCTACGAACTGGTCAACGAAGCCTACCTCGGCCTGGTCGAGCGTGCGGACATCGTCGGCCGCACGGTGCGCGAGGTGCTGCCGGAGATCGCCGCCCAGGGTTTCCTGGCCCTGCTCGACGAGGTGTATGCGAGCGGCCGTCCGCACACCGGCGAGGCCACCGAGATCTGGCTCACCACGGCCGAGGGCGAGAGCCGCCTGCACTACCTGGACTTCGTGTTCCAGCCGGTGCGCGGCGAAGATGGCGCCGTGATCGGCATCTTCGTGCAGGGCAGCGACGTCACCGAGCGGGTGCGCGCCGAGCGTGCGCTGCGCGAGAGCGAGTCGCGCTTCCGCACCTTCGCGCAGGCGATGCCGAACCAGGTCTGGTCGGCCGACGCCCAGGGCCGCCTGAACTGGTTCAACGACGTCATCTTCGCCTACAGCGGCTACGACCATGCGGCCCTGATGGAAGATGGCTGGGGGCGCATGATCCACCCGGGCGACCTGCTGGGGATCCGCGCGCGCTGGACCGAGTCGGTCGCCACCGGCGCCGCGTTCGAATCCGAGGTGCGCCTGCGGCGCGCCGACGGCAGCTACCGCTGGCACCTGAACCGCGCGGTGCCCTTGCGTGCTGACGACGGCAGCGTGATCGGCTGGGTCGGCACCAATACCGATATCGAGGAACAGAAGGGCACCGCGCAGCGCTACGCCGCGCTGAACGACGACCTGCAGGGCCAGGTGGCGCTGCGCACGGCCGAGCGCGACCGCATGTGGCGCCTGTCCAAGGACATCCTGATGGTGGCGCGCTTTGACGGCGGCGTCGAGGCGGTCAGCCCTTCGTTCGGGGCGCTGCTGGGCTGGTCCGAGACCGAGATCCTGGGCCGCAACTTCATGGAGATGGTGCACCCGGAAGACCGCGCCGCCACCATCGCGCAGATGGCCTCGCTCGGACAGGGTGGCTACGTCAGCAAGTTCGAGAACCGCTACCGCCGCAAGGACGGCAGCTGGTGCCTGCTGTCCTGGACCGCGGCGCCGGACGAGCGCTTCGTGCATGCGATCGGGCGCGACATCACCGCCGAGCGCGAACAGCAGGAAGCGATCCGCCGCACCGAGCTGGCGCTGCAGCAGTCGCAGAAAATGGAAACCATCGGCAAGCTGACCGGCGGCGTGGCGCACGACTTCAACAACCTGCTGCAGATCATCTCGGGCAACCTGCAACTGCTGCAGATGGCGGGCAGCATGAAGGCTGCGGACAGCGTGCGCTGGATCGGCAGTGCGCGCTCGGCGGTCGAAAAGGGCGCCAAGCTGGCCAGCTACCTGCTGGCCTTCGGGCGCCGCCAGCCGCTCGAGCCGAAGGTGATCAATATCCGGCGCCTGGTGTCGAACATGGAAGACATGCTGCGCCGCGCGCTGGGCGAGGAGATCGAGATCGAGATGGTGATCTCGGGCGGCTTGTGGAACACGGCGGTCGACGTCGGTCAGGTCGAGAACGCGATCCTGAACCTGGCGATCAATGCGCGCGACGCGATGGATGGCAGCGGGCGCATGACGATCGAAGCCACCAATGCGGTGCTGGACGAGATGTACTGCCGCGCCCACGGCGACGTGATGCCGGGCCAGTACGTGATGCTGGCGGTGACCGACACCGGCTCCGGCATGGCGCCGGAAGTGGCGAGCCGCGCCTTCGAACCCTTCTTCTCGACCAAGGAAGAGGGCAAGGGCACGGGCCTGGGCCTGTCGATGGTCTACGGCTTCGTGAAGCAGTCGGGCGGCCACGTCAAGATCTACAGCGAGATCAAGCAGGGCACTTCCGTGAAGATCTACCTGCCGCGCAGCACAGCGGCGGAAGAGCCGATCGGGCCGGTCGAGCAGCAGGGCGCGGTCGGGGGCAGCGAGACCATCCTGGTGGCCGAGGACGACGAGGCGGTGCGCGCTACCGTGGTCGAGATGCTGACCCAGCTCGGCTACCGCGTGCTGAAGGCGTCGGATGCGGCCAGCGCGCTGGCAGTGATCGAGAGCGGCGTGCCGATCGACGTGCTGTTCACCGACGTGGTCATGCCCGGCACCCTGCGCAGCCCGGAACTGGCGCGCATCGCGCGCGAACGCCTGCCGAACCTGGCCGTGCTGTTCACTTCCGGCTATACCGAGAACGCCATCGTGCACGGCGGGCGTCTCGACCCCGGCGTCGAGCTGCTCGGCAAGCCCTATACGCGCGAGCGCCTGGCGCGCCGCATCCGGCAAGTGCTGGCCAAGCAGAAAAGCCAGCCGGAGCCGGTGGCGGCGGCGCCGGTCGAGCGGCCGCGTGGCGGCGGCCTGTCGATCGTGCTGGTGGAAGACGAGGAGGGCATCCGCGCCAATACCGCCGCCCTGCTCGAGCACCTCGGGCACCGCGTCCACGCGGCGGGCGACGCCGAAACGGCGCTGCCGCTGATCACGGGCGACACCGACGTCCTGATCACCGACGTCCAGCTGCCCGGCATGTCGGGCGACACCCTGGCGGCGCAGGCGCGCAGCAAGGTGCCGGGCCTGCGCATCGTGTTTGCGACCGGTAACGGCGAAGTGGCGAACTGGCCGGATGCGGTGGTGCTGCGCAAGCCCTACGATCTGGGCAGCCTGGTGAAAGCGCTGGGCCAGCAGGCGCTCGCCGCCTGAGGCGCGGTCCTACAGCGATAGCGGGCCTGCGCCTATTCGGGCAGGCCGGCCCGCGCGCTACGATGGTTTTCCAGATTTCTTGACACCAGGAGGCCATATGTCGATGCAAGCCGAAGGCAATGACGCCAAAGGGCGTAACTACCACCAGAGCACCAAGGACGGTACCGGCAGCGCCGCCAGTGTCGGCACCGGCGGCACGGGCGACATCGGTTCCATGGGCAGCGAACAGGCCCAGGGCAGCCAGCAGTCGGCCAGCCGCAGCGACGACCTGCTCGCCGGCGATACCTCGCGCGAGGAAGCCGACGAAGCGTTCCAGGGCGGCAGCGACGGCGGCCAGCTCCAGACCGGCATGGAGGGCATCAATACCCGCCGTGGCGAGTCGGGAGCCAGCCGCCAGAGCGCGGACCTGGACGATCCGGCCGAGACCGACAAGTCGCAGTACGATCAGGGAACGGCCGACCGCGAACGTTGAGTTCTCTATGCGCGCCCGGCCTTGCGGTCGCGGCGCGCAGCTACCGTCTCATCGATGAAGCGCGCCGTGCGCGCCGGCTGGGTCACGGGCAGCATGTGGCCGCCGTCGATCACTTCCAGCTTCGATCCCGCCACCTTGTCGGCCAGCGCCTGGCCGTTGCTGCGCCAGTCGAGCAGGTGGTCGCCGCGGCCGAACAGCACGTGGACCGGAATGCCCAGCGCCGCCAGTTCGCCATAGCGCGCCTCGAGGCGCGGCATGTGCGCGCCCAGGGCCAGCACGTCGCCGGAGGCGGCCAGGAACTGGCCCGGGCGCAGGCTGAGCAGGCCGCCGCCGCGGGTCGCGAAGTCGCGCGGCGGGGTCTCCGGCGCGAAGACCTGGCGCAGCACCGTTTTACTGCCAAGAAGGCCGGCGGGGACCGCGAGGGTCCAGGCGAACAGGGTGCGCAGGCGCGGCGAGGCGATCGTCAGCGCGCGGAAGGCCGGCGGGACCGTGCCGTCACTGTGGGTGAGCGGCGCGATCAGCGCCAGTGCGCCGACCTTGTCTGGGTGCTCCAGCGCCAGGGTCAATGCGGTGGCGCCGCCCAGCGAATGCCCGACCACCGTGGGCCGGCCCAGGTTCAGGCGTTCGATCAAGGCCGCGATGCTGCGCGCCTGGCTCGAAAGGTTGGCCGGCACGCCTGCGGGACGCGAGGAATAGCCGGCGCCGGGACGGTCGATCGCCACCACGCGGTAGCGGCTGGAGAGCGCGCGCATGGCGCCGT
>Ga0265780_10003108_pt1 | contig 22057 bp, 16 predicted proteins | sample P1T30metagenome_FD_192432 | JGI IMG/M metagenome (GOLD analysis project Ga0265780, IMG submission 192432) | Plant litter microbial communities from East Loma Ridge, Irvine, California - P1 T30 | ecosystem: Environmental > Terrestrial > Plant litter > Unclassified | place: USA: California...
GCCTGCCATTGAGTCTTCCACCTCCCATTCTACCTCTTCCTACCACTCCCACCTCTTCCCACCCCCCACCCCCATTCCCCACCCCCAACCATGGCCGCCGGCAACTTCACGCTGCTCCCCGGGCAGATCCACCCGTACTACCCCGTCGAGGCGCAAATCGCGGGCTACCTCGCCAACCACTGGAACACGCTCGAGCTCGTCAGCATGTTCGCTGCGGGCTGCGCCGCCATCTTCGGCGTCACGTACGGCCTCGTCAAGCGCATCCGCCCGACGCTCAGCAACGGCGACCTCGCGACCATCATGTGGTTCGTGCTGTGCGGATGCATCCACTCCTTCTTCGAGGGCTATTTTGCCTACAACTTCCGGACCATGGGCAGCAAGCAGGACCTGTTTGGCCAGCTGTGGAAGGAGTACAGTCTGAGTGACTCGCGGTACCTGACCCAGGATGCGTTTGTGCTGTGCATGGAGACGATTACCGCTGTACGTATTTACCTATACTGGAGATAGAATAGCTTGGTGCTGATTTGAGCGTCTTCAGGCATTCTGGGGCCCCCTCTCATTCGTCAGCGCCGCCCTCATCGCCTACGACCACCCCGTGCGCTACTCCCTCCAACTCATCGTCTCCCTCGGCCAGTTCTACGGCGACGTCCTGTACTACGCCACCTCCATGTTCGACGACCACATCTACAATCTCTCCTACTCGCGCCCCGAGGCCGCCTACTACTGGGGCTACTTCGTGCTCATGAATGCTTTCTGGATTGTGATTCCCGGCTTCTTGATGTGGCAGAGCGTCAGCGCCACGTGGAGTGCTTTCAGCGCGGTGAACGATGCGGCCAAGGTCATGGCGAGGGCCGGACGGGCGAATGGGAAGAAGGTCAACTAGAAGGATGAGAGATTTGAACGAGTGTGAGTGGGTGCATTGCATTGGTGGGTGAAGGGTAAAAGAGGATTTTAATTGCATTTGGGGGTCGAGAGTGCGTGAGGGAGGCTGCTGTGCTTTGCGTTCAGGTTCACTATACCCCTGATTGTACGCTGATGGCATATAGAAACAACATCATTACATTACATTAATACAGTACGACACGGTATCAAGTTTCATATTGGTAGTGTAAACATGGTGATTTTGAGACAGTCTTGACATTATTTAAAGCAATGGTACCAAAAGGCATATTCAACAGATGTTTGTCCTCCTGAGATCCAGCGCAACAGCTTGCAGCTTAGCACACGAGAAGTGCCACACAATGTATTAGAGTGGAGCAAACAGCGCTAGCGAAAGAAGGCGAAGCTGACACGAGAAGGAGCGGAGGTGCGAGGCTTGTTGAACTGGCCACAGTTAGCACGCAGCCGATCAAGGAAGCCCGAGAGATCCTTGTGAACGGTTTCCAAGCTGGCGTGAATGTGTGCGGCGCCCTTGGCCATATCACTGAGTTGAGCACGAACGGTATCGTGCGCAAGGCTGGGCTCCGACTGCATAGCTGTGGAGAGACATTGGAATGCTCCCAGATTATGGCAGGCGGCGTCCAACATTTTGACCAATGATGATGGCATGTCGGGAATGACAGTGCAAGCCGGGTCCGATAGACTGTGGAAGAACGACTGATAGACGCTGAGGATGCTGTAAGCATTGGCGTAGAAGTCGTTGAGGGGGTTGAGTTCGGTTGAGACAGCCGCGTAGAGCTGGTCGCTTGACTGGAGGCGAAGAGAGTTGCGATTGAGGAGGGTGGCGGCAGATGAGGTCTCTGCCTCCAGAACTTGAGTGAGCTCGTCGCAGGTGACGACAGTATTATCGGCATCTGCGAGCGCCTCCGCTTTCTCCAGCTCAAGTTGATTGGTGAGGCTGATGAGGGCGATGATTTTGTCCTCCTTCTCTTTGATGAGCTCGAGGTCGCGTTCACGTTGAGCGTCGTGATGGTCAACCAGCTTGCGAGTAGCGGCCACCAACTGGAGGATTGCAGCCTCGTGGTCGGCAAGATCGCGCTCGAGGCGTTCAATCTTGCGAGCGGCATCGTCGGCAGCAGTTTGAGACGTGATGAGTCCATCCAGTTTACGCTGGAGGCGATCAGCATGCTCCTCTGCGTGCGCCTTGAGATCCTTGTGGAAGGTGATGCGAAGCTCGGCTTGTTGTAGGTCGACCTTGAGGGCCTTGAACTCGGCAGGTTGATCGTCAAGTTCAGCTTGCTTTGCTTGAAGACGAGCGGCTAGGTTCGCGTTGTCGTCTTTGAGCTGCTGTTCCCGTGTCTCAACCTCCTTGATGTAAGCCTGTGCCTTGGTCAAGGCATCCATATCGTGGGAATGATCCTGCATTTCCGTGGACATGATGTGTTCCAGCTTGTAACCGATCTGAAAATACCTTTGGTAGGATACCTTGAGACTTAAGGAAGTCTGACTGTCTGAGGATGGTAGGGAGAGACAATGGCAGTTGTCTTAAGTAGGCTCACAGAGAGGTGAAACATAAGACATTGTAGACACTTAGTACCAGACTATTGCACAATGGCTATGTCCCCATCAACGACATTGTGAGAACGGAGAGTATTTGTGCTCGTTGTGCGCACAATGTTCAGCTATACTAACGATGCGCAAATTCGTTAGTGAGGATCTGGTTGCCAGACGTGTAGTTGCATAGTGAAAGCATTGTGAGTTGTTTAGCCAGTCTCCTCAGCAATTCCCAATGCGTACCAGATTCAACGCCATCAGAAGAAGTCCAATCGTCTAGGCTAGGACCTCTTTTGCGCATGTGGCCAAGGAAGAAGTAACGATTGTACGGTTGTTTCGATGAGTGGTTCATAGTCCACAATGCGTGACAAAGTTACACGTGGCGCAGAGTTCTTGCATGATAATCTTCCGTGTTGTGACTGAGCTCGCCGAAGATGGATCCGTGTATAGTTTGAAGCGACTCACGGTGATTTTCTCGCGTCACCGCACGTGGAGAGTTCGGTTGGTTCCTTTGGGCTCAGGTCCATTGAGAGCTAATATTATGTGAAGGAGGGAGGTGAAGGTCAAGCCAAAATAGTCCTTGAAGATAGCACATGTTGTCCCGAAGTACGCGTCTTTCTCTTTACCGTTCAACTTCTAAGTAGCGCAAGCAGGTCAGGTGACGGACCGCGAGAAGCTTCCGTCACTTCTTTCACCTCTATTTAATTTTAGCGCGGCGACCGCAGGCGGCCATCGCGACAGAGTCCCGTGAATCACTTACCTCTGGCGGGCTCCGCCTAACATAGAATCTTCAAGTCCACTCTCATCTCTCCACAACCCCTGAGCCCTTTACTTCCAGCACCCAATCGACTGCGTTCTACAACGTGAGAACTGCCGCGTAACTTTCCTGTAAGACGCGCAAAGCGAAAAAGCCCCAAAGTTACGAACGACATCAATCAAGCCTCAAAGTCTCAACCATAGATATGTCGTCCATCTTCAACACTCCAGGCACGAAGCGGAAGGTCGATATCAGCGGCGACCCGAATGGCGCCTACGAATCAACCATCCAGCCTCCACCCAGCAAGCGTCCAAGGGGGGTCATGGCTTCTCCAAGCGCGTATGGCCCGGTCGTGCAAACCATGGCCGACTCAGTGAAGCTCAACAAGCGGACACACAAGAAGAAAACCGTCGCAGCCCAAACTGTTGCACCCGTCGTTAACACGGCCGTCTACTTCCGCGACAATCTTCCCTGGCTCACACGCCGTCAGACACTGCCAGACCAGAACTTGTGGCTACTCCACTACCGCGACAACCTCGTTCCTGGCGCGACCAATCCCAAGAGCGGCCCGGAAGTCACCAAGGAGTTCAATTTGAAGTTCAAGGATGTGCTAAAGAAAGAGCTGGTTTGGAAGACACTGCAGAAGCGCATCAGCACAACTCGGAAGCAGTTCTACATCGATAATCCGGAGTATGAGGCTGCCATCAAGTATCCACCTAATTCCTACGAGGACCAGGAGGTTCCGGATGAGACTCTGGGGGGTGTGGATGAGGACGAGGTTCTTGATGAACAGACTATCGTGCCGGATCGTGCCCAACAGGACCTCGTCCAACCGTTTGCGCCACCCCAGAAGCACCTCGAGCCGACTCTTTCAGGCATCCGCGAGCAGTCAGTCATGAATGAGTCATTCCCGCTCAAGGCTCATATTCAGATCTCCGGGTCGGGGGCAGTCACTCCCGTTCATGCCATTCCTGCAATTCATCCGGGGGCTCCTAGCATGTCGTCCATTTCCAGCACCCAGATCTTGCCTACCGATCGCGCGCACTTCCACCTCCGCCGCCGATCCGAAAGCACTGTTGCATTCCGGCTCCTCGACTCAGAGGAAGACGAAGGCCTGAACGATCGAGACGATGTACAATTCGTCGATCATGCACTCCTCCTCACCACGTCCCCAGCGTACGCCCGTTTCGCTCATTCAAACCCTGACTCACCAGTATGCGTGCCTGAAGACTTCAGCGCCAATACCGTCAACGCCTTCATCCAGATCATCTCGCCCTTGCAGTCTCAGCATCTACCCACACACTATCTATGGAACTCAAAGAAGCCTGTGCCTGGACAATATGATCGTTTCGGTGGTGTGGAAGCCGAGAAGATCATTCGGACGGTAGATGCGCTGCTGCAATTGCAGGCATTCGCGCGTCAAATGGAAGTCATGTGGATATGCGACATGTTGACAGATCGCTTGTACTGGATGTTCCTCGAGCAGACGAAGCTGCGAGACATGTGTCGCAATGTCATGATCATCAAGGGTAAGGGAATACCGCACTTGCCGTCGGTGCCGAACCTGGAAGACTCTGGCATCGCGGCGGACGACTTCTCGACTGAGGTGCTTGATGCCTTAGTCGCTGAGCCATTGGATGTGCCGACATTGAGATTTGTTGCTGAACTCATGCATGCGCTGCATGGCGCGCCTGACGAAGAGTGGTTTGATGAGCAGCAGTCATCCGTGCAGGTTATCTTCGAGCGCTCGGCCGTGGGTGGACGCTTGATCGATGCATCACGCGAGGAGTTCTGTGAGCGATACCACTATCACCATCACTCCACATGCTACACCGCCAACTCAATTCTCAGGATTCCTCGGTTGGTCCAGCAAGTATACGCTACGTCCTCGCACAAAGACTTGATCAACCTGTCCAAGCACTTGTCACCCGAGACGGAGCTCAAGAGCGTCGTTCACAAGGCGTCCGGCGCCGCGCAGTCTCTTAAGGAGCTGAACTCCTCGCCGACGATGTTGGACACGGAGAAGATGATCTTGGAGATGGAGATGCGGCTTCAGGAGGCTAAAGATGCAGCGAGCCGGGCACGAGATGCGAGCGCGGAGGACAAGGCACGCGCTACTGCGCGGGCGAAGAAGGTGGCTGAAGATATGTTTACGGCGTCTGACGTCATGCAGCAGTAGATAGTGAAGTGGGCGAGAGTGACGGACAAATGTTTGAGACAAAGGTACAGTGCCATGGAAAGCATGTAATCCATTGGGTATGGAGCACCATATGATGGAGATGGGTAACAGCAAGAGCGGCTAGACTGAATATCACGGTTTCGCCAAAGACGGTCGCTGCTATGAAATAGCTCTGCCAGAAAAGAAATGGGACGTGTTAAAACATCTCGCGACTCAGACCTTTTTGGGTGATAGGTAGTTGCGATTCGCGAAGGGAGATCTAGTTATTCAAATTTGAATACCATCTTCAATGCATTCAATGCAAAAAGGTGTAAGAGAGCCATTTGGGTTTATTGAAGAGTACTTGGAACATGGGACTGGCGAGTAAACAAGTTCCTACTTCCTAATGGTCCTCCTGCGCATCATAGAAGCAGTCCCATTCATCGGTGCCTTGAGCGTGTCCATTAAGCTCACCACTGTTGCCGAAAACGGCACATGCTTGTTCTTGCCAAAGTCATCATACACCTCGCCACCATAAATCATTAGCTTGTTCGGCCTGCTCTTGAAGATCTGGATAGCACGCGAGTATACCGCACCTGCGGGCGTCGCATGCTCCTCCCATCTGTCCAGGTCGCCGCCAAAGCGATTGGTATATACCTGTGAGCGATCTGCGTCACTCACAACGATCGTGCCGTTTGGTCCGCCGAGCGGGCTCCACACGACGTATGGGCTAGCATTCGGTGCGCTGCTGTTGTTTATGATGATGGGGCGGCCGACGGACTTGCCGAATTCGAGGGGCGAGTCGGCCATCACGTAGTAGACGGGGTAATTGACGCCGTAGGATGATGAATTTCCGATGGGGAGCTCGTGTACGAGGATCCATTGCTTGAGTGGGGGGATGTAAGCGACGACGGTCATCCCTGGGCGCGCAAGATACTGATCATAGGCAACATCGTTGACGACAGGGCCCCAGTTCTTCAAGTCGGTGGAGGTTTGATGAGCGAGCTTTTGGCCGTGCAGAGGGTCGCGCTGGTCAGAGTAGAAAACTGCCATTTGGCCTTCGTATTGCCTATGGGAGATATTAGTTGTCGAGCCGAAGCGCGATTACGGATCACTTACAGAAGGTATGGCTCCCAGATGGGGTGTGCACCATTGGTGGTGTTTGGTGCTGTACCTTGCGCGACGTGACTGACGAATTCCCATGTCCTCGCACGATCTCGGCTGGCATATAGGTCGATTCTAGTGGCATCGGCCTCTCTGCTCCAGCTGTTGCCGGTACCGAAGATTGTGCCCGCGGGGTATCCAGCCATTGGCTCGGTAATCTCAGTCAGCGCGGGTTGTGCGCTCATCCCGAAGCCATTGACCTGGTCGCGGAGGTCCGAAATGTATTCCCATGTGGCTCCACCATCCATGCTCTCAAAGATTGGGAAGTAGCCCTGATTCAACGAGGCAGTTGCAATGATTGTCCCATCTGTGAGTTCGACAAAACGAGGGTATGTAATTGACTCGTTGCCAGTGGTCTGGTAGATTGTATTGTTCGTGAAGTAACCAAATGGCTTCGGCTCAGTAATGCATGTTTGGGCAACTGCCCTACCTACGAAGAGGAGAGCGGTAGTCAAGATTGGAGCGAGCATGATATTGTGTGGACCTAGTGACGGGGACTTGTAAACAGTCTGGACGGGTACTTGCGTGGTGCCCGGGGCGCAGCTTTAGTAGTCAATTGACCTCCGCAAATGGTTCCTCGGATCGACAACCGAGCTTGAACAAGGTTCGTAGTGATCATCCAAAGCTTACCCATGCGAAGTGCCCATGGGAAAGATGCTTGATGATGTCGTCGAAATACCCGGCGGCTCAACTGCAAGGGTACTACCTTTCAATGCCCTCAGCGGCTCGCTAAACATTCTGCCGCCGGGTGCTGCTCGTAAGCTGCACATCTTGCATCAGTTGAGGCGGCTGTTGTACTGTGACGGGAATAGAGGAGGCAATACCCCTCACGCGAACATGCATCCAGAGATGGGTTGGATGAATTGCCCAGTCTACTGACTTTATGGAAGAAGTAGAGAACGACCGTGCCGTACACGACATCGGCAGATGTCAGCAGGCATGACGACTTGTAGGACATGGAAGCCAGTCGCTCAAGCAGTGAAGATTTTGAGCTTGACACATGAAGATGCTGGTCTCTGTTGTGTCAACCTCTAGGCCCACTGAACCTCAAATTTGACGATTCGAATACTGCAAAATTGCGGATAAGTGTTCAGATATTATCGTTCGACCCGGGTGATTTTGCTGTATAATTGCTTCCAGATCATCATTCCTGTTCCGACGATTTTCCGGCGAGCCATCGGCTGGTCGTTGGCCACCTGCCCGCCTTACGTCTTCCGAGCAATCCAAAATGCGGGATGGTAATGACTCTGCAGCATGCTCCTAGGATTCGACATATACCCAGTCTGGAAACTATCGCACTCCTGTTTCTCGATCACGAAGCCGAGATGTCCCATCAACGCGAGAACCTCGTCGTTGGTGAGCTCAACAGAACCCGGGTCACCAATCCCTGCATCTACAAGGTCTCCCGACTTCTCTTTCTTCTCGTCATCCTTGCGAGATACTTGATGCCACAGGAGCGGTCCCAGATTGATCCATGTTCCGCCCGGCTTGAGGCAATTTCGGACAGCTTCAATATATCGAATAACATTCGGTGCCGTGTCGATGAAGAAGACCGTCACCACGGCGTTGAATGCATTTCTATAGTCCTCTTGGCCGTACAGAACGCAGAAGTCGCCTGTAGCCATGCTCATACGCTCGCTTGCCGGCACCTTGGAATCGCTGGCAGCACTCAATTCGCTGCTAGGGTGCACGTCTGGGACATGATATGTTCGCAGCTGATCGGCCCGAGAGATGTGGTTCGAGCCACTGAGTGCAAAGGGGGCGATCGTGAATTGGTTCACCCGCTGGGTATGGTTGAGCACTAAGGAGCTTGCCATGAGCTCGTGGTATGAGATCTCGTTACCTTCGACGCTGAATCCGGCACGACAAATGTCAAATACGAGTCGACCGAGCCCAGCGCCTGGAGCTAGCACGTGCATTGTAGAGCGGTCTAAGTTGGCGTCGAGCTCTTGACGCTTACTAAACTCCGCTTGGAGGGCTGCAACTACAGGATCGAAACATTTCGATCGCTCAATTGCACCAGCCGCACTCCACTCGCGGTAGAACTGGTTCAAGCAGCTGCGGGCCTTCTCCATGTCGTTCTGCGAAGTCTTTACGTCCAAATTGTCCATGATGATTGAGTAGAGTCGGAACTCATCGTGGGCATGTTTCTCGGGAATCATGGAAGCTACCCAGTCACTGTCGAGAGTAGGTGCCAGGAATGCTTTGAAGCCAGCGATGAAGATAGCTTCGGCGAGTTCTGCATTGCAGTCAATGAGGTCGTCTAGCTTGTTGAATGTGTCCAATAAGGAAAAGGGTGGCTTGGACAAGAGCATCCAATGTTCTTGTGGAAGTGAATAAAAAGCTTGACGTCGCACATGGGTGCCGTTGAAGTGTGCTAAGCGGCGATATGATCTAGCTGTGGTCAGCATCCGTGAAGGCTACGAAGGCAACATCATCCCACCTAAAGGAATCCAGGACTGATAGGAGATGCCTTCGCTCTTCAGGGTCTGCCATGGGATCAAATTCGCCTTCCCATTCCATCTCGGCCATCTTCTTGCGCTGCAGAGTTCGCACGGTGTTCTACGAACACGGGATTATCGGCTTCGCTGCTTACTTCGGGCGTGAAGGCAACGGAAGTTGATTGTCTCGGCTTGTCAATCAAACGTTGACGTAAGCCAAGTATCGTGCGCGATTTGAGGTTGATGCAACGGGTGAGAGCAACGTGTGATGGCGTTGGGTCGATGATGGGATTGTTGTGAAAGCCGAACGTGCGCCGAGTGGATCTCAGCTTCGCGAACTTGCCCCGCGACCTTTGCCCTCACCAACACACCCACGTCGACACGCGCAATGGCGACTACTTTGACAAATGGTGACGCGTCGCATGCGCCTATCGAGGTCTCGTTTCCCCTACCACGGGCGCCGCATACCAACATCCACGTCCAGGTGACCGACAACGGCCCAAATTTGCTGCTATTTCTCACCACCTCGAGCGCCGAGTCAGCGTCGTCCTCCACCTTGGGATCGTTCGTATATGCTATGCCAAATGTAAGTGACCAAGCAATGCATGCGCTATGTGGTGTCATATAATACTATCACCAGTAAATGCCGGTATGGTTCGCTGATTGGGAACATCAGAGAGCTTCACCAGCCAAGACCCTCAGCACACCACTCTTTACCCAGGGTAGCACACTAGACTTCACCACACGCCTATCCAAGGTTCTTGCGCGCAAGACCGGAAAACCAGTATACGTCGGCAACTCGATAAGCTTCGCAAGCGCTGGCATGGGAGGCACGGTGGAGGAGGAGATGGAGGGCTTCAAAAGGGTCGTGGAAGTCGTCACAGGCTTGCTGAAGCCAGAGAGGGGCGTCGTCACTTGAAAGCTGGATATAGGTTGGTACACCAGGGCCACACCGAAACACAGCGTGCACATCTTGAAAAGTCGTGCTACAAGGCTGTAGTTAAAGGCTTGATGCTATCGCAGGCATCTAATAGTAGGTGCGGAACGTCAAGAGGCCCAGACGCGTGCTAGGGTCGCGCGTATAATGGCGTTAGAAGCATGTCCATTGACTAAATTCGAGCGTAAGGTAAGTGTACTTCGTAGCACAAGCACTCGGGTGATATTCGCTCAGATCGACTAACACGAGGAAGACGCGGAGTTTGCACTTACGATACTCGTAAGAATGGATTGGGCAACTCCACACTTGAACGCTCTTATTAAGCCTCAACATGTAGACGGCATGTCAAATTCGTAACAACATGCATCTTCCACGTTCTCTACGTCTGCCCCTTGTGTTCATCGTGGGAGCGGTCAAAAGCTTACGTCATTTTCGCAAACACGTGCTCGCGCTTGCCACAATACCGAATCGCCGGCAACGCAACGTCTTCACTCCTACTTCTACACCGTCTCGATGTGTGGCTACGGCCCACGAATCCTGTTTTTCTGCAGTCTGCAGTCATTTCGATGAATAACGAATGCCGAGCTTACGTCAGAAGCAATTTTTTCCGCTTGCAAACCACCATCGACAAATCGACATATTTCCTGAAAGGGTAAGCATACCAAACAAGCTGAAGTCCAGGTGAGGATCATCTGTATGTATCACTCCGGCGCTTACGATGTCGGTCACTCTTTGCATCGCGTGAAGTACAGTTGTTTTTCGATTACCGACTCCTTTCCACCTGAACGAACACACAACAGCGACCAAGGGCAACAAGCCTGCCAAGTAATGCTCGACTACGTAAGATACCCGAGCCTACTCCTGTGGATTGACCACTAGTTTACCTCTAACCTTGGCCTCGAAAACATCCTGATTTGCTTGCTGCAGAGCCGCCAAACCTCCATCGACCGTGGCGAACTTGACTGGCTCGACAAGACCCTTCGCCAAAACTTCTGGCAGATATGTCTGATACCACCAGGTCCTCCAGTCTTTGTATTCTTCCTTCTGCGCTGCTTGCGAAAAGGCCGTGTACACGATCTCAAGATTTGGAGGTAGCTCTATCCCGCCGGGTAGTACACTTGCGAACCTCCCTCCGTTGGGAAGCAACGCAGCCATCGCTTTCTGAGAGGCTGTGTCACCGCTGGCTGTGAACATGAACTTGTACGGGCCGTGCGCGCGTAGTTGTTCTACGACATCCGCCGATTTGTAATCGATCACTTCAGAAGCTCCCAGTCTCTTTTGTCGCTCAATGTCTCTTGGCGAGGCTGTGACTACTACTGTATGCCCAACCTGGCGAATGTTAACGCTGACGGTTGTCGAGACTTGGCGCCCTGAAGGCGATGATGTTTTAAGACTCACAGATTTCGCATACTGAACAGCATACGAACCGACGGCTCCTCCAGCTCCCCAGATCAGCACTTTATCGTTCTCTTTACCGCTGCCTGGCACACCCATTTCAAGGAAGACACGAAGCGCCGCGACCGCTGTTTGGAGTGGGAAATCGACCAGCACCGCTTGTTCGAAGGGAACATCTCCCATCTGCTACCACGTTAGCGACTATCTGGCGTCTGCTCGTTAGTGTGGAAAAGAGAATACCTTTGCTACAGTGCCAGCATCGCAGACAACGATTTGCTGCCATGTCCCCTGTCTACGATTCTCGTTGGACTGGACGTACGCCTTGGTATCGAACACAACTCGGTCTCCAACCTGAAAGCCCGATACTCCATCTCCCAGTGCTTCAATTACACCTGCGCCGCTCGTCCCAAGCACAGCCGGATATTGTAGCGATGCCGCTGGACCATAACCGGCTACTAGCATCTTCGCATCAAGTGGCTGCAGTGCGATTGCATGGTTTCTGATGAGCACTTCACCCATTGCTGGGTTGTTCGACTCGACGTCAATAATTTCCAAGCCCTTTCCGGGTCCGGACATAATAGCGGCGCGATTCATCGTTGAATGTGTCTCAAAAGTTCGTTTTTGGCTGATAGGTGGGAGAGAAGCAATGACTGGCCGCGCATCACATCGAATCTTGGTGAGTCTATAACCCATTCATGCCGTTACTGACAACATCCCTACTGTGGGTATTGCTAATAGCTTTGATATCAAACTGTAAGCTCCTCTACTTTATGCAGCGTACTAATTCTACAGGTAAACTCAGTCATTTGAGATTCTTCGTAAGCGATTCTCCACCCTACAAGACGATGCTGCACGCCAAGCTTGCTGTAGACTTAGCTGTGTAAGCATCGGATAATACGAGTGGTCCGGGCTTCTCCGTAAGTGGCTGTTTAGCAGCAATTCCGTCCCGAAACGGCTAATTAGGGACTCCGATCAGGACCCACCCGTCCTTGCGCTGCGATCTGTAGTAACATGTCACTTCTAGTTACCGTTGACCGAATTCGGTAGACTGTGCAAATGTGGTACGAAGATGTACTTTCTCAGTGTTTGGCAATCCCGGCAGTGTAGGCCTCCGGCCGCCATTGCGCTCACCGCTTTACCTGGCATGCAGTCAGGCCATTTGTCTTGCCAGACACAGGTTCGTGAAGCTTCCGTCCATCGCGAAGGCTGCAGCAGCATGCCAATCGTGCTCAGATGGGCGTCGCTGGGCATATGAGGGCGCCGCCGCCATCCGACTTTGGTAATCTTCTGGAAGGATAGGCGGTCCTGCGAACGCGTTCATCCTTGCGCTGGTAGTCACTAATCATGCAAGCGAAGGAAATCCAATCGCTTACAAACTCTCCGATTTCAACGCTAAAGACCAACGCTGCGTGCTATTGGTTATTTAATTTGGAATGGCCGACTTCTCGAATTCTTACAATGACTTCATTGCGATTTCTGTGGCCTTGGCTTTTTCCTCTACTGGGCGGCCGGGCGATCTCGCACGGGCCTCGGCGGAGGTTTGGCTTGAGCTGAGTAACACCCCATGGCCGTGACTACATCTCGTGTCAATTGCAGCTAATATTAGAGAGTGTGAAGCTCCTGATTCGTCCCAACGTTCTCGCGGCCGTTGCAGAAGCTAAGCATTTTGACCAAAATTCCAGACGCCAATAGGGCCCAACGCAATGTCGCGCCAAAGCTTCCCCCAAGAGAGTGACATATGGGCGGCCATACCGAACATGGCCATGGTAAACGAGTTGCGACCCGGGCTTTGTGATAGTCCTCACCGGCTTGCACCCGCTAACAGCGAATGAAAGCCGTGTCGAACCTTCTGCGTACTTCGTACTTCTGGTCGACTATTTGACATGCTTACAAGAGGTCGTTCGAACTGGAGCGTTCTTCCAGAGTCAAGATGCAACCAGAACGAACCAGAATATAGCTTGGCAAAGTATATCATAGACGACTGCAAAGACGTCAATGGCCTCTTCGTGTCCAAAACTAATACATGACCTCGACATCATCCCTGTCGGACACGACCAAATTGGAAACATCTTCAGACTATCCTCTTATCTTACACCCTATACCGCCTTTCGCGCATGCGGCTCAAATCAAGCATCTGACGACAGCATACTCCTAGCTTCCCGCTGCACGTTCGCTACCCTTGCGTTCAAAAGTGTGCCGAAAAACGTGGGCAGACGCCACAAAGTCTAAAATAAGGGCTTGTCCGCATATACTCGACCAGAGTACCGGTCCCTCCACAATCTCACTTCTTCCAGAAACCCGGATACCGTCACGTCTTTCTTTGCTATTCGTTGCCTGGTCCATCTTTAGGGTGCTTGCATCCACCTTTTACAAGAGGCTCAACGCTCAGACCCTTGAACAAACGCCGGGCAGCCACTACTCGACGATTATGCGATACTGGACTAGCTTAGGACATCAACGAATTGCTGGATTCAGACTCCCTTCGTTCTATTATCGACGGCCGGTGATCGTTCATCCTACGCATCGGACCTCGAGTAGCGGGGGCTGCAGTATCGTCGAAGAGGGTATAAGTTCTGGCAAGTTCAGCTCGAATATACATCATCCAACACATCAACAAGTCACACTACCACCACTCCCAATCTATCCTACTCTTCAATCTTTGGATCAGCAGCCACAATCGTCATCACCACCTCCAGGACGTACCCTCGGCTTGAAGTAAGCAGCTCTCGCTCACTCGGTGTATGAGCATTCGCCGTTCGGAGACTCCCAGCCCATCAAACTCCTCAAAGCCTACCAGTGTCCGCACAACTACAACAACTACCACACGCACCGCATCCCCAGCTCCAACAGACTTTTCGGAAACTCCTAAATCTACCGCTGAACAACCAGTCTCAACGCCAGCGATCATCGTCACAGCACCTACACGCTCCTCAACACCTCAAAAACCAGCAAATATGTCTTCCGCGTCTTCTTCTCCAGGAAACACCTCCACCGCTGGCTCCACGTCTGGATCCGGCCACCAACTTCCTTATGCGCCGTTCCCGTACCCAATGCCGGCCAATGCCAAGGGTGGATCGGGGAAATAGACGCGCTCTTTCTTTGCATCTGTGATTAGAAACGACTCTCCTCTTTCCTTTGGAATTGTTTTCGACCCCTTAGATTGCATAGATTGGACTAGATGCATGTTCAAGGCGTTGGAAATACCCTTTTCCTTCACTCTCACTATCTTTTTCTTTTGGGCATGGCATTCGCTTGTTTGCATTTTCTGGTTGTTTGCGGGTTTCATGGTCGATCACTTGGGCATTTGCACGGTTGCGCGCATTTTGCAGTTTGCATTTTCATGGTTGGGTCACGCCTGTCATTCGCTGCATGAGTTGGCGATTTTGCTTGTATCTATCTCTCTCCACTCTCTCTTCGGTCTGGGTCGCAATAGCTGTACTGGTCGATTGATCACCGAGCGGTATGGGGTCGCGGTCCCGGCGAGGATTCTTAGTCATTCGTTCGCTCTCCACACAATTCATGGGTTCTTTCTATCCCTCCATCTCCACACCGTCTTATGTCTCCACACAATCTCACATGTTTTTCTATTCCTGCATCTTTTAGCGCTTTTGTTGGTGTAGATATAGGCGCTTGCTTAGACTAGAATCGGTATGGAAAGTGTGATCATCAATCTAACGCTTTTACTAATATGGATACTGGCGTTGCGGTTAGACTGAATTCAGTATAGAACCTTTGAAGAATAGAATCATAGACGTCCCACGCTCGTGGGTGGCTTTTTGTGAACAGCTATTTTTAGCATACACATCGACGCTATCGTGACCTCGTGTTCCGTGGGCATCAAGTGCTCTTGAATGAGGAAGTTGATACATTGATTGAAATACATTGAGTTCGAAAAGGCGTCGGTCCGTGGATGTGATGCGCGTGGAGAAGGTGATTGCTGAAAGTCGAGGCGTGATGACGGTTCGATGCAGCCGTCGTGCAGGCAGGAGCGACGCAAATGTGCTTCTGACGAATATAGGATGACAGCCTCAATTCTCTAACATTCTCGATGAATCCACACCGCGACATCGACTGGTCGAGACGTCGTGAGAGGTGAGGTTGAGGTTGCTGCCGGACTGTGAGCGGACGAAGGTAGTCTCCGTTTGATTAGGATGACTAAGTAGTTCCTTGGCAACATGTGCCGTCATTGCAGTTCACGCGACACAGCGATGTTGAGCCACACCACGAGGTCCTGCAGCGCATCTGATACCTTCATCCTCTCCTTCTGCCCCATCTGAATACACATTGACTGGTGAACGCCTTTTGCTAGGACGTCCACATCTACTAGACTCACTGTTAGCTTCACCCATCAACGCCGAATCCGCCTCACTCCTTCTCATCACCTTCCATCACACACATCCCCATGGCGCCCTCACGATCACGGACAACATTTCTGTCCGCACTCGCAGTCGCATCGGTGCTTCCCTCGACAGGGGCATTTGACTGCAAAGATGTCGCGGCCGACAAAGTGCATTTTGACCTGGGGAAGCTGGCAGGGCCGAATGTGGTGCACTGGCAGACCGAGTATCCGGAGCTGGAGATGCAGTACAAATACAACTTCACCATCGATATATGCGACAAGTTGAAGTGGCATAAAGGGGGCAGTTTGGCGACGGAGTGTCATCATGGCGCAAGAGGTATGTCTTGGATCATTCCACGAGGGAGAGATATAGCAATACAGCTGTATAGAAATATGCTGTAGTTATAGACTTCCAGCTGACTCAGCCGTCCCACAGTCTGCGCCATCCGCGAAGACATCAACCTAGGCACCGGCGGCAACTCCTCCCTCACCCCAATCGACATTGCAGGGACCTACACCTCGCAAAACGGCCGCGGCATCGACGCCAAATTCGAGCTCCTCCGCAACTCAAAGTCAAACGCCGACGGCGGCCGCGAAGGTCTGCGCGCAATCCTCAACGGCGGGCGCCTCCCCTTCGACAGCAAGAAAGATGGCGTCGATCAACGCGCTATTGTTGAGTTCGTGTGCGATAAGGAAAGAGAGGGGAATGAAGGGCAGGAGAAGGAGGGCGGCGATCTGGAGGATGACAAGGGCGATGATGACGACAAGAAGGAGGAGAAGCTGAGGAGGAGAGAGGACAAGGGTGATGGCAAAGGGAAATGCGAAGACAGCGACAACAGCCTGCGGTTCTGCGGGTACACCAGCGAGAATGAAGGCAAGAACAAGGTTCAGACGCTGAGGCTGGAGTGGCGGACAAAGTACGCGTGTGAGGATGCGCCGCCGTCCAAGGATGGAGGGAGTCATTGGGGCTTCTTTGGGTGGTTCTTCATCATGTACGTCTACCCTTCCCTTTCTCCGCATACTCCACGCCCCTTCTATGACTGGACAAAATCCATGCTAACATAAATACAGCCTCTTCCTAGCCATAGCCGCTTACCTCATCTTCGGCTCCTGGCTCAACTACAACCGCTACGGCGCTCGCGGCTGGGATCTGTTACCCCATGGTGATGCCATTCGCGATATTCCGTACATTGCGAAGGACTTTGCAAGGAAGGTCGCGGGGACGGTGCAGGGTGGTGGAAGTCGGGGAGGGTATGCGGCGGTATAAAGGTGTATTGAAGTAAGTGGAAGCGGTGGGAAAGAGCGTACGGGTGGAGGAAGAGCATAATTGGCGTTTTGGTTTCGTGTTGGCACGTAGAATCATAAACAAGGACTTCGGTGCTTGATGGGAGTCGTGCGTATATCATTCTTATACTGGTTTCGATTGGGCGACATCAACGTGTTTGAAGCTGGGCGCTGCACGTGTGTCTATCCGATCTCTTACCCCACGGACTGAGTACAGATTTTTCTTCTGCCCTCCATCAAGCTTCTCTCTCTATCACACCAATTTTTTTCCTGGATAAGACAGAACTGGTGATTGTCATCTCGAGATTGCAAGCGTGACTTGCCGTTCGAAGCTGTTTGTATCTGTAGATTGACATCCGAGCGTATTTGTACTTCAAGAGTACATGTAGAGGTGGCTCTGAGAACATAGGTGAAATTGATATTGTGTTCAAGCACCATGTACAATCTATACTACAAAATCGGACTTGTCGGTGCTGCTTGCGTCCTCCTCTCGTCCACTTAAAGTCGCTGCCAATTTGCCGTCCATTAGATGATCGATGTTGGCTATGAAACAGTTCGCGAGGATTGTCAACCCTCCAAACGCGAGACTGACCAAGAATGTAGTCTTGTAAGCTTCAGTGAATGCCCAACGATGGGCGCGCATTTTGAGAAGACAGGAAACTATCGTTCACCGTCGAAATTCGTCATCTATGTAGTCTTGACCGCTTCTCCAATGACAGTGTTGTCATACCCTAACATGATATGAATCGGTGCCTTGATGAAATGCAATCGCAGCCACAAATCAGGATCTGTCACAATCTCCTTCCACGCCTCGATGTCTTTGACCCATACCTCAGCGATTCCATCGTACTCTGGCACTGGGATGCCGAAAGCGCGAGCCTCTTCCTTGAATTCTGGTGATGTGTGGAACCTGGTCGCATGAGTTAGCTGCAAGACGAGACACAAGAGTGAAGGGAGGCATACTTGGTTGTACCGGATGACCTTCTATTTGAACTTCTTGTTCTCAAGCGCAAACTTGACGTGGTTTCCCCGCCAATAGTCGTGGAAGAAGCTGTCCGTTACTTCGTCTTTTTTCTGCAAGCAGAGCTGCACTCTGATGTACGGTAGACTGGAGGGTTCGCCCATTTCAGAGTGCGTTGTAAGGTCAAGATGAAGCCGCCAGTATCTGATTGATGTTGAATGGAGGCATCCATGAAGTGGTTTCTTGTGTTGTGTGACAAGGCACTAGCGGGCAGAGATGAATAACGTTACCCGGGGCGGCCTATGAGCATACAAACCCGCAGGCCTCTGAAACAGACCTCTCTTGCGGAGTTTGGAAGTCGCTCATTGGTCAAAAAAGTTGTAAGTCGAAGCGACATCTTCATGAAGCTTAATGGTTGGAACAACCTCCTACGAACATGCGCGTGCATCATACGAGGACATTTTGCTCACTTTGAGTCGATGACATCAGCCTCCAGCACAGAATAGAGACAAGCATCTCGTAATGGTCCGCAATCTGTTGTTTGATATGAGTTGTTCTAGATTGTGCCTCTATCGTAAAACACTTTCGGTATATCTCCCTTCTTACAGCGACTGTACTTACACACGTTTTTTCCCAGTACATCGTAGCTTGAGCTTGAGTTTGCTCCACGATCCATGAGATCTTTCGGCAAGAAGTGCAAAGCGAACAAAGATGGTATGTCGAATCTCTCGATTTTCTTGCCAGTATCCTCCTCCTCAAGCAACTCTCGTAGTTTGCCAATCGATAGGAAAGGGCGAAGCCAATCCCATTCGTCAGCATGTCGTACGAACAGTCCAAGGTTACAGCCAGATGACTTGTCCCCATCCGCAGGGACACTGTCACGGGGTGCGGCAAGGATTCGTGGTCGATCAGCTCAGCGAAGCCCTACCCAGAGTACAACTAGCGTACCGTAAGCTATGTTCAACCGTAACGCGTAACGGGGTAGTGGGGACAATAGGCGATTGGTGGGGTAATGCAGTAGCGCCATGCGGGCCCTACCCGGTAGCTTCCTGCCCAGGTGGTAACCCATACCCGGGATAACAGCAGATGGGCTTGCGATCTCAGCTGGACCATCCGTTATTTTGTCAAAGTCGCTGTTGCTCAATCTATCTCGATCCGCAAGACGCGTGTAAAGTCCACACGTGCAACATCGTTCACCTTCATTCATCAACGAATTTTTCTGAGGCACAGCTCAGGATCATGTCCGGTGCCATCAAAGATCAAGGGATGATGTGGGTGACCTCACGAATCGCCCAATCAGCCAAAAGCATACTCGACGAAGGAACCTTCATGCGATGGTACGATGAGGACCACATTGCAGAGATTGTGCAAACCTCCGGCATTCCTGACGCTTTCCGCTACGTCAATGTCAAGAAAGAGTCACCTTTGGGGTCTGAAGCGGCACGAAAACCGTTCCTGGCCATATATCCCATGCAAGCGATGGAATTTACTCAGGGCGAAGAATTCAAAAAGATTCGTGTCAAAAGTGACATACTTCCGGGAAGCAGCGTCATCTACGATTTGGCCGACATCGATGTCGAGTATCTTGGGCTAGTGAGCACATCAGGTGGAGAGGCAAAGAAGGGCAAGTGGCAAGATCCAACTGCGGAAATTGCTTTGCTCACAGCTATTGTAGAACATGCGCAATACATCCTCAGTTCTGCTACAGAACCTGCAAGCGGCATATCAGACAACGACGTGAATCGATTCTACGATCAGGTGCGACTTGATGTCTCAACCCGAGGTAATGCAGCACTCACTAAAGTAAACAGCAAACAAAGACGATGTCCAACACACCAAACTACATTCGCTCGTTGCGATTTAAGCTACTTTTCGCACGCACCAACGCGCAATCACGAGCGCTTAAAGGGCTTCCTACGACAAATGAGCCAAGTCCTGAACCACCGACTTGGAGATGTGTTCACGAATTCTCTTCCGAGCCTTCAGCAGAGGTCCAGAGTAATTTGGCGAGTGATCAGAGCGATTACTTAAAGAGTGCGAAGCAGAACGAGGTTGAAGTTTATCGACTTGCCGGAGTTTTTGGGACTGGAAAGTTCTTTGAGTAACATATGCCCAAAGTTTGCAATCGAGTTTTGTAGTAGCAAGATAACCACATGTTTAATACGCAAGTGTTCAAAATGTGCTACTTCATGAACGTTCGTATTATTCGCAAGAGTTAGCGTAGCTATGTCCAATCCGCCAGATCTACATGGACATTCGCCCGTCCCTGAACTACGTATGCTAGGAGATCTAGTCTACTTCTTGGTAGACCAGTAGCCTATTCCGATATATATGCTAGGTTAGATCGGGCAATCATACAGCACAGAGGAAAACTAAATCCGTGGCTTCGGGTTACCATTTAATATCTAATAGAAACGACTTAGCGCTGAGGAGACGTAGCTTTATTTGATCTGCTCATTTACGTGCTTGAATTGGCTGAAGTACACTTGAAATTACATTCACAAAGCACTACTATCAGAAACAGGCACACATTTGTTTTACCCACTCTACGCGTCTTACATCGGACTCGAAACTATGGCGCCGGTAAGACATGCTCCATGATTTTGAGCTTGATTGCCAAACTTCCATACCTTGACTAATCATGTCCGATGGCAGGTGCAACATAATCACGTCGTCAATCATATCGCCATCTCAGTCCCAGACTGCGACAAAGCCGTCGAGTGGTATAGTACTGCTTTTGGCTTCAGAAGGATTCGGTAAGCCTTCCCGAACATCAATACACGCCACTTTCAGGCAGACCTTTGAGGCAAGCATTGCACGTTAGCTGACCACTCGACCTCGTAGTGGCGATCGCGCAACCGCTCGGGCCGACGCGCCAGACGCGCCACTCTTCAAGATATACGATTCAAAGCTGCACAAAGTCAAGATCGCGTGGCTGGGCACCGGCAACAGCGTCGGCTTCGAAGTGTTTGAGTTCATTGACCCGCCATTTCAGCCAGCCCCAGACTTCGAATATGCTAGGAGCGGATTTTTCCACATTGCTGTTACGTCGCCGGATGTAGATGGCGCGGTGAAGCGGGTGTTGGACCACGGTGGGAAACAGGTCGGAAAGACAGTCCAAATGGGCCCGGAACACAAGGCTGCGTATGTGAGTGATCCGTGGGGAAACGTGGTGGAAGTGTTGAGCTGTAGTTTTGAACACCTCATGGCGAACAAATAGAAAAGAATCCGCAGCCTTTTCTGTCAACATGTGAGGAGGAGATTGAGGAAGAAGTTGGTTGATTGTTAGAACCTATCGTAAAGAGCGAATATATATCCTCCTGTTACATAAGCAGTGCTGACGCGCTACTCTCAAGTAGACGTAGATGCTGACATTTTCAGATCATCTAGGTCAATAATGGCTTCTCACAGGGTCATAAAACCATATTATGTGTAAATTTTGAAGCCTTTGAGCCTTTTTGCGGCATGATGTACGTGGTGAAGAATTGTGTAGTTATTACGCATCTACACCAACTGCACAAGCTGCCGCTTCGTCAGCTCTCCCTTCTTCATCCTTTCAACCATGCCATGCACCGCATCCAAGCTCTTGTGGATCTCAATGTCTGGCGTGATTCGGTGTTGTGCCGTAACGTCAATCGCCTTCTTCATCCTCCTCGGAATGCCTGTGCTATCGCCTTTGACTCTGTACCTTCCTCTCGCGATGTCGAGAGCGTCGAACGTCACTCCTGCGGCAGGCAAACCTACAACTATGATGATACCACCAAGCTTGACTAGAGGAGGCGCGCTCTTATATGCCGCAGTAGCTGCACTGAATACTGCCACTTCGTCGAACCATGAACACGACTTTGCTTCACCAAACAGTGGTTGTTATGGACTGCGCAACCATCACAATCCTCGCAGTAGTTCACAATGTAGGTGAAGCCAATTCCATCGCCGCGTTGGAATCTCTTGTTCTCGGCAGGTTCATGAATATCTTCAATGTAGTCAGCGCCTTCATGGCCTATGGTGATCGGCTTCTCATGAGACATAGCCATGAACATGAGGTCGGAGTGGCATAGCGAAGCAGATGCTAGCTTCACGAGAAATTGTCTCGGTCCCGCGACAAGTTTCTCAAGCTCGCTGACCACTACCTTCTGCTGAGCCTGATCACTTCTATCAACAACTTCATTTACAGCAAATTCATGATCA
>Ga0265780_10003109_pt1 | contig 22056 bp, 21 predicted proteins | sample P1T30metagenome_FD_192432 | JGI IMG/M metagenome (GOLD analysis project Ga0265780, IMG submission 192432) | Plant litter microbial communities from East Loma Ridge, Irvine, California - P1 T30 | ecosystem: Environmental > Terrestrial > Plant litter > Unclassified | place: USA: California...
GTTTGCAGGTAAGAAGTCAGTGTCTGTCTTAAGTGTACCTCGTACATACAGACTTACAGTAGTACAGCACGGCGGATTGAGAAGGGGTGCATCGCCCACTAGGATCAAAGATGACCGTTTCTGTGTGCGAGACGCTGAACTCCTGGGTTACAGTGACGGAAACTGAGGCCTAGAAGATCTCAAAATTGACACCCGCCTCCGCTGTCGTGGAAACGCTACTGCTGTAGCCCTCAGTCGTGGACCACTGTTGCTGAGATCCAGAGCCTGCGATGGCGCTTAATCGTGTGCGTTCGCCGTTATAAGGGGTGTTCCTTGTAACTCCGAACAAGGTGTACGTCACTTCCTGCTATAAGGGAGTCAGCAAGATACGGGAAAAGAGAAAGCAGTTTGGCACATACCCTCTTGGTTGCGGGCGCCAAAAGTTTGAGGTTGGCCAGCTTCGCCCGCTCATTGAGCGCATTCATCTCCTCAAGGGTCACCATTTCCATCTTGAGTTTGCCCACTGCAGCACGCTTCGCAACGCTGGGCTTGAAGTTAGGATTGTTTGTCACGTGTACATACTTCCTGGGATTGTTTGCTGGTCCAGGCGATTGGCCGCCGGAGTCGGGGCTAAAGGCAGGTGCACGAAATCAGTGTTTGTCGCATGTGTGATTCTTACTTGAATCTCTGCTTACCTGCACCAGTCCGCTATCAGCTTATAATCTATATGGAATTCCGAAAGGTAGGGGTCGGAGAGGAACTGGTCCTCGGGCAGATTGTTGCACGTGGAGATGATGCAGTTTCCGACATCACCAGGTTCGATGAAGAATTTGCATTTTCCTTTGGGTAACGGAACAGCTCCGGGGGTGGCGGAACTCTCTGCCCAGTTCAGCGCTGCATCGACCCGACCACCTGTGTTTTCGTCAGTGATCTACTCTCGGGACGAACTTTAGCCAAAGCACACAGGATGGAAAAAGAACTGGGTGATCATGTAGATTATGAGCCGAGAACATGAAACGAGCATGCAAAATAGCATATGATATCATTATTTACAATAGAGACTGTCTCTTTCACAAAGATTGCGAGATCATTCCTGTGACTCGCAGCGTCCACTGGGCCGTGAATTTTGTAGTCCTAGACCGTTCAACTCGTGTATGCAGTCTCGGTGACGCCGACGTCTTGGTTGATTCCCGACTCTCCACGTAAGACGTTGCCGTGTGGATCTTCCAGTGACAAATGCATGCTAGAGACAAACATAGCAATACTACAAGGTACTGCTGAGTCGATTTAGACACTATGCTCATATTGTCTCAAATCCATTGCCGAAGAGATCGAGGTGATCGATGATCGGGCGCCTTACCATAGTGAAGTATGTGTGCGTTCGATATCTACTAATAGACATGCTGATGGTGATTGACAATCGGGTATGTACCCCAGCATGTAACACCAGGCCTCCAGGATCTTTTGTCGTTTTCTTGACGTATGCCGAGACACATCGAGAAATCGACATACATCGATGCTTATACGTTGGCCCGCCAAGCTCGCCATCGGAAACCTCAATGAATCAATCTACACTATCTCAATCGCGTCCTTGGTCTCATTCCATCCCATCGTCCAAGCCCGCACCTCCACCATCCGGCGCGCCACTTTCCCACTCGCCAAATCCACGCTCTACAAGTACTCTAGGAATGCCTCAAGGTAGCTACGGCACTTCTGCAAAAGCTGTTGCTCGATCGCATCTATCCACGCAACCACATCGCCTGCCATGTACGAGGGGCACTGTCCAGCACCATCACTCTATACACCTCCAGTTGGCCATTTTGATCAGCGATAGTAGACATGATTGCCCGTCATCGCCTCTGCTTCAAAATGAGTGTTTCAAATTGTTCGGAGAATCGGGGCTTTCGGTAGCTGGGAGACCTTGGGTTCTCGACAGCCTCTTGTCAAAGTCTGCTGGGGTACACTTGACAATGCCGTCAATGGAAAAAGTTTGGCCTTGTCAGATAGGCTTGCAAGGGTCTGTACAAGCACGCAAGGCGGATTTCCAGATTCTCAAGCTCGTTGGCAGTTGGTGTCATGATTGTAAGGAGATTACTGACATGGCAGCAAGCGAAAAGCCAGAGAATGAGGTTTTTGTACCCCTTGCGTGGTACCTTGGACTGCTGAACAAGCACTGAAATATGACCTGAGCCACGGCTCTGTGTGCTCTTGCTCGTGATCACGTCTGCTGACGATTTCTGTCGTGAGTTATCATCACGAATTCACCGGACACCAGGCACAGATGATCAAGCATCTGGTCGCATCTGTAAGTAATAAGCACCTTGGATATTTGTCATTTCCCATGCGACTCAGTCAGCCTACAACATTGCTCAGCGATGCCTTGGAACAGTTCATCAATCCTCGTCGCACACCGCACCCTTGCGCGAACATTCATCCTTCCCCGCGCCGTCTCCGAAGCTGCACATCTCGGTCACATCCGCAAGACCGAAAAGCTTGGTAAGCACGACGAGCTCACGATCCGAGAGTTTGAAAAGACATGGAAAGGTCTCACCAACTTGAACAATCAACGTACCGCGTCCCTTCTAGAAGTGATGCTTGAACATAATTGTACTCCAGAACAGATACTCTAGGAGAGCAGAATCCGGATGGAAGAACTGCTGGGCAGGTACGATAAGGCCATTGGAATGCGGGCGAAGGCTGTCAGGGAGCAGTGGTTGATTAAAATTTGGATGGAGGGCAACGTGGCGTCTGTTAAAGAGATCATGGAACATATTTTGAGACTGTGAGCTAGCGCGAAAGTAGTAATGGGGCCGTTGTACCTTAGTGTGCGTTTGCTCGTTCATCTGTCAAGTTCACGAACATAACAGCTTTACTGGACCACAAGTATGCTAACATTACTGAGGGATGTATGCACATGTTGCGTGACGTGAACCACATTGGAGATTAAACGCGATCAATGCTGATTTACACTCTACATAGTGATTGGCGTCTTCAGCGTAAGGGTAACAGCCGACCCGCTCAGCTTGACCCAGATCGTGAACGGATCACTTCCAATCTGTTCCGTCCTGTAACTCCCTGCATTCGTCACGCCTCCCGGGATAGTCACTGGGATGGGCGCCGCACACGTGTTTCCGTTCGCGCCGACAGTCACGCCCGTGATCTTGCCAGAAGCGACCTTCCAACTCAGCGTGTAGCCGCACTTGTCCCTAGTCATCCTATCAAAGAAGACCTGCGCTAGGTCGTCCTGCTTCAACGTGACCATAGGCCAATTGGCCAGCCTCGAGAATTCCTGGACCATGTATTCAACCCAGGCTTGGTAGAGCGAACGCACTTGCGTGCCGTCGGCGGTATTGATGTTGGTCATGCCCTGGTTGCGCAGGTTGATCTGATGGAACATGTAGCCCTCGCGGTACAGCCCGAAGAAGTAGCGCATCACGTCCTTGCGCTCCTCGTTCATCAGGTTGACGAAGTCGCCGTTGCCGTTACCGGTTTCGGTCCACTCTTGTAGGGTGCATCGTGGGGTGTCGCAGTTGTAGTAGATACGGGAAGGCCAGCGGGGGATGATGTTGAAACCTTCGAAGCCATATTCAGCCATGTTGCTGATTATGGGCCACATGGTGTTCTGCGTGTTGCGCAGACGGGGACGCGCGTTATCGCCAACACAGTTCCGGAGACCGAGGTCGTAGAAGGCGCGAAGGGCGTCGCCGTTGTGCATGCCGGTGATGGCAGGTGGTATCATACCCTTGCTCGAAAAGACGGCGGCGCTGTCGAGACCGGTTTGAGCGAGCCACTTTTGGTTGAACTGGATTTCCTTGTAGACGTCGTCATAGGTTACGTTGTTCAGGTGCTCGTGAGTGAACGTGTGGCTGATGTGATAAAATGCATCTCGATTCGATGTGGTTTGGAACCAAACAGAAAGCGGGTCCTTCTTGGTACAAGCCAGGGAATAAGTATAGTTCAACGGTGTGGCGGGCCACAAGGTGTACCCAGTTCCTAGAGGCTTCTGGAACTCGAGATCGGCAGTGGGTCTGAAGTCAGTGTATATGGGATGTGGTTTGCACTCATCGACGTTAGATTGCTGGTCAGCTTTGATGAAATTGCCGTTACCGTTGTAGCCAATCTCGGGTGTAAAGGTGCTTCCAGGATTCAGCGATTTCATCTTCTTGTTGACGGTAGGGATCCAGTTCTTGATCGTAGTCATGTCGTCTGGGACCAACCGATATTCAGCGGCAGCAGGATCTTTGTAGATGGGAGTGCCCAGCATCATGTCGTCGATTTGAGCATTGATGCCCACGCGACGGAATCCGGCGTACAGTCCGCGGGTCATCCAGGTAATGTACGCATGCTGCAGATAGTTGCTCGTCGTAGAGAAAGAGGTTGCCCAAGTAATGAAGAAGGCCATCTGCTCGCGGCCGCTGAAGTTGTTGATCACAGCAGCCGTGGAGGTTCTGCTGACCTGGCTGTTTGGAGCGAATTGCGCGATTTCCCAGGTAGTGGAGGGATCGGTGATCTCTGTGATGTAGTGGTAAAGGCCAAAAGTGCTCATTCCTGCACCTGCGCCAGTCCGGAGTCCGGCTTGCGCGAAAGAGCTGGTATTGCTGAAGGAGATGAGCTGTTCGACGCCATCGTCGCAGCACGGGCGAATCACATTCGTTCCGAACGCAGCCTGAGGGTAGACGTCAAGTTGAACCATTCGCACACCATAAGTCGTTTGGTAATCGTATAGCTGACTCCATTGCGTCTCCGAGATGGCGCTGCGGTAGGCACCCGCTTCATCTACACAGTGTCAATCTGAGGTTCGACATCGGGAGCCAAGACGCCAACGTACATTCATACGAAAGACCAGCAAGAGTGACGATAGAGCCAAAATTCCCGCCTGAGGAAGTGGTAAGCGCGGGGAGGGTGGCGCCTTCCTTTGGAGCGATGAGAACTTGAAATGGGATGCCATAACCGTTGAGACCGGAGGTAACTGATTGCGCCTCGTCGTCGTTGCGAGCAATGACCAACACGGTCGATTTGACTGTGGTAGAAGCCAACAACTTAGGCGAAACAGCTCTCGCGTTGAGTATGGCGCGATTTCCCGATTCCACAGCAACGTTGTGTGTTTCAACCCGTCGCTCGGCGGGATAATGGCCGGGACAGGGTGTGACCGTTCCGGCCAGCAAGCCCAAGAGAGACAGAAAAAGCTTCATTATTATAAATACTGGGTAGCGAATGACGACTGTCAACGACAGGATAAGGGAGGAGAAAAGGAGAGCCGCAATTGATTGAAGAGAGAACGGAGTTCTTAAGTAGGTGGCGTCTGACTGCAGGTGTGGCTACATACCGCATAAACTTCTCCAAAAGAGACTTGCACGCCCGACGACCAAAGTGCATTCCGCGGTGGACCAGTCCTGCACTGTTGTTTGTCTGCCGCATATTCCACTCTTTGGTCACGCGAGCCGAACGCTCACTTGCTGCCTGCACGCCTCTTTCATGAATCCATTGGATTTTCGTATTCGAAGTGGAGCTTGTCAATGCCGAGAAATTCTGACCGGAGCCTTAAGCTTGGAAGATGATCGGGACTGCACAGAAGTAGCGAAAGGGCCAAGGTAGCGTTCCTTCGCGTACAGGGTCCACGGGTGTAGGCAAATCGGTTGGTATCCCTGTCAAGGTCCAGCAAATCAGTGCTGGATACGTGCTGAATCTTGCCTCTCGAGCCGACATGCCTACGCCCTGCAGCATGGGCATGCCTTGTCCTGCGAGAGTAGCGCTATCGACTCGTGTTGACCTGCGAGTCATTTAGGGGCTTGCTCTTAGGCTCCGCGCGATAATTTTGCTGTAAATAATGGTAGACGTGAGTAAGTTTCTCGGACTTCTGACTACTATCAACTGTGCTGCCGTGAGGTGAAGAGTCGACCGCTTGAACGAAGGTTTAGGAGTCGGAATTTGTTCTGTGCACGGTCTCCACACTCACCGCCGGCTAATGCCAAGTTTCCTAGTTAGGTAAGTCTATTCGGCAGACCGTCGATCCAAAGCCATCATCGGCCAAGAACTCACCGCCAAGAGTCTACCGCTCGCCCTATGGCAGTGCTTTTGTTCACACTGAGCCCTCCACAATATTTTGCCACACTCCATCTGCGTGACGAATAAGACTTTGTATCGACAGAACTGCCAGACTTCGCAGCCAAAAGGCGAGGCATCAGCAACTTTTATCCGTCAGAAATTTACTATTTCCGCGGGTATATGTAGACAGCCCTGTTTTCATCATCTCAGGATTGGAACAAACAGGAACTGGATTTGACAGTTGTTCGAAGTCGTTATCAAGAGTGTCATGAATTTTTCTATTAATCATTCACAGCCGTGTCTGTCTTGCGCGGGAACATTGGAATTTCTTTGTGAGCGAAAAAACACGTACGTTTCGTTGATAAAATGGTTTCAATTCTCCTCATATCATGCTTTCGTTCCCCACCCATCACTCTCCTTTCCGCCCCATCGCTCTTCCCAGCCTCATCAATTCCTCACATTTCTGGCCCCTCACATCATTTACCACATGACTTTCCGTTCTCCAACTCCAACGCCTCAGCGCCGCCCCGATACGTACCCCCCACTCAGGTCCCGTGCCATGCGCTCCAGCACCCATGGATCCACAGACCCCGAATCCTCTGGACGGTTGCTGCTAACAGAAGTCGGTCCGCGCGGTGTCAAGGGAGAATGTGACGCGCGGTGTCCGTGACCAATTGAGGCTTGCGGCTGCATCGATGAGGATGACGATGCACGTGAACCTCCCCCACGTGAAGTGCCAGATATCGAATACCGTCCAGCTCGCGAACCCCCACTCCGCGACCAAAACGCCGTAGTCCCCACCCCACCCATTCCCCTCATCCCCCCCCTCCACCCCCTCGGCGGTCCAAACCTTCCCCCAGGCATAAAATCCTCATCCAGCCCCGACCCATCAGGTCTACGTGCGCCTGAATCGAAGGTGAAGCCAGCGTAATACTGGCGGCCGCCGGGGCCGGGCAGGTAGACTGGTTGGAAGTTTGGATTGAAAGGCGCGGTGGGAGGAGGACCTTGCGAGGGATGAGGTGGGACGTGGTTGGCTTGGGGGGGACGGGGCTGGTTGGTGTGTTGAGAAAATCGGGAGGATTGGGAGGATGGAGGCATGTGGAAGGGAGCGGGATTGGCGTTTGGGTTTGGGGTGTGGTTGGAGCTGGGAGGGTTCGACATGCTTGTTGCTGTTGTTGGCGGTGTTGTTGATAATAAAAGTGCGTTTGCGCGTGGAGGTTGTGGTACTCAAGTTGTGTTGTGGTTGGGGTGTGGTAGAGAGAAGGAAAGACTGGGAGAGCTGCGAGAATATCTAGTCAGAGGCGACGTGTCGGTGAACAGCGTTGTTCCAAGACCTAGGTGATTTACGCACCTGCTGCTGGTCAGCCTGCCAACGTGAGGTGCAATGAATCACGTCGGACCCGCACGGGGGAGAAGATGAATGTTGGATTTCATATATAAGAAAATCTTCTACAACAAATATCAAAGAGCATGTCAAGATGCCACGCCAAAATATGCACGTCTAGGCATTGCCAGCACCATGAACGCCATGTAAATGCAACAAACACAGATATCTGAAACCAGACATCATTGCCTGAGCATGTAGCCCAAGTCAGGCAAACCGCCTATAATATCGTGTATAATCTGATCTTCTTCGGTTTTCCGCCTTTGCGCAGCGCTTGTTGCTCTAGTGAGTGGCTGGACAAACGGCGGCGTCACTTTTCGCGGTGGTGATCTCGTGAAGGTCTTCACCGACGAAGCTGAACTGGTAGATCGCGCAGGGCTCTCAAAGACAGAGAAAGGGTCAGATGGGTCGCGCTTGGTCTTGGGAGGCGTCTTCACAGGCGCTGAAGATTCAAAGAACGACAAGTCCGCGTCGGCCCAAGCATCTACATTTGACGAGGTGGGCTCGTGGGGTTGTGGAGGTGGAGTCGATGGTCGAAAGACTTCTGGCACGATGGTAGAGGCGATCGTCGCGCTTGCTACATTTGCATCTGGCTCTTCCGCTGGAGCATCCGGGACAGACGTCTGCCAATCCGAAAAGTTGGCTGGCGTCGCAGGTGATGGCGGAATGACTTCTTTTACGGGAGAATGCTCGGCTGTGGAAATTGTTGCTTCCTCCAGATGCACTTCGATCGGGGCATCAGGAACAGACGTCTGCCACTCAGAGAAAACATCCGGCGTCGCAGGTGATGGTAAGGTCCTTGGTGTCACGATCGGCGCAGACTCAACAAGAGGCGGCAACATCTCGACCGGCTTGATGGCAGTGGCATTAGTCACCCGTTTGGATGACTTCAGGCTGCCTGGTCCAATAGGGCCTGGTTCGACACCAAGTGGCACAAAACTGTTCGCTTTGAAGAGCGCTGAAGTAGGTGAGATTGCGCTCTTCAGGCGCACAATCGGCGCAGCGTGCATCGTCTCGGGCGAATCGTCTTGGTTCGAGGTCGTCCTGGATTGTGGTGGTGTTGATGGCGTCGCGAAGGATGCACTTACTGTGCTCGATGGTTGTTCAATTGCTGGAAACGTAGATACTGTCGGGGTCGATACCATCTCACCCCACTCATCGTCATCGTCTACCGGCGCGTCTACGGGCTCAGTCGTCGCAGCTGGGGTTGGTTCGAAAGCATCGAAACCGGTCCATGGATCTGATGAAGATGTGTCGTCGCCTTTGAAGGGAGATGGTGATGTTGGGCCTGCTACAGCCGGCGTTTCACCACTGGCTGTCATTGTTTGCATTCCAGAACCCGGCTTGCCCAACGTGAGATCCATGGACGGCCCACGTGGTTGCGCGGTCTGGGTTTCTGCTGCAGATGATTGTATTGGTGGCATTGGCGAAGATACAGCGCGCATGCCTGGACTACTTTGATGCCAAGGATCGACTGGCGCGGATGGCGAGCTCCAGTCAAAAGCCGCAGACGCATTCGTGGCCAGAGGTGAAATACCATCTCGCTTCGGCGCACTCTCACTCGATACAGGCTGCGACGCGTGACGTATCTTCGTAAGTCGCATATCAACCGGCGGCGCCGGCGTGTCCCAGTAGAACGAGGCTCTTGCGCCAGGCCCTCTTCCAGATATACGATCCTCGCGAGCCCACCTGCCGACAACTGTGTTCACCTCAGTTCGAATATGTGAGTTCGCCCATGTCACGCGAATGTAGTTGTCGTCATCATTGCCATTGTTGAATTCTCTCATGGTCTGCTTCCGTGTGAGCCTGTACCAGGCTTTCCTCGATGATGTGGAGTAGATAGGATCGTCTGGTGCATCCTGCAGATCTTGACTGTTCTCCGAAGGAGCGAAGAGCTCGTGTAGTAGCTCTGTGTCGATTGCGAAAGTGCCGGCGTTTCGAGAAACGACGGCAGATAATGGTTTTGATGCATCTTCTGGAACGCTCGTGGAAGGCTCGGCAGGCGGATGTAATGGAGTATCAAGGAAATTCTTCTCGTCTTTGTCATGTTCCTTCGCCGATGGCGATTCCTTCGCGGCATCTTCATCGTCCTCGTCTCCGCTGCTAACCGAGGCAGCTACATCAGCGCTTGATGCGGCTGGCTCAGTAGTCAAAAGTTCTCTATGGCCTGTGTCCATTTCAATTGCGTCCTTTACGGCTGCGCGCTCTTCCTCGAATGATGTTCGCGGCGATTCCGCTGGCGCGTCGTTGTGGCTTGTATCAGACGGGGAAGTGGAAGCGCGGGTGGAAGATTCGTCGTCGGCCGTCGTATGTACCGTATCATCGTGTGATTTTTGTTCCGTACGCTCTTCTTGAACGGTCGTCTCCGAGGTTGATGTCTCTGAGGCCACCTTGTTTTCTGCGCTGGTCGCATCCCGCTCGACTACCGCCCAACAGCCGTTGTCGGTGTACGTTGCGTTCATGGAGGTCTTTGCAGGCAGCACTTCTTCCGCGCTCGCCGGAGCAGCAGACCAGTCGCCGAAGCTCTCGTCCTCATTGCCCCAGCCAGCATCATCTCCAAGGAAGCCATTGAGAAGGGCAGGCGCAGGCGCGAACGCAGGAGGAAGCGGCGACGTCACCGCGGTTGTTGTGGTCGGCGATGTGACCTTGTCATTGTCGGCGTTGTCGGCCCAAGGGTCTCCCCAGTTCTCCATTGTCGAGCCAAGGCGGCAGACTTCATACTGAGCTACTTGTGCAGTGCAGCATGCCTTGCTGAAGGGAGTTACGCATTAAGTAAGATTCAAGGAGGTGCAATGGTGGGTTGGAAGTTGTAGAGTGCCAAAGCCAGGTGCTCGGGACGCGTGGGTGCCTGCCAAGCCGGACGCGGAACGAAGCACGTTCCATGCAGCTACGTAGTTCACCACCAATACACTACAATCCTGCACGTCAACGACGAAACGTCTTTGTGTTTCTGACTCTATGTAACGTTATATATTATTAATTCAACAATCTAGAGCACGCATCATCGCCACCCATGATTTGAGATCACATCAAGGATGATCATATCATTGTGTAGACACACCGAGAAGGACACAGCAAAATGAATACCCATCACAGCGCGTCCACACATGACTACATAACCCACCTCTAATTTCCAATACATCCAATGGCTACCCCTCCCTCATCATGCAGGCAGCACGTCCAGCCACATACGTGGATCTAGTCCGTAACTTGCGCGCCCCATCGCCCTGCGATCCGTCAGAGCGCTAGGTCTGCACGCATGACCCTCGCTCTTCAACTCGGTCAACCCCCGCCCCGCCAGCAGACTGATCTGTCCAAGGTGCTCGCTATGCAGCGTCGTCAATCCACATCTGGCAAGAAGGCGCTCCGTCAACCCGTGCCTCGCAAGCACAGCTTCTCGAACAGCGACACGGCCGCTGATATTGACCGGTGGGTTGCGAGCGTTTTGGATTCAGATTCGGAGTCTGGCTCTGATTCCGAGGATGATTCGTTGGATGAGTGTGACTATCTGGACTTGGAGTAAGAGTAGGAACGTGTAGTCAAATCTGATGGTGAGCTGCGAAAGCATGTAGTTATGCGCGGAACCACTGAACTGGTACCAAATGAGCAAAACGAATCAAATTGCAACTGGAACCAACGCCCTCTCTTTTCCAATTTCCATCCTCTCTAATAGCTGCCCCGATCCAACCCTCATGCCTCACAGCCCACCTCCCCAAACCATCGCTCCAACACTCAACCACGGCGCAGCCCACAAACACCCCAGACCAACATACATCTCCACCTTATAATACGTCCAGCCAACCACCGTACCCGTCGCCGCAATAGCCCATAGCGCGATCTTATCTTCCGTGCTGGTCGGGCCGTTGGTGCGAGCCCATTTGTAATTCAGCGTCGCTGAACGGGCATCAGCTAATAGATCTCATTCTTGTACCTCCGAATCTGCCCTTGTCTTTCGATATGTAGTACCAGGACGATCAAAATGGTGAGGTGGAACTTGGCAAAGGGGTGCATTATCGACGTACCGCTAACGAACAGCGCGCCCATCGCGTACTCCCACGTCGTAAACGCGATTGATTTCCCGCGCGCATGTTCCGGTGTCGATGGAATGGCGTCGACGGCTTTGGACACATGTTGCTGGCCGACGAGAAAGTGTTTGGGGATGGTGAGTAGGTTTATAAGGGCGGAAGCGTAGTACAGGGTTGAAGGGGTGAAGGTGGACATGGTGGGCTTAGACAAATGGTGGAGGTCGAAGAGGTGTGAGGACTGGAAGGTGCTTTTGATCTGATCTGGGCGTCTCCGTGGGTTGTGGGTTTAGTATGTGGTCGAATCTAAGCAGTTAGCTAGCCAGTAGTATGCGGGGTAGCACAGAACTGAACGTGGATTTGACAAGCGTTTGTTGATCGCTATCCAAAGTTCGAACATTGGAAGACCTCGGCTATTAACGCATTAAAGTGTTGATATTTAGCGATTTGAGACTACTTTTGTGCTCGCTATGCAAGTCAACGCTTCAGAATCAAGTGAAGGTACTGCTCTGATGCCAAATGTGAAAGAGTGCATCCAACAACGCCAAAACGCCATGCAGTCGTGCAATCTTGCGTAAAGTGAAGCCACAAAGCCTCCGAGGGCAAAACACATATTGATGCTGAAAGGTCCGCCCATGCATAAGTAACAATCAGCTAGACTCTGCTCAACGCTATCGAACAGACTCGATGACCGAGATGTCGTCCACCGCATTATCATCGTCATCGTGGGGATGCAGCGCTGCCTTGATTCCGTTCTCAATCGCAACCGGGCCGACGTACTCCTTGGGCACCCAGAAAAGCTGTATTATGCCAATGATGGACACCGCGCCAAGTCCGAACCACGCTGCTGACGAACCTCCGAGCGAGTAGAAGACTCCGACGAGTGGCGATGAAACCGTGCGGGCCAAACAGCAGGCCGACATGGCGAGTCCGTTGACGCGGCCGAGAACCAGTGGTGAGGGCGTGGCGTTCTTCATAAGAATCAGCGCACATGGAAAGACGATGATGCCGAAGAAAGCCTGGAAGATCAAGGACAGATACAATCCCCATATTTCCCATTTGTTCGGAAGACCGCTGACGAAAGGGACCATGATGTACGTGACGGGGTACAGAATTATCATCCAAATGAAGGAGTTCCAGACACCTACGCGCTCGACGAAGATTGGGAAGATGAAACCTTGGACGAAGAGCGTAATGAATCCGTTGATCGCTAGGATAGCGCCAACGTCGGGCAACTCCATTCCGAGACCGCCCTTGAAATCCAATCCTGGGGCAGTTGGCTTGTCCTGGATGTATACTGGGAGAATGGAGATGTACGCCATTTGGTGGAAAGCGAAAATTGCCATGGAAAGAATGATCATAACAACGGTCTTGTTGAACGTCTTGCGCGGCGGCGCAGCTGGCTGTCCCCGAGTGGGTAGAATCCGATGCGGCTGTACGCGGATGGAATGCATAGTACCAAATGACTCCCGACGGATGTCAAACCGCTGATCGAAAGGCATGGGCATTCCCTCTTCCATGAAAGATGCGCGTTGGCGGATTTGCCGTATGCTGCCAGCCACAGACATGGAACGTAAGCGCTCTCGAGTGAAGCTAGCAATGGATCCACGCTCGCGAAGTGTACCGGCCATGGAGCCGCGAACTTCGCGACCTCGGGCATTCCCGTAACTGTGGGAAGCGTTTCCATGGGGTGGTAGAAGTCGACTTCTTTCGCTGACTGCATCGTGGTGGTCTTGGTGGATGCCGCCGTTCTCTCCCTCTACTTTTTCGGGGCGGACGAGCGTCTCCTCCAAGAAAAACATGCCCTGCACGATGGCAAGCAGGATGCCGATCGCCGCTACAAGATTAGGCAGCAAATACGGATACCTTCCGAAGAGACCATCCGCGGGAAAGAGGTGAGGGTAGAAGTGCGCAGGCCGTGCCAGATAGCCACCCATCGTCGAGCCAATGATACCACCGACCGTCCAGACAAAGGGCTGTGTCGCGTATGCGCGAGCTGCACTTGTTAGCTCTTTTAGATCGGATAAGATTTTGCGCGAATTACTCACGTTCGTGGGCTGGGTTCTTGACCATCTCAGCGACCATAGTCTGCATGATGGCCACATTGCCATTGAGCGCACCGCCGATGAAGCGTGCGAGCAGCGCAACCCAATACGTCTTCGCCATACCGAACATGATGCTCGATGCTGCGACGCCAAGCAGGCCGATCAGCGCAACGGGCTTCCTGCCGTAAACGTCCGAGATCATGCCCCACCCGGGGGCGGTGATGGCTTCTGCAATGGCATACGCAGATACGAGTAGTCCGGCATAGAAAGAGGCATCATCGTGAGGAATTCCTTGGTCCTGGACCATCACCCACGAATACGCGAGGATGGAGTTGAAGGCAAGTGGCTCGGAGAATCGGCATATTCCTGGCCGCATGTTAGACCCAATCAGGATGACATCACGCAGCAGAGCCGCCAAATTGGAGCGCACCGATGATGATGAGCTGCTTTGTCGGAAAGGGCTCATCTTTGGGGTCGAGAGGCATCGTGGAGATGTTGTGATTAGGCGACGGGTGACTTGGAGGTTGAGGAAGTGCACATGGAGTGAGTGAGAGATCAGAAATGGAAATCAAGGTCGGCCTCAGCGCAGCGTAGAGTTATCACACAGCGCTAGCAAGGCAAGCTTGGAAGCGGGCCGACCAACCACGTGAGACGTACTTTCCCCTCTTCGTGCCCCCCGCCGTTTCGAACGATAAAACGTGCTGCAGCCTCGCCGTTCTTTGCGCCATCTAATCATAAACTCGCTTGCCCTGCCGTGCTGGAGCCAGAACGCTGATTGCCGTTGATTGCAGCATCGACTTCCTGTGTGTTTGCCCCTCGGTTCACGCCGAGATGCTCAACAATACGGACAGGAGCTTCCTTCAGATGTCAAGCCGCTTGACGTCTTTCTGCTTGACGGGTGGCTTGTCCACGGCTCGACCCTTGCCGTTCCCATACGTCATGACGATATCGGTAGCCAAGCTGCGCTGCAGTTGAAGCCCTGGAGAGGCAAGTGACCCTGTCTGAGAGCGTTGCTCACCGTACTTTCCTGATGTCGAGTTGCAGCTTGTGCAACCATCACGATTATACACAAGCGCCGTGTGCGACTGTTCGCCTGACTTAGCTGCAACTCTCTGTGCCAAACTCTGTTCAGTAGTCGCAGCAACTATCGATTTTCTACCGGCGGAGGTTTTCAGCGCTTGACATGAGGTTCGCCCAAGCTGGAGTAACATGTCAAGACGAGCCCGTACGTTACGCGTGGGGCGCCAACGTCACAAGGCGTCCAGTACGACGCGCCAGACATGTGCTTCGCGCTACCGAATTGTGAGAGCCTCTAAACTTCATTACCGTTGAGCAACCATGGCACCAATCGAAAGCGCCAAATATGACATGCATTCGCGAAAACAGGCTCGCGTTATCTGCAGGGTGCGCTCACGAGACCTCGATTCGACATCACCGTTCTTGCACGCTGCAGCCCGGCTGAAATTACCACCAACAAGTGCTGCAGATGCAGAGTGATCCCGGTTCCGCAGACGAGGTTTGCAACGAAACATCGCAGCGGTACAAACAGCAGCACGTGAGACCGCGTTGCGCCCAAAAGCTCAGTTGCGTGTCAATTTGCCGCCCCCCAAAAAAATTGTTTCTGCTGTCTCAACCTGCCCTAGGTAACGTTCTAGCCTAGCCATACTTCTAATTTCTAGTGCTTACACGCGCCTAACCTAACCTATATTAGTATTTAGCCTTTAATCTTTATTTAACTAACACGCACCAAAAAAAAGCGCTAGTAATACTAAGAATAACTGAGTTAACGTAACTATGTTAATAACTTAATGTATAGTTAACTAAGTTAACGTAGTTAAACCATCACCGAGCCGGCTACTTTCTTGGCACTGCTATCTCAAGCACCGCTTAATAGAATTCTCTAAAAATTTAACTGCAAAGCTGCATCTATATAGGGATTACTATTCGAGAATTACTAAGCTCTAGCTTACTTAAACAATACGTTATTAAAGAAACTTTAAATTACAGGGGTCTATGACTACTAACTTATCTTAGGAATTATTAGTAAGTTACTATAAGACTAAGATTCTCAAATAAGGAAGCTATTAATTATATACAGGAATAACATGTTGAATTTTTAGAGATTTCTATTAACTAAGCGGTGCTTGAGATAGCAGTGCTAAGAAAGCGCCTTTTTTAGTGTTAAAAAAAGTGGCCGGCTCGGTGATATGGCCGGCTCGGTGATGGTTTGCGTTACCGTATAAAAGTAAATAGTAATCTAATTACTAAAGCGTTAGAAATTACAGCCTATTAGCGTTACTAGTCCGCACTAATTAGCTGCAGGAACGTTACCTCTACCGCGTTAGCAAGATTGAACACTGACTCCACAACTTTCAATTGCTTGTCGCTTGCAGTCAGGCATATAACAACATACAATGCCAAGATGCGCTCCGCGGTTCCTTACGCCACTTGTACAATGTTCATTTCCTCTCGCAAGTCGTGCCCTGGACAATGTTCTTCTTTTCGTTTTCCACACCCGCTAAGCGCGTTAAAGATCGCGAACAACTTGACCTGTAGCATGGTCTTCCCCACATACGGACTCCGAGGCTACACCAGTCGTTGCGGTACCGTTACTGTGGGCTCGCGAATCCAAAGTTTGCGCCCATCCACGACACCACAATCGCAACCCGATTGTAAACGTTCCGTCCCGTGTCGGGAGGAGATGAGCAATCTCGCTTATCGTTCCTGTTTCCGGACCGGATCGATGATTGTGTCTCATCCCACGAGAAATGCACGTGGTGCATGCTCGCTTCACTGCTGTACCTGGGCCAAAACGGGTGCCTTGCAGTGACCACTGCAAGCGATCGTTTTGGGTGAGCGACACAAAAAGGAATCTGATATTGAAATAGTGTGCGAATCTATCGAGGACCAGTAAAGTGCAATTGGGATAGAACATCCTCTGACCATTTTTCTTCGGCAAACGACAATGTAGTAGCGCCAAGCCTATCATCGTAGACCATCTCAGACAACACAACAAGGCGTCAAGGCCAACGAGAACTCATGTACCCTCCGATGGCTGCTCACGTTCACCTTCTCCGCGATGAAGCTTCCTCATAGCCGTGATCCTTAGTCCTGGTATCATGCCCCATCTGCGCCATCAGATAAGAGTTTGAACGTCGCTCTTCGTATGCTGATGTGTCGCTTTCCGTCAGTCTCTCGAACGATCCATCCTTCAGTCGTTTAGAGTCCTTGCCCTCTCGTTTCCACCCTTCAGTCAGCACGTTGCTTAAGACAGTAATCAATACTCCAATGGCGATCAGCTGGCCAGAGTCCCAGATCACATATTCAGTGTTTGGAAGCTGTATCCAGCCTGAGTTCTTCACCCAGTCGCGCACCTGGTATACGCGTGTCCAACAATATACAGAAATGATTGTGGGAGGGACTAGCATGGACGCCCAGTATGCTACTGTGACCCATCCACGAAATTTTGTCCACCTCAGTCGCCATGGGCCGTGGTGTCCATCCCGGTTCCGATTTTCGGCGAAGCGGATAGGTATAGAAGCATGTGCGACTACAAAGGCCACGATGAGTGCTATGAAGAAGTATCGCTCCCAGGGCCATGCGTGTGACTTTCCGAAGCCCAATTTTGCTTCGGCCTTTTCCGCTTGTTGCTGCGCTTGCGTTCGCAGCTCAGTCTCCAGCAGACATGCTACTGGTAGTAATATTGCGCTGTCTTTACGTTTGCTGGGCGGAGGCCAATCAGGAGCATAGTTGGCCTTTCTGAAGATCATCAAACCGACGCCAGTGAAAGCGCCGATGGACAGGAGGAGTCGAAGACCTGCTGCAAGAGGATTGCGCCAGTATGTTCGGACTAGTGCAACCGAAAAAGTTATGACAGCCAAAGCAATCATCATCTGGTTCACGGCAACCGTGAAATGATAGCTTGTCAGTTCGCACTTGCTTTGACCAGCGAAGCCGAGCAGAAAGGCGCCAACAAAGATTGTCTGGGTGTCGGCTGCACCAAGCACGAATGTGCGCCCGGCTGCTCTGAAGATGTCTCGCTTCCTACGTCGATCGGGATGTGGGCTGTTGGGGTCGTTGACGGGCGTGTCCTTGAAGAAGGCGAAAGCGGCGGAGTCCCTACGTTGTTTCAGCCAGTCGCTCAGTAAGCAATATTTGGTTACTCACGGCTTCGACACCCGTGTCATCGTCTCCAACACCACAAACACGATGGCTATCACAATGATACCGAAGAATACCATCATAGCAAACCAGATTCCGACACCAGCTATACCCGACATGGGCTTCATAAAGCCCTTCGTCACATTTCCGATGGACACCAACTCTTGCTTGTCGAAAATAAGGTTGCAAGTCTTGTTCAAGTCTATGCCTTCAGCCTTGCATGCTTCCACGACGGTAAACTGGAAGGTACCCGAGGAGGTGTGCAAGAAGCCGAACGAATTGCCCATCATTGAACTGGCGAGGCTCAGTCTGGAGAAATGCGAGACAGAAAATCAGTAAAGGAAATGCATGTCGCTTTAAACGTTGCGAAGGACATCAGGCTGAGGGGCCAAATAAGGCTGCCAAGATGAGGTGGGAGTCGCTATCCAATCTTCACGATGACTGAAAGCCACCGAGGCTGAGCACCAGGCTCTGGTGCTTTCGATTGGAAGAGTAAACATGGAGGATGTTGCTGTGCAGTGGGCTTTCGATTAGCTGTTGCCTCGTCGCTATTGTACATTCGCAAGCCTTGGTAGGTGACACACTTCTGCCTCAGGGCCATCATGAACATCCAGCCTTGCTATCCCAACGTCAACGAACGCTGTGCACCCTCTCAATCTGTATAGGACACCGTATCTGCACGACCTTGTCCTCAATCATACAATGAGCATGATGATTATCAGCTTCCTTAATACGCCTGAGCATCTCGCCGCGCAGCAAGCCCGCAACCTGCTGCTCGATGATATCTAGCAGCTCGACCAATCGCACGCCTTCCTTATCGAAAAGAATGCAATTCTTCATGTTTTTATTCGTTGGGATAGGCTCAAAGTCGCGATCCATATACGAGAAATGTAGATGCAGCTCTGAGACTGGGCGCATCGTTACCAGCATATCCTTGAAAAGACTGATGTCGTCCGGGCGTAGTAATCCTCCCCGCAAATTCTTAAGGTACGTAAATTGCAGCTCGTCCGCGCGCATCCCAAGACTTGGTACCTCGGCACTGATGTACCTATCGATCCTCAAAACGAACGGGTTGAGCCTCAGCTTCGCCTTGCTCGCATGCGAAAGCGTAACTCGAGTCACCGCCGAAATGTGCGGATCCGTCGAGAAGTACGACTGGTTCGTCGCGCGTTTCATGTCTGTGTAGATTTCGAAGTATAGGTCCAGAGGCGGCCAGTCTGTCGCTATCGTCACTGTTTTAGTCTGTAGATACATGACTTCTCGCAACTGGTGCGAGTCTCCGGGAATGCAGGCGCTCCAGAGGCGGCAGACGGTGCGGTATTTGAGGAGTGAGAGGCAGGGAAGGTATGAGAGGATTTGTTGGAGGACTTCGATGGGCAGATAGGAGAGCCCTACTTTGGGAGGCTCTGGTGAAAGGTCTTTAGAGTCGGTGTTCTCGTCCTGGAGAGGACTGGGGGTGGAAGGCTGGTGCAGTTTCTTGGGGCGGTGGACGAGGCGCATGAGTTGCGAGAACTGAAGGCGCGCCATTCTGACAATCTCTTTACAACTCGTTGCAAGAAGAATTGATAAGGAGCAGAGTTGAATGAAGGTTGGAGTCTGTATGAAAAGAATTGGAGATCTGCAGCCTGATCGTCCCGTTACGAAGATGGGCGTTCTACCGGTAGGTCCACCAATCAGACGAGTTCGGAGAGCACCGGTATGCCTAGTTTGGCCTCGCATCATTCCCAGCCTCCCTTTTGAAAGCCGAGTCCCCTCACACGATGCTGTAAGCAGGAAAGAGGCGCGAAAGTCATGATCTCCTATGGAGAATATTGTAGCTATGCGATTGACCGCTAACCTCGCAATGGTCTTCGCCAATCGCACGTCAGTACGCCCACGGCTGAAACGCAAAGCTCAAGAGATACACGTGAACAAAATGAGCGCAGAATAGAAATGTCATCACAGCCAGGCTGGCATACATCTTCTCCAGTATTCAGCAGCGTTGCAACGCCAGTATATCCTCTGAAGACATCCTTGACAAATGGGAAGACGATCGCCTAGACTAAATCAACTTCGACATCAAATCGACATCTTCAATCTTCTTGCTCGAAGTTTATGTAGAATTAAGGCATTGTGCCACTCGAGCCGGTGACAACATCACGACGTAAGCACTACGTTGACATATACAATCGGCGCCATACAGATGATTTGAAATTGAAGAAGGACCTGAACAGCTGTCAATACACAAGGACTGACCGACCTTTTACCATTGCCTGCGCGATGTGCCGACGGCGTTGATAGCGAGGGCGGAGACGTGGAGCATTGGAGATCTGTTGGAATGCATGCTTAGCTTTTTGGCGAGGAAATTCACGGAGTGAAATGGTGTGTGTAATAACGGTAAATTTGTATTCAATGTATTGGGGGAGAGTATGAGGATGAATGAGACGGTGGCTGGGAGATGAGGGAGATTAAAAAGAGAGATACACGACAGAAGGTTCGAAGCGATATATGAATCTATTGCCTGAAGTTTGCCCAAACCTAAATGCGCCCATATGTGAAGCATGCAGTACGGCAATCAACGGCTACAAAACAACAATGGTAGAAAGCTCCTACTCCACTTTGCGCACCGGCTCCGGGACTGAAATGCGACGTATCATCCGAGCCAATCTACATTGTAGATGCGGCCACAGCTGGCGTGTTTTGCCAAGTTTCTTTTTCTTTTGGAGCGGCTGCGCGGACATGTCGTCGCGGCATCGCTTCATCACGCACATCTCGATCATCATGCCGGGCCCGAAGCTGGCCGCTACGACGTGGTCCCGGCCAGGGGCCATTTTCTGCAATTCCTCCAGCACAATAAGGACTGTAGGGCTGGACGAATTACCATATGAGTGGTATATATTACGAGAGGCGTGAAGGTGGCTGTTGCTAAGCTGCAATGCTTGTTGTGCCCCTTGCAGAATTGCAGCGCCGCCTGGGTGTAAGGCCCAGTCGAACTCTGACGGTTTGAGCTGCATCCATTCATTTTCCTTGGGAGACCGGTTGGCGGCGGCTCGAAGGTGATCAAGTATTGGCTGGATAGCGCCAACAGCCTTGATGGGGACGTCCTTGGTGATAGTAGCTATCATACCATCCGGCTGGATGCAATATGACATGTGATCAAGCGAGCCTGGTACAGTCAAGCTACCCCATTCCAGTAATTGGAAGAGAGGCTCCTGGTGCTTCTCCATCGCCAGGCTGTTACACACTACTATTGCAGCAGCAGCATCCGAGAACAAAGCTGGTGCAACGTGCAGTGTCTCGTCTTGATTTGCAGCATGCAGCTCAGCCTTTAGGAACAAACTGCAAAGCTCGCATGCAACGACCAAGACTCGAGCGACGCGGCCCTTGTAAGTCTCAGCAGCTGCAATGTCAGCAGCTGTTCGCAGTGCCGAGAGACCGCCTGCACAACCAACTCCATGAAGCAACACTCGTTGTACGGTTGGTTGTAGCTTGAGTTGCTTGCATACGAGTAGCTCAAAACCTGGATTGCCTTGGTCTGTGCATGTTACCGCTACAACGTGTGTTATATCGGCAGGGACGACATTGGCATCTTGCATTGCCTTTGTGGACGCTGCGGCCGCAAGGTCAACTCCGAGTCTTCGATACATACGTGAAAGCTCGTCGATCGGAGGGGGTACTGCATCATCTGCCGTCCAAGACGTGATATCCAGTACAGATTGTCGAGACTGTATCTGTGTCTTTCTATTAAGCTGAATGAGCTTTTGAAGGCCCGGCGAGGTTCGGTATTGAGGATACATCTTTGTAATGACATTCTCGAACTCTTCTTGACCGTACGTGTAGCGTGGGTATTCATGTCCAAGGCCTGTTATGTATAGCGATCCGCGCTGAGTAGCATACGCCATGATGTGTGATGAAGTACGAGATAATTTAGAAAACTCTAAAGTAATCGAGTGCTGCTGGCGTGTTGTGGGGAGAATTATGATAAACGACGGAAGTGCTTAAATAATAATGAGAGTGGAGAGGATGTTGAGCCTTGTGAACGAGCGATGATGAAAACATATCTAGCCGAGAAGAGTCTTATGTATGAATAACGGTGACACCCGCCTTTGAGCCGCTGAGAACCTTGTGAACCAACCGTGAAAAGGTGAACTAGCCCCAATAGCAAAGTGAAAGATGTGACTCGAGGCCATCACAGCTACTATGCAGGAGACACACAATACCACAGCCCTTGACCGTACCTAGAATAGTCGCCGCGAGGCGATATACGACTAGACTTCGCCAATTATTCAAATCATTTGCCAATCCAAGCCGAGTAGGTCAGGCTAGGAACTCGATCAATAGGCCGATTACGACCTTGAAAGCCAGAAGCTGCAACATTGCGCGTTTGAATGTTCTCCATTACTGATATCACTGTCAGTAGCTAAGCCAGCTGTTTCTGTAG
>Ga0265780_10003110_pt1 | contig 22053 bp, 19 predicted proteins | sample P1T30metagenome_FD_192432 | JGI IMG/M metagenome (GOLD analysis project Ga0265780, IMG submission 192432) | Plant litter microbial communities from East Loma Ridge, Irvine, California - P1 T30 | ecosystem: Environmental > Terrestrial > Plant litter > Unclassified | place: USA: California...
TCTTCGTGGCCATCCTCGGCACGGCGTTCTTCGCCATCGCCGCCGGGCTCTCGGCCGCCCAGCTCGTGCAGACGAAGCGTGAGCAGTCCAAGCTCGCCGGCCTGCGCTTCCTCGACACCCTCCCGGGTGCCGAGCGCCTCGAAGACCTGGCCTACCGCATCGCCCTCGTCGGCTTCGTCCTCTGGACCTTCACCCTCATCGCCGGTGCCATCTGGGCCGAGCGGGCCTGGGGTCGCTACTGGGGCTGGGACACCAAAGAGGTCTGGACCTTCATCATCTGGGTGCTCTACGCCGGGTACATCCACGCGCGGGCGACCCGTGGGTGGCGTGGGGCCCGCTCGTCGTGGTTGTCGATCATCGGCTTCGCCGCCGTCATGTTCAACTTCTCGGTCGTCAACGTCTTCTTCAAGGGTCTGCACGCCTACTCGGGTCTCTGATCGACCGGCGCCTCGGCGTCGCCCGATGAGCCGCTCGAACCGACGTCAGTCGGCGAGCACCGCGTAGGAGGCGCGAAGCCGGTCCAGCCACATCCCCCGTCGGTCGTCGTCCACCGCGTGACGGCGGAGCAGGTCGACGTCGACGTCGACACGGCGCACGTCGACCTCCCCGTCGACGGGCAGCAGGGGATCGCGCGTCACGTCGGCCCCGAGCAGGGCGGCCGTGCCGAGGCCGCAGTCGTGGCGGAGGTCCGGCACGGCGGCGGCGAGGTGCGCGCCCATGCTGAGCCCGACCGACGTGTCGAGGGCGCTCGAGACGACGACGGCCAGCCCGGCCGCGGCGACGATCCGGAGCGCGGCGGTGACGCCACCGAGCGGTTGAGCCTTGATCACGAGCAGGTCCGCGGCACCGGCCCGGGCGACGGCCAACGGGTCGTCGGCCTTCCGGACGCTCTCGTCGGCCGCGACGGGGACGCCCAGCCCCGAGACGCGGCGTCGCAGCTCGGCGAGCTCGGGCACCGTGGCGCACGGCTGTTCCGCGTATTCCAGGGCGTACGGTGCCAGGCCGACCAGCGCCTCCTCGGCCGACTCGACCGACCAGCCCCCGTTGGCGTCGACGCGGACGCGGCCCTCGGGGCCGACCCACTCGCGGGCCGCGGCGACGCGGGCGATGTCGTCCGCGAGGGTCTGTCCGCGTTCGGCGACCTTGACCTTGACCGTCCGGCAGCCCCGGTAGCGGGCGAGCACGTCGGGCACCCGGTCGGCGGCGACCGCCGGCAGGGTGGCGTTGACCGCCACCCGTCGGACACCCACGTCGGGGAGTCGGCCCCAGCCGAAGTCGATCGTGGCCGCGAGCCAGGCTGCCGACTCGGCCGGCCCGTACTCGAGGAAGGGGCTGAACTCGGTCCAGCCCGACGGGCCCTCGACCAGCAGGGCCTCGCGCTCGTCGAGCCCGCGGAACCGCGTGCGGAGGGGGAGGCGGACGACGTGGGCACCCTCGACCAGTTCGGCCAGGGGAGGCAGCGGGGGAGTGGTGGACGGTGCGCGGTCGACGGTCGGCATCCGTTCAGTGTCGCACCGGCGACCCCGGTAAGGTCGTGCGTCATGGTCGACCGCGAACCCGTACCCGCCCGAGAACCGGAGTGGTCGGACGACGAGCTCCCCACCCGTGGGCGTGACGGCGACGGCTCCGCCGTGTCGCAGTCGGACGGACTCCAGGTCTTCGACGGCCCCGGTCACGACGTGGTCGACCGACCTCCGCGCAGCCGACGGCTGGGCGTCGTCACGTTCGTCCTGGCGGCCGTGCTGCTCGCCCTGGACGGGCTGGCCCTGGGCCTCCTCGCCGCGGACGCCGTGAGCCCCGCCGCCGTCCTCGCCCTCGTCACCCTGCTGGCCTCGATCGTCGTCGGGGTCGTCGGGCTGATGGCCGTCGTCATGCGCCGCGGCCGCTGGTGGGGTGTGGCCGCGGTGATCCTCAGTTCGATGTCGAACCCGTTCGTGCTCGTCTGGCTGATCGGTCGGTTCGTCTCGACGGTCTGACCGCGGGCCACCTCGGTCGGGGCGACGTCGGACCCCGTCGGTAGGCTGGCGACATGGCTTCCGAGGTGTCCGACCTGTTCGATCCGACCGAGTGGCGCAGCGTCGAGGGCTTCGACGCCCTGACCGACGTCACCTACCACCACAGCGTCGACGGCCGCGTGGCCCGCGTGGCCTTCGACCGTCCCGAGGTGCGCAACGCGTTCCGGCCGCACACGGTCGACGAGCTCTACCGGGTGCTCGACGACGCCCGCATGAACAGCCGCATCGGGGTCGTCCTGCTCACCGGCAACGGTCCCAGCGCGAAGGACGGCGGCTGGGCGTTCTGCAGCGGCGGGGACCAGCGCATCCGTGGTCGTGACGGCTACAAGGCCGAGGGCGACCAGGCGAACGTGCCCGACCCGGCGTCGGCGGGTCGACTGCACATCCTCGAGGTGCAGCGGTTGATCCGGTTCATGCCCAAGGTCGTCATCGCCGTGGTGCCCGGGTGGGCGGCCGGCGGCGGCCACTCGCTGCACGTCGTCTGCGACCTGACGATCGCCAGTCGCGAGCACGGCAGGTTCAAGCAGACCGACGCCGACGTGGGCTCGTTCGACGCGGGGTACGGCAGCGCCTACTTCGCCAAGCAGATCGGGCAGAAGTTCGCACGCGAGGTGTTCTTCCTCGCCGAAGAGTACAGCGCCGATCGCGCCTACGAGATGGGGGCGGTGAACCGCGTCGTGCCGCACGCCGACCTCGAACGCGAGGCGCTCGAGATGGCCCGCACCATCCTGACGAAGTCCCCGACCGCCATCCGCATGCTCAAGTTCGCCTTCAACGCGACCGACGACGGCATCGTCGGTCAGCAGGTCTTCGCGGGCGAAGCGACCCGTCTGGCCTACGGCACCGACGAGGCCGTCGAGGGGCGCGACTCGTTCCTCGAGAAGCGCGCGCCCGACTGGTCGCCCTTCCCCTGGCAGTACTGATGTCCGCGTCCGCGGTGGCGAGCCCGTCAGGGCCGGGCGACCGTTCGCGTCGCCTACGACGGTCCGTGCAGAGGCGCGGCGCGTGACCCGCCGCCTGCTCCCCGTCGACGCGCGTGACCCCGGTGCCGTGCTCGACGCGCTGCGGGTCGCGCTCGACGGTGGCCCCGCCGTGGCGCCCCGGACCGACGACCGAGTGCCCGTGGACCTGCCCGGCGTCGTGCCGCAGGCGGTGTCGCTGGTCGTCGAGACCAGCGGCTCGAGCGGACGCCCCAAGCGTGTGGCGCTGTCCTCCGACGCCGTGCTCGCCGGTGCCGCCGCGGCCGACGGCGCCCTGGCCGGGCCGGGGCAGTGGGTGCTCGCCCTGCCGGCGCACTACGTCGCGGGCCTGAACGTGCTGGTCCGTTCGCTCGCCGCCGGGACCGAGCCGGCCCTGCTCGCGCCCGGGCACTTCGACATCGGTGCCTTCGTCGCCGCCGCCGAGCGGCTCGATCACCCCGTGCGGTACTCGTCCCTCGTGCCGGCCCAACTCTCGACGGCGCTCGACGCCGCCGAGGCCGATCGTGCCGTGGCGGACGTGCTGCGCCGCTTCGACGCCCTGCTGGTGGGCGGCCAGGCGACCCCCGCAACCCTCGTGGAGCGGGCTCGCCGGCTCGGCGTCACCGTCGTGCGCACCTACGGGTCGAGCGAGACCAGCGGCGGGTGCGTGTACGACGGCGTGCCCGTGGGCCGCACCCGTGTCGAGGTCGTCGACGGCCAGGTCGAGCTGAGCGGGCCGTCGCTGGCCGAGGGGTACCTCGACGATCCCGGGCGCACGGCCGCGGCCTTCGTCACGCGCGACGGCCTGCGGTGGTACCGCACGGGCGACGCGGGTACGGTGTCGCCCGACGGGGTGCTGACCGTCAGCGGTCGGCTCGACGACGTGGTCGTCTCGGGCGGTGAGAAGGTGTCGCTCGGCGTCGTCGAGCGGGTCGTGCGCGAGCAGCCGGGGCTCGCCGACGCCGTGGTCGTCCGCGCGGCGCACGCCCGGTGGGGCGAGGTGCCCGTCGTGGTCACCGACGCCGCGCCTCCCGTGCTGACTGCGGCCGACGACCTCGCGGCCTTGCGGTCCGCGGTGGTGGCCGTCGCCGGTCGTGCCGCGGCACCCGACCGCATCGTCCGGGTCGACACGGTGCCCCTGCTCGCGAGCGGCAAGCCGGACCGGGTGGCCCTGACCCGCCTGGTCGCCGATCTCGCGGCAAGCTGATAGCCGGCTGCGAACTAGACTCGACCCCGTGGCGAAGACGAAGACCCCGACCCCCAAGCGCAGCGGCCGCCCCGGTGGCCGACCCGGCGGGCGGCCCGGCAAGCAGCCGGCCCGTCGAGTGACCGCCGGCGACTGGATCGGCGGTGCGCGCCTGCGCACCCTGCCGCTGGGCATCGCCCCGGTCGCCCTCGGCACCGGCGTCGCTCGGGCGAACGGCGGCTGGGACCTCACCCTGGCGCTGCTCTGCCTCGCCGTCGCGGTGTTCTTGCAGGTCGGCGTCAACTACTCGAACGACTACTCGGACGGCATCCGCGGCACCGACGACTTCCGGGTCGGGCCCTCACGCCTGACCGGTTCGGGCAGCGTCCGCCCGAAGACCGTGCTGAAGGTGGCGCTCGCGTTCTTCGCCCTCGCGGCCGTCGCCGGTGTCGTCGTCGTCGTCATCACCCAGATCTGGTGGCTGCTCGCCGTCGGTGCCGCCGCGGTCGTCGCCGCGTGGTTCTACACGGGCGGCAAACGGCCCTACGGCTACAACGCCCTGGGCGAGCTCTTCGTCTTCGTGTTCTTCGGGCTCGTCGCGACCGTGGGCACGACGTTCGTGCAGCTGCGAGAGTTCCCGTTCGACGCCTGGGTGGCCGGGGTCGCCGCCGGGCTGTTCGCCTGCGCGGTCCTGATGATCAACAACGTGCGCGACATCCCGCAAGACACCGCCGCCGGCAAGCGCACCCTCGCGGTCGTCGTCGGCGACCCGGTGGCCCGGGCGCTCTACGCGCTCTTCCTGCTGCTGCCGTTCTTCATCCTCGTGTACTTCGCCTTCCTGTACCTGCACGCGCCCTACGTCTACTTCACGCTCGTCGTCGCGGTGCCCGCCGCGGTCATCGGCGTCACGGGCAAGACCCCGCGCGAGCTCATCCTCGCCCTGCAGCTGTCGTCGTTGACGGCACTGGTCTGGGCCCTGGCCCTGTCGGCCGCCCTCTTCTTCTAGGGGTCTGCTCTTCCAGGATCCGCCCCGGGCGTTCGGCCCGAGAGGATCAGGACTGACCGTCGATGCGGCGCGCGCGATCGGCGTCGCCCGCGTCCTCGGCGATCGCCTCGTCCTCGGCGACCGAGTCGTCGTCGAGCTTCGCCGGGCGCGACCGGCGGTCGGCGAGGTCGAGGGCGACCTTGCGGCGCAGCGGTGCGAAGAACAGGTACGAGACGCAGAACCCGACGACCGCCGCGATCAGCGTGGCCCAGAAGGGGTCGAACCTCAGCACCAGCAGGAGGCCCAGCACGACGGCGAACAGGCCGAGGCGGACGATCGAGTACTTGAGCCAGGGTTTCACGACGAGGAGTCTACGGTCCGCGAAGTGTGCGCCCGCCGCGCGGCGGGTGGCCCGCGCGGGCACGGACCGCCGGCCGAGGAGGCGCGGCGCAGCACCGCGAGAGCCGTACGTCACAGCTCCGCAACGGCCGACCGACCATCAGGCGTTGCACCGGATCGAGAACTAGGCTCGGTCCATGGTCAGGCTCTTCATCGTGGGCATCGTCGCCGCGGCGGCATTCGTCATCTTCGCGCTCATCGACTGCCTGTTCGCCGACGCCTCACGGTTCCGGGCACTCAACAAGCCGCTCTGGGCCGTCATCATCGTCCTCCTCCCCGTCATCGGGGCCGTGCTGTGGTTCGTCCTCGGCCGGGCGCGCAAGAGCGGCCGCCCCGCCGCGACGCGCACCGTGGCACCCGACGACGACCCCGAGTTCTCCGGGACGTCCTGGCGCACGACGAGCGACCTCGACCGCGAGACGACCGACGAGCGCATCCGTCGACTCGAGCAAGAGCTGCTCGACCTCGACAACGACGACAAGACCGGCAAGCAGTAAGTGACCAGCCCGTCGACCGAGTACGCCCTGTCGCTGCTCGCGTCCCTCGCCGATGCCGGGGTCCGTGACGTGGTGCTCAGCCCCGGCTCCCGCAGCCAGGCCCTGGCCCTCGCAGCCGCCGAGTTCGAGACGGCCGGTCGACTGACGGTCCACGTCCGCATCGACGAGCGCTCTGGTGGGTTCCTCGCGCTCGGCCTCGCCGCCGAGACGGGCGTCCCGAGCGTCGTGATCACCACGTCGGGCACCGCCGTGGCGAACCTCCACCCTGCCGTGCTCGAGGCACACCACTCGGGCGTGCCGCTGATCGTGCTGAGCGCCGACCGTCCCCTCGAGATGCGCGGGATCGGCGCGAACCAGACCACGGTGCAACCGGGTCTCTTCGCGAGCGCCGTCGGCTGGGTGCGCGACGTCGAGGCACCGCGCTCCGGTCCGGTCGATCACGAAGCCGTCCGCACCCTCGCCCGAGAGGCCGTCGCCGAGGCCCTCGGCGGCGACTCCCACGGCGCTCTCGGGCGGTCACGCGGCCCGGTCCAGCTGAACGTCGCGTTCCGCGAGCCCCTGTCGTCCGGCGAGCAGTCGTTGCCCGCCGCCCGCCCCGAGCCGATCGAGCTCGCGCCCGCCGCGGCACCGACCGCCCTCGAGGTCGACACCGACCCCGCGACCCTGGTCGTCGCCGGGCACGCCGCCGGGCCCGAGGCCGAGACCGTCGCCCGGGCACTGGGCGCCCCGCTCGTTGCCGAGGTCTCGAGCGGGGCGCGCTTCGGGCCGCACCTCGTCTCGTCGTACCGTGCCCTGCTCGACGACGCCGACTTCGGCGGTCGCGTCCGTCGGGTGGTGGTCTTCGGGCACCCCACCCTCAGCCGTCAGATCCCCTCGCTGCTCACCCGCGACGGGGTCGAGGTCGTCGTCGTCCGTGCGGCGGGGGCCGAGGCCTACGACCCGAGTCGCTCGGCCCGCGTGGTCGAGGCCGTCGAGGTGACCCGCGCCTCCTCGGGGTCCGGTTCGACCGACGACGCCGCCCACCGTGCGTGGGTGGGGCGCTGGGTCCACACCGGTCGTGGGCTGCTCGAGGCCGAGGCCGAGGCCGCCCGGCAGGACCCCGACGAGACCGACGCCACCACGGTCGAGGGTTCGTCCGATCGGAGCGAAGCGGCCGAGCAGGCCGAGTTCCTGCGTCGCGAGGTCCAGCTGCTGCGGCGGCCGGTCACGCGTCGAGCCCTGGCCGAGGCCCTCTGGCGCGTCAGCTGGCCGCACGACCGACTCGTGCTGGGGGCGTCGAGGTTGATCCGCGAGCTCGACCAGGTCGTGCCGGGCAAGAAGATCCCCGTGCACGCCAACCGGGGGCTCGCGGGCATCGACGGCACGATCGCGACCGCCACGGGCATCGCTCTCGCCAGCCAGCGCGACGATCCCGCAGCCGGCACCACCCGGGTGCTCGTCGGCGACCTGACGTTGCTGCACGACGTCGGCTCGATGCTCCTCGGCCTCGGCGAGACCAGGCCCCGGCTGCAGGTGGTCGTCGGCAACGACGGTGGCGGCACCATCTTCGACGGGCTCGAGGTCGCGGCCACGGCATCACCCGAGGCGATGACCCGTGTGCAGTTCACCCCGCACGAGGTCGACCTCGCGGCTCTCGCCCTCGCCTACGGCTGGCGGCACGTCGAGGCGGCCACGCGGGCAGAGCTCGACCAGGCTCTCGTCGCCCGGTACGACGGCCCGGTGGTGATCGAGGTCCCCCTCTCTCGCTGACCGTCCACCCCACGACGGGGCGGATCGGGTCGCTCGGCCGTAGGGTCGGGGGCATGGCCAAGACGTGGACGACCCCTCCCTCCCAGTCCCTCCGAGCCGGTGAGGGTTTCGTGCTCGCCGACGTCGACACCTCGTCCACCCCGGGTTTCGCGGGTGACAAGGCGTATGCGCAGCAGGCGCTCGAGTCGGGCCGCGAGACCCTGGGCGAGCTGCAAGAGAAGCTCTTCGCACAGAGCCGCAGCGGGGGCAGCACCGGCAACGTGCTGCTCGTCCTGCAGGCGATGGACACCGCGGGCAAGGGCGGCATCGTCCGTCACGTCGTCGGGGCCGTCGACCCCCAGGGCGTCGCCCACCACGCGTTCAAGGCACCGACCCCCGACGAGCTCGCGCACGACTTCCTCTGGCGGGTGCGGCGCGAGCTGCCCGGCCCCGGCATGATCGGGGTGTTCGACCGGTCGCACTACGAGGACGTGCTGATCGGCAAGGTCCGTCGCCTGGCCCCGCCCGAAGACATCGAGCAGCGGTACGCCGACATCGTCGCATTCGAGGACGAGCTCGTCGCGAACGGCACCACCCTGGTCAAGGTGATGCTGCACATCTCGTCCGACGAGCAGAAGGAACGCCTCGCCGACCGGCTCGACCGACCCGACAAGCACTGGAAGTACAACCCCGGCGACCTGGAAGAACGTCTCGTGTGGAACGACTACCAGGACGCCTACGAGACGGCGATCCGTCGCACCTCGACCGAGACCGCCCCGTGGTTCGTCGTCCCGGCCGACCGCAAGTGGTACGCCCGGATCGCCGTGCAGAAGCTGCTGACCGACGCCCTCGCGTCGCGCGGGCTCGACTGGCCCGTCGCGCAGTTCGACGTCGAGCTCGAGAAGACCAAGCTCGCCACCTCGTAGTCGGCGCACCGGCCGACGACATCAAGAGGCTAGGAGGCGCGGGTCCGCAACGCGTCGCCCGTCCCCGTGGGCAGCCGCAGCCCCTCGATCAGGCTGAGCAGGGCCAGCACGGCCAGGACGATCAACGCGGCCTGGTACCCGGACGCCGCGGGTGCCGGGCCGTCGGCCGACGCCACGAGGTCGGCCACGCGGACGGCCAGGGCCGTCGCGGCGACGCCGAGCCCGACGGCGAGCTGGCTCGTGATGGACGCGATGGCGTTCGCCGGGCCGATCATCTCGGCCGGGACGTCGGCGAACTGCAGGGTGTTGTAGGCCGTGAAGCCGACGGACCGGAAGACGCCGCTGAGCAGCAGGACCCCCGCCACGACGACCGGCGAGGTGTCGGGGCCGACCAGCGCGGCCGCGACGAAGGTCGCCGCGAGGGCCACCGTCGCGACGACGATGATCGGGACGACGCGGAACCGCTTCAGCAGTGGCGTCGTGAACGGTTTGACGGCCAGGTTGCCGACGAACACCCACATCAGCATGAGGCCCGCCTCGACCGGCGACCAGCCGAAACCGTCCTGCAGCAGCAGCGGGACGACGAAGGGGATGCCGTTCACGACGGCCCGGTAGAGCGATCCGCTGAGGTTCGTCACGCGGAACGACCCGATGCGGAAGGCCGTGAGGTCGAGCAACGGGTGCGCCGCCCGACGGAACCACCGCACGGCCACGAGGCCGAGCACCACCGCCGTCACGGCCAGCAGCACGCCGGGGACGAGCGTCGTGGGCTCGCCGAGCAGCTCGAACGCGAGCACCAGCGCCACGATCGATCCCGCCACGAGCACCAGACCGACCAGGTCGAGCGGCTGGCGGTCACCGACCTCGGGGGAGGGGACGACCCTCCAGGCGACCACGAGCAGCGCGAGACCGACCGGGACGTTGACCAGGAACACCCACTGCCATCCGAGGTGCTCGGTGAGCAGTCCTCCGAGCAGCGGCGCGACGACGGGTGCCACGAGCGCGGGCCAGGTGAGGTAGGCGATCGCTCGGATCAGCTCGGACTTCTCGGTGCTGCGCAGGACGATCAGACGGCCGATGGGCACCATCATGCTTCCCGCGAAGCCCTGCACGACCCGGGAGGTCGTGAGGGCGACCAGGTCGGTGCTCGCGGCACAGGCGACCGAGGCGAGGACGAAGAGCACGACGGCCGCGAGGAACACGCGGCGGGCGCCCCAGCGTTCGGCGAGCCAGGCGCCCAGCGGGATGAACGCCGCCACGGCGACGAGGTAGCCGGTCACGGCGAGTCCGAGTTGCGCGGGCTGGACGCCGAAGTCGGTCGCGATCGTGGCGGTCGCCGTCGACAGGATGGTGGCGTCGAGGTTCTCCATGAAGAACGCGGCCGCCACGACGAGGGCGACCGGACGCGACCACGTCGTCGCGGGGGCGGGCGCGGTCATCGGCTGAAGGCGTCCACCACGGGGCGGAACTTCATCGCCGTCTCGGCGACCTCGCGCTCGGGCACGGACTCGGCGACGACGCCGGCCCCCGCGAACGCCCGCACCGAGCCGTCCCGATCGACCTGGGCGCAGCGCAGCGCGATCGCCCACTCGCCGTCGCCGTCGGCACCGACCCAGCCGACCGGGCCCGCGTAGCGACCACGGTCGAACGGTTCGAGCTCTCGGATCAGGGCCAGCGCCTCCTGCGTCGGGGTGCCGGCGACGGCCGCCGTCGGGTGCAGCGAGGCGATCAGGTCGAGCGAGCTCGAGCCGTCGGTGAGGCGGCCGCGGACGTCGCTCGCGAGGTGCCAGAGATTCGGGAGGCGCAGGGTGAAGGGCTGCTCGCCGGTCACGACGTCGCGGGCGTGCGGCCCGAGCGAGAGCAGCAGGCTGCGCAGGGCGAAGGCGTGCTCGTCGAGGTCCTTCGGGGACGTCGCCAGCGAGAGGGCGGCCTGCTCGTCGGTCGTCGAGTCGACGCCGCGAGCCGCGCTGCCGGCGAGCACCCGGGCCGACACCTCGCCGCGTTCGGACTTGACGAGCGTCTCGGGGCTGGCCCCGATCAGCCCGTCGACGGCGAAGGCGTAGCAGTCGGGGTAGGCGGTCAACAGGGTGGCGGCGACGAGGCGCAGGTCGGCCTCGGGTGGCAACGTGCCGACGAGGTCACGGGCCAGGACGACCTTGCTGACGCGGCCGTCGCCGATGGCGTCGACGGCCCGGGCCACGGCCTGGGCGTAGCCGTCGGCACCGAGGGCGCCGTCGACCAGCGAGAGACGGACGGAGGCGCCGACCGGCTTCCCGGGGGGCAGCTCGGCGCCGTCCACCCGCGTGATCCAGGCGACCCCGTCGCGCCGTCCGATGACGATGCTCGGGACGATCAGCACGCTCTTCTCGGCGGACTCGTCGTCGAACGCGAACGAGCCGAACGCGACCAATCCGGTGCCGGGCACGCCGACCTCGTCGTGCACCGTGGCGGCGGCCGCCACGGCACGCCAGGCGTCGGCGGCCTCGGTCATGCGGTGGGGCCCGGAGAACTCGAGGCGGAGGGCCTCGCCGACGCCCGCCATGCCCGCCCCGCCTCGGACGAAGACCAGCGGACGGGACCTGTCGACGACGTCGAGCAACGGGCTGACGTGGTCGATGCGCGTGGTGCGGACGGCGAGTGACGGAACGCGGGACGCGGGGGACTTCACTCGTCGACCCTACTCGGGACACCCCCAGTGCTTGACGGTAGGATCCACCATCGTGACCAAGGCCGACATGAACAAGCAACCCGACGAGGTCGCCTCGATGTTCGACGGCGTCGCGCGCCACTACGACCGCACGAACGACGTGCTCTCGGCGGGCAACGCCGTCCTGTGGCGCATCGCCACCGTCAAGGCGATCGGCGCCGGTCCGGCCGACAAGGTCCTCGACATCGCAGCGGGCACGGGCACCAGCTCGGCGGCCATCGCTCAGCGGGGCGCCGAAGTCGTCGCGCTCGACTTCTCGAAGGGCATGGTCGAGGTCGGTCGCGAACGCCACCCCGAGCTCGAGTTCGTCGAGGGCAACGCCGAGTCGCTGCCCTTCGACGACGACACGTTCGACGCCGTCACCATCTCGTTCGGGCTGCGCAACGTGAACCGGCCCAAGGTCGCGCTCGCCGAGATGAACCGCGTCCTCAAGCCCGGTGGCCGCCTCGTCGTCTGCGAGTTCTCCACGCCGCCGTTCGGTCTCCTGCGTGCCGCCTATCGGGCCTACCTCAAGTACGGCATGCCCCTCGTGGCCAAGTTCACCAGCAGCAACGGGCCGGCCTACTCGTACCTGGCCGAGTCCATCGAGCAGTGGCCGGAGCAGCAGGTCCTCAGTCAATGGATCCGCGGCGCCGGGTTCACCCGCGTCGCCCACCGCGACCTCAGCTTCGGCATCGTCGCCCTGCACCGCGGTCGCAAGCCGGCGTCGGGTGCCGCGCGCGCCTCCTCGCGGTCGAAGCGGGCCACGTCGTGAACGCCGGCGCCCCTCCGGCACAGCGCAACTCGTTGGGCCGTTCGCTCGGCCTCGGCGAGAAGCTGTTCGCCACGCCGACCGAGCGCCGTTTCGTGGCCGCGGTCGACGACGGCCTCGAGCTCGTCGAAGAGGGGTTGCTGCGCGAGATCGCCTTCGCCGACGACATCGCCGACGCCACGACGCGGTACCTCCTCGCCGCCGGCGGCAAGCGCGTCCGGCCGACGCTGACGCTGCTCATCGCCCAGCTGGGCGACGGCGCGACGCCGGGCATCGTCGCCTCGGCGCAGGCCACCGAGATCACCCACCTCGCCTCGCTGTACCACGACGACGTCATGGACGAGGCGCAGATGCGTCGCGGCGTCCCGAGCGCCCAGACCGTGTGGGGCAACAACGTGGCGATCCTCGCCGGCGACCTGCTGTTCGCCCGGGCCAGCACGATCGTGTCGGGGCTCGGCCAAGAGGCCATCCTGCTGCAGGCCGAGACCTTCGAACGGCTCTGCCTCGGTCAGCTGCACGAGACGGTCGGCCCGCGCGAGGGAGACGACCCGATCGCCCACTACATCGACGTGCTCGCCGACAAGACGGGGTCGCTCATCTCGACCGCCGCCCGCGCCGGCGTCATGTTCAGCGGTGCACCGCGCGAATACCTCGCACCCGTCGCCGAGTTCGGTGAGAAGATCGGCATCGCCTTCCAACTGATCGACGACGTCATCGACCTGTCCGACCAGCCCACCGAGACCGGCAAGAAGGCCGGCACCGACCTGCGGGCCGGCGTCGTCACGCTCCCGGTGCTGTACCTGCGGCAGTCGGCGCAGACCGACCTCGAGGCGTCGTCCTTGTTGTCCGAGATCGACCGGATCGTCGACGCCACGCGTGCGGCGGCGCACCGGTCGGGTGTCGAACCGACCACCGAGGGCGGCTCGTCGGCGCCGCTCGCCGACGCGACGGCCCACCTCGACGACGAGTTCGCCGACCTGGTCCGACGGGTCCGCGAGCACGAGGTCACCGAACGCACCCGGGTCGAGGCCCACCGCTGGGCCCGAGAGGCCCTCGACGCCCTGGCGCCGCTGCCCGACGGGCCCGTCAAGAAGGCGCTCACCCGCTTCGCCGACCGCGTGGTCGAGCGGTCCGCCTGACCGGCGCCGCGCCTCCTCGTCCGTCTCGTCCTCGAGCACCATCGTCCAACCGGCCGGCCTCGCCGAGCCACCCCAGATCTAGGGAGAACCCGTGACCACCTTGCGACTGGCCATCGTCGGCGCCGGACCGGCCGGCATCTACGCCGCCGACATCCTCGCGAAGGCCGAGAAGGCCTTCGACGTCTCGATCGACCTCTTCGAGCAGCTGCCGGCGCCCTACGGTCTCGTGCGCTACGGCGTGGCGCCCGACCACCCCCGCATCAAGGGCATCGTCAACGCCCTGCGCGACGTGCTCGACAGCGGTGACATCCGGGTCTTCGGCAACGTCCGCTACGGCGTCGACATCGGGCTCGACGACCTGCGCAAGCACTACAACGCCGTCATCTTCTCGACCGGTGCCATCAAGGACGCCGACCTCGACATCCCCGGCATCGACCTCGAGGGCAGCTACGGCGCGGCCGACTTCGTCAGCTGGTTCGACGGCCACCCGGACTTCCCCCGCACCTGGCCGCTCGACGCGACGTCGGTCGCCGTCGTCGGTGTCGGCAACGTCGCCCTCGACGTCTCGCGCATCCTGGCGAAGCACGCCGACGACCTGCTGCCCACCGAGATCCCCGACAACGTCTACGCGGGTCTCAAGCAGTCCTCGATCACCGACGTCCACGTCTTCGGTCGCCGGGGTCCCGCACAGGTCAAGTTCACGCCGCTCGAACTGCGCGAACTCGGCGAGGTGCGCGACGTCGACATGATCGTGTACGACGAGGACTTCGACCACGACGAGGCGTCGAAGACGGCCATCGCGACCAACAAGCAGGTCTTCGTCATCGACAAGGTGCTGAACCAGTGGCGGCAGCGCGAGGTCGGCACGGCGTCGCGTCGCCTGCACCTGCACTTCTACGCCAAGCCGGTCGAGGTCGTCGGCGACGCCGACGGTCGTGTCGCGGCCTTCCGGTACGAGCGCACCCGGCCGGACGGTCAGGGTGGCGTCGAGGGAACGGGCGAACTCCGAGACGTGCCGATCCAGGCCATCTACCGCGCGGTCGGCTACTTCGGCTCGCCGCTCGACGGCATCCCGTTCGACGAGCGCCGCGGCGTGATCCCGAACCACGAGGGCCAGGTGATGGACGACGAGAACCAGATCGTCCCCGGCGTCTACGCCACCGGGTGGATCAAGCGGGGCCCCGTCGGCCTCATCGGTCACACGAAGTCCGACGCGATGGAGACCGTCAAGCACCTCATCAACGACCAGGCCAGCTGGTGGCAACCGGTCGACCCGTCCGACGAGGCCGTCCCGGCCCTGCTCGAGCAGCGCGGGGTCGAGTACACCGACCTCGAGGGCTGGCACCGGCTCGACGAGCACGAGATCGCCCTCGGCGGGGCCCACGAGCACGAGCGTGCCCGGGTCAAGGTCGTGGAGCGCGACGAGATGGTGCGCGTCTCGCGCGCCGTCGAAACGGAGTCGACGCCGGCCTGACCTCCCCGCTCGCCCGCACCGCGCCTCCTCGGCTCCCCTCGACGGCGGAACCGAGGAGGCGCGCGGTCGTCACCGAGCTCGTCGGTCGTCGGTAGGGTGGTCCCCATGGCAGACAGTTCCTTCGACGTGGTCAGCAAGGTCGACAAGATGGAGGCCGACAACGCCCTCCACCAGGCCCAGAAAGAGATCGAGCAGCGCTACGACTTCAAGGGCGTCGGTGCTTCGGTCGACTGGAGCGGTGAGAAGCTGCTGCTCAAGGCGGCCACCGAAGAACGCGTCAAGGCCGTGCTCGACGTGCTCGAGTCGAAGTTCATCAAGCGCAGCATCAGCCTCAAGCACCTCGACGTCGGCGAGCCCTTCGCCAGCGGCAAGGAGTACCGCATCGAGGCGTCCCTCAAGCAGGGCATCGAGCAGGACGCAGCGAAGAAGATCGGCAAGATCATCCGCGACGAGGCACCCAAGAGCGTCAAGAGCCAGATCCAGGGCGACGAACTGCGCGTTCAGTCCAAGAGTCGCGACGACCTGCAGGCGACCATGGCGCTGCTGAAGAAGGCCGACCTCGACGTCGACCTGCAGTTCGTCAACTTCCGCTAGTCACCCTCGGCTCACGGTTCAGAGGTCCCGTCCATGGTCGAACCCGCCTGGGTGGCGCCGACGATCGCCGTGCTCGGCATCGTGCTCGACATCGCGATCCGGGTGTTCGCCATCGTCTACGTCCCGATCAACCGGCGGCCCCAGACGGCCACCGCATGGTTGCTCGCGATCTTCCTGATCCCCTACGTCGGGTTCGTCCTCTTCTTGTTGATCGGCAGCAGCAAGCTGCCCGCGCGTCGTCGTGAGAAGCAGAGCGAGATCAACAAGTACATCATCGAGACGACCGAGGGCATGGAGCGCGTCAAGCGCGACCACCCGTGGCCGGCCTGGCTCGACTCGGTGGTCGAACTCAACCGAACGCTCGGTGCGATGCCGCTGGTCGGCGGCAACACCGGTGAGATGCACACCGACTACGACGAGTCCATGGCGGCCATGGTCGAGGCGGTCGACGGCGCGCACCGCTACGTCCACGCCGAGTTCTACATCACGAGCCTCGACCGCACGACCGAGCCGTTCTTCCTGGCACTCGAGAACGCCCGTCGACGGGGCGTCACCGTCCGTGTGCTGATGGACCACATCGCCAGCCGGGGATACCCCGGGTACCGCAAGGCCCGACGGCGACTGGACGCGATGGGCGTGGAGTGGCGGCTCATGCTGCCCGTGCTGCCGCTGCGGGGCAAGTACCAGCGGCCCGATCTGCGCAACCACCGCAAGCTGCTCGTGATCGACGGTCGGGTGGCCTTCACGGGTTCGCAGAACATGGTCGACAGGAGCTACCAGAAACGCAAGAACAAGCGCCGCGGCCTCGAGTGGAAAGACTTCATGGTCCGCTTCGAGGGCCCCATCGTCGCCGGCATCAACGCTCTGTTCGTCACCGACTGGTACAGCGAGACCGACGAGTTGCTGCTGCGCGAGGCCGACCCCGTGCACACGGCCGACCGGCTCGAGACGATCGACTGCCAGGTGGTGCCGAGCGGGCCGGGTTTCGACGGCGAGAACAACCTGCGGCTGTTCAATTCGCTGCTCTACAGCGCGCAGGAGCGCATCATCATCACGAGCCCCTACTTCGTGCCCGACGAGTCGATGCTCTACGCCGTCACGACGGCGGCCCAGCGGGGGCTCGACGTTCAGCTCTTCGTCAGCGAGATCGGCGACCAGCCGGTGGTGTACCACGCGCAACGTTCCTACTACGAGGCCCTGCTGCGGTCGGGGGTTCGCATCTTCCTCTACCGCTCGCCGACCGTCTTGCACGCGAAGCACTTCTCGATCGACGACGAGGTCGCGGTCATCGGCTCCAGCAACATGGACATGCGGTCCTTCAGCCTCAACCTCGAGATCTCGGTCATGGTGCGCGGACGCGAGTTCGTCGACCGGCTGCGCGAGGTCGAGCAGACCTACCGCGACGCGAGCCGCGAACTGTTCCTCGACGACTGGCTGGTGCGCCCCTTCCGCTCGAAGGTCCTCGACAACGTCGCACGCCTCACCTCCGCCGTCCAGTAGCCGCACGCCCCCCTCCTCTGCCCCCTCTGCCCGTGTGCAAATCGCGACAGTTGCGCGTCGACACGCCGGCAGGTCGTGGTCCGGCGTGGTGCGAGGCCGAGACATGTCGGGTTTGGCTCGGCGCGCCGAGTAGGTGAGGTCGGGTTTGGCCCGCCCCGGTGGGCGGGCGGGGTCGGGTTCGGGTTCGGACTGACTCGGTGCGGGCGGGCTCGGGTTCGGCCTGCCTCGGTGACGGGGCGGGGTGGGGCTCGGCCCGCACGGAGGGTGGCGCCGCAGCTGCGCCCGTCGCGTCGACGACGGGGGACGCGCCGACGGCCGAGACGAGAGAGGTCGACCGGGCTGACGCCCCAGGGTCATTCGGACGGCCTGGCGAACCGCAGGCCGATCGAACAGCACCTGCGGGTACGTGACCTCGAGGACGACGAAGCCGAGGCCGGTGATGTGGACGATCCGTTCACGGTCCCGGTTGTAGTGAGCAGGGGAGGAATGGTGTTCTTTGCTCACGCATTCGAGCACGAACCAACCGTCGATCAACAGATCGACGCGGGTGTGATCGTCGACCCACACCTGAGGCTCGGCATGGATGCCGTCACGAGCGAGAAGGAGGCGCGCCATGGACTCGGTCCCGGACTCGGCCCTGGGGTCGATCATGGTCACGAGGCCTTGAGCCGAGCGTCGCGTCGCCAAGAGGCGTGAGACCTCGTCGAGGTCGGGTCGCTGCATCGGGGCCAGCCGGAGGGCGGAGTCGACCATGGCTGCCGCGTGCTCAGCTGGTTCGTGGAGCAGGACCTGGGCCGCCGCCCTGCTCGGGGATGCCAGCAGCCGTTCCGTCCGGCGATCGAACCGGGACAGGTCGCGGAGGACGAGCACGTCGTCGCGGTCACGATCGAGTCGCGAGCCGGCATCGTCCGGGTCCCTGAGGTCGCGGGCGTCGTGGTCGACGGAAACGACCAATCGTGGTCTAGGGGGGACCCATGCGCCTCGGTGCGTGAGCGACGAGGCTCCCGCCAACGCGCCTCCTACCCGTGCAGCCCGGATGACGTCGACGGGTAGGTCGACGAGCCCGTACAGCCCGTGCCGGATGCGAAGGATCTCGCCGGCGCGCCAGGAGGACTCCACCTGGCGTCGGGTCAGTCCGGTCGCGAGCAGCTCCCGCCGATGGGCCAGGGAGCCCAGGCGCCGTACGGTGGCCGCGACGAGGGGAGTCATGTGAGCAGCTTCGTCGTGACGGCAGAGCCGGAATGCTGCGCGACGGTCGATGTGGAGGACGAGAACGTCGAGACCGCTGTGGGGGAGACGAAAAAGTGTCCGCGCCCTCGCGGGGGGTGCGGGCCGAACCCGACCTCCCGAGCCGCTCACGGGGTGCCGAACCCGACCATCCGGCTCCCGAATGGCCTGTCGCACCACCGAGCAGCGGCGGGTCGGCGGCTCGTCGTCGCGATTTGCACACCGGGGTGGGGCGGCGGGGTGGGGCGCTGCGGGGCGGTGGTCGTGAGGGGGCTCGGGAGGCTGTATATTTGTCTGGCGCCTCCGGTCGGTGATCACACGGGCTGGGCGTGCATGGCAAGTTACCCAAGCGGCCAAAGGGATCTGACTGTAAATCAGCCGGCGTAGCCTTCGGGGGTTCGAATCCCTCACTTGCCACGGTTGCCCCTCAAGAACGGACTCGCTCGTCGAGTCCGTTCTTGCGTTTCCGGGCGCTTCACCCCCAGGAGGACCCGTGTCCGTCACCCCGACCCCCGCCGAGTTGCTCGAGATCGCCGTCGTCGTCGCGCGTGAGGCCGCCGCGCTGGCGGCCCGCCGCCGATCCGAGGGGGTCGAGGTCGCCGAGACCAAGAGCAGCGCCGTCGACGTCGTGACGCACACCGACCGAGAGGTCGAGACGTACGTCCGGGGTCGTCTGGCCGAGCTGCGTCCCGGCGACGGCTTCTTCGGCGAAGAAGGCGAACCCGACGACTCGACCACGGGTCTCACCTGGGTCGTCGACCCCATCGACGGCACCGTCAACTTCCTCTACGGGATCCCGCAGTGGGCCGTCAGCATCGCCGTCGTCGAGGGCGGTCCCGATCCGCTCGCCTGGCGCGCCCTCGCGGCGGTCGTCGCCAACCCGACGTCGGGCGAGACCTTCACGGCGTCGGCCGGCGGCGGTGCGTGGCTGGACGGGCGTCGTCTCGGGGTCGCCGCGCCGGTTTCCCTCGAACAGGCCCTGCTGGCGACCGGGTTCTCGTACGACGCCGCCCGCCGTGTCGAACACGCGGAGGCGCTGGTCCGGGTGGTCGGACGCGTCCGTGACCTGAGGCGCCTGGGGGCTGCCTCGCTCGACCTCTGCGCCGTCGCGGCGGGACGGGTGGACGCCTACGTCGAGCGAGGACTCAAGCCCTGGGACCATGCGGCGGGTGCGCTCGTGGCCGTCGAGGCAGGCGCCGTCGTCCGAGGTGAGGTCGGTGAGGCACCCAGCGAATCGCTGACCTTCGTCGCGGCTCCCAGCATCGCCCACGACCTCGCGACCCTCGTCGTCGAGGCCGGCATCTGACGGGGACGACCCCGTCCCGTCACCGTCGTGTCGCGTTGTCATGCCGAGTGTCAACTCGACATGTCCGCGTCGACACCCGAACGCGGGTAGCCATTCGTTCATCGACCGGCTACCCTGGTGAGGTCGTTACTGATCCGTGATCAAAGCGTGACGCACTTCTCGACGGCCTCTGACGGGCCCAGGTCGAGACTGTGCCGCGATCGCCAGTGACGGCCGTGAAGACGACGGTGCACCCACCGTCCGATCCCGATCACCCCGAGGACCCATCACACGTGACGAAGTACCAGCAGATCGCCGAGCCCGACGGCGACGGAACCCCGTCGCGTCGCGCCACCGACGACCTCACGGGCACCGGTTCGCCGAGCGTCGCTCCGACCGTCCCCGTCGTGGCCGACGCCCCCGTCCACCTCACCCGTCGTGAAGCCCGCGAGGCCGAGCGTCGCGCCGCCCAGGTCTCCGCGACGACGGTCCCAGTAGCGGCTACGGCCCCCGCCGTGTCGACTCCTCCGGCCGGCGTGGTCGATCCCGCGCTCGCCGCCGAGGCCCCGACGCCGACGTCCCCGACCGCCCCCTCCGCGGCCAGCGAGTCCGTCTCGCCGCGACGGGCCGCGCGGCTCGCCGCCGAGTCCGGCACCCGTCCCGCCGCAGCCGGACGCACCAAGGCGGCCCGCGCACAGCGTCCTGCGGCTCGACGCGAGGCGCCGGTCCGCGCACCCCGCACCGCCGGGGCGACGTTCCGTCGCAACACCAAGCGGGTCACCGTCGTCGGAGCGATGCTCTTCGCCGGGTCGATGCTCGTCGCCACCTCGGTTCCCGCCAACGCGTTCTTCGTCGACACCCCCACGCAGACGGCTGCCAAGAAGGCCGCCGACTCGCAGAGCTACACGGCGGCGGCACCCTCGGCGGACGGTGCGGCCGGCGTCTCGCGCGACGGCTACTCGGTCACCGAGATGAAGGCCGTCTCCGAGTACGCCTCGACGAGTGCCAGCACGTTCTCCAACGACGTCGACGGCACGGTGCAGTGGCCGTTCCAGACGGGCGTGCCGATCAGCAGCGGCTTCGGTGCCCGCCAGGTCGCCAACTGCGGCTTCTGCTCGACGTTCCACCAGGGTCTCGACTTCGTCCCCGGAGCCGGTTCGCCGATCCAGTCGATCGCCGACGGCGTCGTCAGCAAGGTCGACGGTCCCTCCGGTGCCCTGGGCAACAACGTCTGGATCGACCACGTCGTCAACGGCCAGAAGGTCACCAGCGTCTACGCGCACATGCAGACCGGTTCGGTCGAGGTCCGCGAGGGCGAGACCGTCACCGTCGGCACCATCATCGGCAAGGTCGGCAGCACGGGCAACAGCACCGGGGCCCACCTGCACTTCGAGATCGTGATCGGCGGCGTGCCCGTCGACCCGTATCCCTGGCTCCAGGCCAACACGAACTGAGCCACAGGCGTCCGCGACCGCGGTGTGCACGAGAAGAGCCCCACCTGGTGCCAGGTGGGGCTCTTCCGCTGTCGCGTGCCTACGACGTGGTCGCGAGCCACACCGTCGCGTTGGGCGGCAGGGCCGGCCCCTCGACGACCATGGTGGCCAGCAGCACCTCGGCCACGGGCAACTCGACGGGGACGTCGCCCATGTTCGTCACGACGGTGACGCCCTGGCTGCTGAACGCGACCACGTCGGGTCCGAAGCCGTCGAGCCAGGTCAGCGTCCCCGCACCGAGCTCGTGGTCGGCACGGAGACGCAGTGCCCGCGTGTAGAGCTCGAGCGTCGACCCGGCGACGCCCCGCTGCTCGTCGCGGGCGTAGGTCGACCAGTCGGCGGGCTGGGGCAACCAGGAGGCGCCGGTCGCGTTGAACCCGAAGGCCGGCTCGGTCGCGGACCAGGGCAGCGGCACGCGGCAGCCGTCCCGGCCGTAGCGTTCCCCCTCGGTGCGGAACCACGTGGGGTCCTGCCGGGATTCGTCGGGCAGGTCGATCGCCTCGGGCAGGCCGAGCTCTTCGCCCTGATAGACGTAGGCACTACCGGGCAGGGCCAGCATGAGCGCCGACGCGGCTCGGGCCCTGGCCAGTCCGAGCTCGGGGACGGGAAGCCCCTCGCTCCTCGGTCCGATGCCGTATCCCTGCGGGTTCTCGGCCGTGAGGGCGAGTCGGCTGGCGTGCCGGACGACGTCGTGGTTGCTCAGCACCCAGGTGCTCGGGGCCCCGACGCTCGAGAAGGTCTGGATCGACGCGTCGACGACCTGACGGACGGCCGGGGCCGACCACCCGGTCTCGAGGTAGGCGAAGTTGAACGCCTGGTGCATCTCGTCGGGGCGCACCCAGTCGGCAAGTCGCGAGAGCGGTTCGACCCAGGCCTCGGCGACGAGCACCCGGTCACCCGGGTACTCGGCGAGGACGCTGTGCCACTCGCGGTAGATCTCGTGGACGCCCTCCTGTCCCCAGTAGGGCGGGGGAGCGGACTCGCCCTGACCGCCGCCCATGCTGCCGGACTCGGCGGGGGGCGTGTAGTCGGGCAGGCCCTCGGCCTTGACCATGCCGTGTGCGACGTCGACCCGGAACCCGTCGACGCCGCGGTCGAGCCAGAAGCGCAGCACGTCGACGAACTCGTCGCGCACGCGGCGGTTCGTCCAGTCGAGGTCGGGTTGCGACGAGTCGAACAGGTGCAGGT
>Ga0265780_10003112_pt1 | contig 22053 bp, 6 predicted proteins | sample P1T30metagenome_FD_192432 | JGI IMG/M metagenome (GOLD analysis project Ga0265780, IMG submission 192432) | Plant litter microbial communities from East Loma Ridge, Irvine, California - P1 T30 | ecosystem: Environmental > Terrestrial > Plant litter > Unclassified | place: USA: California...
TGTCCTTTAGAGATTGTTTTCCCACAAGGTTTAAAAAACTCTGTGTTATAATTATTAATAATATCACTAGATTTATATACATGTCCTTTAGAGATTGTTTTCCCACAAGGTTTAAAAAACTCTGTGTATAAAAGCATTTTATCATTATTGCAATTTTTATTTTTAGATATATCACAATAGGCTCCCCTTTTTTCTAATGCCAAATAAGCTTCTATTACTATATGAACCGTCATATGTTTTTTATTTATGAATAAGGTATATAAAAATTTTTGGTTGTAGGTTAAATTATATCTAGGGTTTAAAATAGCAGCCATACTCAACGTACTAGGTATCCTATTATATAAAAAGGGTTTACAATAGTTATTAATAGTTTTGTTATAGCTATTTTTTCCTGCCATAATACTATAAAAATTATTTAATATAGATTTAAAACATATATTTACTTTATTTGATTCTAGTCTATCTGACACAGAATAAACAAAAAATACTATAGTTTCTATATCAGTATGTCTTAACTCAATATACATATAGTTATTGTACATTTTTTTTATATCCGCAGTTTTTATAAACTCACTAAGAGAATCCCTTTTAATTCTATTATTTAATAAATCAGGGTTAACTATATCTATAATCAAAGGTTTAATGTAAACATCTGTTAAATATGTAGAAATAGCCATAAATATTAATCTACTAATAGTATAATTTATATTAGATAAACCAAAAGAATAAGAAAAATTTTTTGAACTACTAAGGCTTATAAAACATTGAGGTATTATATAGCTAATATATATAAACGGAAAAGCAATAATAATTCTAATACAGATGTTAATCATGGTTGTATTTTTTATACTTGAATCTAAGTGCAGATACCCTAAATACAGATAAAATAAAATAAGAGAAATACCATATGTAAGAATAAGCATAGATATAATTAGTTTAAGAGTTTTTTTTTTCTCTTTATAAGAGAGCTTTTTAAAATCAAGGTATATAATTATAAGAGTTCTAAAAATACTATCTTTACTTATTTTTGCATTAAGGATTAAGTAGGTCAATAATAATGTAGATAACAGAGAAATAAATAAGAATAAAAAAGAAAAAACAGTAGCAGTTGAAAGAGAATAACTATGTAAAAGGGTAGGCAAAGTTATAGTATGGAGTAATAAAATAGATAACCCTTTAACGATATTATTTATCCTATCTTTATTAGAAAATATATAACCACAAATAACACTATTTCTAATGTAAATAATACTAAATTTAATAATATTCCCCATTCTTAACCTACAACCTTTATACTGTTGTCCCATTTTGTCCAAAACTTTTGTTTTGTAATACAATAATTTATAACGGAAAAGTTTGTTAAGTGAAGAAAACTTAGCCATTCAGACTCTTCTAGGATAAAAACTCGTTAATTGTAATATGTCGGAACTGATTATAAAAATAAAAATAAAAATTTGAAATATTTGTGTAGTACTGGTTGCATGGAATAAACCATCAAATAGACCAATACCCCTGTCTAAAGATATCAGATAGAAACTAATTAAGGCGATGTGAGAACAATAGAGTAAAACTAAAATAGCTACTCTACTAAAAAGTGCAGATTTATCTCGTCTTAAGAAGACGGCGTTTGATAATAATAATAATATGATTGATGTGATTAACATTTAAAGAATAAAAGATTCGAACTTTTACTTTACTTTTATTTTATCTATAAAAGCTGCTTTACCAATTAAGCTTATTCTTTAACCGGGGCAGACCGGACTCGAACCGGCATAGGCTTTCTTGACAAAAAAGTTCCTTACCATTAGGAGACTGCCCCATAAAGTAATTTAACTAAATTAGACTAAAAATATTAGAGATATTATACGAGATATTATACTAGATTAATCTAGTATAATATCTCTAAAACCACAATCTAAATTATTCTTCTTACTTTTCAACCCTATATAGAGCAGGATCCACGTAAAGGTTTAATATTTTCTAGCAAATTCTTTATCCCTCTGCTGCAGCAGAGTATTGGCAGTGTTTACTTTGTATTTGCCAATCTATAACTCTCTAAATTATAGGTAAAGATATTGATTAGACAGATGAGTCAATACTAGAGTAAACCATCTAAATTTGCACCTTTTAAAAGATGTCCACTATGTGAGTTAACGCCATAAAAAAAAGTTTTCTCCCCCTTTAAATAAACCTGTTATTAAGTTTATTATTATCGTCTTTATACTACGTATACCTACGGAAATAGCATTCACAATAGTTACACTCTAAGTAAAATAATTAAAGGCATATCTATATCTAGAGTGATTAAATGTAAATATAGTTATAATATAAAGACCAGCTAGAGTTATTCAAGGCAACTATACTACTAGCATAAAGACGAGCTAGAGTTATTAAAATAGACTCTACTAGACATTTTCCTTTTCCTTGAATTATTATACCTTATACAAATGCCTTTGTGAGTACATAGTACTACATGTTCACTTGAGCCGGTTGCAAGCTAAAAACTTTAAATAAACCATATATAATTATCTGATATATTCTTCTATTTTACTCTACCCCTTAATGCAACGGTGATAGGATTCACTTAAGGTTTTACGTATAAATAAAAAGTAACCGGCTGGTACTTTCCTTAGTGAGTTTCTTCGATACGATAAAAATTGGCTTGCATACTTAAAAAATTTAGCCCTAAGACGCCTTTTTATCGGAAAAAAGAATAACAATTATGTAGTAAAATTACAAGTAATTTTTATAATATAAAAAACTTTGTCTAACAAATTTCTAGCGTAAGTACCTATTACTAATAAATTATGTATTATAAAAGACCTTATATAACATACATGTAGTATAATTTACTATTAATAGTAAATTATGTCTTGAAAATAACGTTTACTTTATATGCGTAGTGACAAAAACACAATCTTTTAGATTGATTCTAACCTCTCTATATTTTTAGTATTAAAAATGTTTAGGTTAGCTCCTATCCCAGATTTGAACTAGAATCGCAATATTAGAAGTATTATGCTCTACCATTAAGCTAATAGGAGTACAATACAATCAAATAGATTATAAAAACCACACGTTATTTATACTAAAAAAAATAACGTAGCCAAACAAAGCTTTAATAGTATCATATTAGGTATAATCTAGCTTTGCTTTGACAAGCTATAAGTAACTTTATCGCCTTTTATTCACAAGAAATTCTATTCTAGAGTTTATAAAAGTCACCCTGCCCTCTGCATTAGATATTATTTCGTTCAAATTTTTTTTGATCCTTTATAATATGGTTTTTTAAATTGAGCTGTTGAACAGTAGTAAATATAACTGGTTCACCATTTAATACAATTTGTGTATATCCCAATCTATTGTTGATTTCTCTAATAAGAATATAGTAAATATGTCTTTGTTCTACAGCAGTTTCTAAATCCATTATTTTAAATTGCTTTAAAAAGCGAGGGTTATAGTTTATTTGCAAATATCATCTCTGATAGCTACTTCCCCTTCTGGAACATTAAACCCTGTACCAGGGTTAGTTCTGGGTATAAATAAAGATGAAGAATCTCAACCTTAAAAACCTCTACCTCCTGTTGAAGAAGGTACAGTTGATTATACGCCTTTTCCTTTATCTAAAGGTCTAGGATTAGAGGTATAATCTGAGTCCATAGCCAAATAAACTTTAAATTTAACTTTATCAACTAGTTGTATCTTTTCAAGGCCAAACTTTAATTATTTTAAGTTTAAATTAATACCTTTATACCTAAATATTCTTAAAGTAAACCGATAAACCAGTATTAATAGTAAAACTTAGTAATCCTGCACCTAACTTTGTAAATAGATAGCTAGGATATATCTAAATATTACCAGTAATAGCATATTTAATTACAGCTAGCATAGGTATGGTTATTAAAGCGAATATAATCTTAGCTGCGGTAAAGTTATCTAATACCTTTATAAAAAAAAATAATTTTTTTTGTTGTTGTTTTCATGTTTATTTATATTATCTTATTATAGGCAAAACACTGAAAAGCATAAAGTTAATCCTTAGGGGGGGGGGGGGGGAACGCTACTTCATAAACTTTCCTATAATAACAAGAGATAGCTTTATATATCGTACAGCTACACTTTAGTCTTTTATTCTTTATATAATAACTAACACTTGAATATTATTAATAATAGTATCTATTAAATTTTATCAGTGGTGGGCAAAAAGATATTTTATATTATTTAGTGTTTTAAATTATAACTTCTTTTTTACTTGTTATTTATATAGGCGATAACAATTAATAAAAAAAAGTATTAATAGTGAAGAATAAAACGCCCAGCCGGGAGGGAAAGTTGAATTCCCATTTTTAATGCATGAAATTAACGTTTTAACCAATTAAACTATCCTGGCTAAAAAAAAGGAACTTTTTTAATCCTTTTTTGTTTTTTTTCTGTTTAAATTTTATCTTTTATTAAACAAAAGAGAGGTATAAATTTAAAGATACCTAGGTGAATACCCTGAATCGAACAGGGAAACTACTGTGCCACATACAGCTGTTCTACCATTGAACTATATTCACATACAGACTTAAAAAAAGTCTAAAGCACATTTAAATAGCCAAACTATATAAGAAAAATAATATAAAAAAAAGTATTTTATGTTGAAGTGATTCGAACACCCATAGATAAATACCAAAAATTTATGACTTACCGATTAGTCCACAACATACTTCTATATAGGTTAGAAAAACTGTATAAGGTAAACCCGACTTGAACGGGTAAAATTAAAAAAAATTAAATAGGCCTAAACTATTCATGTCTACCAATTCCATCATTACCTTTGTTTGCTCCAGATAAGATTCGAACTTACAACCTAAACATCTTCAGAGTTCCGCTCAACCAATTGAGCTTCTCGAGCTTTTTTTTAAGTATAAAAACATTTTTTTTATAAAAAAAAATCCTAAAATATACATAAACTGGAGCGACCAGGGCTCGAACCTAGATAGATAATGTGCAAGATTATCGTTTTACCAAATTAAACCATCGCCCCGTATAAAAGTAAAAGGGTAGATAAAATATACTTTTATATAGTATACAATAAAGCTTATATTTATAAACCTTATGTATAGAATAAACCTTATTTATTAGAATAAACCGTATATTTATAATAAACCTGATATTTAGAATAAACTTTATTAGAATAAACCTTATTTTTAATTTTAACAAGAAAATGTTAGTTTTTAGGTTTACATTTTTATAGCGGGAAACTATATAAAGTATTTTATTTTTTTTTATCCCTTTAGTACATAAGCATTAAGGGTTAAACTAGTGTGTATGTCTTAATAAAAGTTATTGTATATCTGTTAAATTAAAACATTCTATTTTACCCTCCCTTGCTCAAATAAAACTAAAACAAGTAGCACAACCTTTAAAGGGAAAACCGCTCTTAAAGAAAGTCTTTATCTTATTTATAAGATGTTCTTTTATTTATAATATCTTAACCTGGGGTTACATAACAAATGTAGGCAAAGACAAATTTACAGATTATAACACTTAAAAAAATATTTATTATACCTTTTTTAAGATAAATGAAACAAAGATAAACCGTTAAACTTGTTTTTTTTTATATAGACCAAAGCTAGAAAAACAAGAAATAAGATAACTAATAACACTAGTGTGTTTAAATGAACAAGGCTGATAACCATTAACCCTCTAGTTATCTCACAGATAAAAAAGGTTTGTTAGTTAAAGCTAGTTAAAGATAACCTAAAAAAAATCTCGTCATATCTAGATAAAAAAAACAGAAAAAAAAATCTTTTTTTTTATACAAATAACGTGTTGTTAAAAAAAGTATAAACAGGATAAAACTTGTTAAAAAGGTTGTAATTATAAAATAAGCTATACTGACTACTATAGCTATATAAAGAGAGAAAACAACAGACACAAGAAGAATATTATTATTAAAACAGTAGTAAAAAAAAAGTATATCCGAAAGACGACTTGAACGTCCACGATGTTACATCAATAAATCTTAAGATTATCCTGTCTACCAATTCCAGCACTCGGATTTAAAAGGAGATAAAAACTAATACCTATAAAGATTAGTTAAGGCCAGGGTGATTTGAACACTCATCTCAGCTGTCATGAGCAGCTTGCTTTACCAGTTAAGCTATAACCTTTATATAGCTATAAGTAATAATATCTGTCTAATAAAATAAATAAAACTATGCTTTAATAAGATGTCTAGATAGCGAGATATCTTTACAATAAAATATCTTTAGATTGTGCGGATAAAGGAATTGCACCGATATATCTTGGTCATGAGCCAATTATGTTACTTTTACATCAAACCGCATTTAGCCCCAAAGGGATTCGAACCCTCGATGTAGTGATGAAAACACCATGTCTTAACCACTTGACGATAGGGCCTACAGTCCAGTGCAAGTATCGCACTTGCTTCAGCTGGTTACAAAACAGCTACATTACTTTTATGCTAACCGGACGACAAAAAAACCTTTAATTTATTTGATTAAATTAAGATTATTATGTCAAACGATTATAAAAATAATCTAGATGTTTGAGCTGGAAAAACCAGAAAAAAAAAATGAAAAGATAATTAAATCTTTTCGTTTTGAGTAATTGATAAGGGGATATCTCTATTATTTAGTTAAATAATATAATTAGTACTTTACGCCTAAAAACATTTAAATCCTTTCAGCTAAAGCCTATTAATTGCCAAAAGGCAAAATCGTAGTGTTGAACTACGTACTTTTTACGAATATATTAAAAATAATTTCGTGCCTAGATGCTTTCAGCACTTATTTTAGTTAACGTAGCGTTCCTGCCGTGCCTATGCTATAAATTTACTTTGTGAAAGTAACACCCCTACTCATCATCTGTTTTAGTTTATTTTAGTATATATAATCAAGTTAATATTGGGCACATAAACAACAGGTAAACCAGAGGTTAACATGCCCAGCTCCTTTCGTACGAGGGGACTAGTTTTCTTTTATTCGAATTTCCTCTAGAAGATAGAAACCATACTGTCTTACGACGTATTTAACCCAGCTCGTGTAACTTATTAATCGACGAACAGTCGAACCCTTCATGTCTCCTGCATTCATGTGGATAAGTTAAGCCGACATCGAGGTGCCAAACCGCGCACTCAATTTGTACTTCCTGGCGCAATTAGCCTGTTCAATTTGTTATAAGAGTATTTTGCTCTTTTTCCATCCTTCACAAGATGGTTCAGACTATTTCTTCATTTACTTTTTTTCTTTTATATATTAAGGCAACGCGAAATTTGAGAACAAAGCTATATATTATTTTTTAAATTTAACAGCTTTAAACCGTTAAAAGCTATAAAAACTTAAAATTAAGATAAAAAGTGCAGGGGAAGATGTAAAAATAAAACAAGAAATATCAACCTATTTTTTTTTGTCATAGGTTATATTACCCTTATTTATTACTTACTCAACCTTTAACACCAAAAGCACCATTTCTGTTTTTAGTATTTAATAAAGTGTATTGTACATTAGATTTAACGTGACCTCTTAACATTATAGCAGATAACCCTTTGAAAGAAGAATCCACATTTTTTAAACCACCTTTTCATCTCATTTTAAAGACAGACCTCGAAGCAGTAAACCGTCTAGTTAACCTTCCCTTAGCTTCTATTTTTATACCTGCCATTTGACGATGTTTTAAGATAGAATAGATATAGCTTTCTATAGAAACATCCTTACCTTTAGCCTTACGGTATTTTAAGATATTTAACTTTAAATTATAACAAGAAGGAAAATATTCTAATAATAAACTATTTAAACGATCTTTTACATTACTATTAAACAAAGAATTTATATTATCATTTCTTATTTGATTTACTAGATTTTTAGAATTAACACCTTTTTTTATTCTTCTTGCTCTGGTTACGTTTCGTAACTTAAGCTTTCTTAAAGAAGATTTTAATACTCTGTATAATTTATTGTCTCTATTTCTTAATTTTAATGAAACTGCTTGTGTAAAGATGTCACTATTTAAATGCATTTTTTTTAGGTTAACAATATTAAACCTTATACCTTTATTATATATGCTACTAATTAAACCTTTAACCTTTTCCATCATACTGGGCTTAAATTTATAGTTGTTTAAGTTAAGCAATAATCTGTTTTTAGTATAGTTTTTAGTGTATTTTCACCAGGACTTATTTAGATAAAAACTATAATTAGGATAATTAAAGATATATAGATTGGCATATCTCTTAAAATAAACCTTTTTATCTTCCCCGTTCAAGATATTTTTCTCCATTAGGTTTGATAAAGTTTCGTATCAAGTATTTATATTGCTATAATACCGGTTTAGTTTATTCACAAAGTGTAATAAATAAGAAAAATATCATTCTTTGTAATGAGCACGCAAGGATAAATACTCGCGTAGGCTAAATGGTCTATTATAAGATATAATACGATTACCGTATCTGTCTATATTTATATATTTTTTCAAAGGTCTCGGATAATATAAGCTTTTAAATAAGTATTTAACATTTCTAAATATAAAAAATCTTTCGGTATTATAAACATAAAAAGTAATAATAACCTTATCGTTAGTATGTTTTAAGTCACCTCTTCCTACAAATATTTTGTTGGCAGACAATCTTAGATATCTAGTAGCTGTTCGCTTAATTTTAAAGGCTTTAAGTTTAAGTTGAAAACTAAAATAACTTTTTAATAAACTCATGAGATTTTTATCTGCGGTTGGTAAAGTTTTAATGTAGTTTTTATTAAAAGAGTATACACTATTAAATCATTCTTGAGCTGCAGGTGTAAAATGTCTAGTTATACCTGTATCACTATAGATATGTTTTAAAGGTTTAACTACCCCTTTTTTTATTTTTTTATTAAACAAAAGAGAGGTATTCTCTTTTATTTCTTTAGAGCTATAGAGGTCAGAATTAGAAAACGAACTGTATATTTTTGATTCTTTTTTAGAGTTATTCATGTTTTATGTTTTACTTTTGTTTTTATTAGTTCCCCTGAGCTCAATCTTTAAGTTCTCACGTCCCACTCATTAGATGAGGATTGAGTCTATTACATTAATATCTTTAGAACTCTTTTTATTGTAAAAGAGTAAAGTTTATTAATTATTATTTGCCTACACTATTTTTAAATGTAATATAAACATATCTATGTAATATTTATATACAGGTAATATAGTTGTTTTTGGCTTTGGTTTAATATATAAAAGAAAGTAAATGTTGGGTTTAAATGAGATATTTTCTCTAGTCGTTGAACGGTTTTACTATTAAGTAAACTTCGCTTCAAGTTAACTTTTTATCTAAGTCATTCTTGAAATTACCCCAATTAAAACCAATAGGTTTTTATACTCTTAATACTTTATATCTTAGCTATTTTAGAATTTAACCTAGATAAAAGAAGTTAAAGATAAAAAACATTGGAGGACAAAAATCCCTAGCGTAGCTTTTTCAAAAATCCAAGACCTTTCCTTTCTGCATCTTGTGATCATATGCCCCGCTTACGCGACTGATAGACGTGTAAGTCAAACAGTAAAGCAAGATTAAGCCGTTAAACTTGACAAGTAATAAACATAATTATATTATTAGTGTTATAAACTAAAAACATAAAACTTTTATGTCTTTTCCAAGGTATTACCCTTTTTGATAGCATACTAAATAACATAACTAAAAACATTATAAAAAAAGATTTTTCTTTATACTAATGTTTTAATTACATCTATTTTCCATATAGTTAAAATCTTACTTGGTTAAAAAATGTTGGTTCTAACTTAATAAGATATGTAGCTGGATTGGTTATAGCTTAAGCTACACCAAATAACAAACTAAAAATGTATAAAAAAAATACTTCTTTTCTTAGAAAAAAAAAATGCTTGCGCATAAAATAAAATATTTTCTGTCATGTTTAGATTATGACAATTTTACCTAATTGACTTTGGATACTCCCAGGTACTTTTTATGGGATCTGTGCCCCGCATAAACTGCCTCCTAGCAATTGTTCCCTTAAGGTTAGTCATTGTAATTATGGAGAGACGAGGTTTAGATCTCCTCTTTTTTTCATCACTTTGCGGCCCAAAGACTAAAAGCCATGACGCCATACACTTTGACGTAGACAAGGTCTACCAATATGATTCTAATAGTTAAAGGTATTTCACTGTTGGACCTCTTACACTTATTCACCTTATTCCTAATACTCTTAATATCATACCCAATTACTAGTAACAGTAAAGCTGCATAGGGTCTTCTCGTCTAACTAGAGGTAAACTGTATCTGCACAGTTATTCCAATTTCACTGAGCCAATCATTGAGACAGCTGTTGTATCGTTAAATCATTCATGCAAGACCGCATTTAACGGCCAAGGTATTACGCTACCTTAGGACCCTTATAGATAAGGCCGCCATTGATCGGGGTTTCCTTCAAAACCAAGCTTATATTAGTCAACTTAGAAAATCCGTTAACCAGCCGACATCGGGCAGAAATCACACTCAATACTTTGATTTATTATCTTATTGCAGAGTGCTTTGTTTTAATTAAACAGTCGTACAACACTATTCCATGCTTCCTATTCATTACCTAATATTAATTAGGAGGAATGGCTCTCCTTATCCCGAAGTTACGGTAGTTAGTTTGCCGAGTTCCTTAATGATTGTTCACTCAAACGCCTTCGTATTCTCTACTAGCTTACTTGGGTTAGTCTTTAGGTACGGTTTTTGTATGTAGTAATAATAATAATGTTTTTAAAAGTATAAAAATACTAAAAAACAAATAACTGTTTTTTGGGTCTTGATTTGTTAGCCATTTATAAATATATCAAGCATATAATAAATATATTTGCTATCTTATATGTATAGCAGACTTGGCTTTGTCTATTATTCGTGATAGATATGTTTATTGCATAATTAAAATAAACCAATATGCTCTTATTGTTACTACAAACATTGTTATTATTATTACTACAAATATTGTTACTGTTTTTCCAGAACCTTCTTCACTATTATGCAAAGGTTGTTACTTTGTAACAAAGATTTACTCATCGTTTAATCCCTTAGGTTGGTAAACTTAGAGGCCGTTACTTTATAAAAATTCCATAAGCTTTAGGCGAGGGTTTCCCCTTTTTCGTTACTCATGTCAGCATTCTCACTAGGGATACCAAAATTTATCTATATATTAATAAAATATATAGTACCGTGGTTTACCCTACGTTCTGCTACCCCATTCTATATAATAAAGATAATATTTAAAATAAAACAAAATTAAGATATAAAATGGACAAGGTGTCGGTATATTATTTAGATCCGCTAAATCTTCGGTGCAACTATCAAAGTAAAAAAAAATTCTTTACTAAACTAGTGCTCTGTTACGAGGTCTTCAAAAAATGGCCGCTTCTAAGCCCATTTCCTAGTCGTATAAGATAGTAACTTCCTTAATTTCACTTAACAATAATTTTGGAACCTTAACTCTTGTTCTGGGCTGTTTCCCTTTAGACATACAACCTTAGCGTACTATGTCCGATTATTCAACATTCATCATTGCCCTTCCGAGTGCGAATACTCACCGATAAAACCTTCACGGTCCCCCGATATATGCAAAATTACCTTATAGTTTAACAGGGTTACCATATAAACTAGTAAAATAAAAGTTGCCTGAGATCACAGTTCTGTACCTGCTATGATGTAATTTAAATTACCTACTTATATAGGTTTCGCAGAAAACCAGCTATCCTAGTCAGTGTTGTCTTTCACTAACTTACCACAGTTCTTCGGATATCTATACAACGATAACCCGTTCGGACTTTTATAATCCTGACCGTGGTAAGATCACTAGGCTTCGGGTCTAATTTTAGATACTAATTCATTGTTTCACAACTGGTTTATCTGGGCATTCCTGCTCGCATCTAACATTAACTCGCTGACCCATTATGCCAAAGGTACGCTCTTACTTTTTAATTAAATTTTATTCGAGCTGCTTATAAAACTACTAATTCAGATCTTCCTTCACAGTACAGTACGCTATTGCTTATATATTATATTTAGTCTTAGAGGAAGGTTCCCCTTTATATTCCAACAGGTTTTGCCCGTTTTACTTTAGTTTTCAATATATTTTCTTTTTTTATAGGAACGTTTTAGAGCTGATTTCCTTTTACTAAGGTTTTTATATTTACTAAGACTTTTCTACTTTCATTCTCACTACTGATAGAATCTCGTTTGATTTCTTTTCCTGAAGTTACTAAGATATTTCGATTCACTTCGTTTATTATTGAATTTTTCTAAGAGTTCATGTGTATATTTACACAAATTAAATATTAGTGCCGTATCCCCTGCCTCGCAGTGGTAATAGCAGAACTATGCTATTAGCTCCGTAGTTTGACTAAGCTATTACCTCCGTAGTTTGACTTAAATGGAAGGACCAAGGACTAAAATGGCTGCACTCTCTTTAATATATAGCCAGATCTCCCTAATAGTTTCTTTATATACTTTCCTATACTATTTTATTGTGTTTAGTATAGAAATATTATGTAGATATCACAAAAAACAATACTATAAATACTGTAGCGTAAATGAAATTAATATGGTATAATTATCGGGTTAATATGATTCGAACATACCAATTTCTCAACCCAAATGAGACGCCTAACCAACCTGGCTCCAACCCGCTCTCTTTTATACCTACTAGACCCTTTATTTTGTTTTTGCTTATTACTAAGTCTATATAAATTTAAAAGCAGGGTTAATTAATTTAACAGAGAATGTCCGATTTGAACGGACGTGATTAAGTAAACCAAACAAGTTTCAAGCTTGTCACCTTAAACCACTCAGTCAATTCTCTTTCTTTAAGAGATAGGTTAAAGTAAACACAATCTTTAACACCCCCTCTCTAAATACCTAAATTTATATAAAACAAAACTAAAGATTTTCAAATATAAAGTAGTTTAGGTATATATTGCCTTGATTCCTCAGAGAGTTGAACTCCGAACATATCCTTATCAAAAATACGCTTTACCAATTAAGCTAAGGAACCTTAAAATTAATACTTAATTGATAATACTTTTTTTCAGATATTAGTTCATATATTATAAAACCAAAAAAGTGTATATTTATCTTAAGTTCTATTTAATGGTTTAAATCCGCTAAGCTAGATTAATAGGAGCTTATATATAAAGATGCAGAGTTATATATAATCAAGAGCACTCAGATTTGAACTGAGACAATAAAGTTTGAAGCTTCAGATTCTACCATTAAATTATACTCTTATTTTAAACTATATAATATAAAAAGTTTATAAATATAAAGTACGGAAAAGAGATGATTCGAACATCCAGGTGCATAACACAATATTTAGCAAATATCTCGCTTTACCTATAGCAACTTTTCCTGAAGAATAAAAAGAAACTTTTTTCTTTTTATTCCATTATAGATATATTTTATTTAGGGTTAAATATATGCGGGGCAGACCGGACTCGAACCGACATATGCTTTCTTGACAAAAAAGTTCCTTACCATTAGGATACTGCCCCTGCATAACAAGCGACTAATTTTTTTAGCTCTTGTTAGTTTAATTTATCTTGAGAATTATTTAAAGACATTTTTTCTTAGACTAATATATTTATTATTAGGCTACGTATAATAGTAAGAATGCCATCATAAGAGCAAATAAACCTGTAGCTTCCGCGAAAGCAAATCCTAATATAGCGTATGAAAACAATTGACCTCTTAAAGAAGGGTTTCTAGCTACACCTAGTATCAATGCACCGAAAACTACACCTATTCCTACTCCAGCCCCTATTAAACCAGTTGTAGCCAAACCTGTACCTATTATTTTTGCAGCTTGTATCATACTACTCTTAACAAATTACTTAACTTAACCTGATTTTGTCTTTGTTCACTTAAAGATGTACTCACTAAATATATGTTATTTTTATTTACTTTAAACAGGTAAAAAAAAAAAGATAAAGATAATAAATAATGAGACTTTTATTGAAATCTACGGCCAGCCGAATTCGAATCGACACAAATCGCTTGGAAGGCGACAAGTCTACCATTAACCTATAGCCGTTTAAAAGAAATAAGAGATAAAACAATATAAAAATTGTATATTTAAGATCTATGGGATTCGAACCCACGTTTCGAGGATTAAAAGTCCTGCGTTTTACCATTAAACTAAGATCTCTTAAATGGTGTATATTTATTAATATACACCATTTTTTAGTATTTTTATGGATAAAAAAAAATTTTTTTAACCACTAACCTACTATTATCTAATAATTTTCATTTAATATAAATAAAAGCACTAAAAATTTAAACTTATTATAATACAATAGTAACATATAGCCATATTATATGTAAAAAAAAAAGATATATAAATATCCCTTAGTGTTTATTGTAACTTAAGAACCTCAATAATAAATAGATACATATAAGAATAATCAAACCACGTCTACAAAATGTCAGTATAGTATACCAGACTCCAGACCTAAATGATGGTTTTCAGTAGAGTGATAAGCAACTACACGTCACAAACCTACTGCAATAAAAGCTGTACCTATCATAACGTGTAACCCATGGAAACCTGTAGCAAAATAAAAACAAGAACCAAAGGCACCATCACTAATGGTAAAAGAAGAAACGGAATATTCTACACCTTGGAAAACAGTAAACACTACTGCCAGTAAAACAGTGGCTAGTAAACCATATAAAGTTCCACTTCTGTTTCCTTGTATTAAAGAATGATGAGCATATGTAACTGTAACCTAATCTAAAAATAACAGGTTATTTTATCTGTTATCCCACTATTTTTTTATTAAATTTAGTTTAAAGAAAAAAAAGGTTATATATTTTTAAGTTTTTAGCCAACTGCTATATAAAAAGGTAAATCTAGGTTAGGCTATGCTTAACAGTTAAGCATAGATAACAAAATAAAACAATTAAAGCTAAAACTTAGCATATAACACCCTATAAACTATTTAGGTTGATTGCTAAAATAAAGCAAATACGAGCAATATGTTAAATAATAAAAAAAATATTGTTTTTCCTGCTCTAGAATTTTTAAAGGAAAAATAGATTACGACTGTACATTAAGCAGCATTTAAGCTACCCACCGATGAACCAGTCTGTAGCGACCTTTCAACCAGCCGACGGTCTCAACTTACTACATTAATATTGACCGTTTTCATCAGCATTGCCAATAACATTTAAGTTATCAATAGATCTTAAAAATGTTTAAGGTCTATTCTATTATATATAGGGGTTTTATATGTTTTTAATAAAAAAAAAAAATAGAAAGCATAACTAAAAGTTTTTATTAAAAGTTGTACCTTAAAGATAATAGGACTATAAATAGAAAAACCAAGTAAAGATATAATTATAATATATACATAAAAATTAAACATAGCTATATTATTAATAAATCTACTTTAAACCTTGACTACTCATATCAAGCTTTTACCTGATGATAATAATATAACCGTGTTAAGTAAAGGTAATTCAAAAGGGTTGATAGCTTCTATACCCATAGGAGGTCATTGAGCCCCCAATTCTACCGTAGGAGATAAGGCACTATGAAAGAATGCTCAAAATATAGCTAAAAAAAATAATGCTTCCGACACTATAAATAAAGCAACACCCATGTTTAAACCTCTTTGAACGGCTAATGTGTGATTACCCAAATAGGTTCCTTCACTGATTACGTCTCGTCATCAGAATGACATTGAAGAAATAAGTAACACCAAGGCAGATAAACAAAAATACCCGGCGTAATTAAAAGCATGCATAGCTGATACTCCACTAGTTGTTAATGTTAACAAAGCCAAAGATGTAAATAAAGGTCAAGGTGAAGGGGATACTAAATGAAAAGGATGGGCTTGAAAGTTACTTCTAGTTAAGTTGGACACTCATTAAACTAAATTTGTCTAAGGAGATATAACAAATAAAAATAGAATACTTTTTTTAAGTAAAATCTAAAGAGAAAGCCTCTAAAGTAGGGAAAGGTATTGTTATCTTTTGTGTTAAGATTTACCAAATAGTTAGCTTTGCCTTGTTAACTTTAACACAAATAGTATAGCCGGTAAAAAAAAACGTTTTTTACCTTATTGTATTCTAGTTTAGTTAAACTATATTATAAAACTCCAAAAATAAAAATATAGCTAAAATAAATAAAAGTTTTTGTTATCATGCAAGATAACCCTTTTTATTTATATGTTGTCATTTTCTGCATACCAAGGGTATATAATTAAAAAGCCTAATAAAGTAAATTATTATGACTAGTAAAAATATAATTATTATTTTAATTAGTATATAAACTAAAGTATAAAAAACCAAATTATAGTTAAGGAATAGGTGATTTGAACACCCAACCTACCGTGTGTAAAACGGTCGCTCTACCGTTGAGCTAATTCCTTTATTACCTTAAATTTAACAGAGATCTCTGTTAAAAATCCCTGATAAAAGGTAATAAAAAGCTTTTTTTTCTTCTTTTTTTTTATTTTTTATTTTTTTTTTACTGGTTAGTTTTTTGGTTTAATAGTTATAACAATAGCACCAACCATAGCTAATAATAGTATAATAGAAGTTAAGATTAATCATATACTATAACTAGTATACATAATATTACCTATAGTTGTGATATGACTAGCTTCTATTAAAGAACCATCTCATAAACTACTGCTAGCTAAATATATTTGACCATTATCTATTTCATCGCTTAATTTAAAGATTAAATTAAAAAAATAGCTAGAAATAACGCTATATGCGTTATTAAAATTTATATTGTAACCAGAGGCAACAATACTATAGGGTAAATTACCATAGACAGCGTAAATAAAGGAAATAGATATAAGGATAGCCAAAGGTATACTATTACTAGTATTACTTAATAACTCACTTGTTCTTACATTAATTAACATTAAAATAAAAAGGAATAAAATAGAAACGGCTCCTACATAAACCAATAAGTAAGAAAGACCAATAAAACTTAAACCTAATATAATTAGGTAACTAGCAATACTTAAAAATAAACCTATTAAAAATAACACAGAAACTATAGGGTTTTTGCTTACAATGACCAATATACCAGATAAAACAGCCACTATGGAAAGAATATCTAAAATTTCTACTCTATAACCATTAGTGTAACTTTCATTGACAAGTGCTAGACTGTACATAGATAATAATAAGAAATATTTCCCTCACAAAGTCTAAACACGTATAATTAGTTATTAAACTCTCTTTATACAACTAATATTAAGGGTTTTTATAAGGAAAAATATACTTATAAAACAACCTCGCGGCTAGGTTAAAGATAAGGGTAACGATAAATGAAAAATAATTATGCTTATACGTATTCATAAATGAAAAAAAGAACTATCTTTATATAAAAAAATTTTATATAAAAACTGAGGTGTAAATAGTTTTTTATATAGTAGCAAATAAGCGCATACAAGACTCGAACCTGTAGCTATGTGGCCGAAACACAATGTTCTACCAATTGAACTAACGCGCCTTTGTATCAGCTCTTGAGATGAATCGAACATCTGTCTAAATATTAACAGTATCTCGCTCTACCGTTGAGCTACAAGAGCAAATCGTTCTTTATCTCGTTTAAACCCTTACATAGAGCTAGCCTAGCTATTTGTCTTAATAAATATTAAATAACTAGCATATAGGAAACAAGAGATTCGAACTCCTAAAAGCATATTACTATTGAGTTTACAGCTCAACCCGTCTTACCAATTACGGAAGTTTCCTTGTTTTAGAGATAAGCTTAAAATATAGTTATAATTACATGGAGCCGGGAGGGAAATAAAAAAAGAGTATTTTTTTCTTTTTTATTTACATTAAACTATTATTCTCTATATAGAGTTATAAAAATAAAAATACGCGTATAAACTATAAATCTTATACAGCTAGACTTAAATAAAGTATACAGGGATACTAAGAATAAACAAGTAATGTCTGCTAAAAAAACACACCTTTTTAATCAGTATTCGTTTAATCTATCTATTGTACTTTTAATAAATGATAGCTAGGTATTTTACAGTTTAGTTAAACCTCTATCTAGCAAACTTAAAATAATCTTTATATAAATTAAACCAGTGGATTAAGATTCTAGCTAATGCTTTATTAAATATATTACTTTTTTATTTATTCTGATGTTTAAATAAACGGGTTTTATTTTGTCTTATATCTAAGTAAGAATATACTAAGTGTCTAGAGTAAGGCTGATACCTTCTTTAATTTAAAGGGTTTAGCCTGAGTTCCTTTACCCTAACCAAATATTTAAGACTAAATTATCTTTTTTCTTTTAAGTCTATATAAGTTAATGTTTAACAGACTAGAAAACAATACATTTTTTAACTTTAGGCTTTTTTAGCACTATTAAGCATACAGTATTAAAAACATATCTTTAGATAAGCATACTTATATAAATAAAAGTGAAAACTCTTTTTTTTTCCAGAAAAGTGAATATAATATAAAAAGTGTAAACTCTTTTTTTTTCTAGTGAAAAATTTATAAAAAGTTAAAAAGATATAAAATGTCTAAAGATTCGAAAAAAAAAATAAAGTTACAGTATAAACTAACAATATTACAAATTAACCTAAACAAAAAGTATGCTAAAAAGACAACAATAGAAATCGAAAAAAAAGTAAGCATAACGATATAAAAAATTTTTTTTAAAGGTAGAGAATCGAACTCTTGTTTTATTACTTTTTAACTCCCGGTAGCTTAATACTACTGAGTTTAAGCTCAACCCGTTATACCATAAAACGGTGCCTTCTTATACATACACAAAGCTTATACGTAAAAAAAGCAGAAAAGCCCTTTTTTTAGGTATAATCCTTTAAAGAGGAGAGCGATCGCTCGCCCCCCCCCTCGCCATTTTTAAATAATCACTCTATGCATATAATTTATTATATTGTTAATATTAATTAATCCCGTGCAATTTCCACTACACGAACCGTATTTCGACTTAGCACCAATCAAAGTCACGCATACGAAGATCTACCATAATACCTTTTAGAACTAAAAATCTAAAATATCCTGTCCCTAAGGGAAGAAAAATAAAACAGAGACCAAACTTATTGCACACACTTCTTTCGGCGCCTGACGAGTAGTTAGTACCTATCTGAGATTAAATTCACCGTGACGTGGTGATTCACGATTACTAGTAATTCCTTATTCATGCAGTCGAATTTCAGACTACAATCCTTAATGTATCCTACTTTATTAGATTAGCTCAAATTCACATTTTCGCATCATTTTGTATAGGAATATGCGGCACGTCGATAGCCCACAATATTTAGGCCATGATGACTTGACTTGGTCCCTGTTAACATAACCGTTATGAAGGTGTGCTGCTTTATTACATAATATACAAATAAAGCAAGGGTTTCCGTTAATTTAATGGAATTAACCAATATCTCACGACATTAACTGAAGGCAGCCGTGCAACGCTTGTAATATTTTAGTAAACCTTAAAAAAGCCTATTTAAGATTAGCTTAAAATAATATACAAATTGTGGTAAGGTTTTTCGCGTAACTACGAATTAAATAACATACTTCACTACTGGTTTCAGAAACGGTCTAATGATTTCAGTTCCTGCGTTGCCACATTACTCTTGAGGTGAAATGCTTACACTTTCATTTATAGACTAAAAAAAAAATCTAATCTATGGCATTCATAATTTTCTGCTTGGACTACTAGGGTATCTAATCCTGTTCGTTACCCGAGCCTTCGTCCCTCAACGTCAGTTATTAGATAAAAGGTTGCTTTCGCCGTTATCAGTCGTTATAGTATGACAGAATTTCAACTCTACTCCATAAATACTCCCCTCCTCATATATAACTCTAGTATAATCGTTTCTTATTTAGGACTAATTACACCGTCTAGGTACCCTTTAAACCTATTAAAGATGAATAACACTAGTCTTCTACGTCTTGCCGCGACTGCTGGCACGTAATTTGGTCAAGACATATAGACATAACTTGTCATAATCAATATTATATCTAGAACTTTATTCGATAAAATCGATCTTAGACTTGTCCGCAGAAATAAAGTAGAGCTTTACTATTATTCCCCCAATCACGTAGAATAGATAAATTAATTAGCCCCTAGTTAACCCTCGTTAACCCTCGGGGGCTAAAATGAATAACCTATTAGCTGTCTTTTTACTGACATCTAATAAATTAAACAGCCAAGTTAATTAGCCGAAACTATACATTCCCCCAAATTGCTGGTTCAGCCGTTAGGCTATTGACCAATATTCCCCACTGCTGTACTATACGTATTGGGGTTTTTTCAGACCCAATGTGATCGATCGACCTCTCAGCCCCGACTACGGAATATTAAGCTAACTAAGCCATTGCCTTAATTACTACCTATCCGGAATATTTATTGTCCTCTTAAAGCGGAAAGCACTTTCCTTTTTTTATTCTAGTTTAACGTAAAAAAGGTCTCTACGCTAAGTTAACATAAACGTGAACTTACAAAACTAGTCTACTATATAAGGTATTTATAAACCTTGCTTTAAGGCAGCCAAAATATCATATACTCACCTGTACACCACTTTTAATTAAATTAAAAATATTCTTTCCCTCTTATTCTAGATAATTATATAAATACAATATTCTAAAATCGGGGGGGGTAATTACTCTTAGTTAAATTAAACGTACGATTAGCATGTGTCAAGCATTTGGACAGCGTTCATTCAGAGCCATCATCAAACTCAGTTAAAAAGTTTTAGATATCTATAGCATCTATATAATAAATTTTATTATAGCTTAGAATACTTTCAGATACAAAAACATTTACTATAAATTATGTAGTAAGAATACATGTAGATAAAAAAACATTTACTATAAATTATGTAGTAAGAATACATGTAGATAAAAAAAACATTTACTATAAATTATGTAGTAAAAAGATACAAAACATTTACTATTTGATAACTAGTAAGAATACTTTTAGATAGAAAAACATTTACTATTAGATAAGTAATAACAATACTTTTTTATTTTTATATTATTACTTGATCAAATACATTGTTATATATTAAAGATGATACTGAATAATGTAAACCATCTAAAACTGGTGCAGGGTATATACCTAATACTACTGTAAATACCACTAAGCTAAGTAATATTAAAAATTCACGCTTGTTTAGATCACTTTTATTCGTTTTAATCTTATCTGTGAAAGTAAAGTACCCTCCAAAAGCTATTCTATTAAACATGTAAATTGTATATGCGGCAGAAAATACTATGGATGAACTAGCAAAAACACCTAATAACGGTAATCTTTCAAATACACCGTATAAAGACATAAACTCTCCCACAAAGTTTAGGGTAAGAGGAACTCCACAGTTACCTAAACACAAGATGAAAAATAAAATAGAAAACAAAGGCATTATTTGAGCAACACCTCTATATAAACTAATTAATCTAGTACCCGATCTATCATATAAGACACCACCAGCACATATAAATAAACCACTTGAAACAAATCCATGTGCCAAACCTAATGCTATACCACCTTCTATTCCTTGAATAGTATTACTAAATACACCTATTAAATATACAGCTGCGTGTGACACAGAACTATAAGCTATTAGTTCTTTTAAGTCTATTGTTCTTAAAGTACTAAAACTAGCATATATTATAGTTATAACACCTATAAGGTAAATTACATATGTGTAATCTATAGAAGCTTTAGGTAATATGGGTAATATTAGTCTAAAAATACCGTATAAACTTAATTTTAAGACAATAGCTGCTAATATTATACTACCACCTAAAGGGGACTCCACGTGAGCTTTTAATAATCAAGCGTTTAAAAATATAGTAGGTGTTTTTACAGCAAATGCAATAAAGATACCATAAAACAAAAATAACTGTGTAGAGTATTTGAAATTTGTTTTGCATAATGCATCAAAATCAGTAGTACCCATTATAGATGAAATAGTTAATATAGATAACAATAAAAACAGTGACCCTATTAATGTGTATAAGAAGAAATAAAAACTAGCTCGTACTTTATTTTTTGACCCAAATAA
>Ga0265780_10003113_pt1 | contig 22045 bp, 15 predicted proteins | sample P1T30metagenome_FD_192432 | JGI IMG/M metagenome (GOLD analysis project Ga0265780, IMG submission 192432) | Plant litter microbial communities from East Loma Ridge, Irvine, California - P1 T30 | ecosystem: Environmental > Terrestrial > Plant litter > Unclassified | place: USA: California...
CGAGCTGGCGCACATGGCGGCAATGCTGGTAAGCCGCGATGAGCAATATGCCGCCTTAACCAAACGGGCCGAGGCTGGCGATACCGCCCTCGCTGCCGCGCACGACTGCATCGATGCCTTGAATGTCGACCTCGACGCGGTGCGCACGACCTTAATCGAGCGCACCGCGCGGCTTGAGGCTGCCCTTGGCATTGTCATCGCCGCTGGCAGCAAGCCGCTGCGATGGGCCTTACGCACCAAGCAACGCCGCCTTACCGACCGCATCAAATTCAACCGCCCACCCCGACCATGACTGTGAAAATTCCGATGAAATTGCATTCCACCTTGATTCTCTGCGCTGTCGCTGCACTTGCTGGCTGCTCGCAGCAAACCGAGGCAACCGACAAGCTGGCCCAGGACCAATCCCGGGTCGGCATCGCCGCCACAGCGTATCCCAACACTGCAGCCGTGAACACGGATTTCGTCGTCAGCGTTTCCGTGGTCAACGCCGGGCAGGTCACGTTGCCGTCCCTGGGGAAAAACAAGACCGATATGAACAAGGTCGGCATCTCGTACCACTGGCGCCAGACGGATGAGAAAATCGCCGTATGGGATGGCGCGTTCACTCCCCTGAAGTCGGACATCAAGAAGGGCGACGCACAAGCACTCGACCTGACCATCAAGGCGCCTCCGGCGCCAGGCACGTATATTCTGGAGATCGACGCGCTGCAAAGCGGCGTGTTCTGGTTCGCCGGCGCCGGCTCGCAGACTGCGCGTATTAACGTCACGGTTAAATGATTGAGCTCGTAACCAGGCTGGCGTCCCATCACTGAACCGTTTATCAATTTCTCATCGGGGCCCAGGTACTGGTTTTGAGCACTCTTCTGCTGCTACGACGAAGCCGGAGGTTTCAGAACCTGATCCGGCGGCCGTTGTTGCCGCGCCATCTGATATGCGTATAGACGGGTGCGGGTGAATGATGGCACGTGAAGGCGCTCGCCCCTTAATGCGAACCGGCCGGTCGGAGACGCCTTCCGGTGTGCAGGACCTGCCAGCTTTTTTTCCGCAAATATTGCAGCATGGATTCATCGCGTCGTGAAGCGGCTCGCCAATATCGACATGCCCTGCAGCGCGGGGTTTTCTCCCGATGAGTCCGCCCCTTGCATCGTCACGGCCTCCCGTGCTGACACTGAACTTGCCGCGTGGCGGGTGGTCTCAAGCATACCAATCAAGAAGGCAATACCACGACTCTTTTTGATTGGCATCGTTTAAAATAGTCGTTTGTCCAAAGCTACAGGATTCGATAATGGCGCAGTTCTCGATATTTCTTTCCATTGTGCTTGTTGCGCATAACCGGTCGGCATTGCTGGAAGAGGCTGTCCGCGAGACAATCGCCGTCGTCGAATCGCTGGTGAGCGACTACGAAGTGATCGTTGTTGATAATGGCTCCAACGACAACAGTGTCGCCGTATTGAAGGGACTGACTGGCGAACATGGCCTTCCCAATATGCAGGTGTATGCCCTGACCAAGGAAGTCGATCGCGATGCCGCATCTTGGGTTGGTGTCGAAAATGCGCTGGGCGATTACGTGGCCGTGGTAGACATGCTGACTGACGACATTCATTTTTTGCCAACAATGTTGAACAGTGCAGTAGATGGCGCCGATGTGGTGTTTGCGAAAAACCGCGTTCGCTCGCCACAGAGTATCGGATATCGCTTCTGTTTCTCGGTATTTAACTTTTTGTACTCACGTTTCAATGGCGTTAATCTGCAGCGCGAAGCCCCGATGTTTCGTCTTTTAAATAAAAGGGTTGCGAATTTCATCTTGCAACACCCGCAACCTGCGGTGACCTATCGGCATTTGCCCGCCACTGGCGGTTTTGCGAAAGTCAACCTGGCGTATTCGCATACCCCTCGTGAACCCCAGTTAAAAAAATTGGGAGAGGGTTGGGACCGTGGTATTCGTTTGCTGGTCTCGACTACGCGCGCGCCGATGCGTCTGGTAACGACGCTGTCGATGTTCGGTGCGTTAGCTAACTTGATTTACACCGGTTATGTTATCGAGATTGCCATTTTCAAGCCAGATGTCGCTCCGGGATGGGTCACCATGTCGCTGCAAAATTCGGGCATGTTCTTTCTGCTGTCTCTCGTTTTGCTCGTATTGGGTGAGTACATCCTGCACATGGCCAACCTTGGCAATGAAGGACCTCTGTATCATGTCGCCCAAGAATTTACCAGTGCGGTGATGACCCGGAAAAACAAGCTCAATATTGAGATCGTCGACAGCGGCGCAGGCATTGGTGCATCAACTGCCGTTGCCGATATTGTCGCAGGCGCGCTGCATTCCGTGGCAGCCGCGCCTGATGGAAGCCATGAATGAAGGATGCAGTAATTATTGGTGGTGGTTTTTATGGTGCTGCCATTGCCATTTACCTTGCCAAGGAACGTCAGTTTAAAGAAGTGGTGTTGCTCGAACGTGCGCCAGCGTTGTTGCAAAGGGCTTCCTACAATAACCAGGCGCGCGTGCACAACGGCTATCACTATCCACGCAGTTTCACCACGGCATTTCGCAGCAGGATCAACTTGCCGCGGTTCGTCCAGGATTACCCGCAAGCAGTCAAGCGCGACTTCAACAAGCTATATGCAATTGCACGCCGCGGATCGAAAGTAACTGCGCGCCAGTTCGAACGATTTTGCAACGAAATTGGGGCACGCCTGGAAATAGCGCCGCCGTCCCTGCGCAAGCTGTTCGAACGGCACCTGATCGAACAGGTGTATTGCGTCGAAGAGTTTGCGTTCGACTCCACCAGGCTGGCCGACTGGGCGCGCGCCGAAATGCTTGACGCCTGCGTCGACGTCCGCCTGGCGACGCAGGCCACGTCGATTTCGCGTGCGGAGCATGGTTTGCTGGTGCGTGGCCACGGCGCCGATGGCGATTTCGAACTTTCGACGCAATACGTATTCAATTGCACGTACAGCGGCTTGAACCAGCTGGGCGGTGACTTTGCCGGTACCAGGACGCGCCTGAAACACGAAATTACCGAGATGGCGCTCGTTGCCGCGCCGCCGGCATTGGCGGGCATTGGCGTCACGGTCATGGATGGACCTTATTTTTCCATGATGCCTTTTCCGGCACGCGGCCTGCATACCCTGTCACATGTACGCTACACCCCGCATCTGAGCTGGCTAGACGACGCGAATACAGATCCGTACGACAAACTCGATGCCTACGCGCGCGAGTCGCGGTACGACCGTATGATGCGCGATGTGCGCCGTTACATGCCGGCAGTCTCTGATTCAAAGCATGTCGATTCGTTGTTTGAGGTAAAGACTATCCTGGTAAAAAACGAAGGCGACGACGGAAGACCGATCCTGTTTGAGCAGAACGCCGATTTGCCGGGCTGTTATTCAGTCCTGGGCGGTAAAATTGACAACATTTATGATGTTCTTGAAAAACTCGACGCCGAGCCGCTGCGCGCTTTGCGGGTCCACGATTAAACTGAAGGAGAACCCATGGCGGATGCCCTGATTGGCTATAGTGGCTTTGTCGGCAGTACATTGTTGAAGCAGCGTGGCTTCGAAGCGCGCTATCGTTCGACCGATATTGGCGAGATCGAAGGCCGTACGTTCGACACCATCGTCTGCGCCGGCGCGCCTGCGCAAAAATGGCTGGCCAATCGCGATCCCGCTGGCGACCGCGCCAAGATCGACGAATTGATCGGCCACCTGAGCCAGGTTTCCTGCCGCACGTTTATCCTCATCAGCACCATCGACGTTTTCGGCAATCCGCTGGACGTGGATGAAAACACCGAGGTGGATGAGACTGGCCTGCATGCGTATGGCCTGAACCGGCGCCGCCTGGAGCGCTTCGTCGAGCAGCAATTTCCCGACCACTTGATCGTCAGGTTGCCCGGGCTGGTCGGCCCGGGTCTGCGCAAGAATGTCATCTTCGACTTTTTGAACAACAACAACCTCGATGCCATCGACAGCCGCGGCGTGTTCCAGTTTTACCCGATGGTGAACCTGTGGCCGGACATCCTGCTGGCGCGCAAAGCTGGCGTGAAACTGCTGCACCTGACCGCGGAGCCGGTCAGCGTGGCCGATATTGCCGCGGAAGGCTTCAACTTCACCTTCGAACACCCCACGGCCAATCCGGCAGCGCGGTACGACATGCGTTCGGTTCACGCCGGCCTTACCGGCGCCACCGGCGCCTATCAATATTCCCGCCGCGATACCCTGATGGCCGTACGGGCGTATGCGCAATCGGAAGCGCGCACCATCAAGGATGGCGCGCAATGAGGCTCGCTATCTCGAATATCGCCTGGGATGTTGCCGAAGATGAGCAAGTTGCCGCCCTGTTGCGGCAGCACGGCGTCGACGCAATCGACATCGCCCCTGGCAAATACTTTCCCGACCCGCGTGCCAGTACCCATGCCGACATCGATCGCGTCGCCGACTGGTGGCGCACGCGCGGCATCGAGATCACCGGGATGCAGGCACTGTTGTTCGGCACCACCGGATTGAACGTGTTCGGCGATGCGGCTTCCCAACAAGCCATGCTGGATCATCTCGACGGCGTCTGCCGTATCGCTGGCCGGTTGAAGGCGACCCGCCTGGTGTTCGGGTCGCCGAAGGCCCGTGACCGTTCCGGACTCGATGATGCAGAGGCCGATGCAATGGCGGTGGCATTTTTCCGCCGCCTCGGGGATGTCGCGCAACAGCACGGCGTCATGATCTGCCTCGAGCCGAACCCGGCCAGTTACGGCTGCAATTTCATGACCCACAGTGCAGAGGCCGGCCGGATTGTCGGCCTGGTTGCGCATCCTGCCATCCGCATGCAGCTCGACACCGGGGCGATTGCCGCGAACGGCGAGGATCCTGACACAGTGATACGCGATAACGCGCCTCACATTGGCCACATCCATGCCAGCGAACCTGAGCTGGCAACACTGGGCGACCGCCAGACGGATCACGCCACCATTGGCGCACTGGTCGCGCAGTATTTGCCGCACCACCTCGTCACCATTGAAATGCTTGGCGGTAGCGAGTCCCATCCCGTTGCCATTGCGCGTGCTCTCGCAGTGGCCCAACAACACTACGGTACGCCGCAACAGCAATAACATGCGGCGGGCCGACGCGCCCGCCACAATGTCCCTACCCATGGAAATCCAGAATGAACGCAGTCGTCACGGTCGATCGGGCCAAATGGCAAGTACCACAATTTAAAACGGTTTTTTCGAACGGAAAGCAACGCCGGTGGAGCCTGGTTATTCCGGTGATTAACGAGGGTTCCCGCATCCGCAACCTGCTCACCCGGATGAGCGCGCTGAACACCGCTGCCATCGTCGACATCATTCTGATGGATGGCGGCAGTACCGACGGTTCGCTGGACCGCCCGTTTCTCGATGCGCATTCAGTCAATACCCTGCTGGTCAAGACCGGTCCTGGCAAGCTGAGCGCGCAGTTGCGATGTGCCTATGCATTCATCCTCGACCAGGGTTACGACGGCGTCGTCACCATCGACGGTAACGACAAGGACGATCCCGATGCGATCGGCCGCTTCGTTGACGCGCTCGAAGCTGGCATCGATTTTGTGCAGGCCTCTCGCTACCTGGCAGGCGGCGTTGCGGAAAATACGCCAAAGCTGCGTGACGCGGCGATCCGGCTGGTGCATGCGCCAATGCTGAGCCTGTTTTCCGGGTTTCGCTGGACCGATACCACGCAGGGTTTCCGCGCTTACAGCCGGCGTATCCTGCTCGACGCGCGGGTCGCGCCGTTCCGCGATGTGTTTGCAACCTACGAACTGCTGGCCTATCTGTCGTACCGGGTACCGAAGCTCGGCTACCGGTGTGTCGAACTGCCCACGGTGCGGCGTTATCCCAAAGGCGAAGTACCAACCAAGATCAGCGCTTTTCGGGGGAATTTTTCGGTACTCGCGGTCCTGTTTCGCACCTGCTTCGGCCAATACAATCCTGGCGTTTGAACATCATGAATAACCCTTCTAAAGTCGCCCGATATGGTGCGCCCCGCCTTGTCTGGGTCGTTGTGCTTGCCGTTCTTGCAATTAACATGATTTGGGCATGTCGCGCGATATCGTCTGTGGCTCTGGTTGATGGTTGGGCGGTTGTTAACCGCATCATGCATTTCCAGCGCGGTGAAATGACGTGGATGCAGTATTTATTCATTCCGCACGGGGCGCATCTTCATTCCGTGGTCTACGCCATTTCCTGGTTAGACTATGAATATGCGGGCGGAGCCCAAATGCTGACGCAGTGGATATCGCTAATTGCAACCGCGTTATTTGGCATCTTTTTTGTTCGCCTTATCCTGCGCGAGGGCACACGCCAGCAGGCGTCGCACTGGTTGCTTACACTTGGGTGCGCTGCCGTCATGGCTGCCATCTGCAGCCTGGCGGATCGTGAGATTATGCTGCACCCGTTCCAAGTCGTATTGAGTGTTTCCCGGCTCACCTTCGTGATCCTGCTATACGCCATTATTGTTGGAATGATTGAAGATCGCATCCGGCTGTATTTGGTTGGCATGTTGTTCTCGTTGGTAGCGGTGACCTTCCACGGAACCGGTTATGTGTTCGCGATGTGCGTGGTCGTTGCACACGTGCTGGTCTGCAGGCGAGTCTGGATGGGTGTCATGAGCCTGACGCCCCTGTTGAGTAACGTCATTGTGCAAAAAATATTTTCCCAAGGCGGTGGGGAATTGAATCAGCTGAGCCAAGCGCTGGACATGCGCAGCTTGGTAGGAATTGTTCCGGGCATGGCCGCGTATTTTGCCTCTCCTATTACAACACTCGAATCCAAGCTGGGTACCAACGTTTTGCTTGGCATTGGGTTTCTGATGTTCTGCGCGGTGACTGTATTTACATTGCGGGCCATTTTAGCCATTCTCGGCGTCCGTAAGTGGGCCTGGTCCGGTATATTGCAACAACTTCGGGCTGCACGTACCGGCCCTCAAGCCGATCCATTCCGGGTCTTGCTTACCGTGCTCGGTGTATTCCTCCTGGCTTCCGGCGCCGCCGCAACTCTATTCTGGGTCATCCGCACGGCTGTCGGTCCTCAAGATTTTCCACCTTCTTATTACATACTCACTTCCGGTCGCTACGGGTCTTTTGCCTGCCTAGGTTTCGTCATTATCGTATTCGCCTTGCTGCGTTTGCCGCAGCTTCGACTCGACGCGCCGGTTACTCTGGTAAAAAGCGGCGCGCTGCTCGCAGCAGCATTCCTCGTCGGTCTGGCTTTTTATGCCTCCCTCCTCGAACTCCGTGTTTATCATCAGGACGACGACCTGAATATTGCCGCTGCTGGCATCATGACCGGAATAAAGCCGACTCAGCCCGAAGCGGAAGCCGTGTGGGAACATGCTATTAGTGATCCTCACTGGGCCAAAGAGTTGCCGGCGACGTCTGAATTCATGCGCGTGCAAAGGAAGGGACTATGGTACAAGATGCCCCCAATGAATGCCCGCGGAGGTGCCTTCTTCACAGGCTATCCAATCGTGGACTTGGTTCGGAAACCAGTCCTGTCGGACACTGTCAGTGGGCGATGCGAAATAGGTGGAACGATCCCTGTCAGCGATGAATTCAGCGAGAAAGGTCACGTTTTGCCAGTCGCAAATGCCGAAGGTGTAGTGGTCGGATATGCTGCGCTGCTCCGCATAACGAAAGCGCCGAATTCGCGCACGGTCAGAGGATTTGCGCGCTGTCCTACCGGAATTGCTGACGCATCGCCGCTGTTTCTGGCCCACGACATGCGTTCGACCGCTCTGATCGCCTTTGGAGAACCGAGTCCGACGCGCGGTGGTGGTATGCTACCCGTTAAGCCATTGAGCGATATGCATGGTTCGCTCAGTTGCGCAGTAGAGCCGGGCGCCGGGGGCAAGGTGCCAACAGCGGTTCTGACACTCACGAATGCAAGTAAGTTTGAATGGACTTTGAATGTCGGGCGTCGGCCGATTGGCGTCGGTGTACATTTGCTTGATAGCAAAGGCAGTCAGGTGTATTGGGATGACGGCTTGAGAGTACCGGCTAGCGATACTGTCATCGCGCCACAGGCCAGCACGGTACTTCGTATGCCAGTGTCCGCGATCAGCTTGAAAAATGCCGGAATAGAACGTGGGGCGCTCACCGCCCGGTTTCAGTTATTGCAGGACGGCCACGCGTGGTTTCCAGGTATTAGTTGCGACATAATTGTGAGGAAATAACCCGAAACCCTTATACCAGATAGTGTGCGGTGGGGTGAATGGTAATCCGAACATCTCGCCCGGCTCGCCGGGCGACTTGCTACTATCAGCCGCGACGATGCTAACCGTTGGCTCGTCGCCAGGCGCAACGCGCGCGCCATCAAGTTCGGCATGCGTGTCGACAATGCCGGTGGCTTGGTACTCACGTTCATGCGCTCCCGGCAGGCTCGCAGTTTGCCAACTGCCTACTCGGCCACTGAGTACGACATGTCGATCACCAACGTTTTAATAAACCTCAGCGTGTTTGTCGGCTGCACAATACCTGGCCGAGCGTGGAGCAGCGCTGGCTTACGATTAACCTGTTCGACGAAAACTGCTCAGAGCAGGCCGGACTCGCTGATTAAAATGAGCCGTCAAATCGTCGTCCAGCAGGCCTCTGGCCTGCATGGAGCGACTTCGATAGCGTGCTATCTATCTTGTCTGTCACGACGAGTGCTCCATGGGTTGGAAAAAATTCGCGGACGTATCGCGACAGATTTCGTCGTCAAAGCGTTGTACTTCAACGCCTATATCGACAAGCCGCGCGATCCGATCGGTGATGGCTACCCGAACAAGGTCAAGCAATCATCTTCAGCGCCGGTATTTAGCCCCGCTAGCCGTACTTTAGCGGCGGAATACAAAGAATTTGGCACTGACAAAATTGACTCCCATGCCGCCGATCGAACCGGCTGCAACTGCCAGGAATGGCAGGATGGGCGTGCGTGGCAGCATCAGCACAACCGCGGTGTACACGCCATAGTTGACGATGCCGCCCAACATCATCGCAGCCAGATAGCGCCACCATTCGGCCCAGATGTCAGCCTCCGCGCCCGGCTGGAAGGTGAAGCGGCGGTTCAGGGTGAACGTCACCCAGACCGCGCACAGGAACGACAGGGCGCGCCCCGCAAACGGGCCGAGCCCGATGGCCAGGCCGGCATACAGCACGGCCACATCGGCTACCAGTCCTGCAATGCCTGCTACGCCAAACCGAACGATCTCCACATAAGAACTACGCATGTGTGGCACCCGTCTCGTCCGCTGCTTTGGCGCATTGCGGGCACGACACCTCGTACACATACCGCGGATCGAGCTGCTGCCTTGGCGTGACCACCGCGCGGCAGGCGAAGCACTGGACCGTCACACTGGGTTCAAGCCGGGGCGTGAGGGCGGTGCGGTAGTCGAACACGAAGCAATCGCCCGTGTAGTGGGCGTCGCCGACCTCTTCAAAATATTTCAGGATGCCGCCCTCTAACTGATAGACGCTGTCGTAGCCGATCTCCTGCATGTGGATGGCCGCTTTCTCGCAGCGGATGCCGCCGGTGCAAAAGGTGACCACGGTTTTGTCGGCCAGCGCCTCCTTGTTGGCGGCAATCACCGCCGGGAACTCGGTGAACTTGCCGATGCGGTAGTCGATGGTGTTGTTGAACGTGCCGACGTCGACCTCGAACGCGTTGCGGGTATCGACCATGACCACCGGCTTGCCGGCGTCATCGTGCCCCTGGTCGAGCCAGCGTTTCAACGTCGCCGGCGCTACTGCCGGTGCGCGGCCCAGTTCCGGCTTGATCAGCGGCATGCGCATGGTGATGATCTCCTGCTTGATCTTGACCAGCATGCGCTTGTGCGACTGTTCAGCCGAATAACTTTCCTTGACCTCGATGTCGGCAAAGCGTGCGTCGCTGCGCAGCCAGGTCATGAAGGCGTCGATGTTCGCGCGCGTGCCGGACAAGAACAGGTTGATGCCTTCCGGCGTGAGCAGGATCGTGCCGCGCAGCGCCAGCTGTTTGCACAGTTCCTGGAACTGCGGTCGCATCGCCTCGGTATCGTCAAAGGTGATGAATTTATACGCCGCGATGTTGACGTAGGGTGCGGCTGGCGCGGCTACCGCGGTATCGGAAACGGTACTGGCTTGCATGGGCGGGCTCGGGAAATCGAAATGGCTGTCATTATAGTCCCGGCCCACCCCTCACAGATAGGGCCGCTGCCGGGCAGGTTGCGCTGATGCCGCGCTTCCCTTGTTACGGCACTGTCCGGTACCAGCGTTCGTGCACGACCGCGTCCTGCAGCTGGCGGGCGCTGTCCGACCAGCTCAGCCAGGGCATTGCGCTGGAGGCTGGCGCCAGGCCCTGGCGGAACAGCACCAGCCATTCTGCAATGGCGTCGGCCAGCTGGCCCGCCTCCAGGCCCTGGAAATAAAACGCGTGGTTGCCGCTCACTTCACGAAACACCGGCATGTCGCGGGCAATGATGGGCAAGCCATGCTGCGCGGCCTCGATCAGCGGCAGGCCGAAGCCTTCGCCGACCGACGGCGCCAGCAAGCCTGAGGAGAGCCGGTACAGCTCGGTGAGCATCTGGTCCGATGCACCCGGCAGCCAGAACAGTTTCTTGCCAAGCTGGGGATGCGTGCGCAGCGCGGCCGCCACCGCTTCGACCAGCCATCCCTGCTTCCCGACGATAACCAGGTTGACATCGGCGCCGTTCTCCCACAGCAGGTCGAAGGCGGCGAGCGCCTGGGCATGCGCCTTGCGCGGTTCCAGCGTGCCGACCATCAGCAGCGACGGCCGTGCCGCCATCGACGCCAGGACCTCGCCAGCATTGTCGGGCATGCCAGTCGATGGGGCGCTGGCGTCCAGGTCGGCGCCAAGGTGGAAGTGGCCGATCTTGAGCGGGGTATCGCGTGGCGCGCCATGGGTCGCCAGCCAGCCACTGAGCTCGTCGGCGACGGCGCGGGAAATGCAGACCAGTCCATCGGCATGCCTTGACAGCGCGCGCATGTATTGACGGAAGAACTGCGGCACGCCGTAGGGAAACGAGCTCTGCTGCATGAGCGGGAGGATGTCATACACCACGAAGTACACCGCGGCGCCCATGGTGCGCATGTCGTCGAACATCTCCAGGTTGTTGACGGTGCTGTTGCTGGACAGGTCCAGGCCGAGGAATACGTCGCCGGCCTGGTATTCGATCGGGTCGTCTTCCACGGCCATGCTGTCCAGCCCAAGCAGTCCGAGCGTGTAGCTGCGCGCGTAGCGGTAGCGGCGCGGATAGCCGTTGCCATACACCGGCTCCACGCGGAAACCCGCAGGTGGATCGTTGATCAGCGCCAGCAGGATGCTGCGCACCACGCGCTGGATGCCCGTTTTCAGGTCGTTCAGGATCATGGCCGAGATGTCGACCAGCAGCTGGCGCGGCGCGCTGGCCGGCTGGTTGGCCGCAATGGCGCTGGCCGTGGCGACAAGCGCACTGTCGCGCGGATTGGCTGGCATGCCGCTTGCCGCCAGGTCGCGCAGCAGCTGCGGATAGCGCGCCGCGGCGCTATTAACTGCGATGTCCTCGATCGCAGTGGCGTAGTCGGCAGCACGGGGCGCGGCCTCGTACCAGGTGGCCGCGCTGCGCGGCCCGTACCACTCCCGCGCCGCGGCGCGCATCGGCGCCGCAACGGCAGGGTCGACGATGATGCCGCTGGCATGCTCAAACACGATCCGGGTCAAGGGGAGGGCAGCCTGTGCGGCGGCGTCGCCAAGGCGGCGCTGCGTCATCAGGCCGTGGTAGCCGTGGGCGTCGTACAGCGCCTGTTGCAGGCCGGCTTCGCCACCTGCCAGCGCGGCCACTGCGGCGCCGATCGACGCATCGTGCAGGACCACGATGCCGGGATGACGCACCAGCAGGCCCAGCACCGCGCCATGCGCCGCCGTATTGGCGACGTGGTACACCACCCGGTCAAACTGCCCGTGGTGCTGTTCGAACCAGGCGCCGCTGCGCAGCGTTGCCGCGCCATCTTCCAGGCCAGGCACGACCACATCGATCGCGTAGTAGTGCGCCAGTTCGGCCAGCAGCGCGGGGGCGGGGGCTTGCGGCGCGACCCACGCCAGGCGTGCGCGCGCAGGGCTGGCGGTGTGCGGCCGGACGGCGGCCAGCTGGTCGAACGCCAGCCATGCCGACGGCGCGTCCGCGATGCCGGCGCCGTCAAGATAGTGCGGGCCAGGCGCCGCCACGTTGTGCTCATGCTCCGGCCTGGCCGCGCCGGGCACGAACACGATATCGGCTTTCAACCCCTGGAAAAAATGTGCACGCACAAGCGCACGCACGCTGTCGCTGCGCGCGTTGCGTTCCCGCGGCGGCAACGCGTACACCACCAGCCGCTCGGGCGGGATGCTGCGTGCGAAACTGTCGCGGAGAAAGTGTAGTTGTGCGGGGAATTCGGCGCTGAAAGCGATCCAGAGTTCGTGCTGCGCCCCATGCTGCGCGGCTTCCCGCGCCACCGCCTGCGCCAGTGCGATACCTGTCTGGCTGTGTTTGCCGGGCTGCTGGCACGCGCCCAGGTCGATGATGATGCGCGTTGTCATTTTTGCCGTTCCTGTTCCTGCGCGGCGCGCGCCAGGTCGAGCAGGACTTTGCGGGTCGACAGCGGCAGGTGCAGGTACGCGGCCGGCAGCGGGGCCGGCCAGTCGGGATGCACGATATCCCTGACGCCGCGCTGCGCCAGTGCAGCCAAACGCCGGCGCAGCGAGGGAAAGCGGATCATCAGCGGCACCAGCGCGCGGCGCACGGTTTCGCTGCTCCTGGCGCGCAGGCCCAGTTCCTTGACCAGGGATTTGACGCGGCCGGCGCTCATGCCGGGCCGGCCGCAGTGCGGTTGTTCATGATTCTTGGGCTTAATTGATGAAGTGACGAACTGAAACGCAAACTGAAAAGCAGGCAGCCGCAGCGCGGCGCGCGGGCGGTATTATAAGCGTTCAGACCCTGGCAACGCTTCAGCTGGCAGTGTGCGGTACCAGCGCCCGCGCACGACGGCGTCAAGCAATTGCTGCGCGCTGTCCGCCCAGGTCAGCCACGGCATGGCAGCCGAGGCGGGCGCAAGTCCCTGGCGGAACAAGGCCAGCCACTGGGCAATCGCGGCGGCCAGCTGCGCCGGTTCCTCGCCGTCAAAATAAAACGCGTAGTCGCCGCTCACTTCGCGAAACACCGGCAGGTTGCGCGCAATGATCGGCACGCCCTGCTGGGCCGCTTCGATCAGGGGCAGGCCGAAACCTTCGCCGCGCGAAGGCGCGAGAAGCGCTGACGCCAGGCGGTACGCTTCGGCCAGCATCTGGTCGGACACGCCCGGCAGCCAGAACAGCTTTTTGCCCAGCTGCGGATGCGCACGCAGCGCCGCCACCAGCGCCTCGACCATCCAGCCCTGTTTGCCGATGATGACCAGGTTCACCTCGACGCCGTCCCGCCACAGCAGGTCGAAGGCGGCCAGCGCCTGCGCGTGCGCCTTGCGCGGCTCCAGCGTGCCCACCATCAGGAGCGACGGCCGCGCCGCCATCGACGCCAGCACATGCGCGGCATCGTCGGGCATGCCGGTCGACGGGGCGCTGGCGGCGAGGTCGGCGCCCAGGTGGAAATGGGCGATGCGAAATGGCGTGGCGCGCGGCCCGCCCTGGGTTTCCAGCCAGTCGCCGACTTCGTCTGCGACGGCGCGCGAAATGCAGACCGCGCCATCGGCGTGCCGCCCGATAGCCCGCACGTACTGGCTGAAATACTCGAACGAGCCGTGCGGGAAATCGCCCGGCTGTAGCAAGGGCAGGATGTCGTACAGGACAAAGTACACCGCCACGTCCCTGGCGCGCATGGCGTCGAGCATGTCGAGGTTGGTCAGCGTGTCGTGTTTCGACAGGTCGAGACAGAGGAATATGTCGCCTTGCTGGTAGTCGATCGGGTCGTCTTCGAAGGGTATGTTGTCGACGCCAAGCAGTCCCAGGGTAAAGCGGCGCGCGTAGCGGTAGCGCCGCTGGGCGCCGCTGCCATACACCGGCTCGACGCGAAAGCCGGCAGGCGGATTGTCAATCAAGGCCAGCACGATGCTACGCACCACGCGCTGGATGCCGGTTTTGAGGTCGTTGCCGGCCACGGCGGAGATGTCGAGCAACAGCTGGCGCGGCGCCGTTGAAGGTGCGTCGGCCGCAAGCGCTTTCGCCGTGGCGATCAGCGCGCGGTTGCGCGGGTCGGCTGCCACGCCGCCGGCAGCCAGTTCGCGCACCCGGCGCCGATAGCGCGCCGCCGCGCTGTTGGCGGCGATGTCCTCGATGGCAGCGGCGCAGGTGTCAAGATCGGCTGGATGCAGGTCGGCTGCGCTGCGCGGCCCGTACCAGGCATGCGCCTGTGCGCGCATCGCGTCAATATCGGCCGGGTCGACCAGGATACCCATGGCATGGTCGAACACGATGCGGTTCAACGGGAAGGCGGCCAGCGTGGCGGTGTCGCCCAGGCGGCGCCATGCCTGCACGCCGCTGTAGCCGTGCGCGTGAAACAGCGCAGGCTGTAAGCCGTCCGGTTGCAGCGAAGTTACAGCCGCGCCCAGGAAAAAATCGTGCAGGACCACGATACCGGGATGGCGCGCCAGCAAGCGCAGCACCGGGCGATGCGCTGGCGAATTGGCGACGTGGTACACGATGCGGTCAAACTGCGCGTGGTGTTCCTCGAACCAGGCGCCGCTGCGGATCGGCAGGCCACCCTCGTTGCGCGCGTCGTTGTCCGGTGCCGGATTGATGACGTCGATGGTGTAGTGGCGCGCCAGCTGGCTGAGCAACGCCGCTTCGACAGCGTCAAGCGGCTGCGCCGTCACCCAGGCCAGCCGGCCGGGCACGGGTGCTGCTGGCGGCGATTGCGCCGCGCGGGCCAGGTCGAGCAGCGCCTTGCGGCTGGACTGTGGCATTCGCAGGTAGGCGGCGGGCAGCGGCGCCGGCCAGTCGCGATGCGCGATATCCTTCGCGAAGCGCTGCGCCAGCGCGGCCAGCCGCCCGGGTAGCGTGGGAAAACGCAGCACGAAAGGCATGATCAGCCGGCGCGTCGCGTTACTGTTTTTAATGGCGGCGGCCAGGCGGCGCATCAGGCGGAGCATCAGACGTGACACCAGGCAAAAGAGGCAGGTAAATGAAGCATGCCACTATTATAAGATGGCCGGTACCGGCTTTGTGACGCGCCAGCCACAGTCCTCGCTGGCGCGCGTGGCGGGTTAAAATGGCGCCATGACTTCTCCGATCTTGACCTCAGCTCCCGCCCCCACGTCGTCCCCTACCTTTACGCACCTGCGCGTCCATTCCGAATACTCCATCGTCGACGGCCTGGTGCGCATCGACGACGTGGTCGCTGCGGCCGCCAAGGACAAGCAGGGGGCGCTGGCCGTCACCGATCTCGCCAACCTGTTCTGCATGGTGCGCTTCTATAAAGCGGCGCGTGGAAAAGGCATCAAGCCGATCATCGGCGTCGACGCGTGGATCAGCAACGACGACAATCGCGAGAAGCCGTACCGCCTGCTACTGCTGGCGAAGAACCATACCGGCTACCTGCAGCTGTGCGATTTGCTGTCGCAGGCATGGCTGACCAACCAGTACAAGGGCCGCGCCGAAATGCGCGTGGAGTGGCTCGAAGCGCTGGCCACCAGCACCTCGAAGCTCCACCCCGATCACGACCAGGCCAATGGCCTCATCGTGCTGTCCGGCGCGCAGTTTGGCGACATCGGCGCGGCGCTCGACCAGGGCGACATCGCGCGCGCCGAAAAAGCCGCACAGCGCTGGGCGCGCATCTTCCCGAATCATTTTTATATCGAAGTGCAGCGCGCCGGCCAGCCGAACCAGGAAGCACAGGTGCGCCATTCCGTGGCGCTGGCCGGCCGCCTCGGCCTGCCGGTCGTCGCCACGCACCCGGTCCAGTTTTTGACGAAAGACGAATTCATCGCCCACGAAGCGCGCACGTGTATTGCCGAAGGCGAGATGCTGGCCAACGCCAAGCGCGTGCGCCGCTTCAATGAAGAGATGTGTTTCAAATCGCAGGAAGAGATGGGCGCGCTGTTTGCCGACCTGCCGGGCGCGTTGCAGAATTCGGTGGAAATCGCGAAACGCTGCAACGTCGTGCTCACCCTCGGCAAGCCGCAGCTGCCGGATTTCCCCACGCCGCCCGGCATGACCATCGAACAGTTCCTGGTCGCCGAATCGGAAAAAGGACTGGAAATCCGCCTGGAGCACCTGTACCCGGATCCGGTCAAGCGCGAGCAGGCGCGCCCGCGCTACGCCGAGCGGCTGCGCTTCGAGACCGATACCATCAACAACATGAAGTTCCCCGGCTACTTCCTGATCGTGGCCGAATTCATCCAGTGGGCCAAGGACAACGGCGTGCCGGTGGGCCCCGGCCGGGGTTCGGGCGCGGGTTCGCTGGTGGCGTACTGCCTGTTGATTACTGACCTCGATCCGCTGCGCTACAACCTGCTGTTCGAGCGCTTCCTGAACCCCGAACGCGTCTCGATGCCCGACTTCGATATCGACTTTTGCCAGGAAAACCGCGACCGCGTAATCCAGCACGTCAAAGATTTATATGGACGGGATGCAGTTTCGCAGATCGCCACGTTCGGTACGATGGCAGCGAAAGGCGCCATCCGCGACGTCGGCCGCGTGCTCGATTTCGGCTACAACTTCTGCGACGGCATCTCGAAACTCATTCCCTTCAAGCCGGGCAAGCAGGTGTCGATTGCCGAGGCCATCGAAGAAGAGCCGATGCTCAAGGAGCGCCTGGAAAACGAGGAAGAGGTCAAGCAGCTGCTCGACCTGGCCCAGCAGGTCGAAGGCATCACCCGCAACATCGGCATGCACGCCGGTGGCGTGCTGATCGCGCCAGGCCAGCTGACCGATTTCTGCCCGCTGTACACGCAGGGCGGCGACGCCGGCGTGGTGTCGCAGTACGATAAAGACGACGTCGAAGCAGTCGGCCTGGTGAAGTTCGACTTTTTGGGCCTCACTACCCTGACCATCCTCGACCGCGCCGTGAACTACATCCGTGCGCTCGATCCGGAGCAGGCCACGTTCGACCTGGCCACGCTGCCGCTGAACGACAAGGCGTCGTACGACCTGCTGACCAAGGCCAAAACGGTCGCCATCTTCCAGCTCGAGTCGCGCGGCATGCAGGGCATGCTGAAAGACGCGCGGCCCGACCGCTTCGAGGACATCATCGCGCTGGTGGCGCTCTATCGGCCAGGCCCGATGGACCTGATCCCCGATTTCTGCAAGCGCAAGCACGGCGAAAAATTCGACTATCCCGATCCGCGCACCGAGGGCATCCTGTCCGAGACCTACGGCATCATGGTCTACCAGGAGCAGGTGATGCAGATGGCCCAGATCATCGGTGGCTATTCGCTGGGCGGCGCCGACATGCTGCGCCGCGCGATGGGTAAAAAGAAGGCCGAAGAGATGGCCGAGCACCGCGAGATTTTCCGCAAGGGTGCGGCCGAAGGCGGCCTGACGGTGCAAAAGGCCGACGAGATTTTCGACCTGATGGAAAAATTCGCCGGCTACGGTTTCAATAAATCGCACGCCGCGGCTTATGCCCTTTTGTCTTATCACACGGCGTACCTGAAGGTGCACCACACCGCCGCGTTCATGGCAGCGAACATGTCGCTGGCGATGGAAGACACCGACAAGATCAAGATCCTGGTCGAAGACAGCATCGACGTCTGCAACCTGACGCTGCTGCCGCCGAATATCAACGAGTCGCAGTTCCGCTTCACGCCGGAAGGCGCGGCGCCATCCGTCACGGGCAAGCGCGTGACGAATATCCGCTACGGCCTGGGCGCGGTCAAAGGCTCGGGGCAGGGCGCAATCGAAGCGATTGTTGCGGCGCGCACCGCCGGTGGACCGTTCACCGACCTGTTCGACTTCTGCAAGCGGGTCGACAAGAAGCAGATCAACCGCCGCACCATCGAATCCTTGATCCGCGCTGGCGCCATGGATTGTTTCAAGGTCGACCGCGCCATTTTGCTGGCGTCGGTGCCGTTCGCGGTCGAAGTGGCCGACCAGGCGCTGGCCTCGGCCAACCAGGTCAGTTTATTCGGCGGCGACGACAGCGACATGGTGGCGCCGCCCGAGTACGTGAAGGCGACGCCGTGGACCGACAAGCAGAAACTGTCGGAAGAAAAAATCGCGCTCGGTTTTTACCTGTCCGGCCACATGTTCGATTCGTATGCGACCGAAGTGCGGCGTTTTGCGCGCACCAAGCTGTCCGACCTCGACCCGTCGCGCGAGCCGCGCATGCTGTGCGGCGTGATCACCGGCGTGCGCACGCAGATGACGCAGCGCGGCAAGATCGTCATCGTGTCGCTGGACGATAAAACGTCGGTGGTCGAAGTGACCGTCTACAACGAAGTGTTTGACGCGCACAAGAATATCTTCAAGGAAGACGAATTCCTGCTGGTGGTGGGCAAGGTGTCCGAGGACCGTTTCAACGGTGGCCTGCGCATCACGGCGGAAAAGGTATTCGACCTGGCCGCTTCGCGCATCCAGTACGGCCACAAGCTGGAGATGGCGCTGGGCTGCGATGTCAGCGATGCGAAGCTGGCCGCCGTGCTGCAACCGTACCTCCACGCCGATGGCCTGCCGGTCTCGATGCGGATCAAGCCGCAGGGTGTCGAATGCAAGCTGCAGCTGGGCGACGCGTGGCGCGTGGCGCCGTCGGAAGCGCTGCAGCTGGCGCTGGAGCAGCAGCTGGGGGCGAGGGATGTGGCGGTTGAATACTAAGTTGCGTATCAAGTAAACCATTTAGCACCACCGTCATCCCGACTTTCGTCGGGATGACGGATCTGCTGCCGCTGGTCACAGCCAGCACCGCACTACGAAAGCACACCTTGGAAAACAGCACCATCGTCAAACGCCTGCTGGCGCTCGTCAAACCTTACCGCACCCGCGCATTCCTGTCGCTGCTGGCCATGGCCGGCACCGCCGCCACGCAGCCGGCGCTGGCTTACGCGCTCGAGCAGCTGCTCGACAAAGGCGTCGGCCCGAACCGCGTCGACTTCAGCCTGTGGATCATTCCCGGCGTGCTGGTGACGATTTTTGTCCTGCGCGGCATCTGCACCTTTGCCACCGCCTACTTCAACAACTGGGTCATCAGCCGCGTGCTCAACGACCTGCGCGCTAAGGCCTTCGAGCGCCTGCTGCGCCTGCCCGCCGCGCGCTTTCACGAAGAGTCGACCGGGAAGATCATCAACACCGTGATCAACGACGTGCGCCAGGTGGTCGACATGATCAACTCCGTGTTCGTGGCCTACGTAAGGGATGTGCTGGTGGTGCTGGGCCTCTTGATCAGCCTGATCCGGATGAACTGGAAGCTGACGCTGGTGGCGCTGGTGGTGGTGCCTTTGACCGCGGTGATCGTGCGCACCACCACCAAGCGCCTGCGCAACCTGAACCGCGAAAACCAGCGCGTCACCCAGGAAATGACGCAGGTCGTCGATGAGGCGGCGCGCGGGCACCAGGTGATCCGGGTGTTTTCCGGCGAAGCGTATGAGCGGCGCCGCTTTGGCGCGCGCAGCGAGGCGCTGCGCGGTTTTTCGCAGCGCATGACCGTGGCGTTTGCTGCCACCACGCCGATCACGCAGATTGCCACCGCCGTGGCGCTGTCGCTCGTGATCGTGCTGGCGATCCAGTCGGGCATGACGGCAGGTGAATTCTCGGCCTTTGTAACGATGATGCTGATGCTGCTGACGCCATTGAAATCGCTGTCGGAAGTGAACGGCCCGATGCAGCGCGGGATGGCGGCGGCGGAATCGGTGTTCGAGATGATCGATTCGCCAGTCGAGAGCGACACCGGCGCCCACCAGCTTGGCCGCAGCCGCGGCCAGTTGCAGTTCAGGGATGTGACGTTCAGCTACCCGAATACGCACACCCCGGCATTGAATGGCATCTCGCTCAACATCGAGCCTGGCCAGACGGTGGCGCTGGTCGGCATGTCGGGTGGCGGCAAGTCCACCTTCGTGAACCTGGTTACGCGCTTCTACGACCCGCAGCGCGGCGCCGTGGTGCTCGATGGCGTGCCATACCAGGACATCGCCCTGGGCAGCCTGCGTGCGCAGCTGGCCATGGTCAGCCAGAACGTGATCCTGTTTGACGACACGCTGGCCGCGAATATCGCGTACGGCGTCGAGCAGGTCGATGTGGCGCGCCTGGAGAATGCCGTCAAGGCGGCGCACCTGACCGACGTGGTGGCGAACCTGCCCGAAGGCCTGCAGACCATGATCGGTGAAAACGGCATGCGCCTGTCGGGCGGCCAGCGCCAGCGCGTGGCGATCGCCCGCGCCATCTACAAGGACGCGCCGATCCTGATTCTCGACGAAGCCACGTCCGCCCTCGACAATGAATCGGAGCGCGCGGTGCAGGCGGCGCTCGACACATTGATGGACGGCCGCACCACGCTGGTCATCGCGCACCGCCTGTCGACCATCGAGCGGGCCGACCGCATCGTGGTGCTGGAGCACGGGCGCATTGTGGAACAAGGCACGCACGCGCAGTTGCTGGCGTCAGGCGGCATGTACGCCAACCTGTACCGGCTGCAGTTTGCCGAAACGCCGGCATTGAAGGTTGAATCTTAAAGGCGGTGCTTTAACACCTTGCCGTTCGCCGCCGCCGGCAGCGCGTCCATGAACAGGATGCGCGCCGGACGTTTATACGGCGCCAGCCGCTGCACCAGCCAGTCGTTCAGGTCCGGCGCCGCGCAACCGGCGCGCGGCTGCACGTAGGCCACCACTTCCTCGTCACCGTCCACCAGCGGCCGGCCCACCACCGCGGCCAGCGCCACATCCGGATGCGCCTGGATGGCGGTTTCCACTTCGAGCGGATAGACGTTGAATCCGGCGCGGATGATCAGTTCCCGCGTGCGCCCGGTGATGAAGATGGCGCCGTCAAGCGCGATGCGCGCCATGTCGCCGGTATTGAACCAGCCCTCCGCATCGACTGCCGGCGTCCCCTTGTAATAGCCACGCATCACGTTTGGTCCGCGCACCCATAATTCATCCAGGGCGCCCATGACCTTCACCTCCACGCCGGGAATGGCATAGCCCACCGACGTGTCGCTGCGCGGCGCGGCCAGGCGCGTCTGGCTGACCGTGGGCGCCGTCTCCGTGAGGCCGTAGCCGTTATGCAGCGGCAGGCCAAACGCGTGCTCGACGCGCGCTTTCAGGTCCGGGTCGAGCGGCGAGCCGCCGGCATAGATGAAGCGCAGCGAGGACGCGATGCGCTCGCCCCGGCACGTATCGAGCAGGCGCGCATACATCGCGGGCACGCCCTGCAGGATGGTCAGGCCGGCGTCCAGCGCGGCCAATGTCCAGGCAGGCGTGAAGCGCGCTGCCAGCACCACGCAGGCGCCGGCGTACAAGGTCCCCAGCAGCACCGACGCCAGGCCATACACGTGCGAGATGGGCAGCACGGCATATGCCCGGTCGGACGCGGCCACCTCCCGCAGCGTGCTCGACGCCTGGGCTACAAACAGCAGGTTGGCGTGCGTCAGCAGCACGCCCTTGGGTGCGCCGGTAGTGCCGGTGGTGTAGATCAGCGCGGCGACGTCCAGGTCTGCTTCCGGCACGCAGTCGTCATTGCGGGCGCCCATGTCGACAGCGCCATTCTCGATGCGGATGACCAGGCGCGCGCGGCTGTGCGCGGCGATGGTGGCCAGCTCGCCAGTGGACAGGCGCGCGTTGACGTTGACGATCCAGGCGCGCAGGCTGGCGATGGCAAACAGCAGCGCAACCTGGCTCGCGCAGTTTTCGCTGACGATCATCACCCGGTCGCCCGCCCGCACGCCGGCGCGGGCCAGCGCATCGGCGTGGCGCGGGACCGCCTCCCTCAACTGCGCATACGTCCAGCTGTTGGCGCCGTCGACCAGCGCGGGCGCTTCAGGTGCGCCGCGCGCTAGGAGGGCGCAGATCGTGGCGGCTGAGTCAGCGGCTGTCGCCATGACCCAGGTTCAGCATGTTCTTGAAGCGCGCCGGCTTGGCGTCGATCTCCATGCCGTCGGACGTGATGCGAAATTCGCGTAA
>Ga0265780_10003114_pt1 | contig 22029 bp, 24 predicted proteins | sample P1T30metagenome_FD_192432 | JGI IMG/M metagenome (GOLD analysis project Ga0265780, IMG submission 192432) | Plant litter microbial communities from East Loma Ridge, Irvine, California - P1 T30 | ecosystem: Environmental > Terrestrial > Plant litter > Unclassified | place: USA: California...
CTACAAGCCGCTGCTCGACGATCTCGGGCTGACGTACCCGCAATATCTCGTGCTCAACGTGCTGTGGGAGCGAGAGGCGGAGACGATCGGCGGCATCGCCGAGCGGCTCGCGCTCGAATCGAGCACGATCACGCCGCTGGTGAAGCGGCTCGAACAGGCCGGGCTGGTCGAGCGGCGTCGCAACCCCGCGGACGAGCGGCAGGTCGTCGTCACGCCCACCGCCGCCGGTCGCGCGATGAAAGACCGGACCGGGTGCCTCGGTGAGGAACTGTTCGCCGCCGCCGGGCTACCGGTCGAGTCGCTGGTGGACCTCACGCGGCAGGTGCAGGCGCTGCGCGATTCCCTGACGGCGTTCGAGGCCGCTAGAGGCTGAGCAGCGGCGAGGTGGGTTGCGGCGGCACAGACAGGGTGGGATAGACCGCCGCAACGATCGGCGGCGACCGCCGACACTCGCAAGGAGAGTATCATGCGTATCATCGACCATCTGATCGCAGGCGGGTATTCCGGCGCGGACTCAGCGCGGACCGGCGACGTGTTCGATCCTAACACCGGCCAAGTGCAGGCGACGCTGCGGCTCGGCGACGCGGTCGCGCTCGATGCGGCGGTGGCGGCGGCGAAAGCGGCACAGCCGGCTTGGGCGGCGATCAACCCGCAGCGCCGCGCGCGCGTGATGTTTCGCTTTAAGGAGTTGATCGATCAGAACTTGCAGGCGCTCGCCGAGATGCTCAGCGCGGAACATGGCAAGGTGATCGACGATTCGAAGGGTGATATCCTGCGCGGGCTGGAAGTGGTCGAGTTCTGCTGCGGCATCCCGCACGCGCTAAAGGGCGAGTATTCGCAAGGGGCGGGGCCGGGGATCGACGTCTATTCGATGCGCCAGCCGCTCGGCATCGGTGCGGGCATCACCCCGTTCAACTTCCCGGCGATGATCCCGATGTGGATGTTCGCGCCCGCCATCGCCACCGGTAACGCCTTCATCCTCAAACCGTCCGAGCGCGATCCGTCGGTGCCCAACCGGCTGTGCGAACTGATGCTGGAGGCGGGCCTGCCGGAGGGCATCCTCCAGGTCGTCCACGGTGACAAGGAGATGGTCGACGCGATCCTCGACCATCCCGATATCTCGGCGGTGAGCTTCGTCGGATCATCCGACATCGCACACTATGTCTACAATCGCGGTGTCGCGGCGGGCAAGCGCGTGCAGGCGATGGGCGGCGCCAAGAACCACGGCATCATCATGCCCGACGCCGATCTCGACGCGGCGGTGAGCGATCTGGTCGGCGCCGCGTACGGCTCGGCGGGCGAGCGTTGCATGGCGCTGCCGGTCGTGGTGCCGGTCGGCGAGGAAACCGCCGAGCGCCTGCGCGAGAAACTGGTCGCGGCGATCGGTACGCTACGCGTCGGCGTGTCGACTGATCGCGATGCGCAATACGGCCCGGTGGTGACGGCGGCGCACAAGGCGAAGGTCGAACAATGGATCCAGACCGGCGTGGATGAGGGCGCCGAACTGGTCGTCGACGGGCGCGGCTTCAGCCTGCAAGGACATGAAGAGGGCTTCTTCATCGGCCCGAGCCTGTTCGATCATGTCACGCCCGACATGCGTGCATACAGGGAAGAAATCTTCGGCCCGGTCCTCCAGATCGTGCGGGCGCGCGATTTCGAGGAAGCGCTCGCGCTGCCGAGCCAGCACCAATACGGCAACGGCGTCGCGCTCTACACGCGCAATGGCCACGCCGCGCGCGAGTTCACCCAGCGCGTGCAGGTCGGCATGGTCGGCATCAATGTGCCGATCCCGGTGCCAGTCGCGTATCACAGCTTCGGCGGGTGGAAGCGGTCTTCGTTCGGCGACCAGAACCAGTACGGCATGGAAGGCGTGCGGTTCTGGACCAAGACCAAGCTGGTCACGCAACGCTGGCCCGATGGCGGCGCGAGCGGCGACAGCGCCTTCATCATCCCGACGATGGGTTGAACGATGAGCCAGTACGACCTGACCGACGAGCAGCGCGAGATCCAGGAGCTCGCGCGCCGCTTCACCGCGGATCGCATCACGCCGTTCGCGGCGGAGTGGGACGCGCAGCACATCTTCCCGCGCGACACGATCCGCGCCGCGGCGGAGTTGGGTTTCGGCGCAATCTACGTGTCGGAGGAAAGCGGCGGCATCGCGCTCGGGCGGCTCGAGGCGGCGCTCATCATGGAGGCGATGGCTTATGGCTGCCCCTCCACCTCGGCGTTCATCAGCATTCACAACATGGCGGCGTGGATGATCGACCGCTTCGGCGGCGCGGCGGTGAAGACGAAATACCTACCCGACCTCGTCACGATGGACCGGCTGGCGAGCTATTGCCTGACCGAGCCCGGCTCCGGATCGGATGCGGCGGCGCTGAAGACGCGCGCGGTGCGCGACGGCGACGACTATGTGCTGACCGGCACCAAACAGTTCATCTCCGGTGGCGGCGAGAACGAGGTGTATGTCGTCATGGCGCGCACCGGCGAGGAGGGTCCGCGCGGCATCTCCGCCTTCGTGGTCGAGAAGGACATGGCCGGCGTCAGCTTCGGCGCGCAGGAACGCAAGCTCGGCTGGCATTCGCAGCCGACCGCGCAGGTGATCCTCGACGGCGTACGCGTGCCGGCGGAGAACCTCGTCGGCAACGAAGGCGAGGGCTTCCGCATCGCGATGAGCGGATTGGACGGCGGCCGCATCAACATCGGTGCCTGCTCGCTGGGCGGTGCGCAGCGTGCGCTTGACGAGACGATCGGTTACACGCGCGACCGCAAGCAGTTCGGCAAAGCGATCGCCGAGTTCCAGAACACGCAGTTCACGCTCGCCGACATGGCGACTGAACTGGAGGCGGCGCGCGCGCTGCTTTACATGGCGGCGGTGAAGGTGAGCGAGGACGCCCCCGACAAGACGCGCTTCGCGGCGATGGCGAAGCGGCTCGCCACCGATACCGGCTCGGCGGTGGTGGACCGTGCTTTGCAGCTCCATGGCGGCTATGGCTACCTGATGGACTATCCGATCGAGCGGCTATGGCGCGACCTGCGCGTGCACTCGATCCTCGAAGGAACCAATCAGGTGATGCGGATGATTATCGGCCGGGATCTGCTGAAGTGAGTCCTTTGTCTTCTTCCCCGGCGCAGGCCGGAGTCCAGTTACGGGCGGCCCGCGGCAGAGGTGCGGCATTCCCGCACCGCAAGCTTTCCAACTCGACTGCGACCTTTCCCGGGAAAAGAAGAGGAGGGCAGGCGTGAGTGACATCGTCACCATCACCGAAGGCCGCGTCCTCCGTATCCGCCTCAATCGCCCCAAGGCAATCCACGCGCTCACCCCGGCGATGTGCGCGGCGATGCTCGACGCGCTCGCTACAGCGCAAGCCGACACGGCAATCGAGGCGGTACTGATCGACCACGCCGAGGGTCGCGGCTTTTGCGCCGGCGGCGACATCCGCATGATCGCCGAAAGCGGCGCCAGCGATGGCGCGGAGGCGCGCGCCTTCTTCCGCACCGAATACCAGCTCAACCACTGCCTGTTCACCTTCGCCAAACCGGTCGTCGCTTTCATGGACGGCATCACCATGGGCGGCGGCGTCGGCATCTCGCAGCCGGCGCGCTTCCGCGTCGCGACCGAGAACACGCGGCTGGCCATGCCCGAGACCGGCATCGGCCTGTTCCCCGATGTCGGCGGCGGCTGGTATCTGTCGCGCCTGCCGGGGCGGATCGGCGTATGCCTCGCCGTCACCGGCCACCGGCTCGACGGCGCCGAAGCCCATGCGCTCGGCCTCGCTACGCATTATCTGCCGAGCGCCGCGCTCAACGACGCGAAGATGCGTATCGCCGCCGATCCCGGCGCGATCGCCGCCATTCTCGACGATCTCGCCACTCCTGCGCCCGAAGCCACAATCCTCACCCGGCGCGACGCGATCGACAGCCTGTTCGCGCACGACACCGTCGAGGAGATCGTCGCGGCCCTCGAAGCGGACAGCAGCGCATGGGCGGGGCAGCAGCGCGCCGTCCTCGCCACCAAATCCCCGCAGGCGATGAAGGTCTCGCTCCGCCTCGTGCTGGAAGGGGCAACCATGCCGACTTTCGAGGACGAGATGCGCCAGGAATATGCCGTCGCCACCCGCGTGGTGCAGCGCCACGATTTTGCCGAGGGCGTGCGCGCGCTGATCGTCGACAAGGACAATGCGCCGCGCTGGCAGCCCGCCACACTCGATGCGGTGAGCGATCACGTTATCGACCAGATTTTCGCCCCGCTGCCCGACAGCGATGCATGGAACCCAGCTTGAGGACACCCGACATGGCCAACTACGACACCATCCTTGTCGAACAGCGCGGCGCGGTCACGCTCGTCACGCTCAACCGCCCGCAGGCGCTCAACGCGCTCAACACGGCGGTACTGGGTGATCTCACCACCGCCTTCGCCGCGTACGACGCCGACGAAAGCCAGCGCTGCCTCGTCATCACCGGCAGCGAAAAGGCATTTGCGGCAGGCGCCGACATCAAGGAGATGACCGCGCTCACCGGCCCGGACTTCTACAGCCGCGACTTCTTCTCCGGCTGGCAGAACCACGTGGTGCAGACGCGCAAGCCCTGGATCGCCGCCGTCGCCGGCTTCGCGCTGGGCGGCGGGTGCGAGGTGGCGATGATGGCCGACTTCATCATCGCCGCCGACACGGCGAAGTTCGGTCAACCCGAGATCAAGCTCGGCGTCGCCCCCGGCATGGGCGGATCGCAGCGTCTCACCCGCGCGGTGGGCAAGGCCAAGGCGATGGACATGCTGCTCACCGGCCGCATGATCGACGCGGTCGAGGCGGAGCGCGCCGGCCTCGTCGCGCGCATCGTCCCCGCCGCCGAGCTGATCGACGAGGCGCTGAAGGCGGCTGAGGCGATCGCGGCGATGGCGCCGCTCGCCGTGCTGGTGAACAAGGAAATGTGCAACCTCGCCTTTGAAAGCGGCCTTTCGCAGGGCATCGTTTCCGAACGCCGGCTGTTCCAAATCCTCGCCGGCACCGAGGATCGGCAGGAGGGCATGGCCGCCTTTGTCGAAAAGCGCGCCGCTGTCTGGAAGGGCCGCTAAGCAGCGAACGGGAACGCAGCCGGGCGATTGCGGCGCCCGGCCCGGCGCCCTAAATGCTCACGATGAACGCGCCGCCTCTCCCGATCCCCGCCGCGACCGTGGTGATCTTCCGCGAGCGCGCCGGCGCCGCACCGGAACTGCTGATGGTCGAGCGTACCAAGGCAATGGCGTTCGCGGGCGGCGCGACGGTCTTTCCGGGCGGGCGCGTCGATCCCGGCGATGTCGCGCTGGCCGACGAATTGGGCGGCGACCCGGAGGACGTCGCCGCACGGATCGCCGCCATCCGAGAGACGATCGAGGAAGCGGGCATCGCCATCGGCATCGTGCCGCTGCCCGATGCCGGCGCACTCGCCTCGCTGCGCGCGGCGCTTCACGGCGGCGCCACCATCGGCGCGGCGCTGCACGCGGGCGGCTTAACGCTCGACACCGCCGCGCTGGTGCCGTTCGCGCGCTGGCTGCCCACCCACCGCGAACGTCGTGTGTTTGACACGCGCTTCTATCTAGCGTTGCTGTCCGAGGGCGCGCCCGCGCCGCAGGTCGACGCGACCGAAAACACCCGCGCCTTCTGGGCGAGCGGGCAGGCAGTGCTCGACGATGCGGCGGCGGGTCGCGAGCACGTCATCTTCCCGACACGCCGTATCCTCGATCGGCTCGCAACCTATCCGAGCTTCGCCGCCGCTCGGGCGGATGCGGCGGCGTTCCCGATCCGCACCGTCTCGCCATGGATCGAGGATCGCGACGGCGTGCCGCACCTCTGCATTCCCGACGATCTCGGCTATCCGATCACCGCCGAGCCGCTGGCGGACGTGTTGCGCGGCTGATGCGGACAGTTCGAAGCGCCGTGCTGGCGGTGCTGATCGCGGCGTTGCTGCTGGTGATGATCCTCACCGTCCTGGCGGGGCTGCGCACCAAGGCCGAGGATTTGCCGTGGACGCCGCTGCACCTCAACGAGTCGGTCGGCCTGTTCACCGGCCGCAAGCTCGTCGCGCTGCGCGACAAGGCGCCGCGATGCACGGCACTGCTCGCCGAAGCGGGAATCCGCTTTACGCCCGCGCCGCCGATCAAGGACGGTGTGTGCGGCTATGCGGACGGCGTGCGCTTCGCCCCCGGTGGCGCACGGCGGATCGCGCTCGCACCCGCCGATCCGGTGATGGCCTGCCCAGTCGCAGCGGGGCTGGCGATGTGGGAGTGGAACATCGTCCAGCCGGCCGCGCAACGCTACCTCGGTGCGCCGGTCGTCGGAATCGAGCAGCTCGGCACCTATAATTGCCGGCCGATCCGGGGGAGCCATACGACGCTCAGCGAACATGGCAGCGCCGATGCGATCGACGTATCCGCCTTCCGCCTCGCCGACGGCACGCGCATTACGGTGAGTGACGACTGGCGCGGCGACGGCCCCCGCGCAACCTTCCTCCACACCGTCCGAAACGGCGCCTGCAAGCTGTTCGCCACCGTGCTCTCGCCGGCATACAACGCGTTGCACCACAATCACCTGCACCTCGACCAGGCGGCGCGCGGTGCAATTGGCTGGCGTGCGTGCCGGTGAGGATTTTCGAAGACCGTCGGCCTCAATTCCGGACGGCGTTAGGCTCCACCTTCTCCACCCACTTCGGATAGAACGCCGGCTGCCGGTTCGACCAGCCCGAAGCGGTCGCTGCCGCCTCGCTGATCGACTGGAGCAGCTTGCGCCGCAGATCGGGATGGAGATGCGGCAGCGCCGCCGCCGAGCAGAACGCCGCCGGCAACCATGGCCGAACCTCGGCACCGATCAGCCGTTCGTACAGGAACCGGTACGCCGAGAAGGTGGTCAGCCGCCCCTGGCCAAGATCGAACGCCGTCACCGTCAGCAGCGGTGTGAGAAACGGCTCGATCGCGTCGAGCCCGCTATCGTCGGGGATCATCGAGCGGATGTCCGGCAGGCGAGCGTACAGCCGCGCCTGCGCGCGGATGCTCGCCGCTTCCACCACATCGCGCGACCAGCGCGTCATGGCATCGTCACGATCGAGGCCGATGTCGAGCGACCGGCGCACGTAGCGCTGAGTCGCCGAGGTGAACCCCGCAAATTCCTTCATCTCTGCCAGCGTGACCGCACCATTTGCCGGCTTCATGCGCGCACCCATAAACCCACCCCGCTTAACGTTGAACCGGGATAGAATGCGCCTGCATGGTTGACACCGCGCTTAACACTTCGTCGCCCGATATTCACATCGCATCATAGAAGCTGCTGCGATGCAACAAAGGTTGCGACGAACCGTGCCCGACCCGTATTCATACGGTAGCCGAACCGGCGCTTTTCCGCCCCTGCGGCGGTGTCGCAGGGGCGGGCGTGCGCTTACTTCGACCGTTCGGCCTGCAACTTCAGTTCCGCATCCTCGTCATATCCGGACGACACCGGCGGCGCATCATTCGCGCTGGGCTGAGTCGTCGAGGGCGGATCGCTCGCATCCATCGATTCGTCCAGACCACGATCAAGCTTGGCCTCCGGATTGCCCGGATCGGCCTCCAGCCGCGCGACGATCGACGCGTCACGTCCGGCATCCTGCGCGTGCTCGACATGCTCGCCGGCATGGGTCGCGCCTGCGTTCGTATCTTGCGTCATTACCACTCTCCAGGCTGTTACTCACACAGAACGGCCGAGGTGGGACTTGCGTTCCTAAAGCCTCAATCGTCGAGCCGCACGACGGAGATCTGCTGCTGGTTGAGCATCGCCGGCCCATACGTCGTCATGAAGGCGATGTCAGTCGCGTCACGCCCCACCGCGATCCGCACCAGATCGGCCGCGCTCGCCATGCGCGTGGCATCCGCCAGCCGCCACGCGCCATCAAGCCACAGTTCCGCCACCGCGTGGAAGTCGGGCGGTGACACGTCAGGGGCATAAGCGGACACGCAACGCGCCGGGATGCCGCCCGCGCGCGCCAGCGTGACGAGCAGGTGCGCATAATCCCGGCACACACCCTGGCGGTTGGCGAAGGTGGTCAGCGCCGTGGTGGCGCCGGTGCTGCTGCCTGATGTGTAGCTGATGTGATCCGCCACCCAATCAACCAACGCCGCCGCCAGCGCCCCCCCGCGCAAGCCATCGAACGTTTGGGCGATGAACCCCTCGAACTGATCCGACTCGCAATACCGGCTCGGCAGCAGATAGGGCACCGCCTCCGCCGTCAGGAAGCGCGGCACTGTCTCGCCGAGTGTGGCGAGCGCGACGTCGGGCCGGTCGAGCCTGACGATCGCGCGGTAAGTCGCCTGGAACCACCCCTCCGCCAGCGCCCAGCAGCGTTGGCCGACACCGTCGCCGCCGGGCATCGCGCGTAGCGGCTCGCGGCTGGTGACAATCAGGCTGTCCTGTTCGATCACCTGATCGGGCATCGCCGCCGCTTCGACCAGCAACAGCATGTCGAACGCGCCGTCGATCGCGTAATCCAGTTCGACGTCGATCTTGAGGCGCATTCCTAGTCTTTCGCAAAAGGCAAAAAGGCCCGGCGGGTTTCCCCACCGGGCCTCTGAAAGGTCACTGCGATGAACGGCTTAGTTGCGGTTGCCGAACAGGCGCAGGATGAACAGGAACATGTTGATGAAGTCGAGGTACAGGTTCAGCGCCGACATGATGACCATGTGCTGCTCGGCACCGGTGCCGGCAACCTGCGCGTACATGCTCTTGGTACGCTGCGTGTCGTAGGCGGTGAGGCCTGCGAAGATCAGCACGCCGGCGAAGCTGATCACCAGTTCGAGCGGACCCGAGTGGAGGAACAGGTTCAGCAGGCTCGCCACGAACAGCCCGACCACGCCCATGATCAGGAACGTGCCCATCGCCGACAGATCACGCTTGGTGGTGTAGCCGAACAGGCTCAGGCCACCGAACGCTGCTGCCGCCGCGAAGAACGACTGTGCGATCGCGATCGGCGAATAGACCAGGAAGATCGTCGAGAGTGACAGACCCATCGCCACCGCGAAGCCCCAGAACATCGCCTGCATCGTGCCGGCCGACATGCGGCCGCCACCGAAGCTCATCGCGAAGATGAAGCCGAGCGGTGCGAAGCTGATGACCCACTTGAGCAGGCCTGGCCCGCCGAACACCTGCGCGGCCATGCCGCTGGCGACGAAGCCCAGCGCGACGATGCCGCTCAGCAGCACCGCCGACATCATGTAGTTGTAAACAGACAGCATATAGCGCCGCAGACCCGCGTCGAACGCGCCTGCACGCGCCGCCGAATCCGCCCCGAAGGGGGAGGCGCTCGAACGGGGATCAGACCAGTTGGCCATTGCAATTCATCTCCTTGACCGGCCATGTGCCGGACTGCTTACTGAATATCGGCCTTTGCGAGGTGGTTTTCAAGCAAATCCGCGTACTTCCGATGTCGTTGTGTTGTGTTAATGCAGTGTTGCCATGCACCGACTTTTTGTTGCTCTGCGTCCGCCGCGTGCGATCCGCGACAGCCTTGCCGAGACGATGGACGGCATCGCCGATGCGCGTTGGCAGGATGACGACCAGCTGCACCTGACGATCCGCTATATTGGCGAGGTCGACCGGCGTATCGCGGAGGATATCGCGGTCGAAATCGGCCATGTCCACGCCCGCGCGATCGAGGCCGCGATCGGCGGAGTCGGCGCGTTCGACCGGCGTGGGCGGGTCGCTGCGCTGTGGGCGGGCCTTGCGCCGCACGATGCGCTGGCGGCGCTGCACCGCAAGGTCGATCACGCGCTGGTGCGGCTCGGCCTGCCGCCCGAGGGGCGGGCGTATCTGCCCCACATCACACTCGCCCGGCTGTCCCGCACCGCCGATGCCGCCGAGATCGAGCGGTGGCGCGCCGCCCACGCCGGCCTTGCCACCGCACCCTTTCGGATCGAGCATCTGATCCTGTTCGAGAGCACGCTAGGGCCCGACGGCGCCCACTACGATACGGTGGCGCGCTGGCCGCTCGGGTGAACCTGCTCAGATCCCGTCGATCATCTCCGCCAGCACTTCGAGGCATGCGCCCGCCAGCCGCTTGCAGCGTTCGGGCGACCAGCCGAACTCGGAGTCGGGGTTGGCGTCATGGTCCTTGAACGGCATCTCCAGCGTCATGCCCACCGCGGCGAAGCGGTGCGCGACCTGGTTGGTCGACATGGTAAGGTTGGCCTTGCCAGCCGCCGACTTGCCGTAACCCAGCTCCATCTGGAAATCGGGCGAGTGCGCCGACAGCCGGCGCTGGAAATCATAGAATTTGCCGCCGTGATCGTCGGTCCAGTTGGGAATACCCTCGAACCCGGCGATGAAGTTCGCGGGAATCGATTCATCGCCATGCACGTCCATCGCGAAGGCGACGCCGGTCGCATCCATCGCATCCCGTACGCACAGCACTTCCGGGCTGCGCTCTGCCGTAGGCGCGTGCCATTCGCGGTTGAGGTTCACGCCGGCTGCATTGGTGCGCAGGTGGCCGCGATAGCTGCCGTCCGGGTTCATGTTCGGCACGAGATGGAACGTCGCTTTCGCGCGCAGCGCCGCCGCCACCGGATCGGCGGGGTCGGTCAACCGTTCGATCGCGCCTTCCATCCACCATTCCGCCATGGTCTCGCCGGGATGCTGGCGCGCGTAGAGCCACACCGGCTTGGGGCCATCGCCCACGCTGAGGCAATCGATCGCGCGCCCGTCGAGGCTCTGGCCAAGCTCGCGGTGCGTCACGCCCGGTTCGAGCGCCATGCGCGCGATCAGCGCATCGTGCCGATCCATCGTGTACGGCGCGAAATAGGCGAACCACACCAGCGCATCCTCGCCGGTCGAGCGGAACTCCAGCACGCCGCCTTCGTAACGCGTTTCGGCCAGCCGCCACGTCTCGCGGTCGGTGCTCATCCGTACCTTGTAGCCCGGCCAGCCCGGCGGGTACGCCGAACCGGCCGCGTTGACGATCCGGTAGGTGAGGGCGCGCCCCTGCGCGCCCGCCACCCGGAAGTGGAACCACTGGTAGAAATCGCTGTGCGTGTCGGCCACGATCTCCAGCGAGACGGTATCGCCCTCAATGCCGAGGACGCGAATGTTGCCGCTGTCGAACGCGGCGTTGATGCTGATGCTCATCGCACCGTGATAGTGCGCCCCGATACGCCCGGATAGTCCCGGAACAGTGCGCTTGCGAGTTTGTGCGCGGCCATATCGGCCTGTGATGCGGCGGCGGTTTCCGGCGCGGCGGTGCGCGCACGGCCTTCCCAGATCACGCTGCCGTCGCTGCGCCGTTTGATTTGCACCGACAGTTCGGTGAGGATCACGAAATGGTGCTTGGCCTTGCCGATCGGGAACGAGATGCCGCCGCCAAGACCGATCCCGCCGCCACCGCCGCGCCGTCCGCCCCCGGAGAACCCGCCGCCACCCAGCCCGAGCGAAACGCCCGATCGCTGCGGCGCCACATCCTCCTCGGTGGTGCGCGTGAAGCCGACCACGGCGAGGAACTGCCCGGAATCGTTCGCCGCCGGCGCGCCGTAACCGTAGCGCATCAGCTCGGTTTGCACCGCGGCGGCATAGGTCTTGAACTCGAGGCTCGCCGGCGATCCGCCCGGCGCCGGTTCGACCGCGAGCGTGCCCGTCACCATCGGCGCGCCGAGGTGGAAGCGCGTCACCTGCACCGGCCCGCCCGTCGTCGATGCGCAACCGGCCAGCGCCAACCCGGGGAGTGCCATCGCCACTGCAAACAACGCCTTCATGATACTGATTCCTTACGTTACGCGCGCTCGTTACCTAGGTGAAACGCTCGCGTGGCGCTATCGTATCCCGACGCCTCCGGCAGGATTGTGTCGGTGGGGGGAGATTTTTCGGCGGTCCGCTGCCTTGACTTGGTGGGCCGTCAACTCTAGGCGAGCGCCTTCTTTTTCCGCACCTCTAAAGCAAGAAGCGAATCGATCATGAAGATCCGCAATTCCCTGAAGTCACTCAAGGACCGGCATCGCGACAACCGCGTGATCCGCCGCCGTGGCCGCACGTATATCATCAACAAGACCAATCGTCGCTTCAAGGCTCGCCAGGGCTGATTGAAGCTACGGTGCCGTCCGTCGTTATTTTCGACGTCGGCAATGTCTTGTTCGATTGGAACCCCCGGTTCCTCTACGAGCGCCTGATCGAGGACGATCGGGCGCTCGATGCGTTCCTGCGCGATGTCGCGACCAAGGAATGGCATTTCCAGCATGATGCCGGACGCCCCTTCGCCGAAACCTCGGCGGAGCTTGCAGCGCTGTACCCGCACCATGCCGATCTGATCGCCGCCTGGGGGCCGCGCTTCATCGAGCAGCTCGGCGATATGCTGCCGGGCATGCGCGCGCTTGTCGAGGAACTCGATGCGCGCGGCGTCCCGCTGTATGCGATCACGAACTTCTCGCACGAATTCTGGCCGCCGTTCCGCGCGCGCGAGGCGGCGGTGTTCGATCGCTTCCGCGACATCGTCGTCTCGGGCGACGAACTGCTGACCAAGCCTGATCCGGCGATCTACCACCTAGCGTTAGATCGCTTCGGCGTGGCGCCGGCGGAGGCGGTGTTCGTCGATGATCGTGCCGACAACGTCGCCGCCGCCGATGCGGTCGGCATTCATGGCGTGTTGTTCACTGATGCCGATACGTTGCGCGTCGATCTTGCGCGGTACGGGCTGCTATAGGTCGCAAGGTAGCTAAAGAGGTTTGACCGCCTGACCCGCTCAACCCGTTCGTCCCGAGCGATGACCCCACGCGCAGATGGAGTTGGCGCACCAAGACGGTCGATTGCCTTCAAGCGGCGTGAGAGAGAGCGTCCTCCGCTCGTCGTCAGCCATGCGTAGCCGCATCGTAACGGTGACGGTTTAAGTGGATTTCGCCAAGATTTGCGATCGCCCAATCGCCCAGGTGCATCACCGGCGCGGACAGCGAATGGCCGAGCGGCGTCAGCGCATATTCGACCTGCGGCGGCGTTGTCTCGCGTACTGACCGGTCGACCAGCCCGTCACGCTCCAGCGTCTTCAGCGTACGCGTCAGCATCTGTTGCGATATGCCGCCAACGTGCCGCTTCAACTCGTTGAACCGCCTTGGTTTCTCGCGCAGCATCATCACCACCAGCACGGTCCATTTGTCACCGATCCGCATCAGGATCTCACTGACGCCGCGGCAATCGTGCGCCTCAAGGCGGGTGGGCATATCCATATGACCTGGTCCTGAAAATATGCGTTCTTGGCAGCGCGTCCATGGTCCCATAACTGGTGCAGGTCAACAATCGTGACCGGAAACGCCACCATGAACCTGCTCCACATCGACTCCAGCATCACCGGCGAAGCCTCGGCCAGCCGCGCCATTACCGCCGCCGTCGTCGCGCGCCTCACCGCCGAGCATCCGCATGTTGCTGTCACCTACCGCGACCTTGCCGCAGCGCCGATCAGTCATCTGTCGCTCGCCGATCTCGCCGGGGCAGACACGCAGGCGATCGTCGGTGAGTTTCTCGCCGCCGATGTCGTGGTGATCGGCGCCGGCTTCTACAATTTCACGATCGGCAGCCAGCTCAAAGCATGGATCGATCGCATCGTCATTCCCGGCGCGACGTTCCGCTATGGTGAGAACGGGATCGAGGGGCTGGCCGGGGACAAGCGCGTGATTGTCGCGCTGGCGCGTGGCGGCGTCTATGCACCGGGTACGCCGATGGCGGCGTTCGAGCACGCCGAAACCTATCTTCGTGCGGTGTTCGGCATGCTCGGCGTCACCGCACTCGACGTGATCGTCGCCGAGGGTCTCAAGATGAGCGACGAACACCGCGCCGCCGCGCTCGACGCCGCGTTGGCCCATGCGGGCGCGCTGCGTATCGCTGCTTGACCGGCGGTCGTCGCGGCGGAGCGATTAGCCGGTCGCCTCTGCCTCGACGGCCAACGCTACGGCATCTATGTCGCGCAGCATCGCCACGAAAGCGGTCACCCGTTCGGGATCGAAGCCGCCGAAAATCCGCCGCTCCAGTTCGAGTGCCTTGGGCGCAACCTGTTCGTACAGCGCCTGACCCGCGCCTGTGAGCCGGAGCAGGTGCGATCGGCGATCGTCGATATTCGGCGCGCGTTCGACAAGGCTGCGATCGACCAACGCGATCGCGGCGCGGCTCACCGTCACCTTGTCCATCCGCGTCTTGGCGCCGATCGCCTGTTGCGTGATCCCGCCGCCTTCCGCGATAACCGCGACCAGCCGCCACTCCGGGATCGTCAGCCCGAACAGTGCCTGATAGGCGCGCGCGATCCGATCGCTCACCAGGTTCGAGGTGAACGAGAGGCGGAACGGCAGGAAGTCGTTGAGGGTGAGCGCATGGTCGGTCATCGCCGGAAGCCTATGGCCCGTACCGCGCCGGTTCAAGCGCCGGGCAGTCGCGCCTTCGGAAAGCCCGCCCACGCGGCGTCGTAATCGGGCTGGGCATGCTCCAGCGCGTGAGCGGTCGGCCGGTATGGCCAGCAGCTTTCCACCATGAACGCCATCGTCCCGTCGATCTTGCGCGGGGTGAGGTTCGCCTCGCTCGCCGCCCGCCAACTCGCCACGTCCGGGCCATGCCCCGCCATCAGATTGTGCAGCGACAATCCGCCGGGCGCAAACCCGTCCGCCTTGGCATCGTACGCGCCGGTAATCAGCCCCATCGCCTCCGACATGACGTTGCGGTGGAACCACGGCGGCCGGAACGTATCTTCCGCCACCATCCAACGCGGCGGGAAGATCACGAGGTCGGCGTTGGCGCGCCCGGCTACGTCCGAAGGCGAGGTCAGTAGCGTGAAGATCGAAGGATCGGGATGGTCGAAGCTGACGCTACCGATCGTGTTGAACCGCGCGAGATCGTAGCGCCATGGCGCGAGGTTGCCATGCCATGCCACCACGTCGAGCGGGCTGTGATCGAGCGTGGTGGTCCACAGGCTGCCGAGCGACTTCTGCACCAGCTCTACGGCCTCATCCACATCCTCGAACCACGCGCCCGGCGTTTCGAAATCGCGTGGGTTGGCGAGCCCGTTGGCGCCGATCGGCCCAAGATCGGGCAGGCGGAACAGCGCGCCGTGGTTTTCGGCGATGTAGCCGCTCGCGGTGCCGTCCGGCAGCAGCGCGCGGAACCGCACGCCACGCGGGATCAGCGCGATCTCGCCCGGCGCGACATCGATGCGGCCTAGTTCGGTCAGCAACGTCAGCCGACCCGCCTGCGGCAGGAACAGCAGCTCGCCATCGGCATCGACGAAGGCGCGCGTCGTCATGTCGCGGTTGGCGGCATACATGTGGACGGCGACGCCCTCCAGATCAGCCGGGTCGCGATTGGCGAGCATGGTCGTGATGCCATCGATCAGGTCGGTCGGCTCGGTAGGGGCAGGGGCGGGCGACCAGCGCAACCGGTTGGGCGCGAGCGGCGCATCGCTGGTACCGGGCGCGAACCGGGGCGCGCCTGCGTAGCGCGCATAAGGCGGGTGTTCGGCGGAAGGCCGCAACCGGTACAGCCAGCTACGCCGGTTCTCGTGACGCGGCGCGGTGAAGGCCGTGCCGGAGAGCTGTTCGGCATACAATCCGAATGCAGGCCGCTGCGGCGAATTGCGCCCGAGGGGGAGGGCACCCGTCACCACCTCGGTCGCGAAGTGGTTGCCGAAGCCGGTCTGATAATCGGTCACATTGCGGCTCCTGCAAACATCATCGTTCGTCCCGGGCGAAGTCGAGGGGCAAGCCCGAAGCGGTGTGCCATGTGTCTCGACTTCGCTCGACACGAACGGTCCCGGATGTGGATTGCGTTACCTAGACCGTGACGACACCGCGCCGGATCTGATCCAGCTCGATCGACTCGTACAGCGCCTGGAAGTTGCCGTTGCCGAACCCCTGATTACCCTTGCGCTGGATGATCTCGAAAAAGATCGGGCCGAACATGTTCTCGGTGAAGATCTGCAACAACAGCCCATCGGTCTCGACATCGCCGTCGATCAGGATGCGGTTGTGCTTGAGCCGCTCCAGATCCTCGCCGTGCCCCGGCACGCGCTTGTCGACCAGTTCGTAATAGGTCTCGATCGTGTCCTGCAACCGCACGCCGCGCGCACGCAATGCCTCGACCGTGGCGAAGATATCGTCGGTGGTCAGAGCGAGGTGCTGGATGCCTTCGCCGTTATACTCGCGAATGAATTCCTCGATCTGGCTCTTGTCGTCCTGGCTCTCGTTCAGCGGGATACGGATAGCCTTGTCCGGAGCGATCATAGCCTGGCTGAAAAGCCCCGTAGCCTGCCCCTTGATGTCGAAGAACTTCTGTTCCTCGAAGCCGAACAGTGTGCGGTAGAATGCGCTCCACACCCGCATCTGCCCGCGCCGGACGTTGTGGGTGAGGTGATCGAGCAGATCGAGCCCGACGCTGTTCGCCGCCTCCTTGTCCTGCCAACCGGGGAACTCGGCCCAGTCGGCATAAAGGTCGATGCCGTCCTGAATGAAGTAGAGGTACGATCCGCCAATCCCCTGAATGACGGTGTCGTCCTCCTCGGTCGGCTTGCCGCCGTTGGCGAGCGCCCACTCCATCGCCTTGGCTGGATCGGCCACACGGAACGCCATCGCGCTTGCCGAAGGGCCATGCTCGCCGCGGAAGGCGGCGACGCGGCCGGCTTCGTCACGGTTGATCATCAGGTTGATCCGGCCCTGCTTGTAGCGGGTGATGTTCTTGCTCGGATGGCGGTGCGTCGGGGTGAAGCCGATCTGTTCCAGCAACCGGCCCATCCCGAGCGGGTCGGGCGAGGTAAACTCGACGAACTCGAAGCCATTCAGGCCAAGCGGGTTCTGGGGCGTGTTGTGTGCGGCGTCCTGTTCCATGCGGTGAGGATATCGCCTCCCGCAGATGGTGTCAAATGCAACCATCTCGCCCGAACATCGCTCCGGCGCAGCGTTACCCCGTGCGCCGCAGCGTCTGCCGCGCGACGTTGCGCGCGCCGCCGACGATCCGCGACAGGATCAACTCGTCCAGCCCGGCATAGCCGAGGCCAAGGTGATCGGGCCGCACCGTCGCCGTTGCGATCAGCCCGAGTGATCCGGTGCGCAAGCCGGTCCGCCCCACACGCGCCCAGCGTCGCGCCGTCTCCCAGCGCAGCAGCTTGCGGCTTGCCGCGTCGGGGCGGCGCGTCTCGATGAAGTGCGCCTGCAACCGCACCAGCGCATCGCCCAGCCTGCGCAATGTCGCCCTGTCCGGCACCGGCAACTGCCCCATCACATAGTGGACGAGCAGCGACGCAACGTCTTCGGCCTCGTCGCCGAGGTGATCGCGATGCGCATCTGCCAGGACGGCCACCGAACAGGCGCGCAGCTCCTCGACCCTGCGCTGCGACAGGCTGCCCCGCGTGCGGCGATAGGTGGTCAGCTCCTGGTCGAGCCGTGCGATCGTGCCGAACCGCGCGATACGGTGGTAGAGGTCGTAATCCTCCGCGCAGATCAGTTCGGGGCGCATGAAGATGTCGAGCCGCTGCGCCGCATCGCTGCGCACCATCACCGAAGACCATACCAGCGGATTCTCGATCTTGAGCAGCCATTCGATCACGCTTGGCGTGGACGTCGCAGCCAGCGTCGGCGGCAGGATCGCACCATCGTCTAGGATGTTCGCAGCGGTGCCGAGCAGCACCGTCTCCGGGTTGGCGTCAAGGTAGGCGACCTGCCGCGCGAACCGCTCCGGGTGGCAGAGGTCGTCATGGTCGAGCGCGGCGATATAGCGGCCGCGGGCGTGCTCAAACGCGGTATTGCGCGCCCGCACCACGCCCTGATTGAGTGGCGATTCGATAATCTGGATGCGCGGATCGGCGATTGCCTTCAGCACCGCCACGCCATCGTCGGTCGAGCGATCATCGACCACGATCAGTTCGAAATCGCCAAACGTCTGCGCCTGTAGCGAGGCGATCGTCTCGCCCACCAGATCGGCGCCGTTGTAGAGCGCCATCAGCACGCTGATCGTCGGGGCGGAGGAGGGCTGCATGTCGGGTATATCGGTCGTCGGGTGCTAAAAAGCCGTTACTCGAGCGGCGGTTCGCGGTCACCCGAGGTGCCGAGCCGTGCCTCGATGCGGTCGAGCCGCTCGGCGATGGCAAGGTCGATCTTCTCGTGCAGCCGCAGGATCTCCAGCTCGGTGCGCAGATTGACCTCGTAGTCGAGGCTGGCGGCGAGGCGGTCCTTTTGCGACTGGCGGTTCTGGCTCATCATGATGACCGGCGCCTGAATCGCGGCAAGCGTCGACAGCATCAGGTTGAGGAAGATGTAGGGGTATGGGTCGAACACCAGCCCCCATCGCGCCAGCACGTCGCTGTTGAGCAACATCCAGCCGAACAGCACCACCGTGAAGGCGATGATGAAGCCCCACGAACCGCCCACCGCCGCGACCCGGTCCGCCAGCCGCTCGCCATAGGTCGATCGTTCGTCCGACACGTCGGCGGCATCGCGCGCGATCGGTAGTTTGGATTCGATCTTGTCGAGCACGTTCTGCTGCTCGGGATCGAGCTGGCGGTGATGCATGCCGAACATGCGCGCCAGGGGGTTGTGCGAGGTTGCCATTGCGGTCAGTCCAGGATCATCGGCAGCGTTGGTGCGACATAGTTGGTGAGGTCGAGCGCCCAAACGCTGCCGCCGTCGTTGCGGTCGGCGATGCGCGTGAAGCCTAGCTTGCCGAAATGCTCGCGCACCATCGCGTTCTTCGGGGACGGGATGTACTCGCCGATCAACCGTGTCGCTCCCGCCGCGCGTGCGGCCCGCGCGACATGCGCCAGCACCGCCTCCTCGACCCGTCGGCCAAGCACGCGGCAACTCATCAGCCACGTCTCGCAACGCCATTCCGCCGCCCGGCGCGCGAAGATCACGACCGAGATCATGCCGTTGTCGCCGAACCGGTCGGCAAGACGGACCTGCACCGCGAACCGTGCGGGATCGGCTGCGATCGCGGCGATGTCCGCCTCGGTATAGCGCCGCGTCGTCAGGTTGAACTGGTTCGACTTGTTGGCAAGCTGTGCAACGCGCGCGCGGCCGGCGTCGTCGAACGGCGCAATCGTGCAGACCATCTCGAGCGACGCGTGATAATCGTCGAGATTGCTGACCTTGCCCAGCACTGCCGCTCGCTCGGCATTGGCGCTGTACATGGCGGCGCGCCCACGATCTTCCTCGCCGAACGACACCGCCTCGAAATAGCCCGCCTGTCCAAGGATGCGTACGAAATCAGCCGGATCGCTGCCAGCCTCAGGCACCGCAACCTCCGGCAGCTCGCGGCGGACCTGTGCGCGCTCTGCCGGATTGTCGTCGAGGAACACCAGGGCATCGGTGCCGATGTTGAGCGTCGCGGCAATGGCGCGCAGGTTCTGCGCCTTGTCCGTCCAGTTGGCGATGAACACAGCGATATGCTCTTCGCGCAGCAGCATCTCGCTATGTCCGGTGAAGGGCAGCCGGGCGGCGGCATCCTCGTTCTTGGAACACACCGCCAGTACCACGCCGCGCGCGCGCAGGTCGAGCGCAAACGCCTGCACGGCAAGATGCGCCTCGCCGGTGCCCGATCCCTGGCCGAGCAGGATGCCGTCGATCCCGTCGTCACCGATGATCCCGCCCCACAGGGTGTTGTCGAGATCGAGCACTAGGCATTTGCGCGCGAGACCGCGGAACGCCGCCAGCAACGTACACAGCCGATCGACATACAGCGGCACCGCATCGAGCGCGAACGGCAGCTTGGCATCGTGCCACAGTCGCGCGTCATGCCACTGGGCGAGCCCGACCGTGGCGGCGAGGAACGCCGTGTCGAGCAATAGGTCGCCGCTGCCCGCGATCGAGGCGCGAAGCCGCGTGTTGAACGTCTCGACCAGCCAGCGCACCGATCCGGCAAGCTGCCCGTCGAAACTGCCGAACAGGCTCTCGACCGGAACGGCGAGCGTCTGCACGATCACCGGCGCACCGGCATGGCTGCGGCCGCCTTCACGAAGGGCGGCGACGTATTCGAGCGCCCGCCTGACGAGCGCTTCCGCCTCCGCGGCGTCCAGGTACGGACGGGCGAGGCCAAGCGCCTGTGCGTCGAGTGCGAGCAGAATGGTGTCCGGCCGGCTTTGCGCGAGCGACGAGGCAGGATCGAGCAATTGTTGCGCCGCCTGACCGTAATCGGCGAGCTCGACGCTCAGCAGCAGCCCGTGGCGCAGCCCGGCCGCCGGCAGCGCATAGGCGATGCCCTTGGCGGTATGCGTCGCGACGATCGCGAGCCGCAACGGGCGAAGACCGGCGCCGGCAAGATCGTCCGCGTGCGCGGTGACGACACGGCTCGCCTGTTCGAGCTGGGTTGCGTCCAGCGCGGTCTGCACCAGCGCGCGCAAACCGGCGGCGTCGAACGGCCCGGCGGTGCGGAGCGCCTTCAGCCGGGCGCGGAAATCAGCTTCTGCCGGAAGCAGCCAGGGCAGGCCGAACGGATCGCGCATCGGGGCGGCTTCGCGCGGTCAGGCGATGTGCGCGGCGATGCTGTCGACAAGATCGCCCACTTCGGAGAACCCTTCGATCTCGGCACTGGAGAACCGGAAGCCGAAACGCTTCTCGACCGCGACGATGAAGCGGATGTGGCTGAGGCTGTCCCACTCCTCGATGGCGTCGGCGGAGAGGTCGTCGGCATAGTCCAACTCGTCAAGATCGAACACGTCGCACATGATCTCGGTTACAATGCCGGCGATCTCTTGGCGGTCCATGCTGTCTTCCCGTGCAATCTCGATCGCCGCTCTGGCGTGTTTCGCCCGTTAAGGCAATCGCGCCGCAACGTCCCCGTCAGAAGGCGTTGCGGTGGAGCAACACGCGGAACGTCATCGCGATGATCATCAGGTCGCGCCAGATCGACCAAGTATCGAGATACTCGAGATCGGCCTGCAAACGGTTGCGCAGATCGGACTCGTACACCGTCGCGCCGCGATAGCCGCGGATCTGCGCGAGTCCGGTGAGACCGGGCTTGGCGGCGTGGCGATGCCAGTAACGGGTGTCGACTTCCCAGAACAATTTGTCTGCCGCGCGGCTGCCGAGCGCGTGCGGGCGCGGGCCGACTATACTCATGTCGCCCTTCAGCACGTTCATCAACTGCGGCAATTCGTCCATGCTGGTGCGGCGGATGAACTTGCCGACGCGGGTGATGCGATCGTCGTCCCGTGAGGCCGAGCGATTGCCGGCGTGATCGGATTCAAGCACGCGCATGCTACGGAACTTGAGCATCTTGAACATCTGATTGCCGCGTCCGATGCGCGTCTGCTTGAAGAACACCGCGCCGGGGCTGTCGAGCTTCACCAGCACCGCGATTACCGCTAGGATCGGCAGCAGGGCGATCAGCGCGCTTAATGCCAACGAGAAGTCGAACGCGCGCTTCATGAACCGATCGAACAGGCCGAGCGGGCCGTTGGCGATGACGAAGGTCGGCGTACTGCCGTGATGGCCCATGCCGAGCGGGGCGAGCGCGCTCAGTTCGGGCGCGACGATCTCGCTCTGGATGTTGGCGCCTTTGAGCGCATGCGCCCAGGCATTGCGGCGATCGGCCGCGCAGGCTACGACGACACGGTCGGCGCTTTCCAGCGACTTGGCGAGGCGATCGTACATCACGGGATCATGCTGCTCGGGATCGAAAAACGATTCGGGCGAGATCACCACCGAGAACTTGCCCGGCGGCACCGGCTGGTCGTCCTCGCAGATGAGTATGACGCTGAACGGATTGCCGCCGATGATCGACACCATGTGCTTCACGAACACGTAGCGCGCCGCCATCATCATCAGGATCGAGAGGACTGAGCCGCCGGCCACCAGCAGGCGCGGAAACCCTTCGGATGCTCGCACGCAGAATGCGACAAAGATCACCGCGCTGATCGCGACCACCAGCGCCTGCACGCCCTTGGCGATGGCGCGAAATGGATCCTGGAGGTTGGTGGAGGAATAGGCATGTGCGTTGAGTGCGGTAACGAAATACATCGGCAGCAGCACCGCGAGCAGCACCAGCCACACCCGGTCCGCGCCGAAATGGCCATGCAGCAATGCCGAAGCCA
>Ga0265780_10003115_pt1 | contig 22026 bp, 12 predicted proteins | sample P1T30metagenome_FD_192432 | JGI IMG/M metagenome (GOLD analysis project Ga0265780, IMG submission 192432) | Plant litter microbial communities from East Loma Ridge, Irvine, California - P1 T30 | ecosystem: Environmental > Terrestrial > Plant litter > Unclassified | place: USA: California...
TCGACCTGCTCGGCGGCAAGTGGAAGCTGCCCATTATCGTGGGCCTGCTACACGGCCCCCTGCGCTTCAAGCACTTGCAGCGCGAAGTGGCGGGCATCACGGCCAAGATGCTCAGCAAGGAGCTAAAAGAGCTGGAGCAGAATGGCTTGCTCGTGCGGCACGTCGAGGCCGAGGTAGTGCCGATGGCGGTGACGTACACCCTGGCCGCATACGGCGAGGAGTTGATTCCAGTAATTGAGGCGCTGCGCGTGTGGGGCTCGCTGCACCGCGCTCGCATTATGCAGGCCGTGCCTGCAGAGGTGCTGGCTTAGTAGGTGAACTTGCGCCTCCCGTCGGGCGAGCTTAACAACGGCAAGACGCAAGGATGCGTCTCTACACTCGCCTAGCGATTAGGAACTGTAAATCAAGCTGGTTTACTAAAGGGTACCGGTATACTTTAGTAAACTGCTATCCGAAATACACCGCTAGCGAAGCACCTTTGCAGGCAGTAGGCTGCCGCTGGATTGGCCAGCTGGCTTCGCCTGCTCATACTTCTTATTCCCAGACGATTATGACTGCCTCTACTCGTAATATCATTGCCTGGGTGCTGCAAGTGCTCCTAGGCCTAGCTTTCATTGCCTCCGGCGCGAATAAACTCAGGGACTTGCCGGGCACGGTCAGCATGTTTAGCGGCCTTGGGCTGCCCGCCGCGCTGGCGTATATCGTCGCCTTTGGCGAAATTTTGGGCGGTATTGGCCTGCTGATACCGCGCTTTACCCGCTACGCGGCGCTGGCGCTGCTGCCCATTATGGTGGGCGCGGTGGTGATGCACGCCACTAAAATCCCGGGCGGTATTAAGGGCGGGGTGCCGGCCATAGTGCTGCTGGTGCTGCTGGGGGTGGTATTTTGGCTGCGTCGCCCGCAGCAAGCGGCCGCGTAGTAGCGTGCCTCACTGCCCAAAATCGGCTCTTACTACTGGCATGCTTGGGTAGCTGCCCGCGCCTCTAAAACATAATTTCGCGCTGCACGCTTTGCGCTTTACTCTCACACACCAATCACCGGTTTAAGTTAATCATGGCTGACCTGACCAACGTGCTCACCGTGGAGCACCCCATTTTGCCCCAGCTTACCCAGCGCCGCAGCCCGCGCGCCTACACCAGCCAGCCCGTAAGCGCCGAGGTGCTCCAGCAACTCTTTACGGCCGCCGGCTCGGCGGCTTCGTGTTTTGGCGAGCAGCCGTGGCGCTTCATCGTGGGCTCTAAGGAAAGCAGCCCCGAGGCGTTCCAGAAAATTCTGGGTACGCTGGCCGAGTTCAATCAGGGCTGGGCCAAAAACGCGTCGGCCATCGCCTTGGCAGTGGCCAAAACCACGTTCTCGCACGACAGTAACCCCAACGCCTGGGCCAAGCACGATGTGGGCCAGGCCGTGGCTACGCTAGCCATTCAGGGCGTCGAGCTGGGCGTGCAGATTCACCAGATGGCGGGCTTCTCGCAAGACGCGGCCCGCACGGCCTTTGAGGTGCCTGCCGACTACGACCTGGTATCGGTATTCACCATCGGCTACCCCGGCAACCTGGAGGCCCTGCCCGACGCCTTGCAGGAGCGCGAAAAAGCGCCTCGCTCGCGCAAGCCACTGGGCGAAATCATGTTTGAAGGCGGCTGGCCTTCGGTGCAGGACGAGCGTTACGACCAAGCGCAGAAGTAGGTAGTAGTAAACTGTGTAGTCGTGTCATGCTCATCTGGCGGCCACGCAGGGAAGCATCTCTACCGCCTCGTTGAGCGGTGCGGGAGAAGCGACAGAGATGCTTCCCTGCGTGGCCGCCAGATGCGCATGATACGACTAGAGCAAATTGCAATAAAAAAAGGCCAGCTGAATTTCAGCGGGCCTTTTTTTATTGCAATGAAGCTTGGTTATTCGTGCTCTACGCGCAGCGTGGTGCTGCTGCCATCGGGCAGCTGAATTTGCAGCAGGTAGAGGCCGGCAGGCAGGGCCGCCGTTTCGGGCCAGCTAAGCGTGCTGGTGCCAGCCACGGCCTGGGCCATGGTACGGCGCAGCAGGGTGCGGCCGGTCACGTCGAAGAGCGTGAGCCCTAACTGCGACTGCGAGGTGGGCAGGGTTAGCTGTACTTGTAGGCCGGCGGTGCCGAAGGGGTTGGGATGGGCTAGGAACTGGCTGGCCGAGGCTAAGGTAGCCGCCTGGGTAGCCAACGTACCGGCCGGTAGCAGGTAGGTGAAGATGGGCTGCGAGGATTGCAACGTGCCCGCGCCGGTGCGCAGCTCTATTTGCTGCAGGCCACCGCAGCCATTGAGTACCCGGATGTTATCAATATACCAGCCTTCAACCCCAGTGCCCACATCGGTGCGGGTGCGGAAGCGTACTAGCAGCGGCTGGCCCGCAAACGAGCGCAGGTCGAGTAGCGAGTGGATGAAGCTGCCGCCGGCCTTGCCACTCTGGCCCGAAAAGCAGCGCACGCCGGGCGCCGTAGTAGAGGCATCGAACGTGCTGTTGTAGCCATTCTGCACGAAGTAGGTGGTTGCATCAAGCCAAGTCGAGCCATTGTTGGTCGATAGCTCAACGGTGCCGCCGTCGTAGGTGCTTTCAAGATTGAAGTAGTGGTAGAACGACAACATCGACAAGCCCGTGGGCGTGAAGGGGGCCGAGGTCAGCACAAAGTCGGCGGCAACAACGGGCTCAGTGGCAAACCACGAAGTGGTGGGGCTGTAGGCGCGGGTAGTGCTTGGGGCCCAGCCAGCGGTGCCCGAAAGAATTTGGCTGGTAAAACCACCCACCAGTGAGCCATCGCGGTTGTCATTGACGGGCAGCACGATGGGGCAGGCAGCGGCGGCCGTAGCCTGGGCTACATAGCCCACGGTGGCGGTTTGGCCCGGCGTAGTGAAGTTGAGGTTGCTGAACGTAACCTTATTGCCGACGAGCGTGCCGCCGGTGCTGCTGCTCACAAACTGCAGGCCCGTGGGGAGCTCGGCGGTGAGGGTGTAGGGTGCGCCAACCGTGGCGGGCGGGCAGCCGCAGCTCAGCTTAAACGACATATTGAAGCTGTTGCCGGTTTGCAGTACGTCTTGTTTAGACAAGATAACGGCGGGCGGCAGGTCGGTGGCTGGCACTTGGTCGGAGGCGCTGGTCGAAAGACCCTGTTGGGCGCTGTAGCCCATGCCCCGGCGCGCAAACGCGCGCCAGATGGCGCAGTGGTACGCGCCGTTGTAAAGTAGCGAGTCGGCGGCCAAAATGGCGTCGCGGGCATCTAGGAAGCCCGGCTGGCAAGGCTGGAGCTTCATGCCTTGCATCACGAGCTGTAGGGCCACCACGTTGCCGCCAGGGTCGGCGGTATTGTACAGGTTGGGCTCGATGCGGCCGTTCTGCTGAATCACGTTCCAGGTCATGTCCCACAGGGCCGCGCACCATACTTCGCCAATGGCGTGGGATTCGGTATTGGTAGCTACGTTGGTGTAAGTGAGTGGGTTGACGGTAAGCGAGGTCGAGTACGGGTAGCGGCGAATGCCACTGCCAGCGGCGCCCTGCCCGGCCGCGTAGGTACCCACGGGGCGGGCCGTAGGCCCAGCGGTTAGGGGCGTCGTGCTCCAGTTGGTAGTTAGCATCAAGGCCAGGTAGTCGCTCCAACCCTCGCCGCCCTGCTCTTCATTGCCGAGGCAGCTGCTGTTGGCGGGGCCGCCGGTGAGGCGGTTCGATATGCCATGGCCGTATTCGTGCACCACCACGCCGTTGTCGTAGTCACCGTCGAGCTGCGGGGCACCCTTGGGTAGGGTTACCTGTACCCCGCTGGCTACCTGGGCCGCCAGCACGGCGCCATCGGTTTGTGATACCATCACGGCAGGAATGGTGATGGTGTTGTCGGTGCCACCCATAACGGTGGCCGCGCCCGCTACATTGTTGATAACAACAGCGGCAATAGCACCCGCCAATTGCGCATTTTTTACCTTCACGGCGAAGTTGCAGGTGCCCCGGTAGAGCAGCGCGATTTTGCCGGTGAGCGGGGTGGTGCCGCCGTAAGTGCCGCAGGCCAAGTACGTGAGCGGGCTGCTACCAGCATCGGCATACAGCCCGAGCTGGCCCGAAATGGGGCCAAGCGTAGAAAGACTGTTATTGGTGCTCATGCCGCCTTCCACGGCCGGGTAGTTGCCCGCAATGCCCGTGGGTGCAGTCACAATAAGGGAGTAGCCGGCAGTGGGCGCGCTCCACAGATACATCTGCATGCGGCCGCTGGTGCCATCGGGCGGCGTGCCAAAGTTGGCGTTGTTGGTGCCGCCGCCGTCCTGAGCTTCGGCGCGCACGTAGTCGTTGCCAGCGCCACCGCGGCTCAGGTTATCGGCCTGAAAGTTGCCGCTGGCTTCCGTAAACCCGTATTGATACGTAAGGTCATGTACGATATTGTTCCAGTAGAACAAGTTCGTGATGGCCGCGTTGCGGTTGGTAGCGCCGCTGGGCGTATTCGCAAAATCGGGGATATAAGCGAAGCTCAGCGAGGGAGAAAGTGTCTGCGAAGCAGCGTAATTCGCGGCCGTGGGTATGCCAGTATTGGCCGCATCGTCGTAGGCCGCCACGTTGTTGCCGCGCGTGGTAGTATAGTTGGTAGCGCCATCGAAGTGCCAGCCGTTGGTCGTGGCGTTGTTAACGGCACCAGCTTTCAGCCACGGGTCGGTTTCGGTTTGCAGGCCACCCAGGGAGGGGTTATCGCGGGGGTAGGGCACCACAAAGTACGAGGTACTAGTAGTGGTAGGTGGGGCCATTGCCTGAATGGCCGCCATGGCCTGGTAAGCTCTTGGGCGAGCAGCAGTAAGCTTGGTAACAGCCTTTTCGTGCACCGTCCAGTTGTCTTTGCCCACTATAGCCCCGGTTTGGGCATCCACCCGAATATTCCACCAGTCGGGTGTATCCACTAGGTCCACGTTTACATTCCAGGTCAGGTGGGGGCGCTGGTTTTCGTCGAAGGCCCAAGTCAGGCTGGCCACGATGTCGTGGTGGGCCACATTCGACTTATCAAACGTCTGCCGGGCTTCGGGGCCGCTTTCCACCGTGAGGCGGGCGGGAGTACCAGTCTCAGCGCTTCGCACGTGCTGCAAGGCCCGGCTCACGGCCACGGCAGCCGTAATGCCCGGGGTGGCTGGCAGGGCCGCCAGCTGCTTGCTGGGCACAAAGTTACCCGAGTGCAGCGCTAGTCGGCTGCCCTTAAAGGCCAGCGACTGCACCTGGTTATACACCGGGATGCCGCGGTAAAGCTGCTGCACATATACGTGCTCTAGGCCGTTGGCCTCGGCGTAGGCGCTGCTCAGGCGCACGTCGGCGGCAGAGTAGTCGGAGCCGGCCCATTGGGCGCGCGTAGCCAGCGCTTTCTCTAGCGCCAGCTGTGGGTCGAGCGTTTGCGCATGCAGCGCGGCAAAGGGCAGCAGGCCGAGCATGGCCAAGCTTAGTTTGCGAGTAAAAGATTTCCTCATAAACTGCAAAAAGTGGATAAGACGAAAAAGGTACTTGGTGGTATTAAGCCAACAAAATAATATCAGAATGCTAAGCTACGGGTAGCAGCACTTTATTTTATTGTGTTTAGCCTACTAATGCTGCGATTTGCGGATAAAATGCAGATTACAAGCTGTTTGATTTGAATTTTCTAGAGTAGGCTTTGGATAGCTCCTTGGTTGCATAGCATAGCAGTTGGCCCAATTGCTGAGCTAAAACACAAAAAATCCCCGCCAGCCAATGGGGCCAGCGGGGACTTCTAAGTAAAAAACCAACGTGCGCTAGCGCGACAGCACTACCACGCCATACGGGGCGAGGTCGAAGCTGCCGTGCAGCCCAAAGCCATCGTAGTCACCGCCCTGCGCCTCAGCACCGTAGCACGGGAAGTTTTGAAAATCGTGGTCGTAGCCCTGCCAATCCGAGTTGAAGCGCACCGTCCAAGAGCCGCTGCTGGGCAGGCCGATGGTGTAGCCCTGGTGCGCTTGGTTGGCGAAGTTGGCAATCACGATGGTGGCATTGGCGATGTCGCCGTCCCAACGGGCGTAGGCCACGATTTTGTCGTTGTTGTTGACGTGGAACACGCGGCAGCCCTGGCCGTGCAGCCCCGGCGTAGTGCCGTGGAAATTGCGCCGTAGCGCAATGAGGTCGCGGTAGAGCTGGATGAGCCCGCCGTGGGCGGCGGCCCAGTCCCAGTTCAGCGGCTCGGTGTCGTTGAACGAGCCGGGGGCCAAAAATTCCTGCCCCTGAAACAGCATCGGAATGCCGGGCGAAGTCAGGGCCAGCGCGGCGCCGAGCACCATGCGCTTCTTAGCGAAGTAGCTTTCTACGTTGCCACCCCCAATTTCTTCGGGTAGGCGGCTTTTGCCATTGGCTACTTCATCGTGGCTTTCGGTGTAAATAACGCGCTGAAAAACATCGCCATTATAAGCCGTGCAAATGGCGCGGCTGATGGCGTGCATATCGCGGTCGTGGTCCTCCATCTTTGTCAGGGCCTCGTGCACCGGGTAGATAAAGGAAGCCGACCACTGGGCCGAAAAGCCCTCTCCACCGTGCTCGGTGGGGGCGGTAATGGCGGGGTTCGAGCGCAGGTCTTCGGCGATGGTAATTTTCCAGGGCTGGCGGGCCTTGATTTCCTCATTTACCCAGCGCATCAGCGTCCAGCCGTCGGGCAGGTCGGCGCCGGGGTCTTCCTCGCCGTGCACGTTGCGGATGAAGGCAATGGCATCCATGCGTAGGCCGTCGCAGTGGTAGTCTTCCAGCCACATTAGGGCATTGTCGCGGATGTAGCGGCGCACTTCGGGGCGGCCGTAGTCGGGGCGGTTGTGGCCCCAGGGCGTTTCGGCGCGCCAGTCGTTGTAGAAATACACGCCGCCGCCGTCGTTTTCCTGCCAGCCATCAAACTGCCACAAATCGAGGTCGCCGGGCCCAAAGTGGTTATACACCACGTCGAGCACTACGGCGATGCCGTGCTCGTGCGCGGCCTTTACCAGCTTGCGGAAACCCTCTGCTCCACCATAGTCACTTTCCAGCGCGAAGGGGTTCGAGGGGTTGTACCCCCACGAATACGCGCCCGGAAATTCGGTGGCCGGCATTATCTCAATGCAGTTGATGCCGAGGCTCCGCAAATAATCGAGGCGCTCGATTACGTCGTAGAACGTGCCGGGCTTGCCGGTTTCCTTCACGTTGAAAGTACCGATGTGCAACTCGTAGATAACGAGGTCATTCCAGGATGGCATCTGAAAAGCGTCGGTGCCCCAGTCAAAATCCTGCGGGTCGAACACCAACGAATGCCCGGCCGAGTTGGTCATGGCGCGGGCGTAGGGGTCGTTGCGGGTGAGCTCGCCGGCCGGCGTTTGCAGCACAAATTTGTAGCCGTCGCCAGCTTTGGCGTGGGGCAGGTCGCCGGCCCAGTTGCCGCCGTCTTCGGCTTGCAGCGGGTTGGCGTCTTTGTTCCAGTCATTGAAGGTGCCGATTACCGACACGGCCGTGGCGGCCGGGGCCCACACCCGGAAGGTGGTGCCGCCCGCGTGGGGCAGCGCGCCAAAGCCGTCGCGCACGGGGGCGGCGGTAGGCTGGGGTTTGGCGGTAGGCGTAGCAGGCTTAGCGATAGCGGTTTTCTTAGAAGAAGCGGCCGGCTTAGCCGGGGGCTTGGGTAGGGTAAGGGAGGGCATAAAAAAAAGCCGGTGCGCTGGCTCCAGAAAGGGAGCCGACCGGCGCGCGCAGCATATAAGTACCTCTTGTACGAAACTGTGGCGCTTTAGGATATAATCACGGCCTTATCGGGTAATTTCATACACCAAAAATGCCCCGTGCCAGTAGCACGGGGCATTTTTGTGAATAGTTATAGTTAGTAGCGCGAACTACAAAGCTCCCGCTACTAGCCTGCGGTGCCTTATTCCTTCACGAGCTTGCGCACCACGCGCCCCGCCGCGCTGTGCAGCTCGAAGAAATATATACCGGCCGGTAGGTCATTCACCAGCAGACTATTGCTGCCGGCCGCCGTGGTGCCGCTACGTACCAGCTGGCCCAGCGCGTTGCGCACGCCGAAGGCAGTGGGCGCGGCCGTAAAGAAGCTCACGCGTTCGTGGGCGGGGTTGGGCGCGAGGGCAAACTCGGCGGTGGCCCCGTCGGCAGCGGCTACGGTCACGACCGGCGAAAAAGCCACCGTGCCATCGAAGTCTACCTGGCGCAGGCGGTAGTAGAGCAGCGCAGCCGGCGCGCTGGCATCCAGGCTGGCGTAGTAGTGGCTGAGCGACGTGGTGCCGTGGGCCGCCGTGCGCGTCAGGCCAGCGAAAGTGCGGCCATCGAGCGAGCGCTCAATTACGAAATAAGCGCTGTTTTTCTCGCTGGCCGTGGCCCAGGCTACTTGCACCCCAGCGCCGGCGCGCGTGGCCAAAAAGCTGGTCAGCTGCACCGGCAGCGGGTTCACGACATTAAAGGCGTTGCTGTTTGAAATGTCATTGGTGGCGCCCAGCGTGAAGTCGGAAAAGCCGCTGAACGGCGCCGAGGTGAGGCTGCCGCTGACAGCCACCCCGCCCGGCCCAGTGCCCGCGCCGGTGCTGCCCGAGCGGCCCAGGTTAATCCACTTGCCATTGTCGGCCGAATTGGCGGCTACGGCGTCGCGCTTGGCGATGACCAGGCCCGCATCGGCGGGGTTGTTCACGTAGTCGTTGGGCTCGAAAGGCAGCGTAATGGTGCCCGAAAAGCTGCTATTTGGGTTGCTGGTCGTGATGGTATAGGCGCGTTGCGTAGACACGCGCGTGAGTGGGGCGGTGCCCAGGCCATTGCCAGCCGAGAAGCTCTGGCCAGCGTTGCCCTCGGTTTGGGTGGCGGTGTAGGTAGCGGGGCCGGTTTGGGCGGTGGCGGTGAGCACCAGCGGGCGGTAGTTGGCCCCGCTGCCGATGGGGAACAGATGGGTGGCCGCGCCGGGGCCGGTTACGCGTGCCAGCGGCCCGCCCACGTAGCTGGTGGCCGAGCCGCCCGCCACGCTCGTGCCGGGGTACAGCGTGAGGGAGTTGGCCGCTGTGCTGGCGATGATGCCGCTGGTCAGGTTGAGGCTGTTTTCCACCTTCACCGAGCCGCTGGGTGTTAGCACGTCGCCATTGGCGACCGTGAGGCTGTAGTAGCTGCCCGCATTGATGGTAGCGGCGGCGGCAGTGTAGTAAGGCTGTCCCACGGCCGTGCCCCAGCCGGTGGCCAGGCGCACACCATCGAGCGTGAGCGTGGCGTTGCTAATCCCATTTTGGCGCAGCACCACTGCATTGAGCGGTACGGTGAGCGGGGTAGTGCCCGCAATCGAAAGCAGCGGAGTGGTAGGCTCGGTGCTAAAATCGGCTCCGGCGGGCAGCACGTAGAGGCTGGTCGTTTCGGTCCCGGTGGTAGTCGTTTCGGTTTTGAGCACCAGTAGATAATTGGTATTCAAACTAAATTGGGTGGTACTGGCCGTGGTGGGCCGGTTTGCCAATGCTAGCTCAAATGTAAACGTGGTCGCGCTGGCTCTGGTGGCATACACTTGGCTGCGGTAGGTCGGGCTGCCAGTGCTGGCGCTCGCGGCATTTGTGAAAGCCAGGAAGTATTCAGAAGAGACTTGCGTGTCGCTGAAATTGACCACCGCAGCAGTGTAAAGCGTGGTAGCGCTGGCTGGCCGTGCCCCGCCGCGATACAGGGGCCCATCTACGCCAGCCACTAATGCGGCCTTGTTCGAAATGGCGGCAGGCAGGTTGCTCAGCGCCGCGCCTTGCGGATACATGCCAACTAGCACATTGCCGGCCGCCGTCGCAATGCTGCCCGCCGAGCCCGCCACCTGGCTCCAGCCGTTGCCGGCGAGCGGCTGGCCCGCCGCGTAGTCAAAATCATCTTCGAAGAGCAGCACGCCCGGCGCGCTGACCGGTGCCAGGCTGGTAGCCAGCGGGTTGCTGGTGCCGCAGCCGTTGCCCACGGCCACGGTGCCCGCGCCCGCCCCGGCCGGTACCACCACCGTGAGGCTAGTGCCAGCAGTGTTTACTGAAGCGGCTACCACCGTAGTGCCCGGCGTGAAAACGACCGTGGCATTGGGCGCGGCCGCAAAGCCGGTGCCCGTGAGCGTAGTGGTTTGGCCCGGTCGGATGGCGCTGTTGCTGAGGCTAATAAGGGTAGGGGCCGCAAATGGCGTATCGCCGCTGGTAATAACCAGCGCCGTGGTGCCGCCGCTGGGGCTGGCCGTGGCCGCGCCGCCCGCCCAGGTGCCGGTGGCGCTGGTAGCCGCGCAGCCCACCAGCGAGCCATCGGTGAGGGCGCGCTGCTCAATGCGCCGGATGCCGCTGGTATTCGCGTTGGGCGTGAGCAGGCCGTAGGCCCCGGCCACCGCTTCGGCGCTGCCATAAAAGCCGGCGTAGCTGCTGGTATTCACGGAGCCATCATTTTCGAGCCAGGTGCTGGCCAGCGGGCGGCCGGTGCCGGCGGCGTTGTCGTAGGTCAGCACCAAGTTGCTGGCCGCGCCAAATGAGCTGCCGCGTACGCCGGTGGCGCCGGTGGCCGTGGTATTCAGGTTGAGGGCCGTAACCGGACTGGTGGTGGCCAGAAACTGCGTGGCCACGTTGGCCCCGTCGCCGCCGTTGAGCACCACCATTGGGTACACCACGGCTTGGTCGTTGTAGCGCGCATCGGGGCTGGGCTCCAGGCCAAACCAGCCGGTGTAGCTGCCGCTGGCGTCGGTGGTGAAAGTTGAGCTGCTGTTGGTGAGGCCCGGCCCGCTTTTGCGCACGAAGGCACCCGCCGTTTGAGTTTCAATCGGGATACCCGCGCCGTCGTTGTTGGCCGCGTCGGTGGCTGCTCGCACGGCCGTGTAGTACTTGTAGGTGGTGCCGGGGGCGAGGTTGCCCAGGCGCACGCGCCACACGTAGGGCAGGCGCGTGGGGTGCGTGCTGCCAGTGGTGGGGCGGCCGCTTAGGTACTGCGGCACCAGCACTTCGGTGAGGCTGGCCGGTACCACTGGTATGACGGATGCCGTCGAGCCGTCGCTGTAGCCGGTAATGCCGGCCGCGCCGCCGTTGGTAGTGAAGGTGCCGAAAATGTAGCGGGCGTTATTAGTAAGGCCCGTGACGGTGATGCTGCCCGTGGCGGGGCCATTATACACCACGTACTGCCCGTTACTGAGCATGGTGCCCGTGCCAAAAGCCACCGTGCCGCTGCCGGGGCCGGGCGCGTAGGCGCCGCCCGCCACGGGCTTGGAACCGGCCGTAGTACCGGCTCTGATTGTCACGATTACATTAGTAACGCAGGTGGTCGGGCCAGTAAAATTCAGCGTGGCCTGCCCGTTGCCGGCCACGGAGTTGGCGGCGGTTACCTCATTGTCAAGGTAGCTGGCCACGCTCAGGTTGGTGCCATTATCGGTAAGGGCACCGGCGGCCGGGCTGCTGGCTTCCACCCGGATGCGGTAGTCGGTACGGGTAATCAACGTCAACTGAGGCGTAGTGCTCGTTTGGGCTATAGTTCCTACAATGGTGCCGCTGCCCGTGCCGGTCAGCGTGCCAATGGGTATTTTGTTGGTGCCAAAGCCGTTATAGCTCAAATACGCCGTAAACACGTTGCCCGGCGCAAACGCGCTGCTCACCGTGAAGGGAATACTCACCGCCGTCGGCGCGCCCTGCCCCACGCAATACGGCCCCGCCGCCACCGTGCCCGTGGCGATGCTGGGGGCCGTCACGGTCACTTTTACCTCGTTGCTGACGACCGAGCAAGTGCCGAAATTCGTCTGCACGACCACGTAGTAAGTGCCCGCTGCCGCAAAATTGGGCGTGTACGTGGTGCCCGTGGCCCCGCCAATGGCGTTGGTGTAGCCGCCGCCCGATGTGGTGCCATAGTACCATTGCCGGCTGGTGCCGGCCGGCGTTTCGGTGGCCGTGAGGGCGGTGCCGTTGGCGTTGGTAGCCAGCGCTTGGTCGGTGGTGGGTGCGATAGTGACGTTGTTGATAGCGAACGCCGTGGGGTTGGCCGTAGCGATGTTGCCACCCACCACGGCCCGCACCAGGTAGCCCGTGCCGCCCGCCACCGTGGCCGGAATGATAACTACCAACGGACTGCTAGTGCTGCTGGTAGTGAGAGTGATAGCGTTGGTGAAGCTGCCCGCCGCATTGGAAAGCTGCACCAGATAAGGGCCCGCCGCCGTGCCCACCGTAACGGTGTAAGGTACCGCGAGCGTACTCGTGCCGGTGGCACAAATCGGGGCCGGCGTGGGGTCTTGGGTGGTGATGGTGGCGGGCGGCAGGCACGGCGCGGCCGTAGTGGCCGCGTTGCGGGGAGCCGGCGCCGCTACCCCAAAATCGAAGGCATTTTGGTTGATGTCAGTGCAGCCGCCCGAGGCCCGAAAAGCGGCCGTAGTCGTGGTGAGCGCGGTGCCCGTGGGGCCGCTGCCCTCGTAGCCACTGGCCGCGCCGTAGCCCAAAAAATCGGCCACCGTGGTACCGGCGGCCGGGTTGGCGCCGCTCAGGGCCGTGGCGTTAGTCACCAAAGCCACTTTGCCCGAAGCCGTGGCCAGGGCAATGCTTGGCGACGTGAAATTGGGCGCGGGCGAAAGCGGGCTGCCCGCCGTGTTGCTGTTCAGACCAATGAGGTAGTAGCCGCCAGCCGGAATGCTGGTGCCGGCCGGAATGGCCGCCGAAACGGTGTACGACGTGCCCGTGCTGCCAGCGTACTGAATGGTAAAGCCGCCAATAGCCTGGGCCGTGGCCGAGCGGTTGAACAGCTCCACGTAATCCTGGTTGAAGGCCGGGCTGCCAGTAGTGCCGCCGCCCCCAGTGTACACTTGGCTTATCGCGACCTGCCCCCAGCCTAGCAGCGGCACCAGCACCAGCCATAGGCTGCCCAGTAATCCCCGTAAATACAGGGATTTTTTGTATAAAGTGTGTTTCATAGTTCTTGAAAATCAAGAAGAAAGTGTGAGAAAAAAGTGCGAAGCCCCGAAACTATTCAAGTCCAGCTTAACTGCCAAATAAATTATAGAAAGTAAGGATATAAGAATAAAATAACCGCGATAAAATGACCCGAAAAAGGCCTCCCGCAGCTAAGCAGAAGGCCTTTTCGTATCGGGGGCGCATAAATGCTTTTTTTATTGGATTTGGGGGAGCCGGCGCGGGCCCGTGCTGGGCCGCCGGGCTGCGCCGGTAGCGACAGCAGCGCGTAAAAAAACGGCCCTCAAACAAACTGCCTAGCGCGCTGAGCCTGAAAATAATAGGGCCGCAGTGGGCTGCCAGGCCCGCCGCCCGCCGGGCGGGCACCCCGGCCGCGCACAACTGGCAGCCTGGTTTTGGGGTTTAGAGAAGCCTGACGTTTTTTCCGCTTTGCTGCCTTATGCCCCGCCCGCGCCCCGTTGTTTTTGGATTGTATGCCTGGTCGCCCGACTACGGCTATAGCTACCTGCACCCCGCCAACCGCCGCTCCTTCGAGTGGCTGCACCCGGTGGGCAAGGTGTTTGAGAAAGTGAGCGACCTCGACGACGACAGCGAGTGGATAACCCTGCGCTACGACGAGCAGCAGTTTTTGGTGCGCGGCGAGCTGTTCAAGGAAATCTATAATAAGCCCCCTTTTGGCTTCGGCGACCTGGTAGAGGAAGTGAGCGCGCCCGCTGGCCGGCCCGCCCACCGCGGCCTAGTGTCCGATATCTTTTGGAGCGACAGCCTCGACCGCGCCACGTACCAAATGGTCGAGCGCAAGCGCAAAGTGGCGCAGGTGTTCGAGGCCGACGAGTTGCGCAAGGTGGAAGTGTAGTGCTAACTGGAAAGTCCGCGCTACAGCCCAATTACAATCGCCAACACTACGGCGGCCGCGCCCAGCGCCAGCAGCAAGCCGTAGAGCCGCACGGCGAAGCGCAGCCACTGGTCGAAGCGCACGCCGCAGGCGGCGAGCATGGCCACGAGCGCACCATTGGTGGGCGTGAGCAGGTCGCCTAGACCGGCTGCGTACTGGTAGGCCAGCACCGTAACCTGGCGCGAGAGGCCGAGCAGGTCGGAGAGGGGCACCAGCAGCGGCATCGTGAGCACGGCTTGGCCGCTCACGCTGGGCACCGGCAGGTGCAGGGCGGTGTGCACGGCCATCATGCCCAGCGCGGCGGCCGCCACGGGTAGGTGGGCCAGCGGCGCGGCCAGCCCCTGCACGATGGTATCGACCACGTGACCCTGGCCCAGCACCACGAAAATAGCTTGGGCAAACCCCACCAGCATGCCCGAAAAGGCCATGTCGCGGAAGCCCGCCACGAAGCCCTCGGCCGTGCCCGTGAGGCCGCGCCCGCCCAGCAGCCCGGCCCCCACGCCCAGGGCAAAAAACAGGGCCGCCATCTGGTCAAAATCCCACTTCAGGGCCACCACGCCGTAGGCAAATACGCCGAACGTGACCAGCACCAGCGCCAGTACCAACCCCGGCCGGCCCTGCTGTACGCCGCCTTCGGCGTCGGCCACCGCGTGGTCGGGTGCTACCTGGTGGCGGCGGGCGTGGCGTAGCGTGCCGACTATCCAAATGGTCAGCGCCAGGGCCAAAAACACCACCCGAAACGCCCAGCCCGAAAAGGCGGGTAATTGGGCTAGCTTCTGGGCGATAACTACTTGGAAGGGATTGATAGGGCTAAAGGCTGCCCCCACCACGGCCGCGCCCAGACTGGCCGCTACCGCCGTGAGGCTGGGGTAGCCGAGGCGGCGCATCAGCACCAGTAGCACCGGCACGAGGGCAATTATCTCCTCGCCCATGTTTTCGAGCGCGCCCATGGTGGCAAACAGCAGCGACACCAGCGGAATCACCAGCACCTCGCGCCCTTGCGCGTGCCGCAGCAGCCCATCCACGCCGTAGCGCAGCGCGCCCGTCTGGTCGACCACCGTGAAGGCGCCGCCCGCCAAGAAAATCAGGAACACGACCGGGGCTGCCGTGGCTAGGCCTTTGGGCAGCGCCACGAGCAGCTCGAGCGGGCCGACCGGCGTGGCGGGCACCCGGTGGTAGGAGCCGGGCACCACTAGCTCGCGCTGGGTGGCGGGGTCGAGGTGGCGCACAAACTCACCGGCGGGCAGCACGTAGCTGAGGGCCGCCGCCAGCACAATAAAAAGGGTAAGCAGCACCAGCGGGTGCGGAAAACGCAGCGAATTCATGGCCGCGAAGGTAACCAGGGCGGTTTTGGCGCTGGGTCGTAACTTCGGGTACAACCTATGACCTGCGCCACTTTCAAAGCCCTGCACCAACGCCGCCAGGCCGAGCACTTAGCCCGCCACGGCCACGCCCTGGCCGAACGCACCGAAGACAGCTTCCGCCTGAGCCTCTACGCGGTAGAGAATTTCTACGCCGAAGTCTGGCGCAGCGCGAGCGAAGAATCTATCCTCTTCATCCACGTCTTCGAGCAGCCCAGCGGCCTGACGGATTACCTGGCCCTGGTGCGACTACCGAATTTCAATTAACAGGTATCAATTATCATTTAACAGCTCGCTGAGTGTACCGATTAAGTACGAACTGGCGAGCTGTTAAATGATAATTGATACCTGTTAAATGACTACGGCCGGTCTACGTCCGTTAGCTGGTCTTTGCGGCGCATAATCTGGAGTTCCAGCCGGGTGAGAGTAAAAGGCTCCTTGCCGTATTTTTCGGGCGAGTTGAGCTCCTTCATGGGCGAGTTGTTATCAATCTGATACTCATTGGCTACCAGCTCCACGTTGTTGCCACCCACGCGCTGCACCTTCATCAGCGAGTACATGCCAGCGCTGTCCGAGCGCACGGTGTAGATGTCGCCGGCGCGGGGCTCCAGCAGCAGCGCCTCGTCGGTGTGGTGGTCGCGAATACCGGCCAGAAAGCCAAACGTAAGCAGGGCCACCACGGCCGCCAGGCCCGCCCAGCTCCAGTAGGGGTGGCTGGTTTGCTGCTGCACCTCGCGCACGGCCGGCGCAATGCTGGCGGGCACCTGCTTGTTTTCCCACAGCGATTGGCAGGCGCCGCACTCCACGGCGGTTAGCTTCGAGAAGGGAAAAAACGGAATCCAGTACACGTGCGCGTAGCGGCTGTAGAGGCTGGTGCGCAGCGAGTGGCTGTGGTGGCAGGCCGGGCAGGCCACGCCGGGTAGCTCCTGCGTGCGCAGGTGCGTGCCTTTAAAACCGTAGATAATCATGACATAGAGTTAGGAAAAGGGCAGGGCTGGCCGGGCGTAAATCGGCTCAGCACCAAGGAAGAATGATTGAGCTGCCAAACATAGCCCCGGCAATTAGCCCCGCAATGGCAGCCAAACAAAAATCATTAACCCAAGTAGTAGTGCCGCGCTATGGAAGGCCTGGACAAACTGGAGTAAGACTGGTAGGAGCAACCTACCCCGAAACTGCGTTAGCGGCGGTTAATCAGCAGCTCCTTAGCCAGAATAAACGCGCCCATTGCCAGCGTAAACCAGCCGAATGCCGGCTTGAGCCGTGCCCCCGGAATGAAGCGCGCCAGGTAGGTGCCCAGCACGATGCCGCCCAGCGCAAAGCTCAGGAAGCCAAGCAAAAAAGGCCAGGCGACCGGCGTGCCCGCGCTCAGGTCGCCGGTGAAGCCGATGAGCGAATTGAGGGCGATAATGGCCAGCGAAGTGCCCACGGCCAGCTTCATGGGTAGCCGCGCGCCCAGTACCAGCGCCGGAATGATGAGGAAGCCGCCGCCCGCGCCCACAAAGCCCGTGAGCGTGCCCACCACCAGCCCGATAGTCAGCACGAGCGGGTAGTTGCAGGCGTGCTTTTGGTGCAATTCCTCGTCGAGCACCGCCTCGGCCTGCCGGCTGCTAATCATGGAAGTGGCGGCCGCCACCATCAGCACCGCGAAGGCCACCAGCACCAGCCGGTCTTTGGTAAACGCGACGCCGCCCACTGTGAATAGCTCGGCTGGAATGGCGGGCAGCAGCACCTTGCGCACCGTAAACACGGCCAGCAGCGAGGGCAGGAGAAACACCACGGCCGTGCGCAGCGACACCAGCCCTTTGCGCAGGTAGCCCGCGGCACCCACCACCGCCGTGCTGCCCACCACAAACAGCGAGTAGGCCGTGCTCAGCACCGGGCTCACGCCCATGAGGTACACCAGCACGGGTACCGTGAGAATGGAGCCGCCCCCGCCCATAATGCCGAGCGCTAGGCCAATGAAAATAGCGGCAAAGTAGCCGAGGTAATGGAGCATTTAGGGCAGTGCGGGTGGGAGCGGGCTACGAATCAGGGCGCGAAGTACGCCCCGGTAGTTTTAAGCGCCTCACTCCTTATCAAACCGCGCCAGCACCAGCGGAAAAATCACCAGTTCGCCAAACATGGCCCCCACGATAGAAACCGCCGTGAGTAGCCCAAAAAGCTGCACCGTCTTTAGCGAGCCCAACATCATAAAAGCGTAGCCGCCAAATAGAATGGCCCCCGTGAGCACGATGGCCGGCCCCACGTGCCGGATGGTGGCCAGCCGCGCCGCGGCCGGCCCCAGCACCCGCCGCTGCCGCTGGTAGTGGTGCATAAAATGCACCGTGTCATCGACGCTCAAGCTCAGCACGATGGCCGCGATGCTGGCCGTGGCCGTGTCGAGGGCAATACCCGCCCAGCCCATAAAACCCAGCACTACCAGCACCGGAAACAGGTTGGGCAGCACCGTGAGCAGCGCCAGCCGCCAGCTGCGCACCAGCGCCCACACCAGCCCCAGTACCACCACCAGCGACCACCCCAAACTGCTGGTTTGCGAGCGCGTGACGTACTGCGTAATGGCCGCGTACAGCGGCTGATAACCCGCCGGCTCCACGGTGGCTACCGGCCCCAGCACGCGCCCGGCAAGCTGCTGCACGGCCGCCATTTCGGCACTCAGCTGCCGGGCCGAGAGCATGGGGCCGGCCAGCGTGAGGCGGCCCACCCGGCCATCGGCGCTGGCAAACTGCGCCAGCAGGGCCGGGTATTCGGCGGCCAGCTTTTCGTGGGTGAGGCGCAGCGCACCCCGGCTGCCCAGCGCGGCCTGGGTGCGGCGGCCGGGCCCGAGCCGCACCTCCAGTCCCGCCCGGTAGAGCTGCGCAAAGCCAAAAACCCGCCCCACGCCTGGCCGGTGTCGCAGCGAATCGGCCAGCGCCTCGGTGGCCTGCACCACCTCGGGGCTGTGCAGCGTGAGGCCGGCGCGCGGGCGCACCAGCAGCTCAAGCGGCATATAGGCGCCCCAGGCACGTTCTAGGGCCTGGTGGCTGCGCACCACTGGGCTGCTGCTGGGGAAATATCCCAGCGTGTAGGTATCGGCGCGCAGCCGGGGCAGCCCCGCCGCTAGCCCAAGCACCAGCGCGGCCACCAGCAGCGTGAGCATGCGGCGGTGCCCCAAAACCCAGCCGTAGAGCCGCGCTAGGGCCGTGCTGGTAGTCTGCGTAATGCCTTTGTGACCAGTCGCTCGTGCGGGCGCTTGCCGCACCAGTGGCAGCAGCCATACCCCCAGCCCAAACGTGAGCACCAGACACCAGGCAATACCGACGCCCGAAAACAACCCAAACGTGCGCAAAATGGGCATTGGCGAGCTGAGTAAGGCCAGAAACCCGGCCACGTTGGTGAGCATGGTGGCCGCGCACGGAAACAGCATTTCGGTGAGTGCCGCGAGGGCTACTTCTTTGGGAGCGGAAGTGGCTGGGGTAGCGTTAGCTGCCTCAGTGGGGGCGGCCAGCTGCTGCATCTCATTGATAACGTGGAGTGCATCCATGAGCCCGAGTAGGATTATCACCACCGGCAGCAGTACCGTGAGCAGGTTGAGGCGGTAGCCTAGCGTGCCGTATAGCCCCAGCGTGAGGTAGGTAGCCGTGCCCACAATGCCCAGCGCGTAGAGTACCAGCACGCCGCGCCGATACAGCGCCCACAGCAGCAAAAACATTAGCCCGAAGCCGATGCCCAGAAAGAAGCCGAAGTCGCGCTGCGACAGCTCGTTGAGGCCGGCGTATACCACGCCCACGCCGCCCAGCCAGGCTTGCTGGTCGAGGGCAAAATGCTGGCCTACCGTGGCCCGCACCTGCGCCAGCACGGCCCCGCGCTGGTTGTCGAAATCGGGTAGGTTGCGCAGCGTAATGAGCAGGCGCGCCGTGTGGTAATCTGGCGTGAAAAGCTGGTCGCGCAGGGTGGGCTGCTGGGCCAGCGCGGCGCGCAGGGCGGCGCTGTCGAGGCCCGCGTCGAGTAGGGAGGCCGTGCCGCCGAGGCCGCCCGCGGGCACCCGTACTACGGATGGACCCAGCACGGTTTGCACGCTGGGAAGGGCTGAAAGCGCGGTGCTGAGCGCGGCCAGGCGGTGCTGGTTGGCGGGCGCGAGCAGCGAGTGGGCCGAGTCCTGCACGGCCACCACTACCACCTCGTCGTTGCCAAAAAGCCGCTGAAACGCCCGGTAGCTACGCAGCGCCGGGTCGCCCTCCAGAAACCAAATGCTGAGGCTGTTATCAACTTGCACCGCTGCCCGCACGCCCGGCCACAGCGCCAGCACCGCGCCCAGTAGGCCCGCCAAAAACCAGTAGCGCCCGCGGTGCAGACCCGAAATGATAGTAGCCGCCGTAGGCATAACGAAAAGGCGGCTGCTCCGGGAGAAAAGAAGCCGCTGCCGCCACGAAGTAACGGCGGCTACCGGCCCAGCACACCATCGACCAACGCTCGCTCAAAGTCGGATTTATATGCAGGTAAAGTGTTTGTTAATAAGGTTGTAAATTTTGGAATCAGCAAAATATAAAATCCTTTGTCAACAGAAATTAACCGCGTAGCCTACCGGGCTGGCCGTTACTTCGGCCCATGAAACTTCGCAACCTGGGGGCTTACCTGCAAGAGCGGTTTGCGCCCGTCAACATGGGGCTGTTTGTGGTGCTGTTTTGCACGGTGCGGGGCGTGGCCTCGGTGGCCTGCGCCGAAGGCCGTTGCACGCCGCATCCCGATGGCTGGGCGGTGGCGGCGCTCGGGGCGCTGGCTACGGTGTCGTTTTTCTTCCGCCTGCGAGTATTTGATGAGGAAAAAGACTTCGCGCTCGACGCCGTAAACCACCCGCACCGCATACTGCAAACTGGCTGCGTAACGCTACCGCAGCTGCGGGCGCTGGCCTGGGCTGGCGCGCTGCTCGAAGCGGGCTGGTCGGCACTGCGCGGGCCGGAAGCCTTGCTTCTGTGGGGTATCGCCCTGGCATATAGCCTCTTGATGCGAGCAGAGTTTGGTGTGGGCCGCTGGCTGCGCGAGCGGTTGGTGCTCTACGCGCTCTCGCACATGCTCATTATGCCCCTAGTAATCGGCTGGATTTACGGCGCTTACCTGGTCGATTCATTCGATGTCAGCTACCTGCCGCTGCTCTTGCTGCTGAGCTTGCTGGGCGGCTTTAGCTTCGAGCTAGCGCGCAAGCTGCACGCCCCGGCCGCCGAGCGGGCGGGCGTCGATTCTTATTCTAAAGCCGTGGGCTACGGGCCGGCGCTGGCGCTCACGGTGGCCGTGCTGCTGGCGGGCGGCGCGGTGCAGGCGCTGCTGCTGCGCACGCTGCACGCCCGGCCGGCCGCCTACGCGGTGCTGGCCGGGCTGCTAGCGGCGGGCCTGGCGCTGTACACCGTGGCCGCCCGCCGCCCCCATGAACCCCGCCTACGGCAGGCCGAAAAAGTCGTTTCCTTAGTGATGCTCACCTCTTACCTGGCCGTGCTGGCCGAAGTCTATGGCCTTGGTAAATAACCAGTTGTTCGTGCCCGATGCGCAGTCGGCGCTGCTGCCCGCCCGCGCCGCCGCCCGCCTCGGCGGCAAGGCCGCCGGCCTGCTGCGCCTGCGGGCGCTGGGCCTGCCTGTGCCCGAATTTGCGGTGCTGCTGGTGGCCTTGTTCGAGCCAGTGTTGGCAGATTTGCCCACTACCAAGGAGGGCTTGGCCGAGCGCCGGGCGCGGCTGGCCAGCTTTGCGGTGCCCGCCGAAACGCAGGCGGCCCTAAAAGCCGTGCTGGCTGGCTGGGACTTCCCGGCGCAGCCGGTGGCCGTGCGCTCGTCGGTGGCCGACGAGGATGGCGACGCCAACGCCTTTCCCGGTATGATGGATAGCGTGTTGAACGTCAGCGACTGGCCGGCGCTGTGGGCGGCCGTGGCGCGGGTGGCCGCCAGCGCTTATTCTGACCGCGCCCTCACGTACCGGCGCCAGCGGGGGCTGCCGCTGGCCGCTCGCCCGGCCGTGGTGGTGCAGCGCCAGGTGGCGGCGCGGGCCGCGGGCGTGCTGTTCACCACCTTCCCCGAATACCCGCTGGAAATGGCCATTCACGCCGTGGCCGGGCTGGGGGAGGGGCTGGTGGGCGGGCAATTGGTGCCGGAGGAGTTTTATTTAAATAAGAAAGATGGTGCGCTGATTGCGAGCACTGTAGAGCGGAGTGGCACTCCGCTTTTAGTAGGGCAAGCAGCTGATTTTGGCGCGTCAGAAGTGGAAACGGAGTGCCACTCCGTCTTGCAGCCCGCCGCCCTAGCCGAATTATACGGGTTTGCGCAGCACCTCGAAATGGCCCTGGGCGGCCCGCAGGACGTGGAATTTGCCCAGGACGAGGCTGGCAAAATGTGGCTGGTGCAAACCCGGCCCATTACCCAGCCGGTGCCCGAAGTGGTGGTCTATGACAATGCCAACATTCAGGAGAGCTACTGCGGCGTGACTACGCCGCTCACCTTCAGCTTCGCGCAGCGCGCCTACGCCACCGTGTACCGCCAAACCATGCGCACGCTGGGTTTGCCCGCCGCCACCGTGGCGGCGCACGAGCCGGTGATTACCAGCCTACTGGCTTTGCGCCAGGGCCGCATCTACTACAACCTCAACAACTGGTACCGGGGCCTGCAACTACTGCCCAATTTCAGCCAGAGCAAGGCCGACATGGAGCGCATGATGGGTGTGCTGGAGCCGGTCGATTTTGTGCACGACCAGCACAAAACCCTGCCCCAAAAGCTGGCCCTGCTGCCCCGCCTCGCCCTGAACCTGGGCCGCCTGCTCGGCGAGTTTGCGCGCCTGCCGGGCCGGGTGCAGGCGTTTCAGGCGCGGTTTGAGGCCGAGTACCAGCGCTTCTACCAGCTGCCGCTGGCCGACCTCGGCGCGCCTGAATTGCTAGGCGAAATCGACCACCTCGACCAGGCG
>Ga0265780_10003117_pt1 | contig 22022 bp, 22 predicted proteins | sample P1T30metagenome_FD_192432 | JGI IMG/M metagenome (GOLD analysis project Ga0265780, IMG submission 192432) | Plant litter microbial communities from East Loma Ridge, Irvine, California - P1 T30 | ecosystem: Environmental > Terrestrial > Plant litter > Unclassified | place: USA: California...
ATGCGTCCGCGAAGCATTTTTTGTCCTTCAGTATTTAGGATGGCGTTTTTGAGGGATTCTACATAGTGTAATCACATCTGCTGCAAACATCAATTGCTTAGAATTTCACTGCAGTCTATCTCCAAAATTTGTCGTATTCCCTCGCCCATGTTCACCTTCAATTCCAAGTCTCTGCGCCGTCGAGCAACCTCCTTACTCAAGAAGTGCCAAGGACAATGCTCATTAGCCGTTCTGCTTTGAGTAATGATAATTGCTACGGATATAGATTGCATGAACAGCCCTGCCCATCATAATCATGACATGTTTCCTTCCCATGTCGTGTCCTCTTTTCCCAAATGCCATTATTCGGTTTCCATATTGTAGAGTGAGACCGCTGATCTAGGATCTGCCAAGGGTGGCGTTCATGGCGCCTCTTAGAAGTTCCACATTGCCCAATCACGTCTGCTGCAAAGTCGGATACACTGGAGACCGTCCACACACACCACTTTGATAATTACATCATTTCACCCCATATTCCCGTTTTTTCGATCCTCTATACCATGTAACAAGTTTTTCAGTTCGGGGAACCGCCAAATTACACAAAAGTGGGGAAGCTACGGATTCTAGCTCCGCGCCACCAAGCATAAGCATGCAAGAGCCACAGCCAGCGGTCTCGACCGTCACACATCACCCTCAAGCGTAACACGAAACACGCATTGCCAACTTTTGGGTACGAATTTGTCGTCAGCCGGGAACTAAGCATGCAACGTCCCCCCTGCAGCCACTTTCCGTCCCACACCCACGCAGTCAGTATCTGCATCTGACAACTGTGCTTGTCCCATCATATCCGCAATGACGTAAAGCATCTGGGATGAGATCGTAAACGAGCTTGTAGTGGCGCGCTGTACGCGGCAGCAAACTCCCTTCAGGAGATCCCAGTGCTCATGCGTCAATCTTGTTTTTGGAGTGGCCAGACAGTGTCGCCTGTACCCTCGCCCTAAGCCCCGTTGCTCTGCTTGCGTTTCTGCACTCACTCGTCTCCCGCTTTACTCCTGAAACTTGAGATCCATCCACGTACACTTCTCTCAATCATTGAATGATAGCAAAACTACCGTCCGACATGGCCGACAAAGGACAGAACTCCGGATCAGAGTCCGAGATCCAGGAGAGATCAACGATGGCACAGCAGAAGGCAATCAACAAGAAGAAGCAGGAGAAGCGTGAAGCAGGCCTACAATCTGCCCGCTCACGTTCTTCATCGCGCCGAGCCCGTCGCAGCCGCCTGGAGAAAGACCTCAAAGACGGCAAATACATGCACACGACGTCGCTGGAGGTACTCGAGGAAGCTGATGCAAATGGCGACTTACAGAAGATGGGCATGTTCGAGCGCATTGGTCCAGACAGCACATCCATGGACGGTCCCGTGACCCACGCGCGTGCGATGCGAGGAGAGATTCCGATGCGCGGCACCAACCCCAACGAACCACAACAGATGCCAAAGCAAGAGAAGGGCAGTGAACTGAAGGATCAAGACGGCTTAAAACTGACGCTGGAGGCCAACCTTGAGATTGAGATTGAGCTGAAGGCGAGTATCCGGGGTGACCTGACGTTGAGTTTATAGTAAGTCGGCCCGTTTCTTTTTAATCACTAATTGGCATTCGCGTGCGAGTTTCTGATTTCCTCCAAGTCAGTGATAATAACGGGGCTTAACAGCGAATAGTGCATAGTAGCTTTGAAGCCTTCGACCCTTCTCCGACCGATCGATACCTGTTGTCGCGCGCTGGAGCCTTCCGTTGTCATTTTCCGAACCAAGCACTATTACGAGCGTTGGGCGTTATTGGGTTATGTTATTCAGCCTTGCAGCGGCTCTTAGTACGATCGCATTTCCAAGAGGAAGAATTTACAATATTTCGAAATTATGGTTCCATCCTGATCGGTTTTCGTCGTATACTTTGATGGTTGTGTGGGCACTCGGTACCCTACATACGATGCTTCAACACTCAATCCCTTGCGGTCATTGGCGCAATACTTTCAGGGACCTCACTTAAGTCCCATGATTATATGAAAGCAAAATTTTCGTGTTGACTACTGTCTTGACTTGCAATCTGTCCACTTTCGTACTTCTTATTCTATGTTCTCCATGCCGTCGGAACAAAGTCCTCGCGACAGCAATCCACCCACAACGAACAACATGGCCCACCATGCGAGAATGTGCGAACGACATGCAACAGAATATGCGCAGGCTATCAAGAAATCACAGGAACAACAGTCTAAGAAGGCAACGTTCTGGACAAACTTAATCCGCCGCGTCGATAACAACGCAACAGAGAACATCGGCATGCGGCGCGCCTATAAGGGCTTGAAAGAGATCATAACTGGTGACTATTCAGTTAACTACCTCTTTACCAAGGAACTGACAATCAGCTAGGGCACTCCAAGCCAGTGCCTTTGGAGCAGGCCGAAACGGCCCGTAGACGGCAGCTGTGGCAGCCACTGAAGCGCATCTGGCAAAAAAATAGCAAGAGAACCAAACATGGACAACCGCTGTACAGAAGGATATCGCAATGTAGTCAGAAATCGAATGACCGCAGGCGCATGGACCTGGCGCCGAGAGTTACCATCGTAGAGGAAGAAGACGACCCGCGCTGTTCGGAAGAATCAAAGCCAACAGACTCTCAGGCTTCACTACTTCCACGCGACTTTGCCGTACGCGCAGCTTCTCCCGCAGCTCTGTCCACCACTGCAACTGTTGGAGCAAGTCCACCGATTAAGCGGCAAGCACTACAAAAAGAGCTTCCAAAACTTCCCATTTTACCCTCCGTGGATGACTCTACGCCCGCATCAACGCCTAGTGAGGTAGAGTCAGAGTCACCGTCCACGATCACCACTTCTGATTCTCCACTACGAGCTGTTTTGATGCCGCCATCTAATCCTCCACAAAAACCCACTTTCGTCGAAACCGAACCTTTGGTCCAGGAGCAAAGTGCAGTCTTATCAGACTTTCCAATAGTCGTCAGACATGAAGGTGCCAGAACTCTACCAGAACGCTCACCTGAGGCCGAATATCATCAAGATTCGGCCTCTTCATCTGCCTCCACCATTCAGCCACCCGCCGTACAGCACAGAATCACTCCCTCAGAGCGTGCAGAATACAATCGTATCGTCCACGTCTTCTATCGGCAGCCCGCAACTCGCATCCCAATACCCACTGCATGGCGCTCAAAAGTTTCGCGGGCGTACTTGTTTCGTGGTCCATCGTCGCCGTATCGCAATGTGGTAACAGCTCCAGTGGTGAGTTCCAGTTCCAGCACGACTGCGTTGTCTGCGAACACAATATTCGCAACAGAGCCGTGGAGACGAACTCCAAGCCCACGAACTAGTACAACTACCCCCGAAGCCGCCTCGACACTGCGAGGTATCGCTGCGCGTCCTGTCATGCGCTTTTCCGCCGGCCTTCCCGAACCTACTAGTGAGCAACATGCACTCGATACCACGGTACAAGAAACATATCCCGAAAGCGCACGTCCAGGCAGTGCTCTGAACCCAGCAGAGCTCCCCGGCAGCCCCGTCGCTAGCCCTCCTCTACCTGCCAGACATCCCGGAAGGAAACTAGCCACCAGCCTCCCCGTCCCCCGAGGCAGTTTCGAGAGCGAGATCTGGGCCGACGAGTCCAGAAAGCGACGCCGCCTTCCTGAAGATGACAGCGAAACTGGTGTTCCCAAACCGCAGAAGGCGATTCCGGTGCGTCAGAGTGTCAATGCACATGCTGGTCGGTCCAGATATTCGAGGACGATTCCCCAGGATCGCGCGTCGGATGCGGTGGCAGAGAGACTTCCAAGCACGCATGAGTCTTCGCGCATCCCGCAGTTTGCCGGTCCGAGTCGGGCCAGGTTTCTCCACCCGGTGGTTGTGGACGAAGGAAGTGCGAGCAGTGAAGAGAGCGAGTGTCCGGCCCTGACATCGGCGATGTCCCGCGAGGACGAGATATCGAGGCGGTTTGCTGATATCAAGAGGAAGCCGAGCGTGGCGAGGAGGCCGCTTACGCCCGGTGATGATAGAGCGAGTATCATGTCAGGTGATGAGGTTTGGTATGAGGCGTCTCATGTGGCGGTGGTTGATGAATCGGTGCAATGACAGCGTATCCGTGCGCTCTTCAGGTATGTAACTCTTGGCTTGTGGTTGACAAGCATGGATGAATGTGGACAGGAAAGATTTTCAGAGTTACGAAAAGATTGGCACAGAGGTGGACAGGAAAGGTATTCGAGTGGCAACTCTTACGAAGCAAACGGAACGGAGAGAATTGTGACCTTCCCTTTAGGTAGTTGTCGCATCGCCCAATCGCTTTAGTACACGCCAGTTGAGGACCAAGAAAGAAGCTGTGAAAATGTAAACTGGTACAGGGTGTACATTGTTACTTTGGTGGCTGGTGGCGAGCGTACCGCTAACCGTGTGAGTGTTGTGTCACCGACGCTCGAGCAGCCAGTAGCCTCACGCTATCAAAACTACGTAGATGAGCTTCCTAAAATTGTTATCCGGGCTTGTTCAGGAATACCTCCTTCCAGCCTCCGCGAAACGAATACCGCAACTGCCTTCCTGTTGTCATCTATACTCAGACACGTCGACGATGATGTTGACTCCAGGGCGAAGTGTATAAAAAGCAGCCAAACCCTCGCTTTCTACGCTTTTCAACCCACTCCTCTACCCCATCAATCATACCCAGATCATTTGCACCAATCGAAATGTTCGCCTCGAAGCAATCTCGCGTAGCTTCGCTCTTCTTCACTCTCCTGCTGGTCCTTCCAAAGGTCCAAGCGCAACTAAATCTACTACCTGCACTTCAGTCTCTTGATCCCAACCAGCTCCACCAGGTGGTCCAAGGCATCATGCGGACTCAAGCAGTCGGTGCCTCCGGCGGCGCGCAGGCCAACTCCCGCGACGCATGGGATAATATCCAGCAGTCTGGCGAGCAGTACGAACCAGCAGGCTTCAATAGAGGAGGCACGGTCTGGACTCGCGCGCAGGCCGCGCACGACTTCCTCGGAAAGCCCGATACAGAAGGACCATCGGGAGGCTTCAAGGGAAAAGACATACCTACACGGCCGGCAAACAATGTGGATACTCAGACTCAGCTCGATCAGGCTCTTAAAGTCATTGGCTTGATCAACGGTTTGATTGCGACCGTTCCTGGTGTTCAGGCGGGCAACGATATGACGCTCACAGGTGACGGGCCAGAGGGAGCTGGAGCCGGGCAGGACAACAACCTGCGCGTCAAAATGACGCCTGGCGGTAATTGGCGAGCATCGAGCTAGATGTGCGAGGGACGAAGCATATCATCGAAGATGTAGCAGTTTGTTCAGAAGAGGGAGTGTCAGCAGAAGAAAAGGGCGGAACCAAGTGCGAAAGTCGCGTGCATGTATACCACCATATTTCCCTACCACTAAACATCAATGTCAAAACCACGTCGCTCCTTACCGAACCATCCAACGCAACAACCATGATCGTTACTAGTCCAGTGTAATAACGCCGAAGTTATTACACCATGCCATGCAGGGATTCTACATCGCGCCGTACACGTGCCTAATATATCCGCGGCCTGAACTAGCACACATCACGGCTGTTCATATAATTTCACTTTAATCGCACTTCGCGACCCCAGATAATATAAACCTGAACCCAGAGATCTGCGACCCCATATAACCCTGATACCACGTACGTTCTCTGAACGTATTTCGTTTCTCTTCAAACACCCACAATGCCCTCCCTCTCCCTTCTCCCCCTCCTCCTGCTCCTCCCCAGCGCACTCTCCCTCCCAGCCATCACCTCCACCAGCGCAGCCACAATCGGTAAAATCCGCGGCGTCCGCGACCCAATCTACCACCTCTACCTACAAGCCTCTGCGTCCTCACCCAGCACACCCGTCCTCGGCCCTGAATCCTCTGCAGCAGACTTCACCATCGGCGGCACGATACAGTCGCGCAGCACATCTCTGTACCTAAACGTGCAGAACGCGACGACATCGTACAAGCCGCTGAAGTGGGAGAGCGCGGCGACGACGACGGCATGGGGACTGGAAGGGGACACGATTATTACTGTGCAGGGGAGTAGCTATGGTCGACGTGAGTCTGACCAACTAATAGAAATCGAAGTGTGTTTTGCTAACAGCAATGTAAAGAGTTGAACTGGCTCGTGTGTAAATCTGCGGAGGCGGCTTATTACGATTTGTATCTGCAGCTTGGAAGTGATACGCCCAGTGGGCGGACTTGCAGTAATTACCAGACAATTCACTTGCCTTGCTTGTGTTAGGCGGGGAGGTGCACGAGATGGATCGCGATATGAATACAGACGACTTTTGTCTATTGCTGAAATGAGAAATGAGAAAGGACTACGATTATGTGTAGGCGGCTCCGACCCAGGGACAGGCTCGCCCATACAGATCCGGAACGCCTCATGCTGTTGTATCAAATAATCCCCACACCGGGTTGAACACCAAAAGCCCTTGAATGGTAGATAGCCCTTCCAAAAACGCCTATTCATCGTGGTTCATAGCATCGTGAATTACTGGGTTTTCAAGATCCCGTTGTGTTTTACTCATTTTCTGTGCAGGCACCACTTGTTTCTATGCTCTGCACGACGAGCTCTTCAGATATCGGCTCGTTCACAATGCGCTCCGTCCTATTGCTGCCGTCTCTCTCGCGTCGAGGGCTCTGTGGAAGTACCGGTGATTCCGTACCTTCAGATATGACACTGTTCTCCCGAACACGTTGGGCTACACTTGCGGCAATTTTCTCGTCGAGCATGTTCACAAGGCGCTCTGAGTATTGATCAAGAAGCTTGACCATGACGGTTTCGTCAAATTCCTTTGGCTTCACCCGGTCGCCGATCGCCCTTGCAGTGGTTGCGAGCTCTCTCTCGACCTCTCTCGCCAATTCGGAGGTCATCGTGTCGCTGCTAGTAGCAAGTCGTTTGCGGAATGCGCGAAGTGTCCTACACAAACTTTCTGTCGATGCTCCCAGACTCCCAAACTCGTTTGTAGGCGGCTTGGTCCGGGTTCGCACGTCCATTGAAGTACGTCTCTTTACGTTCTGAGGATTGCGAGGGCTTGGTGGTGAAGGCGAGCGGTTCTTGTTCCGCCGAATTGAGCCTTGTCCTTGCCAGCCAGTTGCACGACCTTCTCTTGCGCTGCTTGGTAATGGGGAAGGTTCCAACTTTGGTGTCTGTGCCAATGAGAATTTGGATAGTCGCTTCCGCAGCTTCGGCGATTTGTTGCCGGTAGGCGTAGTGTTGTCCTCTTCGGGTGAGCGCTGAAAACGTGCTAATTCAGACTGGGAGAAGACTCGTCGTAAAGGAGGTCTGCTCGCCAGAAGATCGGTGTTGCTCGGCGTGCTAGGCCCGAGCAGGTCCATAGATCTAGATAAATCGTGGCGGTTTGGTAGCTGTAAAGCCAAGTCCCAGATGAATATAGTGCCGTCTACTGCAACAGTCACTAAAGACTTGCCACTATCCTCCTCACCCACTTTCTGGATAAGAGAGATGTCAGAGACTCCTTCCGTGTGACCCCAATCACGGGCGATGAGGGTTCCGTTCTCTTCATAGATCCGTATCGACTTGTCGGTGCTGGAGACTCCTGCGATAAGTGAAGAGCTCCACCCTCGAGGAATATGGACCAAGGAAGACAAGACCACTGCGTCGCCGCCCTCTGTATCGCAGGCACGGAAGCTGTTCAGGCATTGTCCGTTGCGGCTGTCGTATCGATGGACCTGGCGATCTATTGAGGACACGAGCAAGACGTCGTCGTGGTCGATATCCCAGGTCATAGAAACAGGTGAAGATTTCAACATGATCGCTCGCAGCATAATGAATGCGCGGATGGTATCGCCTGGCCCGTCTTCGCGAGTGACGAGGTCTCGTACCACAATGCTTCGGTCGCTCGACGAAGAGACGAGTCGCTTTCCATTTCGCGAAAATTGTATGCCATTGACCGCACCAACATGCTCGTCAAGCGTTTGTAATAGATCCCACGTCTCGCCCGTGCGTGAGAATATTTGCACTGTGCGGTCTCGACTGGCACAAGCAACAAGAACCAATTGGTCTTCCTCGTGGACAGATATGCTCGTGATCTCTCCAGCGTGAGCTTTGAAGTCGTACACGCTTGTCTTGTTCATGGTATCGATGATGCGCAATACGCCATATTTATCTCCGGTGATGAGAAAGCTGGCGTCAGCAGAGGCACGTACGGTACGCAGCTCGTTTGGTAGAGGATCCGGACCGTCAAGTTGCTCCAACGCTACATTGACTGAATCCTTGAAGCTGCCATCGACGTTCCAGAAGAGAATTGTGCCATCAGCCGCCCATGTGTAGTAAGAAGCATTCAGCGCATTGGGCTGTGTAGCAAGCGCTGCAACGCCAAGCACAGAGTTGCCATGGGCTGGCAAAGTATGGGCAACGTCCCCAACGATAGAGTCATCGTCGACTGCGCACAAATGGGAGAGGCGAATGGCGCGTTGGGAATCCACTGTAACGATGTAATCGGCCAAGCAAGCCATAGCACCAATTTGATTACTTTCTGTTACACAGACAGTTGGAGATTCGACGCGGGGCGGCGGAGAAGGTGGTGGTGTCAGACTGCTTGTCACTTCGCGGACAATGACCGTTTTGAGGCCTCCCTGGGAACTTGCTATGTGAAGCCTTCCTTTGGTGTCCACGGCTAGGGAGCTGACCGAAAAGCCAGCATCGAAGAGCTTCACGAACCGTTGGTCGGAGTTTGAGTCGTCGATCAAGCATATATCGCCCCTGTCCGATGCCACAATGGCCTTATTTGGCGCCACAGCGACGACACTCGTGAATGTGGCCTCCTTCAAACTGTCCAGAAGGCAGTTTCTGCCTTGGAGCGGTTTATGGAATGAGCCTGTCAGGAAGGATATGTCGCTTGCACGGGCTTTGGAGATGCGCATTGAGGACTTTGGATCATCGACCTTCCAGATCCTGACGTGCCGAGTGCCAACGGTAACCAATTTGTTGCCCATCCAGGCCATGCGATTGACGCTGCTGACGCACTTGTTGCTGGCATAAAGCGAGGCTGCTCCCGTGCGAGAGTCGATGCTCCATATGTATAGGAAGCCGTCTGTGGAGTAGCCCAGGCTTGCCAGATAGCGCGAGTCGGGGCTGAAGGCGAGGCAGTTGACGCCGATGGTGTGTTCCGGTAGGGAGGTCAAAGGTGTATCCGAGGCTATGTCTGAGGAAGTGGAGAAGATGAGGACTCGCGGTTTGTAGCCAGTCTAGCGGATGTCAGTTGGGCTTCGTGGTTGCACTGGTAGCATGTTTTACCTCTCCGACGGCAAGGAACTTCCCGTCGTGGCTGAAGCTCACACATGTGGCCGCCTTGATCTTCTCCTTCATGGTCCAGGCCTTGTTGGTGGGGGAATCTGCGCATTCAGTGGCGGCTGGCGAGGCGAGAGGAGACACGCCGAAGCCTGCATCGCGCAGAGACGCGGCTGTGCGATTGCGACTCTCGTTTTGGGTGGGGGTCGAGGGTCCTCCATAGATTGAGGCGGAGGGATTGATCGGATTCGTGGTAGGGCGTGCGCGGTAGAAGCGCTGTGAGACTTGGAGCTGGTCGTTGACGGTAGCAATGACGGCGGCGGCACCAGCCGTGTATGCAAAAGAGCAGCCGCTGGGAAGACTGTCGAAGGCATTGGCCGAGTTGGCGGTCGTGCCGACAACCTGGCGCAATGCGAGGCTGACGTCGCCACGGGCGGGCTTGATTGGGGAGCGCAATGGCGTTGTTTTGAAGAATGGTGACGGCGACGGGTTTAGTTTGATACCAGCCCCCAGGGTCGGGGACATGATCCTGGAGTTGTTCGGAGTAAGCGACATCGCTTCCTCCATGATAGTCGTGGAGGTAGATGGCGCCAGCAAGCAGACATGTCAAGACGTCATGGCAAGAGCTTGCCGGTGAGAAGGAATGTCGTTGATGAGGGGATTGCGGCACGCGGCAGCTAGGTAAGGTACACAGTAGGCCAGTCCAGCGGTGAAGCTCTATATAACAAACATTAAGTACAGGCAATGGCACTCGCGCAGCGTGAGCGTAGGGCGGAATTAAGAGGATGGGGAAGGCGGGTGAGGCTATCTGCAGCTTCACCAGGCCGTGCAGCGAGGATGAAGATGGATTGAGAGAGTGAAGGACGCAGCACGAGCTTGTGCAGCGCATGTTTTCACCCTCGCGCATGCAGAAGCGACCCTCGTCCGCACGAGCCTCAGGAACACGCCAGCGGCAGGTGCCATGCCCGTGTTGCCATCCGTAGCGTGGCAGCCATTCACAGTCCTTCGCTAAGCAGCCCGAGGCCTGTCACCATGCATCGTCACAACAAACAATCACATCTCGCATCTCGCATCTCGCATCTCGCATCTCACCCTCCCTAGCTCGTCCCAATCTGCAGTCTGTCGCTCTCGGCTCTATTGAGGCTCTGCCCTGCGTTGATTGCAGTTGCATATGCGAACAACTAGTACGACGTCCCTCCTGTGACCTCGAAGATGCAGGTGCCTGTCTGTTGTGTCGCACGGAGCTGCGGTTCATGAGCCAGATTGGCGGACCCACCGGAAATCCTCCGATTGGGATATACTTTCCAGACGTCTGGTTGCACGGCAATCTGTTGATACTCCTACGGACGCAACGCCCAATTCAAAAAAAAACTTTTGGCTAATCCACTGACTACACGCGCTTCTCGACGGAACCTACTCCAAGCCACCATAATCGCTCTGCTACCCTAGCTCAACACCGATCCTCATCTTGTCCATTTCCATCCGTTTTGCTTTGCGTCTAGCCGACGCACGTTCAACAGACACACCAGCGATAGCGTCAGCAAAGACCCGACGTATACTATGACCTTTGTGAAGTCGGTCCCGCGTAAGTCTGCACCACCCCCTCTGTTCACCATAGCCCCTGCAAGAGGGACTCCCACCACGTACCCAACCCCTCGAATTGATGTCATAGCGCCATTCTTGGGATAGTACATCTCGTCGCCAAAGAGTTGCTTCTGCGCCGAGTTCATGACAATGTTGAAAACGCCGTTGATGAGGCCGTGGCATGTGCTCATGCCGATGAACAATCCGACATTGCTGGTCTGCGCTGAAGGAAGCCACAGAGCCCAGGTAGCAAGTGCGTATACAGCGGTTGCAATTATCAACGTGTTCTGGTGTCCGATCTTGTCCGCAAGAAGCCCGGCCCCTAGTCGGGCGGGTATTCCGACGCCGCTGTTGATGGCGAGCAGGTAGGATGCCTTCTCAAAACCGAGTCCCAGTGATTCGGCGAACAACGGCCCGTAAGTCATTGGCACCGCCAGCGTCAGTGGGTGTATGAGATTGACGAGGAAGAGACATGCAAACAATGGCTCCTGGAATGTTCGCAGTCCGATGATGCTCGTGCTTCGCTTTTCGAACTTCCGGGGCGGGAGTGCGAGTAGACTGGCGGTGGACAGAGTAACAAGGCTGAAGGCAGCGAGTATGCCCAAGGTCCATCGTGCTCCCATGTGCTCGAGGAGCGCTGTTATGATCAAGGAAAACGACATGCCACCCACAGCAGCGGCTATCACAGTCAGCAAGAGTCGGAGAGGTATTGTGAGCTACCCACCTGCGTACATCGTTCCTTGAGCAAGACCAGATCTATCCGGGAAGTATTCGGGAAGGATGGGTGCCAGGACATAGAGCAAAACACCCGCCCCTATACCCACCAGGAGGCCCTGGGTAACGAACAGGTGCCAGACCTAGCCTCTTGTCAGCGCAGAATTCGTCGTCGAACAACCGTGTACTCACACTGTGACTTGCAGCGGCCGTCGCCAGCCCCAATATTATGCATGCTGTTCCGAACGAACACAGGTATCTGACATAGATGCCGAGCTGTGGCAGATGAGGGTAGTAAAGCACCGCGAATACTGCGACGATGCCGCCATTTCCAAGCGATCTGATGGCAGATATCAGCGCGCGATCATCAATCTCCTCAACCCGGACAATGCCGTCCTGTACAGCTTGTATTCGCGCATACTCTGCTTGAAACACGCCGAAGGCCTGGGTTAGACCTAGGGTTGTCAGCTCGTTGCTTATACATGGCGTATAGCTTCAGACAGAACAAACTTACCAACGACAGTGAAAGCGGCCAGGGAGTTGGAGAGCAAGATCTTGACTTGTTGCGAGCGTGTGACTCGTGCTCCAACATTATTCGACTTGACGCTTGACGCTTCTCTGCAATCTTAATTTGTCAGTATCATATGTTGTTGAGGTTTCACGCAGTCGGACATCATCGCCGAAGAGACGCGGATGCACAGACACTGGGTCGATGTAAGAGTGAACTTACCACGCTTCTCAAGATCTCGATAGGTCATGCTGGGTGAAAAGGCGGGAGAAAGCTTTGTGACGATAGTGTTCACTGAGAACAAGGGCCCGACACTTTAAGCCTTTCATCGTCTGAGGTCTTTACTGTGCGCTGAAAACTCATATGCGACATTACGCAGGCAGGGCCCATTGGAACCGTGGTTCACATGGCTGTATGTGTACAAGTGCACCCTTGGTGGTGGTTCCACTGTCGGACATCTCAACATGACTCTTTTCACATGTCCTGCTCCAGTCTCAAACGTCGTTGCCTGAAATTAGCAAGCAGAATCTTCCAACACTTGATGAAGCCATACTGGAAAAGCAGATGCTACCACTGAATCACAATGCCTGCCCAGCATATGAGATGGCCCTGACAGACTAGTGAGGTTCGCTTAACTCTCCGGGCCGCTGCTCTTCACTAGCTCGTACCAGTTCAGATCTGTGGGCTACACGGTTCAGCGTCCGATCCGCTGCGGGGGGTCATCGAGGAGCATAGAGGGACATGTCACGCCTGTTGCCGAAACACGAAGCCTTGGAGCATGTCGAAATTATGGTGTTTGTGAACACATCAGACGTGATCCTCTTGCGATGTATGCGTGTTCCCTTGACAGCGGCATTGGCTAGCATCAGCCGCGACAAGCGACAAGCGCGCTCGAAGCGTCCTAGCCAAGATTCCAAAAAGTTGACGAAGGCGTCGCCATCACCTCGCGGCGCATCACCTCTCCCCAAGCCTACGCCATAACCTGTAGGCTCCCACCCAAACTCGGACAGTGCTCTAGACGTCCGTATGTACGTGCTACGATCAGCACTGCGAGCGTCCACTGGAAGACCTCCAGCACGATTCATCCGCGGCCGCCGCTACCCTTCACCACCACGCTTCCGAGCCTTTCACACCACACGCACCCTCGCACAGACCGGGCAGCCGCCGTCGGGCTCCAACAACACCCCAATTGGCCAAAATGACGCCAGCAACCCAGACTCGAACAAGGCAGCAGCCGAGGAGCACGACGACACCACGGTAGCATCAGAGGACCCCGAGCTTCTAGCGCAGAAGCTCCAGCGGTCGCGGGAAACAACACGCAGATACTCGGCCGCTTTGCGACGGCAATCGAGATCCAAGAAGTCGCAGGGGCTGCCGCCTGTCCACGTACCAGACTGGTTTCTGAAGCGAAGAGTCACACGACGCGAAGACGTGCTGGAAGATGCCACACCGCGTCCCAAACCCGCATGTCTTGCCGTCACCATCTCCGACACCCAGTCAAGCGAGCAAGCAACATGCTCCATACCGGCTTCCGGGGATCTCGACGCTGCTCAGGTTCTGTCACGGCTTGTGCGCGGCCTGTGGATGAGACGCTTGGATGACCACGAGAAGCGCAAGCTTGAAAAGTATCTCAGCGAACGAAGGACGCTTGTCGAAAAGACGGGTCTCAAAGAGACGAGTGCGAGTGCGGACGCGCAGGACAAGAATGAGACGAACAATGACGGCACTGCTCTGCCCCCCACTACTGATGCGCCGTCACCTGCGGCTGAAGAAATGGATTATTCCGCCATAGGGCGCCTATGGAAAACAATATTTACTGACTCGTGGGCTGCCACATACAACGAGTCGGTGCAGACAGAGCGCCGCGACATGTTCGCGCGACGCCTGCTCGACCTCGAGAAGCAGATAAACAGACCCGAGACAGTACAGCACGACCCCACATGGACGACTCAGCAGAAGCGGGAAGCTATGCTAGAGAAAAAAGATGCCAGACTTCAAAAGTGGTTCAAGAAGTCCATGGCCTCTAGGAAAGCCGTGCGTGTGGGCATGCCCAAGTCCATCTCGCCGTTGGTGCTCGCCGAAATTCGAGCTACCGTAGCAGCTTCCCTTTCCGCTCTGAAACCATCCGGTGACCCCTTCCCAGCTGCAAAGACAAATCTAATCCTGCAATCGCCTGCAGGCGAGCAAGAGCTGGTGATCGATGATTACATAGGCAGACTTGCAGAGGAATTACAGTCCGATTTGATTGTTTTGACTGCTCAAGATCTTGCACAGCTAGGGGGCGACTACCTAGGAGAGGGTTCTGAACCAACGCCACATTCGATACGCTCACTTGGATACGAGACGTATCGCTGGAACAGAGACTTCAGTCGCGCTATGGTAGCAGATGCACAAGAGCCTACTGAAGAATCCTCAGGATTCGACTACACCTCGTCCATGGACACACCCGGAGCCTTCAACGTCCGCGGTTTTGCTCTCCCTTTGCTAGACGCTCTTAAAACCTTTCCCTTTGCGAGAATCGAATCCCCTAGATCTGCTTCATATGACACGAATGCGAACGGAAACGCCAACGCCAAAGTCGACGTTCTGCTAGACCCCAGTCGCACGCCTAGTCCAAGTGAGACTCAACTGGAGGACATCAAGCTGGCGGCGCTAATTGATACCTTGCTCGACGCGGATGAGGCAAAGAAGCGCCGTGAACTGCGTCGGGACCTAGCACAGGGTGTACCATCTCAAAGCTCTGGCGCGGCCACGTATGCTCCAGCTCCAGGATTTTTCGATTACTCCCTTGATACTGATGGCAATGAACTCGACCTGAGTTCTGCACTCCCTGTGGTAGGGGCAAGTACTGGGATCAGTATGAATGTTGGGATAGGGCCTTCGATGCAAAACTTCTACATGCCTGATCGACCGAAGATCGTATATGTGAAGGACTTCAAAGAGCTCAATGCTACTCAATATGGAGGCCGAATCGTGCAAAAGCTAGAAGAACTGGTTCGAAAGCGTCGTGTCGCTGGCGAGAGCATCATGATCATCGGAAGTAGCTGCTCGCGGGATCTAGTCCCAGAGCTGTCAGCTGAGTACGCCATTCCTATCGTCTTCATTGAATGAGACTAACGAAGTGCAGCGGTGTTCGTTCAATCCAGGGCGCATTTGTAACCAGTCTCTTCAGAACCATCGTTGTTGAGGGAGACTCAGGGATCGAACAGTCCACTCCTGAGGATGTAGTCGCAGCAATGACAGTCGCAAGCGCAAGTACCGATATGCCTCTTCATGAAATGCTCAAATATCGAAGCATCAATCTCTCTCACATTCGTGAGATGCTGAGGTCACTGGATCCCGCTGTTGTTACCGAGCTCGCAGACGTAGAGAAGTCACCACAGCTCTTCAGTAGATGGGCGACCATATTCCCTCCCTCATACTTCAATAGCGTATTGACGTATGATGAGGTACATCGGATAGCTTTGACAGCCCTTGGACTATATGTCACTAGCCCGGCGAACAAGTTAGAAGGTCAAGGACGCTCCGCGAGTCAGATGAGCTGGGGACATGTCATCCTTGCAATTGGTCTGATCAGAGCGAGCGACGCTGTCAAATTCGCGTACTTCGACAAACTTGGAGAGCTTGCCAGGAGACCTCAGACCCTTGAGGAGCAAGTCGACAACATGGAGCCTGGCTCTAAGCTGAAAGTTAAAAAGAGGCAGGATGCAAAGAGCATGCAGCGCCAACGAGAACTGCGACTAATTGCACAAACTGCAACGAAGCATGAGAAGTGGCTGATGCCTGGTATTGCAGATGCTGATCAGATTAAGACTACTTTTGATCAGGTCCATGTACCGCCAGAGACCATCGACTCGATACGCACCATAACCTCGCTGTCGATGCTGCGACCAGATGCATTCAGCTATGGTATTCTGGCCACCGAAAAGATCAGTGGTGCACTGTTATACGGTCCACCAGGGACCGGCAAAACGCTGCTCGCCAAGGCGGTTGCCAAAGAGAGCGGCAGCACAGTGCTCGAAGTATCTGGAGCTCAGATCATGGGCAAGTTCGTCGGCGAGAGCGAGAAGAATGTCGCAGCAATCTTCTCTCTTGCGCAGAAACTGTCTCCTTGCATTGTGTTCCTCGACGAGGCTGACTCAATCTTCGGGTCAAGAGATGCTTTCGCAGATCGCAATGGTTCGCATCGGCAGACCCTGAACCAGTTCCTCAAGGAATGGGATGGACTAAGCAACTCCCAAGTGTTTGTCATGGTAGCTACCAACCGACCCTTCGACTTGGACGATGCTGTTATACGGCGCTTGCCCAGGCGACTATTGGTCGATCTTCCCACACAAACTGATCGAAAGGAGATTCTTCGTATTCATCTGAACGGCGAACAACTAGACGAGTCCGTGGATCTGGACAATCTTGCAAAGCGCACCCCGTTTTACAGTGGAAGCGATCTGAAAAACATCGTCGTCTCCGCCGCGCTGGCTTGTGTCAAGGAAGAGAACGAACAAGCCGCTCAAGCTGCCACAAAATCCAAAGTAGATATCGAAACACCCAGTCAACCCGAGACCGAGGCCACTAAGGACTCTTCTACTGCGCCCACTCCATCCGCCGCCTCGCCTGAGTCCACCGCTCTTACAACACCACCGAAGGTCCTTCACCTTGTCCGTGGCCACTCCTACACCTTCCCCGAGAAGCGCATACTCCACGTCCGCCATTTTGACAAAGCGCTGCAAGAAATCAGCGCCAGTATATCAGAGGATATGTCGAGTCTGAATGCGATCAAGAAGTTTGACGAACAATACGGTGATCGGAAGGGCAAGAAGAGGAGAAAAGACTTTGGGTTTGGAGTTGCGCCGGAAAGGAGTGAAAGTGCGGCGCGGGTAAGGTTGTAGAGCGTTTCTGGAAATGTATTAATAGGTGGAGAATATATTCTGGTATCAAAAAGTGTTGTTTCCGAGCAACTCTAAACATGCTTGTGACGGGATCTAATCGCGAGACAGCCGTGTGCATGGTTTTGCCCATGTCGCACCACGTGCGCCAGACGCAGTGGAGTTTCAAAGGCATACAAGTTGCTGCCTTAAACCTCAGGTACTGTAATACTGAACATGTTGAGTCGCGGCACCCCATGACCCTTTTCCCGGACTGCTCTCCGAATACAATGGTCCACCAATGTCGTAGTAAACCGGCCTATGTATTCTCACAATCTAAACCCGAACCATGGAAAAATTCTGGATTGGAACTTTCAGTCTCTTTAAATTCTCGCGTCTGAAGGCAACGCGCTTCACATCCTTTTAACTCTCATCAAGCCTTCACACACTTACAAAGGCTCAAAGAACACTTCCATACTCACAGAATACGCAGAATAGTGGCATCGCACAGCCCAACAAAGTCAGCTAGGCTGATGAACCTCTACTTCGAACTACCGCCTTAAGACATCGTCGTCTCCAATACCCAAAGAATCGTCAACACAAAAGACTTCCAAGTAAACATATCCAAACGCAATACACCCATCATGTCGACATTCGCACGCACCGCACGCGTGTCGCGCAACAACTCGCAGCCAAACTTCTCTGCTATCACGATCAATCGCGATGCTGTAGTTGTGAAGAAGCCGGCTTCGGGGGCTTTGTCGAATAGCAGCTCGGGAACGACGACGCCGAAGGAGAGTGCGATGAAGGGCAAAGATGGGGTCAAGGCGGTGATCAAGGAGGTCGTAAAGAAGGAGGAGAGGGCGCGATGCTGCGATGAGGCAGAGGGAATGGCGAAGGGGAAGAAGGAGCGGTGTGGATGTGTTGAGATGGAGGAGTTGGAGAAGTGAAGGGAGAGGTCAGGCGATATGGGCGACATTTTCTGCACATTGCCATGCTTGATGGACATACATGGAGCTGGATAGATGGAGTTCTAATTGATAAATATGCTTGATGTTCATTCTTTAGTGCCTACTGCATCATCTCTTCAATCGTCTCTTCTAAAGACTTCGGCGTCCTACCCGCCTCTTTCAGTATCGTCTCTAATGTGTCATCATCAATAGCGCACTCTCCATCTCTCAATGCATCATACGTGCTACTCCACCACTCAACACTCGCCCTCTCCATACCCCTCCCCACGTAATAGTCCTCATACTCCTTCCTCCCCACAACCTTCAATGCTATCTCCTCGCCCCTGGCTTTACTCACAACCCCCGCCACATCCCCCAACGTTCGCATCTTCTTCTGCGAAAGATACACCGTCCTGCCCGCCCACTTCGCCCCCGGCTCCGCCAATATCTTCGCCGTGCAAAACGCCATGTCACCTATACTCGTCCAACTCAACTTCCCATCGCCCGCAACAACGACCTCCCTCCGCTCCTCCCCCTTCAACCCAAAGTAATACCCAAAGTACAACGGCCAACTCTCGCAATACAACCCCTCGCGCAACACCGTCACATCCACGCCCTCTAAACCCCTCAAATACTCCTCAGTACGTATATGAGCGCGCATCACACCGGCTTTACTCGGGTTCGCAAACGCAAGGGAGGTGTAGTATATGTGCTTAACGCCGGCGTTTACGGCCGCGTCGATGGCCGCGCGGTGGTGCGCTTCCCGACCTTGCCAAAGAGGTGCGTTGTTGTGGTCCATTTCTATGCGCGGCGTGGAGACGAGGAAGAGCGATGTACATCCTGCGTAGGCAGAGGCGAGGGAGGAAGAGGAGTCGAAGGTGGCATGGCGGATGGTGATGGGGTGGGCTTGGAGGTATTGCAGTTTGGGGGAGGAGGGGTCGGACGAGGTCTGGGATGGGTTAGTTGGGGTTTTGGGATATGGGAGAGTGACCAAGGGGAGGGAGACGTACGCAGACGACGAGATCTTCGGGGTCGATGAGGTTGTTGTCTAGGATGGCGCGCAGAACGGCGGAGCCGAGTTTGCCTGTTGCGCTGGTGAGGGCTAATCTTCCCATTGCGTCTTTATTCAAAGGGTGGCTTTATGAATTAAGGGTGTCAGTGGTCTTGCTGTGCTGTGCTTGGGTACACTGTTAATGCTGATAAATGTGAGGCTCAGGTCTGTCCGATGACCTAATGCTTGTTGTGGGTCGCGGCAGTTGCGATGATAAAACACTACAACGACAACGTGCGCGTCTTCAGTTGAGCATCTTTTATCTACAGTTCGGCTCCCAGCGTGTCTAAGCGATGCTAAAATGACAATAGGATATTGATTTATTGTGTTTGTGGAAGTGGTGTTGCATTTGTGGGGCGCACAGGAAGATGATGGAGAGCACTTCCGCTGTTGCGCTTCGCTACGAGCAAGCATCCCCAGACTAGCGCTGAGCTCACGACAACTAAGTGCTCTAGAAAAAAACCCGACTCATTGCATAGCAGATTTTTCGGATGGACGTAATGACTGGGTACGACACAGGACGTCTCTAGTCGATACGTCAAACAGCTACATATTCCACTCGTTTGGCAGTCGATAGATAAGACTGCATCTTACCATACAGCACGCTCAGCTACCAAGTATCATTCAGTAGCCAGTCTTCAAAGCTGAAAGTCTTAAAAAATAACTCTAAGGTTGTCACAACCATAGGCCTTTTGCCTAAGCAGCTTAAGGCTTTATTACGTGCTCTTCTCTTTTATACTAGTGTATTTACGTAAATTTAGGTATATATTACGCTGCTCTTATCTTAAGATACTTAAGTAGTAATTCTATAATATAATTACCTAAACTTACTTTTACTAGCTCGTTCTTCTTTATAGTTATAAGCTTAGCGCTTTAAAGTATAGGTGTTATTCTTTTTACGTAATAAACGCGCTAGCTAAGTATAGTTTAGACGCTCTAGTTAACTTATTTATTTACTCTCTTATATCTTTATCTATTACTATAAGTAACTTATTAATTTTCTATAAGCTCTTTTACTAACTTATTCTATAGCTTCTCTATAATAAGTAACTTAATGCTTTTAATAAGCTTATTACTTATTCTATTAAGTAGCGTTATTCTTAAAAGTAAGTTTACGTAGCTAGAATAGTTTATACAGTTTAAATTTAATGCGTGCTTCTTAGTAGTATAGAATAAGGTTAATCTAACTTAGCTCTTATCTAGAAACTTATTACTAGAAGCTTCTAATTACTTTTTAAACTTATATAGAAGCGTAATAGAGAGTGTTATAATACGCATAGCTAGCGTACTATTTAATTCTAAGAAAAAGGCAGTATAAGAAATTAAGCTAGCTACTTAGAAAATTGCTAACGCTAATACTATAAGCGTCTATAATAGGCTTAGTAAGCTTAAGAACTAGGTTAATACTATAGTAGACTAGCTTCTTTTACTCTCTATTCTAATATAACTTATAGATAATAAGAATTAATCTCTCTATACTATAGTTAAAATACTATAGAAGTAGCTCTAGTCTTCTAAGACAGCTATAGCTAAGCTAGTTAGAGAGAACTACTAAGCTTATATATTAAAAGTAAAGCTAGGTAAGATTTTTCTAGAGTAGTAGTATAGAGACTAGTACGCTCTCTATATACGTAGTAAGGCTTATAAGCTTACTAAGCTTAAGAGTACTCTTATAGCGTATAACTTTCTAAATATATTAGCTTCTAAGCTTATAATTAATTAGGCAATTAATATAAAGTATAAAATAGTTATATTATAAGCTCTTAGAAAAATAACTTATACTCTTACTAAGCTTAGAATAGCCTTTTTAGCACTTATATAATACTAGGCCTTTTATCTTAAGTCTTATAGAGTTTTTACTTTAATAAAGTAACTTTAGCAGAATGCTAAGATCTAGCTAGCCTAAGAGCAGGTTATCTGCTTCTGCGTAGCTTCTAATAAATATACTTATAGGTAGCTTATAGAAAAATATTGCAACGTGCTTACTATAATTAGCGTTAGAGATTAGCTAAAGAAAATTTCTATAGAGACTAAAAATGCTATAATTAAGTGCCTTAGCACTAAGTACTTCTAAAAGGCCTATGCTAAGCTTATTAAGAAAGAATATATAGTTCTAACGCCTAAAGAGTCTAAGAGCAGCTTAATAGATAAAATAGAGTACTTTGCAGATATTACTGCAACGCTTATTAACTTAACTCTATTATAAAAGACTCTAGAAGTATATACTATAATAGACTATAACGCTTACCTGCTCTCTAATAGTATAATCTTTAATAATAGAGTAGTAGTCTACTTAGTTAATAGCTTCTCTATACTATAGAACTATAAGCGCGTTAATAGACTCTATATAGTAGAGATAGGTATATAGACTTTCTTAATTTTAGATTATAGAACGCGTATTATAGAAAATTTTCTTAAGCTTATAAGTAGTAAATAAGTTAACTTAACTCTTACTAATATTATAGTTATAAAAGGTTTTTATATTAATATTATCTTAGAAGCTCGCCTATATAAGGTAAGATTATAGTATCTTAGTCTTAATAATACTTTATATACTAAGAGCCTTAAGAAGAGTATAGTAGTAGCTATTCTGCAGCGTAAGCTAAATCTTATATTTATAGAATATAAGCTTATTACTATTTATGCTGCTCCTATTATAAACGTAATCTAAAAGCTTAGCTATACGCTATAATCTTAAAGCAATTCTAAGAATCTTTAGTATACTCGCGTAAGCTATCTAGAGCTATAAGCACTTAAAGCACTAGTGCATAGCGCTTAGAGAGTAAGAATTAAAGATCTAGTATAGATAAAATACTAATTCTGCGCTCTAACTTATATAAAATAAGTTATTTCTTGCTAACTAAAAGACTAAGCGCTTTAGCTCTTTTAGAGAATTACGTAAGATCTATTTAATATATTAACTAGTTTTCTAGAAGAAAAGTAAATACTTCTAGTTAAGAATAAATATAGTAGAAAGATTTTCTTATATCTATTAGAAAGTAAAAAGATTAAAGAGCTTATAAAAGGCTTTTAGCAGTTCTAAGTAATAGTATAGA
>Ga0265780_10003118_pt1 | contig 22017 bp, 18 predicted proteins | sample P1T30metagenome_FD_192432 | JGI IMG/M metagenome (GOLD analysis project Ga0265780, IMG submission 192432) | Plant litter microbial communities from East Loma Ridge, Irvine, California - P1 T30 | ecosystem: Environmental > Terrestrial > Plant litter > Unclassified | place: USA: California...
TTCGACTTCCGAAATCGTCATGTACCGCGGCCTGGTCGGTTCCATCATGTTGCTGGGGATGGTGTGGGGCCGCGGCCTGACCCTGCGCACGCCCTTCCCCAAGGAACACCTGGTGCGCAGCTGCGTGGGCGTGACGTCGCTGTGGCTGTGGTTTTACGCCATTGCCAAACTCCCCCTGGCCACCGCCGTCACCCTGAATTACATGGCGCCGATCTGGATTGCCGCCGCGCTGTTCTGCGCCGGCTGGTGGCACCGCAAGAACCACGTCGAGTGGCCGCTGATCGTCGCCGTGCTGATGAGTTTTGCCGGCGTGACGCTGGCATTGCAGCCCGCGGTCGAAATGAAGCAGTGGTTCGGCGCACTGGCCGGCCTGGTGTCGTCCATCATCTCCGCGATGGCCTATATGCAGGTGCGCAAACTCGGGCAGATGGGCGAGCCGGAATACCGCGTCGTGTTCTTCTTTTCGCTGACCACCACCCTGGTGGGCTTTGCCGGCACATTTGCCGACCATGCCGCCGGCAGCATCGCGCCGGTGCTGCATGCGCACACCTGGCACAGCGGCCTGCTGGTCTTCGCGATCGGCTTTACGGGCTTGCTGGCGCAAATGGCGATGACGCGCGCTTATCGCGTCGGCAAAGTCCTCGTCGTCGCCAATCTGCAGTACACCGGCATTATCTTTTCCAGCCTGTGGGGCATGTTTTTATGGGGCGACCGCTTTGCCGGCGTTGTCTGGCTGGGCATGGGCGTGATCCTCGTGTCGGGTATCGCCGCGACGTTCTACAATACCCGCAGCACGGCGCGTGGCGCCGTCATCGAAAAGACCGATCCGATCGCCGCCGAATAACAGGAGTCATTTCATGTCTACCACGCTCATTTCCGCCACAGACCTGGCCGCCCATATCGACGATCGCGCGTGGGTCGTCGTCGATTGCCGCCATGACCTGATGAACCTCTCGGCCGGGCGCGAAGCCTATAAAGCCGGCCATTTGCCGCATGCGCAATTCGCCGACATGGAAATGCAGCTATCCGGCCCGAAGTACGACGCCCATGGCGTGTTCCGCGGCCGCCATCCGCTGCCGGACCGGGCCACCCTGCTGGCCACGCTGCGCGACTGGGGCATCGATGACGACAGCCAGGTCGTGGCCGTCGACGCCCACGGCGGCATGTACGCATCGCGCCTGTGGTTTTTATTGCGCTGGGTCGGGCACGAAGCGGTCGCCGTGCTGGACGGCGGCATGCAGGCCTGGGAAGCGATCGGCGGGACGCTGGAAACGTCGACACCGTCGCCTGCGCCCGGCGCCATCACGCTGAAGCCGGCGCTGGTCGATACCGTCGACGCCAGTCAGGTGCTGGTCCACGGCAATATCGTCGATGCGCGCGCGCCGGACCGTTTCCGCGGCGACAATGAAACCATCGACCCGGTCGGCGGCCACATCCCGGGCGCGAAAAACCGCTTCTTCAAGGACAACCTGGGTGCCGACGGCCATTTCAAGAAAGCCGCGCAATTGCGCGCGGAACTGGCGCCCATCGTGGGCGACGCGGGTGCGGCGGTGATGCAGTGCGGCTCCGGCGTGACGGCCTGCCACAACCTGCTGGCGCTGGAAGTGGCCGGCATGCCCGGTGCCAAGCTGTATCCCGGCTCATGGAGCGAATGGGTGGCCGATCCGGCGCGGCCGGTGGCTGTCGGCCCCTGACGGCCCGATCCTGGCTCAGTGCCCGTGCGTCAGCACCAGCACCAGCACCACTCCCAGCGCAATCAGCGCCACTTGCGGAATCGATTCGCGCACGGTGGCGCGGCGCTGCATCTGCGGCATCAGGTCGCTCACGGCAATGTAGATGAACCCGGACGAGGCAAACACGAGCACGTAAGGGATCAGGCCGCTGGCGCGGTCCAGCGTGAAGTAGCCCAATAAACCTCCCCCCACCGCCATCAGGCTGCACAGCAGGTTGAACACGTAGGCCCGCGTGCGCGTAAAGCCGGCGTTGAGCAGGACGATGAAGTCGCCGATTTCCTGCGGAATTTCGTGGGCGATGATGGCCAGGCCGGTGACGATGCCCAGGTTGGGATCGGCCAAAAAGGCAGCGGCGATCAGGATACCGTCGGTAAAATTGTGCATCCCGTCGCCGATCAGGATCATCCAGCCGGCCTTGCCCGCTTCGATCGCGTCGTGGCCATGGGCATGGTGATGTCCGTCGCCTTCGTGGTGATGCGAATGGCGCAGCACCGCCAGCTTTTCCAGCAGGAAAAACGCCAGCAAGCCGCCCAGCAAGGTGGCGAACAGGCTGCGTGGATCGGCGTTCGATTCGAATGCTTCCGGCAAGGCGTGCAGCAAGGATGTGGAGAGCATGATGCCGACCGACAGGCTGACCATCTTTTCGACGACCTTGGACAGCAAGGTAAAGGAAAAGATCGCGGCGGCAGAGATGCTGACGACGCCGGCAAGCAGCGTCGCCAATAAAATGGAGATGAGAATCGGGTCGATTTGGTAGCCTCTTGTTCGGGTATTGCCGGCATTGCTCTACCGGCAAGGCGGGCATTGTACCCGCCCGCGACAGCACGCGCCCGGCTCGCTACCCGGCCAGGCGCATTTCCAGCGTCAAATCAGACGACGCCGTGGTCCTTGAACCAGGCCGTGGCGCGCGTCCAGCCATCCCTGGCGTCCTTCTCGACATAGCTCGGACGGTAGTCGGCATGGAAGGCGTGGCCGGAATCGGCATACACCACGAAGGTCGAGCCGCTCTTGCCTTTGACCAGCGCCGCTTTCATTTTCTCGATCGATTCCTGCGGGATGCCGGTGTCCTTGGCGCCGTACAGGCCCAGTACCGGCACGGTCAGGCTGGCGGCGGCATCGATTGGATTGCTCGGGGAATACTGGTTCGGCGTTCCTTCCAGGCGGCCGTACCAGGCCACGCCGGCCCGCACTTTCGGGTTGTGCGCGGCGTACAGCCACGTCACGCGGCCGCCCCAGCAAAAACCTGTAATACCGAGCTTGTCGATATTGCCGTTGTTCTGTTTGGCCCAGGCGACGCAGGCGTCGAGGTCGGACATGACTTGCGCGTCCGGCGTCTTGCCGACGATGTCGCGCATGAGCACCTCGCGCTCGGCGTGCACCGCGTCGCCCTGGCGCACGAACAGGTCGGGGGCGATGGCCAGGTAGCCGAGCTTGGCGAAGCGGCGCGCCACGTCGGCGATATGTTCGTGCACACCAAAAATTTCGGAGATGACCAGGATCACCGGCAGGTTTTTCTTGCCAGCAGGCTGGGCGCGGTAGACCGGCACCGTCTGGCCAGCGATGGTGAGGTTGACCGTGCCGGCGCTCAGGCCGGTGGCGTCGGTCTTGATGACGGACTGCGCCACCACCGGCAGCGCGGCCAGCGCGAAACCGGAGCCGAGGGCGACTTTGAGAAAATCGCGGCGGTCGACGCCGTCGGAGGACTGCGGATGTTGAAGCAGGCTGGCGTAATCGTTGACGATATCGTTCATGCAGTCCTCCGAAAGGTGTGGATGGGTTATCAGGTTGTTATATTAGCAGCGTAGCAGCGAACTGCCGGGCTTAGTGCGCCTCGTCCCAGTTCGCGCCGACGCCGACTTCGGCTACCAGCGGCACTTTCAGTTCAGCCACGCCGGCCATCAGTTCGGGCAGCTTGCGCTTGACCAGCTCCAGCTCGGCGTCCGGCACTTCCAGCACCAGTTCGTCATGCACCTGCATGATCATGCGCGTGGCGAGCTGGTCGGTTTCGAGCCAGTTCTGCACGGCGATCATGGCCAGCTTGATCAGGTCGGCAGCGGTACCCTGCATCGGCGCATTGATTGCCGCGCGCTCCGCACCCTGGCGGCGTGGGCCGTTTGGCGAATTGATCTCGGGCAGCCACAAACGGCGGCCAAACACGGTTTCGACATAGCCGCGCGATTTGGCGGCCAGGCGCGTTTCATCCATGTACTGCTTGACGCCGGAAAAGCGCACGAAATAACGGTCGATGTAATTTTGGGCCGCAGCGCGCTCGATGCCCAGGTTGGCTGCCAGGCCGAAGGCGCTCATGCCGTAGATCAGGCCGAAATTGATGACCTTGGCAAAGCGGCGCTGTTCCGACTGTACTTCTTCCGGCGGCACGCCGAACACTTCCGACGCGGTGGCGCTGTGGATGTCCACGCCTTCCGAGAAGGCCCTGAGCATCGCTTCGTCGCCCGAGATATGCGCCATGATGCGCAGCTCGATCTGCGAATAGTCGGCCGAGACGATATGGCTGCCCGGCGGCGCGATGAACGCTTCGCGGATGCGCCGGCCCTCCCTGGTTTTGACCGGGATGTTCTGCAGGTTCGGGTCGTTCGAAGACAGGCGTCCCGTCACTGCCACGGCCTGGGCGTAGTTGGTGTGCACGCGGCCGGTCTCGCGGTTGACCATCTTCGGCAGCTTGTCGGTGTAGGTCGACTTCAGTTTCGACATGCTGCGGTGTTCCAGCAAAATCTTTGGCAAGGGATAATCTTCGGCCAGCTTTTGCAGCACTTCTTCATCGGTCGACGGCGCGCCGGTCGGGGTTTTCTTGATCACCGGCAGTTGCAGCTTGCCAAAGAAAATTTCACCGATCTGCTTCGGGGAGCCCAGGTTGAACGGGCCGCCGGCGAGGTCAAAGGCCTGCTGCTCGAGTTCCATCATGCGCGCGCCCAGTTCGCCCGACTGCTTGTCCAGCAGTTCGGCATTGATCAGCACGCCGTTGCGTTCGATCTTGTGCAGCACCACCGAGGTCGGCAATTCGATGTTGCGGTAAATAAAATTCAAGCCCGCGTTGCTTTCGACATGACCCAGCATGGCGTGGTGCAGGCGCAAGGTGATGTCCGAGTCTTCGCCGGCGTATTCGGTGGCGCGCGACAATTCCACCTGGTCGAAGCAGATCTGGCCGGCGCCCTTGCCGCACACGTCCACGTACGGGATGGTGGTGTAGCCGAGGTGGCGCTGCGCCATCGTGTCCATGTCGTGCGGCTTGTGCGATTCGAACACATACGATTCCAGCAAAGTGTCGTGCACGATGCCTTGCAGGGTCACGCCGTGGTTGGCAAAAATGTGGGCGTCGTATTTCAGGTTCTGGCCCACCTTCGGCTTGTCCTTGTTTTCCAGCCAGCCACGCATGCGTTCGAGCACCATTTCGCGGTTCAATTGCTCGGGCACGCCGGCGTAGCGGTGCGCCAGTGGAATGTACGCCCCATGGCCGGGCTCGATCGACAGGGAGATGCCGACCATCTGCGCGGTCATCGGGTCGAGCGATGTGGTTTCCGTGTCGACCGAGGTCAGCACGGCGGTATCGATCAGCGCCAGCCATTTGTCCAGCTGTTCCTCGGTGGTGACGGTGTCGTATTCGCCGCGGATGACGGGCACGCCGGCGATCTGGCCGCTCATTTCGCCTTCCGGGGAATTCAGCGCGGAGGCTGCCGGCGCGCTGCTGGCCAGCTCGCGCAACATGGTTTTGAAGCCATATTTCTGGAAGAATTCGCGCAGCTTTTCCGCGTCTTCCGTCTGGCCGACCAGGGTTTCCTGGATCGAGACCATGTGCCCGCTCAGGTCGCAGTCGGTCTTGACGGTGACCAGCGCGCGACCCTGCGGCAGCCAGTCGAGGGCGCTGCGCAGATTCTCGCCGACCGCGCCGCCGATCGTGTGGGCGTTCTCGATCACGCCGTCGAGCGAGCCGTGCAGCCCCAGCCACTTCAGCGCGGTTTTCGGGCCCACCTTGGCAACGCCCGGAATATTGTCGACCGTATCGCCCACCAGGGTCAAGTAATCGATGATGCGGTCCGGCGTGACGCCGAACTTGGCCAGCACGCCGGCTTCATCGAGCTTTTCATTGCTCATCGTATTGATCAGCATGACCTTGTCGTTGACCAGCTGAGCCAGGTCCTTGTCGCCGGTGGAAACGATGACGTTCATGCCGCGCGCAGCGGCCTGGGCCGCCAGCGTGCCGATCACGTCGTCGGCCTCGACGCCCTCGACCATCAAAATGGGCCAGCCCATGTGGCGCACCGCTTCGTGGATGGGCTCGATCTGCAGGCGCAGGTCGTCCGGCATCGATGCGCGTGTTGCCTTGTACTCCGGGTACATATCGTCGCGGAAAGTCTTGCCCTTCGCGTCGAACACGCAGGCAATATACGCGGCCGGATAATCGGCGCGCAGGCGCCGCAGCATGTTCACCATCCCGTGCATGGCCCCGGTCGGATGGCCGTCCGGGCTGCGCAGGTCGGGCAAGGCGTGAAAAGCACGGTAAAGATAGCTGGAACCGTCAACCAGGAGCAGGGTGTTTTGCATGAGAGTATTGTCGTAAGTGTGGCGGCCGGCAAGGCGGCGAGGTGTGGCGCATTATCGCAGATCGATATGGGGATGTTTCGCTGAGTTTGCACTGGGACGACTGCTCTTTGTTACAATGATTCAAACGTTATAAGGTGAACATCATGGCGCGCACTTCTTCATTCTGGAAAGTTGTTTCCCTGGGCGCGATGGCGCTTGCGGGCCTCGCTTCGGCGCAACAAAACACCGGCAAGGCAGTCAGCCAGGCGCCACCGCAGCTCGAGCAGGTCGAGCCAGGCAGCGATGTGCCAGCCACCAATGTGCCATCCAGGCCGCGCACCGTGATCACCGAGCGCCGTGTCAACGGCCAGGTCGTCGAAGCGGACGTCGTCAGCAGCGGCAGCCACTACAATATGCGGCCGAACGTTCCAGCTGGAAATGCGCAGATCAACGATGTGCAGACCAATAATTCCATCCGTGCCCCGACCTGGACCATCATGCAGTTTGGCGGCGCGAAGAAAAAGCAGGCGGCAGATGTCGCCACGCCTTCGTCGACCGCCGATGCGCCTCCGCCACCGATGTCGAAATAAAGCCGGCCCCCGCCGCAGTTGCCGCAGTTGGTTCCGCGGCTGCGGCACCTGTCATCCCCCGATTTCTCTACCTTTTCGCTAGCACATGGCAGTTTTCACCGCGGTCACCCTGGATGACCTCACCGAGTGGCTCAAGCAGTTCCAACTCGGCAAAGCGCTGGCAATCGACGGCATCGCTTCCGGCATCGAAAACAGCAACTTCTTCCTGACCACCGAGCGCGGCGCGTATGTGCTGACGATTTTCGAAAACCTCGGCTTTTCCCAGCTCCCTTTCTATTTGGAGTTGATGAAGCACCTGGCCGAGCGCGGCATTCCCGTCCCCGATCCGGTGCCGGACCGCGCGGGTGACCTCGTCGTGCCCCTCCACGGGAAGCCGGCGGCGATCGTCAGCAAACTCGCGGGCGCATCGCAGATGGACCCGCAGCCGGTGCATTGCGCGGCCATGGGAACGATGCTCGCGCGCATGCATGTGGCGGCGCAGGATTTTGCGATGGCGCAGCCCAACTTGCGCGGGCTCGACTGGTGCGCCGCGACCGCGCCGCAGGTGGTACCGTTCCTGACGGAAGCGGAAGCACGATTGCTGCGCGACGAAATCGCGTTTCAGCAGCAGTTTGCCGGGACGCCCGACTATGCCAGCCTGCCGCGCGGGCCGGTACACGCCGACTTGTTCCGGAATAATGTGATGTTCGTCGGTAACGAGGTGACGGGCTGCTTCGATTTCTATTTTGCCGGCATCGATACCTGGCTGTTCGACCTGGCCGTCACGGTCAATGACTGGTGCATCGACCAGCAAAGCGGCGTTCTCGACCAGGCGCGCCTGCACGCGCTGCAAGGCGCCTATCATGCCGTGCGCCCGTTCACGGCAGCCGAAGCGCTGGCGTGGCAGCCGATGCTGCGCGCCGCGGCGCTGCGTTTCTGGCTGTCGCGCCTGTATGACCTGCACCTGCCGCGCGCCGCGCAACTGCTGACGCCGCACGATCCCACCCACTTCGAACGCATTTTGCGCGAACGTATTGCTGTACCCCCCGGAGAGTTGTTCGCATGAGTCAATTAACTGCCAGTACAGGATGGTCCTGGCTCAAGCAAGGCGCCGCGATGTTCCGCAAGCAGCCAGCCGGACTGACCACCCTGCTGTTTGCCGATATCCTGATCAGTGTGCTGATCAGCGTCATCCCGTTCCTGGGCGCCATGCTGGCCATCGTACTGGTCCCGTGCTTTTCGATGGCCTTCATGCAGGCCTGCCTGCTGATCGACCAGGAAAAACCGGTCACACCGGACGTGCTGCTCACCGGCTTTCGCCCACCGGCCGTCAAGACCCTGCTGAAAGTGGGCCTGGTCTATCTCGCCGTGTTCTTTGTGCTGGCGATGGTCATGCGCTTCGCCGTCGACCCGGATATCCTGAAACAGGCCGAAGGCGCCGGCGACCCGGCCAGCATGCGCGTCACCGGTGGCGATATGCTGGGTCTGCTCCTGTTATTTTTATTGCAGGCAGTTGCAGTGCTGACCTTGTCCTTCACTGCGCCGTTGACCTACTGGCAGAACATGGCAACCGGCAAAGCCGTGTTTTACAGCTTTTTCGCGGTCATGCGCGCGGGCCGCGCATTCTGCACGCTGCTGCTCAGCTGGTTCGCCATCCTGTTCGGCATCTGCATCGTCGTCGCCATCCTGCTGGGCGCATCGGGCGCGGCGAAGATCGTCATCATGTGGCTGTTTTTCCTGTTCTTCCTGCTGCTGCAGTGCGCGCTGTACGCCGCCTACCGCCATATCTTCGGCACCCCTGCCGCCACGCCCGTATCGCTGACAAAAGGCTAAGACTGCGGGTAAGCCCGAGGTAAGCCGCCGCAGGCTGGCGGCGGCTGCCCACCAGCATTGCCTGCTCAGGCGATATTGAGCGGCGCGAACGATTTCACCAGGTCGTCGAGCGCCTTCAGCTGGGTCAGGAAGGGTTCGAGCTTGTCGAGCGGCAGCGCACTCGGGCCATCGCACCGGGCATTGTCCGGGTCCGGATGGGACTCGAGGAACAAGCCGGCCAGGCCGACCGCCAGGCCGGCGCGCGCCAGGTCGGCGACTTGCTGGCGCCGGCCACCGGAGGCGGCGCCGCCCGGATCGCGCTGCTGCAGGGCGTGCGTGACGTCAAAAATGATCGGCAGATCGTTGCAGACTTTCTTCATCACGCCAAAGCCGAGCATGTCGACCACCAGGTTGTCGTAGCCGAGGCAGGTGCCGCGATCGCACAGGATCAATTGCTCATTGCCGGCTTCCTTGAACTTTTCGACGATATTGCCCATCTGCGCGGGGCTGAGGAATTGCGGCTTCTTGATGTTGATGACGCGGCCGGTCTTGGCCAGTGCCACGACCAGGTCGGTCTGGCGCGCGAGAAAGGCTGGCAATTGCAGTACGTCCACCACTTCCGCAACAGGCGCGGCCTGCCACGGCTCGTGCACATCGGTGATGATCGGCACGCCGAATGCGGCTTTCACGTCCTGGAAAATCCGCATGCCCTCTTCCAGGCCCGGACCGCGGTAGGAATGGATCGAGGAGCGGTTGGCCTTGTCGAAGCTGGCCTTGAATACATACGGAATACCTAGCTTGTCGGTGACGCGCACGTATTCCTCGCAGCTGCGCATGGCCAGGTCGCGCGATTCGAGCACGTTGATGCCACCAAACAGGACGAAAGGACCGGCATTGCTGACATCGATAGTGCCATTGATTGTGACCATAGGAGTTCCTAAAACAGTTGATTGATTTTGCCGTCATCATACCTGCACCACAGGCCTGGACGGGCATCGCGCCGGCATCCGCAATTGTATCGGCCTCGCGGCCCGGTTGTGCCGGCAGGGGGCAAGGCCTGTCGAATCGCCCGCGCGGCGGGCCCGCACCGCATCGTCGCGCATTGCCTCGGTTCGTCGGGGACGGGCCGGCCGGCTTACATCTGGCGAAATTGATCAGTGTAATTGCGACTGACCACCAGCTGCTCCGTGCGGCCCTTGAGCTTGACCATCAGCCGGCCGCGAAAGTCGGTATGGGTCGCGGCAATCGCGCTGGCCGCCACGATCACGCCGCGGTGGATTTGCCAGAAGCGCTGTTCATCGAGGCCGTCGCGCAATTCGCGCAGCGACGTGCGGATCAGGCTTTCACCGTCATGGGTAAAGACGCTGGTGTACTTGTCGTTGCTCTGGAAATAAATCACGTCATCGATGGGAATCAGGCGCGTTTCCTTGCCATGCGCGGCGCGGATCCATTGCAGCGGCGCCGGTTTGGGCGCGGCCGCCACGCCCAGCTTGTCGAGCAAGGCACGCAGCGCGGCGGCCTCGCCGGCGGGCCTGGCCTGCAATACCGCCTGCAGGCGCCCCACGGTGCGCTCCAGCCGCGCCGCGCTGACCGGTTTCAGCACATAGTCGCAGGCGGCATGCTCGAACGCGGCGACCGCGTGATGGTCGTAGGCGGTGATGAACACGATGTGCGGGCCATTCTCGCTGGTGGCCAGGCGCGCCGCCACGTCGAGGCCGGTCAGGCCCGGCATCTGGATATCGAGGAAGACGATATCGGGCGCCAGCTCGTCGGCCAGGCGCAGCGCCTCGATGCCGTTTTCAGCCTTGCCGACGATGCGCAGTGCCGGCCAGGCGAGCGCCAGCTGCGCAGCCAGGTAGTCGCGCAGGTGCGGTTCGTCGTCCGCGATCAGGGCTGTTGGCTTGTCGATGATGTCACCTTGGTGGAAAGCGGCAGCAACAGGCGCACGAGCGCGCCGCCGCCGGGATTGTCGAGCAAGTATACCTGCGCCGCGGCGCCATGGACGCTCAGCGCGCGCGCCTTGACGTTTGCCATGCCGACGCCGCCACCGGCGCGCGGCGGCGCGTTGCCGATGCCGACCCCGTCGTCGAGGATCTCGATGACGAGCCCGGTGGTCTCCAGGTGCGCACGCAGGACGATCGTGCCGCCCTCCACCTTCGGCTCGAGGCCGTGCATGACGGCGTTTTCCACCAGCGGCTGGATCAGCATCGGCGCGACCGCACAGGCGCGGACGGCGTCATCGGCGTCAATGCGGTAATGCAGACGCTTGCCCATGCGCACTGCCAGCACGTCTAGGTAGGCGGCAGCGAGGTCGAGCTCGGCGCCAACGGTCGCGGATTCGCCGCGGGTGGCCTGCAGGCTGGCGCGCAAAAAATCGATGAAGCGCTCCAGCATGTGGCGCGCCTGCGCCGGCTGGGTGTCGATCAGGCTCAGGACGTTGGCCAGCGTGTTGTACAGAAAATGCGGCTCGATCTGGGCTTGCAGCGCGCGCAGCCGCGCTTCGGCCAGCAACTGCGCCGTGGCTGCCATTTCTTCGCGCTGGCGCAGCGTTGCCACTTCGGCCTGGGCGCGGCGCTGGCCGATCGTCGTCAGGGCCAGCATCAGCACGGCCATCGCCAGTGCGAACGGCACGACCGGCGCCAGTTCGGAGAAGTGATCGAGATAATGCAGGGGATTGCGCCATTGCAGGATCCCATTGCCCAGCGCAATGCCTAGCACGGCCAGCATCGACACCATGCCGACGTAATACGCCGAGCGCACCGGCCCGGTCTGGCGCTGCGGCCAGCCGCGCAACAGCCAGCCTGTCAGTACGAGCCCGCCATGGGTCATGAAGCCGACCGTATTCGAAATCACGACCGTTGCCAGCACATACTGCATGAAATCGCCGCGCCTGAAGAAGATCGCCTGCACCATCAGGAGCGCGGCGCCAATCGTCATGCTCCAGGCCACCGTCAGGGCAATGCTGCGCAGCGGCGTGCGCGGCCAGCGCTGGACGAAGGGCAGGAAGTCCAGCGGATGCGCACCGCGCGGCCGGGTATGGGATGGCGTTGACATGACAGTATGGTAACAGTCGCGCTGGACCGGGATCAAATTGCCTGGATGCCGGCGGCAAGGGGCGCCGAAAAAGTCCGGTAGGCCTTCAGGTCGCGCGCCAGGCGCCCCAGGAAATAGCCGCTGAAGACGCCGAACAGGGTACACACGACTGTCGTGAAAACGAGATCCTCGCGCAAATGCGGTTGCACGGCAACGGCAATCGACGTAACGTATTTGGTCGCGAAAATCGCCATCATCAAGGCCAGCGGCCACACGCTCCCGCGCACGATGACATGGCCGGCAGCGGACGCGGGCGCCACGCGGGCGGCGCCGAATTTCAGCAGCAGCGCCATCGTCGCCGCGGTCGCGCCACACCAGATCGGCAGCGCGAGGCCATCCGAGCCGAATTTCCCCAGTACATCGAACAGCGACAGGACCAGCATCACGATCGGAATGATGAACAATTTTTTCATCGGCACGTCACGGGTGCGCAGCGCGATGACGCCCCGGACGATGAGGAAAGCAAGGATGGCCCAGACGTAGACGGGCGTGCGGGAAATGATCTGGTTCAGCATGACGGGCTCCATTGGGGTGGGTGAATGGCGCCAGTCTGCGGGAGAAAACGGCGCGCGCGTCAGCGACGCGACGAAGCGGCGAAAAACGGCGCAAAGTGCAGCTGGCTGGCGCGAAATGCAGCGGGAAAGTCGCTTCGCCTGACGAAACCGGGCGCGGCTTATCGAGCGTGACGTTCGAAATGCAGCCGGTCGTGCCACACGCCGCCTACCTCGACGCTGTCGGGGTATGGGCAAACTGAACGAAGCCGTTGCGCAGCAGCACGCGGGCGGACGCGAGATTGCTGGCGCGCACGCCAGCCTCGATGCGTTCCAGGCCGAGGCGGCCAAACGCGACCTCCAGCAGTGCAAGCAAGGCTGCGCTCGCATGGCCTTTGCCACCATGCGCCTCGCCGATGCGGTAACCCAGCACGGCTGACGAAACCGGCGTGCGCGTCACGTCGCGCAGGTTGATGCGGCCGAGGATGGCTCCGTCATCCGCCTTGACCAGGAACTGGTAGCCGTGGTCGGCCGCGGCATCGTCGATGGCCGCTTGAATCGCCTGCGTCACACCATCCGCGGAATAATAATCGGCGGCCCGGGCATTGATGCGGGCTTCGAAGAACGCCCGGTTCGCCAGTTCGAACGCCAGCAGCGCATCGCGGTCGGCGTGGCCCGGTGGCGCCAGTACAATCACCTGGCGCTCACCTAACGGGCAACCCGTTCCAGTTTTGCCACCGACAAATCCAGCACCTTGATGCCGGCCTTGCCGAAATTGATCTGCGCCCGCAGGTTCGTGCCGCTGCCTTCCAGGTTGACGATCACGCCTTCGCCGAACTTGTTGTGCGCGACCGATTCACCGATGCGCCAGCCGGAACCGCCCACCTGCTTGTGCGCGATCTGCTGGGCGATCTTGTTGTCGGTTCCGCTGCGGAACTCGGCATCGTCCCAGGCGGTCTTCTTGTTGGCGAACCAGTTGGTCTGCACGCGCGGCGACAGCCATTTCAGCGACTCTTCCGGCAGTTCGTCGAAGAAGCGCGACTTCATGTTGTAACGGGTCTGCCCGTGCAGCATGCGCTGCTGGGTAAAACTCATGTACAGGCGCCGGCGCGCCCGCGTGATCGCCACGTACATCAGGCGCCGCTCTTCATCGACGCCGTCGAGCTCGCGCGAGCTGCTTTCGTGCGGGAACAGGCCCTCTTCCAGGCCGGTAATGAAGACCGCGTCGAATTCCAGGCCCTTGGCCGAGTGCACCGTCATCAGTTGCAAGGCTTGCTGGCCGGCCTGCGCCTGTGCGTCGCCGGCTTCCAGCGATGCATGCGACAAGAAGGCGGACAAGGGCGACATCACGGTGGGCAACGGCGCATCGGCGTCGATGATTTCCAGGCCGTCCTGATTCAGGATGGGTTCGCCCGCCTGGGCCTGCGCGGACGGACCCAGGTGCGCCGGGGCGCTCTGGCCGAAACCTTCTTCCTGCACGAACTGGGTGGCCGCGTTGACCATCTGCTCCAGGTTTTCGATGCGGTCGGCGCCTTCTTTTTCGTTCTGGTAGTGCGCCAGCAAATTCGAGCGCTCCAGCACCACGCGCACCATTTCCGGCAGCGCCATTTGCTGGGTTTCAAAGCGCGCGCCTTCGATCAGTTTGACGAAGCCGCCCAGCGAGCTGCCGGCCTTGCCGGTCACGTAAGCCACCGATGCGTACAGCGATATGCCGTACTGGTCGGCTGCCATTTGCAGCTGCTCGATCGAGCGCATGCCGATTCCCCGCGTGGGGAAATTGACCACGCGCAGGAACGCCGAATCGTTGTGCGGATTGTCCATCAATTGCAGATAGGCAATCGCATGTTTCACCTCGGCGCGCTGGAAGTAGCGCTGGCCGCCGTAGACGGTGTACGGCAGGCCGGCCGCGAACAGGCCGTGCTCGATGACACGGCTTTGCGCGTTGGAGCGGTACAGGATCGCGATCTCGTTGCGGCTGACGCCGTCGGCAATCAAACCCTTGGCCTCCTCGATGATCCACTGGGCCTCTTCCAGGTCGGACGAGGCTTCGTAGATGCGGACCGGCTCGCCGTGGCCGGCGTCAGTGCGCAAGTTCTTGCCCAGGCGCTTGGTGTTGTTGGCGATGAGGAAGTTGGCGCTGTCGAGGATGTGGCCGTGCGAGCGGTAATTCTGCTCCAGCTTGATCAGGTTCTCGACCTTGAACTCGCGCTCGAAGGCGCTCATGTTGCCGACGTTCGCGCCGCGGAAGGCGTAGATCGACTGGTCGTCGTCGCCGACGGCAAACAGCGCGCCGCCATGGCGCTCGCCGTGTCCGGCCAGCAGCTTGAGCAGGTTGTATTGCAGGTCGTTGGTATCCTGGAACTCGTCGACGAGGATATGGCGGAAGCGCTGCTGGTAGTGCTCGCGCAGCGGCTGGTTGCGGCTCAGCAGTTCGAAGGCGCGCAGCAGCAGTTCGGCGAAATCGACCACTCCTTCGCGCTGACATTGCTGGTCGTACAGCTCGTACAACTCGGCCATCTTGCGGTCGATGGGGTCGAACGTTTCGATCTGGCTGGCGCGCTGGCCCTGGTCCTTGGCGTTGTTGATGAAATACATCAGGTTCTTGGCCGGATATTTCTCATCGTCGACATTATTCGCCTTGAGCAGGCGCTTGATCAGCGACAGCTGGTCTTGCGAGTCGAGGATCTGGAACGCCTGCGGCAGGGCTGCATCGCGGTAATGGGTGCGCAACAGTCGATTGCACAGGCCGTGGAAAGTGCCGATCCACATCCCGCGCGTGCTCATCGGCAACATGGCCGACAGGCGCGTCAACATCTCCTTCGCCGCCTTGTTGGTGAACGTCACCGCCATGATGCCGGCCGGCGACACCTGCCCTGTCTGGATCAGCCAGGCGATGCGCGTGGTCAGCACGCGGGTCTTGCCGGAACCGGCGCCCGCGAGGATCAGCGCGCTTTGCTGAGGTAGTGTTACAGCGGCAAGTTGTTCGGGATTGAGGTTGTGAAGGAGTGAATTTTGCATGCCGCATTATACGCCCGGCGCCCGTTTTCCCGCCCTGCCTGCCCGGCCATTCGGGCGTGCCTGCTGCAGCATCAATCGTGCGCGGCTACACTGGCTGATTACCTGAATGACTATTCAACTGACGCAATGGAGGCTGGCATGCTGTACACCAAACTTGGATCGACCGGACTGGATATTTCCCGCCTTGCACTGGGCTGCATGACCTTTGGCGACCCGCAGCCGGGCACGCACCAATGGACGCTCAACGAAGCCGACAGCCGCGTGATTTTCCGCCGCGCCGTCGAGCTGGGCTTCAATTTTTTCGATACCGCAAACATGTATTCGGCCGGCTCCTCGGAGGTCATCGTCGGCAAGCTGCTCAAGGAATTCACGCGGCGCGAAGAAGTCGTGGTGGCCACCAAGGTCTACAACCCCGTGCAGCCTGTGAAAGGCGCGAAAAAGCCGAACGCCGCCGGGCTGTCGCGCAAGGCCATCATGACGGAAATCGATGCCAGCCTGCAGCGCCTCGACCTCGATTACGTCGACCTTTACCAGACCCACCGCTGGGACTACGACACTCCGATCGAAGAAACCATGGAAGCGTTGCATGATGTCGTTAAATCGGGCAAGGCGCGCTATATCGGCGCCTCGTCGATGTACGCGTGGCAGTTTGCCAAGGCCCAGGAGGTGGCGCGCGCCAATGGCTGGACCCGCTTCGTTTCGATGCAAAATCAGATCAGCCTGCTCTACCGTGAAGAAGAGCGCGAAATGATCCCGCTGTGCCGCGACCAGGGCGTCGGCCTGATTCCATGGAGCCCGCTGGCGCGGGGCCGCCTGACCCGCCCGGCCGGTGTCGAGACGCGGCGCAGTGAAACCGACGCGTTCATGAAAGTTTTATTCGGCAAGACCGAGCAGGCCGACAAGGCCGTCATCGACGCCGTGGAAAAAGTGGCCGGTGAGCTCGGTGTGCCGATGGCGCAGGTGGCATTGGCCTGGGTACTCGCCAAGCCAGGCATGAGTGCGCCGATCGTCGGCGCGTCAAAAGCGGCGCAGGTCGAGGATGCGGTCGCGGCGCTGTCGCTGGCCCTGTCCCCCGCGCACCTGGCTGCGCTCGAGGAGCCGTATATTCCGCACGTGGTGGCGGGGCATCAGTAACGTTCGGCGGTCAGCGGTATCAAGCCGCCGCGCCGCGCTTCTCTTCACGCACGTCCGCCAGCGCTTCGACAGCGATCAACCCTTCCGCCACCGCATGCGCGGCCGCGGCGGCGCTGTCGCTGGTGAGCACCAGCTGGGCGCCACTGGCGCTGACCTGCCCGGCAAGGCGGTCGAGCGCATCGATGCGGGCCGGATCGGGATTGACGTTGCGGATGTAAATCACTTTCACCGACTGCGGATGGCGGCGCACGATCTCGGCGTAGATTTCCGGGTCGCGCTCGCCGCTGTCGCCGATCAGCACGAACGGCAAGCCGGGATACGCCCGCAGGATCTTTTCGATCTTGTCCAGTTTGTGGTTTCGCGACAGGTTCGGCTTGAGCAGCGAGCGCACGCTCAGTTCGCGCAGCATCAAGGGCCCGAGAGGAATCTTTTGCAGGCGCAGGAACTCGACCAGCGGGTCGAACAAATGCCAGGGGCTGCTCGATACATAAAACACCGGGTTGCCTTCCGCGCCACCCGCACCGGCATGCAGCGCCCGGTAGAGCGCGGCGACGCCCTTGAATGGCTTGCGCGTAAAAGGATTGCTGCGCGCCAGCATCAGCGCCATGTTCAGTTTATTCGTGACGTTGGTCCAGAGCACCGTGTCGTCGATGTCGCTGATCACGCCGAAGCGCGCCGTGGCGGGCGGTATCAATACCTCGGCGACAGCACGCACGGGCGTGTCCACCAGTTCCAGTTCGACCGCGTGCCAGCCGCTCTGCACCGGTGGCGCCGGTAACGCAATGTCGATGGTGAAATAGCCGCCGCGGTCCGTGATGGCGTCGACTTGCGCACCCTGGAACCGCGCCCTCACCTTCGCGCCCGCCACCTGGTCGGACTCGAGCCGCTGGTACAGGGCGGCCACATTGCGCCAGGCGCTGTCCTGCAGGCTGTGGCTGCGAAAACCGACTTCATCGAGGACGCGCCCACGCACGCTGACCATGGCCGCGTTGCCGAAACCAAGATAGGGGACGATCATCAGGTGTTGCCTGCCGCCCAGCTGGCGGCCGACAAACCGCCAGGCGCCGCCTGCGATCGCGCCTGCCGCGCTGCCGAGGCGGCGGTGGAACGGCTGCCCGGGCATGGACACAGGCCCGGCAGGCGACCGTGCAGCCGCCACCACGCCGCGTTCCAGCCAGACCGTGCCGCCGCCCTGTTCCGCCTCGCGCAAGGCAGCGGCGACGTCTTCCTCATCGTGCGGGTCGATCGGCCGCGGCAGCATCTGGACCGCGATCCGGGCTGCCTGCAAAGCCGCCAGCGCGGCATCGCTGGCCACGGCCGGGTTGAGGTAGACCCGGCCTGGTGCCGCCGGCGTGGAAGCCAGCAAAGCGTCCAGTCCTTGCTGGGTGAGTATCAAAAATGCCAAGCCAGACTCCTGCGATCGCGATGGCCGATTATGCAACAGCCGGCCGCCGCACCGCGCTTTCCGTGGCGTTGGCGTGGCGCGGATTGCAGACGGATTGCCGCATCACTTGCGTCGCGCCCTTGCGGGGGTGACGACAAGGCCGCGGCCGTTCCTTCGTTTCGCCATTACCAGACGCGGCAACGCTTCTCCGCCACCATCGGCTGGCCCGCCTTGCACTGGAACGCCTTCTGGAACTCCGGCATGTTGACGACGAGGCCATTCACGCGGAATCGGCCGGGCGAATGCGGATCGGTCAGCGCCTTCACACGCAGGTTTTCCGGACGGTCGTTTTCACACGCCCATTGCGCGTTGCCGACAAAGAAGCGCTGCTCCGGGCTCAAACCATCGCGCAGGGCCGGTTTGGCCTGTTGCGGCATGCTTGCCATTTCTGTCTGCCAGGCCATCCAGCCGAGGATCAGGCCACCGAGGTCGGCCACGTCTTCGCCGAGCGTCAGCTTGCTGTTGATCTTGATGTCGTCGACCACCGTGTATTGCGCGTACTGGTCGACGATGCACTGGGCGCGCTCTTCGAACGCCTTGGCATCCCTCCTGGTCCACCAGTCCTTCAAATTGCCATTGGCGTCGAACTGGCGGCCTTCGTCATCGAATGCGTGGGTCAGTTCGTGGCCGATCGTGCCGCCGGTGTTGCCGTAGTTCGGCGCATCATCCATTTTCGGGTCGAACAGCGGCGGCTGCAGCACGCCGGCCGGGAAGTTGATGTCGTTCATCTGCGGGTTGAAGTACGCATTCACCGTGGGCGGCGTCATGCCCCACTCCTTGCGGTCGAGCGGCTTGCCGATCTTGGCGAGGTGGCGTTTGACTTCGAAGATATTCCCGCGTACCACGTTGCCGGCGTAATCGTCCGCCTTGACGGTGTAAGCGCCGTAGTCGCGCCACTGGTCGGGATAGCCGATCTTGTTGACGATGGCTTTGAGTTTTTGCTGGGCGCGTTTCTTCGTGTCGGCACTCATCCAGTCAAGCGAATCGATGTCCTTGGCCATCGCCTCTTCCACCTGGCGCGTCATGTGCAGCGATTTTTCCTTCAATTGCGGCGAGAACGCGCGGCTGACGAACTCCTGGCCCAGCGCTTCGCCGAGCTGCTGGTCGACCATGCGTACGCAACGCTTCCAGCGTGGAGGTTGCTGCTCGACGCCGCGCAGGGTCTTGCTGAAGAAATCGAAATGGGCATTGTCGAAATTCTTTGATAACGCCGGCGCCATATTGCGCGCGACATGCCAGCGCAAATAGGTTTGCACGGCGGCCACGTCATTGGCGGCGAGCAGGCTGGCCAGTTGCTTGAAAAACGCCGGCTCGGTGACGTTGAAATTGTTCAGCTTTGATTGCCCCAACTCTCCCAGGTACGCCTGCCAGTCGAATCCTGGCGTCAGCGCCTGCAGTCCTTTGGCATTGACCTTGTGCAGCAATTTGTACGGATCGCGCTTGTCGACGCGCGACAGCGAGGCATTGGCCAGCGCGGTTTCGATCTCCATCACCTTGGCGGCACCGCGTGCGGCCTGCTCCGGAGTTTCACCCAGCAGCACGAAGGTCTGCGCGATGTGGGCCACGTATTTGGTGCGCACATCGACCGATTTGGCGTCGGTTTTCAGATACGAGTCGCGGTCCGGCAAGCCGATGCCGCCGCCGCTGGCAAAGGCGATCACGCGCGTGGAATCCTTGAAATCCTGGCTGGAGTCGAAACCGAAGAAGAACGCATCGTCGCCGAAATCCATGTGCAGGCGCGCCAGCACGCGCGGCAAATCGCGGTTGCTGCGCATCGCCGCAATCTGCGCCAGGTAGGGCGCCAAGGGCGCGGCGCCGCGCTGCTCGATCGCTTTCTCATCCATGCAGGAAGCAAAATAGTCGCCGATTTTTTGTTGATTCACGTTACGTCCAGCGTGCTGCGCCGCCAGGCCGTCGAGGATGCCCCACAGGTAGCGCTGGTTGTCCTGGGTCAGCTTGCTGTAGACGGACCAACGCGCCTGGTCGGCCGGCACCGGATTGTTCTTCATCCAGCCGCCGCAGGCGTACTGGTAGAAGTCGACGCAAGGATCGGCGCTCTTGTCCATCGACGCCACATCCAGGCCCGGCGTGTAAGGGAAAGTCGTGGTCGGGCGCTCGGCGGGCGCGTTGCTTTGCGCATGGGCCACGGTGGCGGCGCCGGCAATGGAAAGGGAAACAGCAAGACGAATCAGCGGGCGCATGCAAACGGTCCAGTCAGGAAAAAATCAATCGGCCATGCTGACATACAAATATATAAGAGGCAATATTGACAGGCGTCGTCGGGGCACAAAAAAACCGCCGATGACGACGATCGGCGGCCTTTTTCTTGAACCAGGCGGAAACTTAGTTGATAGCCAGGGCTGCTGGAAATTTAACGAGGATTTGGATGATGCGAATATGCGACACTAAAACGCAAAAAAGCCTCCCTTGCAGAACAAGGAAGGCTTTTAGCTCACAACAAGCAATGGCATCGCCACGCTTGTTGGCTTATTTCACCAATTAGAACTGGAACACAACGCCAGCGCTGATGTTGCGGCTGTCGCTCGATGGCTTCTGGAACTCGATACGGCCAGCGATGGTCGGGGTGAAGTTGTAGCCAACACCTACGCCGTACAGCACGCCGCTGTCGTCGGCATCGGCGCTCTGGCCGTTGTACGAAGCGTTGGCTTTGAGCTTGTTGTAACCCAGGCGGCCGAACACATTGAAGTTATTCTGCAGCGGCAGGGTGCCGATGACCGATGCCTGGTACTGGTCAGCGTCGACGTCGGCGCCGAACACGGTCCAGCTGCCCAGGCGGCGTGCGCCGATTTCAGCAGCGAAGTTCTCGTGGAAGTTGTAACCCAGGAACGCGCCGTAGCTGCCCTTGTTGTCACCGAAGTCGTCGATCTTGGTGCTGCCTGCGTCCACGCCGGCGTAGAAGGTGTTTGGCGTGGCGGCGAAAGCTGACGATGCCAGGGTTGCCAGAGCTGCTGCAGCGATGATTTTCTTAAACATTTTTATAGTCCGATCTAGTGGTTTATGCCTGGGGCACGGTGGTTATCCGGCAGCACCGTCATGTAGTGCGGTACTGTCCGGCGGGATTATAGGCGGACAGACAAGCCACGCGTTTGTATCCTTACAATCCGAAACAAAGTAGCGAGAAAGCATAGAAATCAATGTGCGCCGTGCGGCACGGGCTGTGCTGCGCCGTGCGCCAGCGCGGCCTCGATGAGGCTGCGTGAACTGGCGTCGGCCAGCTTGCTTTCACGTTCGATCTGCTTGCCGAGCGCATCCATTTGCCTGCCCAGGCCATCCATGGTCCGGCCCAGCGTGTCCATCTGCTTGCCGATGCCTTCCAGCGCACTGCGTTCGGCCCGCGCGCCCTGTGTTGCCGCGCTCATGTCACGGCTGAGCGCGGTCATGGCCTGGCTGTGAACGCGCATCTGCGCATCGAGCTTCTGCATGTCCTGGCCCAGCTTGTCCGCGCCCGCCCAGGCCGCAGTGACCCTGGCCAGCGTGGCCGGATCGCGCACGATGGCCGTCTTGCCGGATTGGCGGTACCAGATGAAGTTACCGGGATATTGTTTTTTCAGCGAGTCGACTTCCATGTCGTCGCTGTTGCGGCTGCCAACGAAGGTGGTGCGCTGCCCGTCGCGAACCAATGCATACGAGGTATCGTTTGCCTTGTCGAAGGACACCTGGCGTGCGCCGGCCTGCAGCGGCATGGCCGCAGCAGCCAGGCACAGCATGGCAAGGGAGATGGCGGGAATGATTGCGGTGCGCATGATGGCGGCCTCCAGTCGTTGAGATGAGGCGACTGTAACCACCGCGCCGGCGCCGCGGGGGCGCCGTGCGACAAAGCGGCGATTTCGCGGAACAGGCCGCAAAATCGCCGCACTGGCGTCCTGCGCTTAAAACTCCACGACCGAACGGATCGACTCGCCCGACTTCATCAAATCAAACCCTTCGTTGATGCGCTCGAGCGGCAGGTGGTGCGTGATCAGGTCGTCGATATTGAGCTTGCCTTCCATGTACCAGTCAACGATCTTCGGCACGTCGGTACGGCCGCGCGCGCCGCCAAAAGCGGAGCCTTTCCAGACCCGGCCGGTCACCAGCTGGAATGGACGGGTCGAGATTTCCTGGCCGGCCGCGGCCACGCCGATGATGATCGACTGGCCCCAGCCTTTGTGGCAGCACTCGATCGA